>Ga0126312_10000036_pt1 | contig 48649 bp, 49 predicted proteins | sample Plot104A_FD_92537 | JGI IMG/M metagenome (GOLD analysis project Ga0126312, IMG submission 92537) | Serpentine soil microbial communities from UC McLaughlin Reserve, CA, USA - Plot104A | ecosystem: Environmental > Terrestrial > Soil > Grasslands | place: USA: UC McLaughlin Reserve, Lake County... | reverse complement strand
GCTGGGTGAGACGCAAAGGTGAGCGGCGATGCGCTTGTACGACAGCCCAGCAGTCCGGAGCTCACGTGCGCGCTTGCGTTCCTCCGGCTTGGCCATGGCGAACACATGTTCGCAGCGCAAGTGAAACGGGAGACACACCTAGACTTCCAAGAGCGGCCCCGTGGTGTACCGGTTTAGCACAGGAGACTTTCACTCTCCAAGAGCGAGTTCGACTCTCGTCGGGGCTACTCAGCCGTCGGTTCGGCCTCGAGGCGGGGGTCGTAGCTCCCGCATGAGGCGGCGAAGACCAGCAGCGCCGCGAGCAGGCCGGGCAGGTGGCTCGTCGCCAGCATGACCAAGAGGCCGGCCACGCCGCCGGCCACTGCTGAGAAAAGCACGTAGGCGAGCGGGAGCGCGAGAATGCGGCCGGTCACGGCGGAGCAGGCCAGCCAGACGATCGGGCCGACGAGCCAGCCCCAGTCTTCGAAGAAGTCCCGGTCGAGCGTCACGTCGAGGATCGCGAAGGGGATCGCGACGACGATCGCCTGCACGAGGAGCGCCTTCCAGAACAGCCGAGCGTTCAAGGCGGCGGATACTAGACTCGCCCGTTTGGGCGGTTAGCTCAGCTGGTAGAGCGCCTGCCTTACAAGCAGGAGGTCGCCCGTTCGAGCCGGGCACCGCCCATCGTCGGAGCGAGCGCTCTGCCATCTGTCGGCTGCCGATCTTCGCGCAAGCGATGCGCGCTATGCCACCAGTCGGCCGGCCTTCAACGCGCCTACGCCGGGTCGATCCGGGTATGTCCGGGGGAGTCAACAAGGAGGCGTGTCGATATGGCGAGCAAGACCGACCTGTTGCGCGAGCGCTATGAGCAGTTCTCGCAAGGAGACATCGAGAGCGCGTTGTCCAACTGGACAGACGACTTCACCTGGGAGGGCGGAAACTCGGAGGACATGCCGGGTGGCGGCACGCACCGAGGCAAGGAGCAGTCAGTCCAAGTCCTCCAACAGGCCGTGGGCGCATGGGACGAGTTCAAGCTGAGCGCCGACGAGTTCTACGAGAATGGCGACACGGTAGTCGTCCTCGGACATACGGACGTCAAGAAGGGGGACGAGAGCGCCCAGCTACCCGTCGTTCACATCTGGCGCTTCCGTGGCGACGACGAGGTCTGCCGCCTGCAGATCCTGACCGACACGCTCCAGGGTGCGCGGATGCTCGGCAAGGCCTGACGCCCTGGCGCTACCGCATTCGCGTGAAGCAGAGGATCTGTGGAAGCGGCAAACCGCAGCAAAGCGCAGCAGAGCGCAGCATGCGTGCGTCCGATCGCTGGTCGAGCGGCCTGAGCGACAGGCGGCAGTAGACCGCAGTAGATGCCCGCGCCGTACAAGCAGGAGGTCGCCCGTTCGAGCCGGGCACCGCCCATTCCGCCCGTGACCCATGTGTGGTGAACTACACACTCGAATGGGGAATATGGACGTGCTGGCGACAGGGGAGAGTTGAGGCAGGGGTAGATGGCACGGACGCCGTCGGCTCGATCGAGCTGGGACATGGTCCACCAGCTCTTCGTGAGCGGCGACGATCCTTACGCGGGCGCGGACCTCCCTAGCTCACGCAACGCCACAGCGGTGCTCGTGGCGCTCCACGGCGTGCTTCTCCTGATCTTGCTGCCCCTGTTCCCCCCGGACGAAGCACTCGCCGACGGCCTCGGATGGGCCCTGGCTTTAGGCGGAGCCCTTCTCAACCTCGCAACGGCGGTGTGGCTGCTCAGAGCACGTCAGGTGCGCTTCGGAGTGATGCTCGCAATCGCCTACGCCGGCGTCGCCCAGCTCCTGGTTCTGCAGCTGCTCGCAGATGCCGTTCTCCCCTACCAGGCCCTCATGCTGATATGGGTTGGAGCGGCTGCGGTCCAGCCTCCTCGGCGCGCTCTCACGCTGCTCTCGGTTCTCCTCGCAGCCACGCTCGCGCCAATCCTGATCGGCGAGCCCTCAGCCGATGCCCGCGATCTCGTCGGTCGTGCCCTTCTATTCGCGGCAATAGGCCTCGTGCTGATCGCATACGTTGCCTATGTCCGCTCCCAGCGAGTCGTGCTTCGAGCTCAGGAGCAGGACGCGCGCGCCATCGCCGAGGCGGCCACCAAGCGCGTCCGCGATCTTCAATGGATCACCGATGCGGCACTGCCGCACGTCGGACTCCAGGACCTGCTGGACCAGCTGCTCGACAGGATCGTGCAGGTTTTCGGGGCCGACCAGGGCGCAGTGCTGATCCGCGACGAGGACGCCTCGAGGCTCGAACTTCGTGCCTGGCGCGGAGTCCCGGAGAACCTGGCAGGCGATCTGTACCGCTCGATTGGCGACCGGCTGGCCGGAAGGCTGGCGTTGTCGCGGCAGCCCCTCGTGCTGGAGCAGGGCGAGGCGGGCGGCGCGCTCGCCTCGCGACTCGGCCGCGCCGGCGTGCAGTCGCTGCTCGGCCTCCCGCTGGTCCTCGATCGGCAGCTCCTGGGTGTCCTCTACGTAGGGAGGCGCACGCACCGGCCGTTTTCGGGTGACGACGCGGCCCTGCTCCAGCTCGTAGGCGATCGCGTCGCGCTGGCCGTCGACCGAGCTCGACTGTTCGAACAGGAGCGGCATATCGCCGAGACGCTCCAGCGCAGCCTGCTCCCCGAGCAGCTGCCACGGATTCCGGGGCTGGCAGTTGCTGTGCGATACCTCCCGGCCGGTGCGGGGATGGAGGTGGGCGGCGACTGGTTCGACATGCTCGAGCTAAGCGACGGGCGCGTCGTCCTCGCCATGGGTGACGTCGTCGGCCGGGGCGTCCGGGCGGCAGCCATGATGGGCAAGCTCCGGACCTCGCTTGAGGCCTATGCCTATGACGGCCGATCCCCGCAGGAGGTCTTGGAGCGTCTCCACTCGCTCATGGAGCGTCAGCACCGGGCGGAGATGGCGACACTCCTCTATGTCGCCATTGACGCCGATCGCGGGGGTGCGGAGCTGGCGAGCGCAGGACACCCTCCCATGCTCATCCGAGCCGCGGACGGGGAGACGCGTTTCGCTCCGCGAATGGTCGCGCCGCCGCTCGGAGCGCTTCCCTTCGTCCGGTTCGAGTCGGCTCGCGTGGAGATCGGGCCCGGCTCCGCGCTCATGCTGTACACCGACGGCCTCGTGGAGGTGCGGGGGACGAGCATCGAGTTGCGCCTCGAAGCGCTACGGCGCGCCGTTGAAATCGGTCCGAGTAACCCGGAGGAGCTCTGCGATGCAGCCCTCGCGCAGATGCTCGGCGGCAAGGAACCCCAGGACGACGTTGCTCTGCTCGTCCTCAGCGTGTCGCGGTTGCCGGCCAAAGGATTCGCGCTCGACTTTCCTGCGGAGCCCGAGGCTCTCTCGTCCGTTCGGAAGGCGCTCGAACGCTGGCTGAGCGACGCAGGCACGAGCCGGCGGGATGCCCACGCGATCAAGGTCGCCTGCGGGGAAGCGTGTGCCAATGCGATCGAGCACGCATACCGGCCCGGTGACGCGGCTTTCCGGATCGAGGCGAGTCGTGAAGACACCGAGGTTCTGATCGTCGTGCGCGACTTCGGCGGCTGGCGGAAGCCGCGCGGAACGGACCGCGGCCGAGGACTCCCGCTGATGGAGGCGCTGATGGACTCCGTTCACGTAGACCCCTCGTCCGAGGGCACCACCGTGCACCTACGGCGCCGGCTGGCCGTCGCCTAAGAATGAGCCGGCTCGCACAACTGCAGCTCGATGAGGAAGACGGAGTAACGATTGCCAGCGTCGAGGGCGAGATCGACCTGTCGAACGCCGCCGAGCTGGAGATGGCGATCTCGCATGCGGTTGCCAACGAGGCGGTGGGCCTCGTGGTCGACCTCGCCGAGGTCGACTATCTGGACAGCTCGGGCGTCACTCTGCTGTTCAACCTCTCCAGGCGCGTATCGAGGCGCCAGCAGGAATTCGTAGTCGTCGTGCCTGGTGAGGCACACGTCCGAGAGATCCTGACGTTGAGCGGGGCCACGGAGGCCTTGGAGCTCCAGGACACTCTGCCGGGGGCGCTGTCTCAGCTACAGCGCTAAGGCCGGGCGGGCAATGACGTCAGAAGGTGGGTGTACGGCCTGGTCAGGGGAAACGTGCAAGGCATCCTCGACCTCTCGACGGCGGCGCACGGTCGCTGACGATCCAGCTCACCTCGGGGGCAAGAGGTCGGCAAGCTGCTCGTACGGCTTCTCGCCCCTCGGCCCGAAGCAGATGCCGACGAATCTGCGCAACCTGAAGGAACGACTCAAGAGCAGCGCTTCGCACGCTTCTGCTCTTGAGCGAGAGCAGCGGCCTCGGCAAACGCCAGCGGCGCTGTCCGGGTCTGGCGCGGTGTGTAGCGGCCGCGTTCGCGGGTACGTGCGATGCGCAGCGGTCACCCGTCGCCCGGATGGCAAGAGCAACGAGAAGGGGAGCGCTCATGACCGTAGGCCGTCGGGTCGCAGTGGTTGCAGTCATTCAGTTGCTCGCGCTCGGGACAATGGTGCCGGTGGCGGCCAGCAGGCCGTCGGCGATCGTTGGGATGGGCGACAGCGCAATGTCAGGCGAGTCGGCGGGCGCCTATGAGCAAGGGACCGATCAGCCTGGCAACTACTGTCACCGATCGCTGGACGCGCTGATCCACGAGACCGCGATCGTTGGCGTCTCGGCGACTCTGAACCTGGCGTGCTCGGGCGCCAAGTCGGCCAATCTCTACATCGGGGGTCCCGGTCAGTACAACGAACCGGCGCAGTCAGAGAAGCTTCGCGCGGCGGCGAGCGACTACCGGGTACGCCTCGTCATCGTCGAAGTCGGCGCGAACGATGACCCGCACTTTTCGCAGGTGGCGACCGACTGCGTGACTGCCTACGTGCTGCAGACCACCGGTTGCCGCGACACCGACGGGCCATCGTGGGCCGCGAACGTGGCGGCCGCGATGCCGAAGGTGCAGCAGGCACTCGCGGACGTCCGGGCGATCATGCGCGACGCCGGCTACAGGGACTCGTCCTGGCAGGCGGTGCTGGCTTCGTACTGGTCACCGGTGCCCCGTCCACCGATCCGCTATTCCGGCTACCTCACCAAGCTGTGGAACGGCTGCCCGCTCTACAACGCCGACATGGACTGGGGCCACGACACCGCCGTGCCAATCCTCAGCCAGGCGCTGAAGGGCGTCGCTGCGAACAACGGCTGGCGCTTCCTCGACTTCAGCCACTCCATGGACGGCCGAGAGATCTGCGCGCAGGGCATCACGCACTCCCAGGAGTGGACCACCGGCGTCAAGTACGACCCCTCCAGCTCGTACTGGTACAGCTTCGACGCCATCCGGCAGTCGCTGCACGCAAACGCCCGGGGGCACGCCCAGCTTGGACGCTGCCTGACCGAATTCGCCGCGCTGACCATCCAGACAGCGACGTGCCTGCGTACCGCGGACGGAAACCTGCACGCCGTGCCGTAGAGCATCTAGGGGGAGGTCGCAGGAGCGACGGGAAGACCGGTCCCAGGTCGGACGGAGCGGTCAGCCCCTCGGTGTATTCGAGCCTGCCGTCCAGCGGCATCGTCGCTGACAGCAACAGTCCTGGAGCCTCCGGGGTCGTCTTGGTCGCAGACGAACGTAGAATCGACGACGCCGGTGTCGATCGCAGCGTGCACGACGGGCGGTCTCGACGGAGCGAGGCACGAAGCCGATTGTTGAGACACAACGCGCTTTCAGCGCCGTAGCGCGACGGCCCCGCCACGTTCGAGCTCCAAGCGAGCCCTGGCGAGGACCGCCCCGCCGTGGTCCCCGTGCTGCCAGACGGCTACGGCAACTCGCACGACTGGGCCGCCACCCCCGAGTCTCCTGAGCAGCCGGTCAGCGGCGGCCGTCCCGGCAGTCTGGCCACTTTTCGGCACGATCGCCGCCAGTCGTCGCCCGCTGTACCGACCGGGTATCGCCGGAACTGTCGCGATGGCCTCCTCAAGCGCGCGTGCCACGTCGTAGAGCGCCGCGTCGCCCGCTGCGTAGCCGTGGCGGCGGTTGATGTCCGGGAGATCACAGACCTCGACCATGACGACGGCGAACGGGCGCGCATGCCGCCGAGCCCGCTCGGCCTCGAACTCTGCGTACTCGAGCAGGTACCGGTGGGAATAGAGCAGCGTGACGTTGTCGGTCGCCCCGATCGGGCCGTGGCCGAGTAGGGGTTCGTCATGCTGCCGCCGGGCCTGGACGGTGGGCTCGTCGAGCGCATCGGCGACTGGCTGCTCGTCCGAGTCGTGTAGTGGCCGGCGGCGGACCTCGTCGACAAAGATCTCAGCAATTTCCGGGTCGAACTGCGTACCGGCGCAGTGGACGATCTCCCGGCAGGCGGCCTCCTCCGAGAGCGACGGGCGATACGGACGTCCCTCGACCATCGCGCTGAACGCGGCCGCCACCGCGACTATGCGCGCAGAGAGCGGGATCTCCGCCTGCGCGAGTTGCGACGGATAACCGGTGCCGTCCCAACGTTCCTGGTGATAGCGAATTGCGGGCCCCAGGCGGTTCAGGCCGGGCACCCGCTCCACGATCCGGCACCCGATTTGCGGGTGCAGCCGCATTACGTCCCACTCCTCGGAACTCAACGGCCCCGGCTTCAGCAGGACGCGCTCGCTTATCCCAAGCTTGCCGATGTCGCTGAGCAGCGCGGCGAACATCAGCTGCTCTCGTTCCCGAGCCTCCAGGCCGAGGCGTCTCGCTACGGCCTCGACATACCCCGCGATCTGGCGTGAATACGTGGCACCGAAAGGATCCTTTGTCGCGATCGAATCGGACAGCATCCCTATTACCGCGAGATAGGTGCTGCGCAAGTGAACGTGGAGCCGGGTGTTCTCAAGTACGGCACCGGCGTGATCGCCGAGTGCGAGCAGCACGTCGTTGTCGAGTTCTTCAAACCCTCCAGGACGATTTGCGCAGACGACGGCGCCCTCGAAGTCATCGTTGATGTAGACCGGCACCGCGACCAGGCACTGGATCTCCCCGTCGGCCAGCGAGTTGCTTGCTCCGGGCTGGTCCTCACGCACGATCTCGTCTCGCTCGAGCACGCGCTCCGCGAACCGCTGCGCGACGTCGCTGTCCGCGGGATCGTGCTCGAAGCCCCGATGCGTGATCAGGTCCAGCCTCCCGTCCTCATCCCGATCCTCCCGGCTGAGCAGTAACCCTTTCTCGGCTCCAACAAGCTCAATTGCGATTCGTAGGACGAGCTCACGGGTGTCGTCTGCGTCTCCCATCGCCCCCTGGCGCCGGTGCAGCGCGAGCACCTGTTCACGCAACTCGCGTGCCCACTCCCGTTCCGCCTGGCTTCGTCGCCACGCCCCCGGCGGCCGCACGCCGCTCGTACTCCCAGCCGGCAAGTGCGAGCAGCGCGGCGGCGGCGAAGCTGAATGGCAGGATGTCATCGAGTGCATCGAAGAGATCGCCGCCGCCAACGCCGAGCACAAGCAAGCACAACGTCGACGCGCCGAAAACGGCGAGTGCGGCGTGGACGAGCCTGCGTGCGGTCCGGGGAGTCGTGCCGTCCATGGCCCCGGTCGCGGTACCCAGAGATAGCCGCATCTATGCGCTGTGTCGGCCGGCCGCCCAGCGGCGGGACGCGGAGAGCTCAGCGCCGCGGTTACATGCGCGGGCCAGTGGGCGTACTTCCACGCTCGGCGTGGAAGCGCCCTGGAAGCGACAACCGCAGCAGACGGCAGCAGCAATGGGCGGTCAATCGCTCGCCGAGCGGTCTGAGCGACAGGCGGCAGTAGACCGCAGCAGCTGCTCGCGCCTTACAAGCAGGAGGTCGCCCGTTCGAGCCGGGCACCGCCCACTCCCGTCGCGACTCTGAGAACAAACGCCGCGGCGACAAGTGTCCCTTGGTCGCGCAAGGCAGCAGTCCCGGCCGAGCTGCTTGGCCGCATGGAACCGCGGTGCGTTCTGAGCGCTGGGACTCGCGCTGTCAGGCGTAGTCAGTGCGGCGTCGGTGTGGCGCGCTGGCCGGGACGCCCGTAGGGTCGCTCTGCAGCGACTCGCATTCGAGAAGGTGCCTCTTGCTGGCTCAGGTTCGTTCCCGGCTCACGTTCGCCAACGTCGTATCCCTGATGGCGCTCTTCGTCGCGCTCAGCGGCGGCGCTTACGCGCTGACGATTCCCAACAACAGCATCGGGGCCAAGCAGCTCAAGAAGAACGCCGTTACCGGCTCCAAGATCATGAGGGGCGCGGTGACCTCGTCGAAGGTGAAGGACCGCTCGCTGCTGGCGCAGGACTTCAGGGCCGGTCAGCTGCCTCAAGGTGCGAAGGGCGATACAGGTCCCCAGGGGCTATCCGGCCCGCAGGGCGCGCAGGGTCCAAAGGGCGACACGGGAGACCCCGGTCAGGCCGGTGCGCCGGGCACGGCGCGCGCGTACGCGGTCGTGGACGGGGTGAACTGTCCCGCGATGCCCTTCCCCACTTGTGAGATCGAGAGGAGCAAGGGAGTCGCGTACGCCATCCGGGTCGGTACAGGGGTCTACTGCGTCGGTGTAACCGGTATCAACAACGCCGCGTCGGGCAGCGTCGCGATAGTCAGCCCAGCCGGAGGTGCTTCCCGTTCCGTTCTTGAGAGCGTGCGCTGGCGCAGAAACAACTCAGCTTGTGTGGCAAGCGAGTTCGAGGTCCAGACTCAGCTGATGGGAATCACGATCGCCGGCAACGCAACGAACGACGGGAGTGTGCAGGTCGCCGACCCCCCCGCGCTCCAGAACGCTGCCTTCTCGATCGCCATCCCGTGAGGCGGTGGTTTCGCGCGTGTGGCGCGCCACGGCAGCGCGGGCAGCTTCGACCGCGGCTTGATCTAGACGTAGCTACAGGGCATCGACAATGGCGATCTCAGCGAAACCGTCCACGCCCGCCGCGCCGGCAGCGTGGCCCTGCCGCACGACCACATGGCGTGAGCCGCGGGCGCGGCGATGTGCCCGGGCCGCTACTTGCCTGTGCGGTCGCGGTGCTTGCACCCCGGCCAGCAGCAGGGGCGGCGCTGGCCTTCCTCCAGCTCTTCCTGGGTCCTCCGAATACGGCGCGTCCGGGTGGTCTCCCGCTTGGCATCCTCGACCCAACAGATGAACTCGTTGCGGGCCAATGGCGTGATGTCGTTCCAGGCATTGAGTGCCGTCGCATTGGCTAGCAGCGCCTCACCGAGGTCCGCGGGCAGTTCATGTACCACCCCACCTGGCACTCCCTGGCCGTTCACCGGTCCATCGTAACGAGCCCGGGGGAGCGCGCCACGCATCGCCGCCAGCGGATACCCAACCACCGCCCATCGACGACCACGCGGTCGCGCAACGAATAAGCCCGCCCGGATCCGTGAGCGGCGCCGCCGCGGGTGATCGCAGGCGGTTCGCCGCTGCCCGTGCGACGAGGAAGCGCCGCGCCCGCGCTGGACGCGAAGAGCACTCTTGCGTCGACGTTTACCAAGGGGGTATGGTCGTTGACCAAGGCTGATCCGCCGCTTCTGCTGAACGACTCGCGCCTGGCCTGGCCCCCGCCCTCCGCAGACAGCTCGGTACCAAGCGACAGACGGCTTCCGCGATAGGAATCTCGACGGGACTTCCCGCGAGCCTCGAGACCTTGTAGGAGGCATCGATGGCGACTGGGGCCGCGCCCGAGGAAGCGGCTGGTATTGCGCCGGTCCGAGCGGACGTCCGCGTAGGGCCGTCCGAGCGTCGGATTTTCCTCGTTGCGGTAGGAATGATCGCGTTGCACGTGGTGGACGACTCGTTCCTCCAGCCACAGCCGGGCACATCGGCGGGTGACCATCTCGTCAGTGGACTCGTACCCCTGGCGCTGCTCGGGTTGGCGGCGACCGCGTACCCGCGCGTCCGAGGCGGTGCTCGCGCTGCGATCGCCCTGCTCACAGGTGTGTTCGGGATCGTCGCCGGAATCGAGGCTGCGCACTACACCAAGCACGTGGGTCCGTCGGGCGATGAGTTCACCGGCCTGTTGTCGATCCCGGTCGGAGTTGCACTGCTCGGCCTCGGGCTGGTGACGCTGTGGACAACGTGCCGGCGGCACGGCGGCCTGGTGCGCCGGTCGGCGCGGCGAATCGGCATAGCTCTCGCGTCGCTCCTGTTCGCGGTCTTCGTCGTGTTCCCGGTCGGCTATGCGTACGTCGGTACGCACGCGGCACGACTCCCGGTGGAAGACATCCACCTCGGCAGCGCGGCCGTCGAGCAGATCCAGTTGCACACGAACGACGGGCTGACGCTCGAGGGCTCGTACGTGCCATCCAAGAACGGCGCCGCGGTAGTGGTGGCGTTCGGACGCAAGGGCACCCAGCGGCCCGCCCGGATGCTCGCCCGCCACGGCTATGGAGTGCTGATCTTCGACCGTCGCGGAGAGGGCGAAAGTCACGGCGATCCGAACCCATACGCTTGGAACGACGGCGAGCGGGACCTGCTCGCCGCGATCGACTTCCTCAAGCGCCGGCCCGACGTCGAGCCCGATCGCATCGGAGGCATCGGCCTGTCCGTCGGCGGCGAGACGTTCCTTCAGACCGCCGCGCACAGCGAGGATGTCCAAGCCGTCGTCTCCGAGGGCGCCACCGCGCGCTCGGTCGGCGAACTGCGCAGCGTCCCGGGCAGTGGCGCGGGACCCGTGGCGCTCAACGCCGTGATCACGGGAGGAACGGCCGTCTTCTCCAACTCGATGCCGCCGCCCCACCTGATCGACCTTGTCGAACAGATTGCCCCGCGCTCCATGCTGCTCATCCACTCGCCGAAGGACGACCCCGACGAGCCGAGATTCAACCGCGCCTTCTACGAAGCTGCCGGCGCGCCTAAGGAAATTTGGGGAGTCCCTGAGGCCGGGCACGTCGGGGCCCAGGAGTCCCGTCCCCGTGAGTACGGGCAGCGCGTGACTCGCTTCTTCGACCAAGCCCTCAGAAAGGACGCGCAATGAATACCGACGCTTCCAACCAGAGGACCTTTAGCCGCCCGGAGCTCGCCTTCCTCATCGCCGTTCCGGCCGCCTGGGGAATCCTGCTTCTGTTTCACCCCATCGGCGGCGACAGCTTCTCCCAGAAGCGGTGGGACCGGATCTGGTCGAGTCGTATGCCGAGAGCACGATCATCGTGACGCTTTCCGTACTCGGCAGCATCGGGCTCGCCGTTGCGATCATCGGAGCAGCGATCGCCCTACGCGCTGCTTACCGGCTTGGCCGGGCGCCAATCGTGCTGATGCTGTTGTCGATCCCGCTTATCGCGCTCCACGAGCCGCCATTCGGGCCGGTGGGACTCGCGATGTTCATCGTCGCGGTCCTGCTGTTCGCCCGCCAGCAGGCATCGGAGTCAGTCCGGATTGCACCCGCTCTGAGTCAGCCGGCGTCCACCCCGAGCGGTTAAGCGGCACGAGCGCATCGAACCCACGCATGTGGAAGCGCTGCGGAAGTGACAAACGGCAGCAGAGCGCAGCAGCCATGTGCGGAAATATCGCCCACCGAGCAGTCTGAGCCACAGGCGCACCAGACCGCAGCAGTTGCTCGCGCCTTACAAGCAGGAGGTCGCCCGTTCGAGCCGGGCACCTCCGCGTTGCTGCGGTCGAGCGCTGAGGTGCCATTAGGAGGCGCAGATGGCTCGGACGGATGCGGTCCGCGTCTGCGCGGAGTGGTTCACGAAGCTCCCGGCCCAGCCGACTGGGATGGCATCGAGACCAATGGTGTGAGGCGCGCTGTCGCGGATCTGCACCTCGTCAGTGGAGGTGGTGACGCCGCCGCCGGTGAGCTTCTCGCCGGCGTCACAGTCGACCTTGGGGAAGGCGGACTCCCCCGGCGCGAGCGTGGCCTGGGTCGCAACGACTCGGACGTTCGTCACTCCCGGGTCGCCCTTCCCGCCCTGTGGCCCTGGCAGCCCGGGGTCGCCCTTCGGGCCCTGCGGTCCCGGGTTGCCCTTTGGGCCGGCCGGCAGCTGACCAGTCTTGAAGTCGCGTGCGAGCAGCGACTGGTTGCGGACGTCCAGGCCTGTGAGAGAGGCGTTGCGCACGTCCCGGCCGGTGAGCGAACCGTCGCGCACCTGCGCGCCGCTTACCGAGAGCGCCGCGTATGAACTGCCGCCGAGCGCCGCGAACAACGCAACGCTCGCAACGACGTTCGCGTAGGTGAGCCGGAGCCGTCGCTTGCCTTTCATTGCTGTCTCCTCGTGTCTTGGCACCTTGCTCAAGCAGGGTGTCCCACGCACGCCGTTCACGAGGGGGGCAGACCGACAACTGCGACGTCGGTTTTCCGCCATCGTGGGAGCTGCTCGCGCCTTACAAGCAGGAGGTCGCCCGTTCGAGCCGGGCACTGTCGCCGCCTGGAGACGCCGGCCTCCGGACTAATCGACGCCGATTCGGTCCTAGACCGGGGCCTGTAGCCGCGCCCGAAGCGCAAGCTCGATCTCGAAGCGAGCGTCCGGGTCCTCGATGGCGTCTCCGAGTAGCTCGCGCAGCCCACGGAGCCGGTAGCGGGCCGTCTGTGGATGCACGCCGAGCGCCCGTGCCATCGCTGCGGCGTTCCCCCGTTGCTGCATATATGCGAGCGCCGTCTCCTCCATGCGCCTGCGGGCCTTGGGCGTAAGTGCGGCGAGCGGAGTGAGCCATCGCGTGGCGATCCGGTCCGCGAGGCTGGTGTTCTCGAAAAGCAGAAGCTTGGTGAGTACGTCGTCGGCGCGCACGAGGCCGGGTGTCTCGATCGCGCCCGCCTCAGCGGCCCGCAGGGTCGCGCGGGCCAACGACCAGGAGGCGGCGAGCGAGCCGGCCGGTCCGGTCGGGCCCAGCACGGCGCGTCCGCCCATCCCGGCGGTTCCGACGGCTCGTTCGATCTGGCTGGGTCGGCCCGGCCCGTCGGGGTCGGGGACGATCGCGCAGCCGACGCCATCCAGCGCGGCGGCAAGCGCGTCGGCCGGCAGCCGCGTTGCCAAACGCTCGAGCTGCTCCTCGTCGCAAGCGAGCGCTGCGGCGGTGCGCGGCATCCGCCACGCCACCGCCTCGGCGGCGGCTCGCAGATCGGCTTCGTCTGCCGGGGGCTCGCGTACTAGCGCGGCCACTAACTCGTGGCGGTGGCGGCGGCGCTCGCCCTCGAGTTGCGCGCGCGCGTCGGCGTAGCCTTCGACCGAGTCGGCTGAGAGCGTCTCGATGTAGGCGAAGATTGACTCGGCGAGCAGGCTGAGCACGTCGGGTTCGACGCCCGCGCGCGTGGCCGCGGCAGCCAGCCGCCGCCAGGCGACCCGCGCGCCCACGCGATAGGCGGACTGAAGCGCGTCCAGCGTGCGCCCCTGGCGCAGCTCGCCGCTGCCGAGGGCGACGTACACCTCGCGTCCTGGGCCGCGCGCCCCGGACGGGCTTCGGATCAGTCCGACGAACTGCCGAAGCGCCTCGGTCACGCCCGTCCGGACGCCGCGCCCGAACGATCCCTCGAGGGGACGCGCGTAGTCCGGCACCTCGCGGGCGATCGTGGCGAGAATCTCGTCGGTGGTCGCCTCGAGCTCGGGCTCGATCACGTCCGCGATCTCGGCGGGCAGCGAGCGCCAAGGCTCTCTGCTGAGATTCTTATCACTCAGATGAGTAAAACGTGAATCGAAGTCCACCCTCAGCAGCGTACTGATATGTGCTGCAGGCGGGAAAACTTGGTCTCATGTCCAAGTTGGAGAAGCGTGTCAACCTCGCCGCCGTGGTACTCCCCTTCGTCGCCTTCCTCGCCGCGATCGTGTTGCTGTGGAACAGCGCGGTGTCTGCTACGGACCTCGTGATCCTGGCCGTCATGTACGTGCTAACCGCGCTCGGCGTGACCGTCGGCTTCCACCGCCTCCTCACCCACCGCTCGTTCCAGGTCCCGAAGCAGCTCGAGTACGGGTTCGCGGTCCTCGGCTCGATGGCCGTCCAGGGGCCGGTCATGAGCTGGGTCGCAGACCACCGCAAGCACCACGCGCACGCTGACGAGGAGGGCGATCCGCACAGCCCGCACGTCGGGCACGGTGACGGGGTGTCCGGTGTGCTGCGTGGCCTCTGGCACGCGCACACGGGCTGGCTGTTCTCGACTCAGGGTTGCGCCAGCCCTCGCCGCTATGCGAAGGACCTCTACGAGGATCCGGGCATGCGGCTCATCAACCGCCGCTTCCCGATGCTGGTGCTGCTCAGTCTGGCTGTCCCGGCGTTGGCCGGCTGGGCTCTTACCGGAACGCTCGCCGGCGCCGCCGGCGGCCTGCTCTGGGGCGGGCTCGTCCGCATCTTCCTCGTGCACCACATCACGTGGAGCGTGAACTCGGTCTGCCACTTCCTCGGGACGCGCCGCTTCCAGACCGACGACCACTCGACCAACGTCGCCTGGCTGGCATTGCCGTCCTTCGGAGAGGCGTGGCACCACAACCACCACGCGTTCCCGCGCTCGGCTGCGCACGGGCTGCGCCGATGGGAGCGGTTGCTCGACCCCTCGGCGCTCGTTATCACGATGCTCGAAAAGGTCGGTCTCGCCCGGAACGTCGTCAGGATCGCTCCCGAGCGCCAGCAGCAGCGGGAGCGTCAGGCGGGCCCACTCCGTGCGGGAGCGGGCGGCTGAGGAGTGCCGTGGGGCGTCTTGCGACCGAGCCCTACCTGCTGCCGGATGGCTTGCCTCGGCCGCGTCTAAGGGGGGTACTACATCTCGGCGCGTTCGTGGTCGCGCTCGGCCTCGGCGTAGCGGTCGTGCTCGTTGCCGGGCGGCAGGACGCGCCGGCGTTCGCCGTCTACGGGCTTGGCGTTGCGGGCTTATTCGGGATCAGCGCCATGTACCACCGAGGACGTTGGCAGCCCGGTGTGAGAGCGCGGCTCCAACGCGCCGATCACTCCATGATCTTCGTCCTGATCGCCGGCACCTATACGCCGATCTGCGTTTACGTCCTGGATGGCACCCTGGGCGCCGCGCTGTTGACCGTGGTTTGGACCGGCGCCCTGATAGCGGCATTGCTCGAGCTGCGGCCGACACCTGCGCCGCGCGGGGTGCTTGTCGTGCTCTCGATCGCACTCGGCTGGGTCGCTCTGCCCGCGCTGCCCGCAATTGTCGACAAGCTCGGCTGGGTCGCGACCGCGCTGATCGGCCTAGGCGGCGTGCTCTACACCGTCGGTGCCGTGATCTACGCCCGTCGTCGGCCGGACCCACTACCCAATGTCTTCGGGTATCACGAGGTCTTCCACGCCCTCACCATCGCGGGCGCCGCGTCCCATTACGCGGTCATCGCGTTCTGGGTCCTGCCGCTGGCGTAAGCGCTGCGGGGCGCCCGCTTGGGCGCCCCGCAGGCCACTAAGGCTGTTCGTCTGAGCGCGTCACACGGCGACCTCCCGCCGCGTGATCCGCCAGATGCCGATCAGGAGCGGAAGCAGCATCCAGAGCGCAAGCGAGGTGCCGGCCTGTGCCCACTGGGTGCCGTCCACGACCTCGCGGGACAGCGGGCCGAGCGCGCGGCCGGTGTCCACCCACGGGCCGACGTCGCCGAAGAAGGACAGCGACGTCACCGCCAGCCACGCGGTCGGCAGTGCGAAGAGCGCGACGATGGCGGGCGCCGGGGCGAGCACGATCGCGCCGAAAGCGACGCCGACGACCATTCCGCCGCCCAGGTAGATCGCTGACTGGCCGATCAGCGGTGCAATGTCGGACCAGGTCCCGTCGACGCCCGGCGACGCGGCGAGCACACCCGCAGCGACGACGGTAACGCCCATGGCGAGCGTCGCCATCGCGAGGACCAGGCTCGCGATGAGCTTGGCGCCCAGGACGCGCGAGCGCATCGGGACCAGCGCGAACGTGATCATCCCGGTGCGCTGGGACCACTCCGAAGTCACGAGCAGGATCCCGACCACCGGCAGCAGGACGGCCGCCGGCTTCAGGCCGACCTCGAGGATGGAGCCGAACGTGTGGTCCGCCGCGTCGCCCACAACAGTGCGGACAGTCACGGCGAGAACGGTGATCGCGACGGTGGCGATCTGCAGCCAGAAGCCGGCGCGGGTATTCACCATCTTGCGCAACTCGACGGCGACGAGGCGGCCGAGGCTCGGGCGCGTGTGGACGCCGGCCGTGTTCACGCGGATCGGTGCGGTAAGGGTGGTGGTGCTCATGCCAGTGCTCCTGTCAGCTCGGGATGGATGGAGACGGTGTTCGGCGACGGAGCGCTTCCGCCGCCCGTGGTCAGCTCGAAGAAGAGCCGTTCGAGGCCCGTGTCCTCGGCCGGGGCGAGCCGGCGCAGGACGACGTCGTTGGCCATCGCCAAGCGGGCGATGACCTCGGGGTCGGCCTCGACCAGCCGCCGATCGCCGTCGGCGGGGTGCGTCGCCAGGCCGGCGCTCAGAAGCGCGGCGTCGAGCGTGGCGAGGTCGGCCGCTTCGACGATCGTGGCCGACTCGGTCAGGAGCTCGGCGCGGGTGCCCTGCGCCTGGATGCGCCCATCTCCGACGATCATCATCCGGTCGGCGACCGCCTCGACCTCGGCCAAGAGGTGCGAGGAGAGCAGCACGGTGCCTCCGCGATCGGCAAGGCCGCGCAGCAGCCCGCGCATCCAGCGCATGCCCTCCGGATCGAGGCCGTTGGCGGGCTCGTCCAGGATCAGGACCTCCGGATCGCCAAGCAACGCGTGGGCGAGCCCGAGGCGCTGGCGCATGCCGAGCGAGTACTCGCCGACCCGGCGCCGCGCCGCCGCCTCGTCGAGGCCGACGAGCTCCAGGACCTCTCCGACGCGCTGCGCGGGGATGCCCATGGTCTGTGCGGACACGGCGAGTGCTTCGCGGCCCCGGCGGCCCGAGTGCTGCGCGGAGGCGTCGAGCAGGATGCCAACGCGCCGGCCGGGGTTCGGCAGGTCGCGGTAGCGCTGGCCGAGGATCCGGGCCTCGCCGCGGTCGGGCTCGGAGAGGCCGACGAGCATCCTCATCGTCGTGCTCTTGCCGGCGCCGTTGGGGCCGAGGAAGCCGGTGACGGTGCCCGGCTCGCTTCGGAACGTGATGTCGGAGACGACGGTGCGCCCCCCGAATTGCTTGGTGAGTGCTTGGGCTTCGATCATGCCTGCAGACTCGCGGCCGGCCGGTTTTCCGACCACGGTCCGCGGGCTACGCTTGCCGAGCCCTAGGACGTGGTGGCCAGCGACTTTTGTAGGGGGTCTGGCCCGGGGCCCTCCCATAGCCTTCACGCGAGCGATGGCACGCGAGTCAATAACACTGCCGGCCGTCGTCCTCGACGCCCCCGACGAGGAGCGCGGTCGCCGCGACCGCATCGTCGACGCGACGATGTACCTGGTCGCGCTCGCGATCAGCACCGCGACGCTCGTGGACACGTGGGAGCTGCACCCTCGCTGGCTGCGCCCAGTGGCCGTCTTGGCCGTGATCGCAACGGTTGTCGCCCTCCACTGGCGGCGGGCCGCATCCCGGCGCCGTCGGGATCGGCGTCGCGGCCGTCTCGGTCGTGCTCATCACGGCTCCGTTCGTCGCCCTGTTCAACGCGGCGATCCGGGCTCGTGGTCGAGATCTGGCCGTCACCGCGGGTCTCACGATCGTCTCGTGCTTCACCAACCCGCTGCTCTACCCCGGCCCTCAGAGTCTCGAGCTCGAATTCGGTGCCGGCTTGGGGTTCGCGGGCGCCGCGCTCGGCTTCGGGCTGTTCATACGTGCCCGACGACAGCTCGTGCGATCGCTGCACGAGCATGCCGACCGCTCGGCCGAGGAGGCGCGCGCCGCGGAGCGGCGGCGGATCGCGCGCGAGATGCACGACGTGCTCGCGCACCGGCTCTCGTTGCTCTCCGTCCACGCCGGCGCGCTCGAGTTCAACGCGGATGCGCCGGCCGAGGAGGTCGCCGAAGCGGCCGGCGTGATTCGCGAGAGCGCGCGGTCGGCGCTCGAAGACCTGCGCGGCGTGATCGGCGTCCTGCGCGAGGACGCGGGCGAGAGCCCCACGGAGCCGCCGCAGCCGACGTTCGCCGACCTCCCCAGGCTGGTCGAGGAGTCGCGAGCGGCCGGGATGCGGATCACCGCGGGGATCGAGCTCGGCGAAGCGCCGCCCCCCGCAGCCGTCGGCCGCACCGCCTACCGGATCGTGCAGGAGGGCCTCACCAACGCGCGCAAGCACGCACCGGGGGCTGCGGTGACGCTCACCGTCAGCGCGCTCGAGGACCATCTGTACGTGGAGGTCCGGAGTCTCGCGCCGGTGGCCGTCGCGTCGGGATCGCCGCTGCCCGGGGCGGGCACTGGCCTGATCGGGCTCGCCGAGCGCGTCACGCTCGCCGGCGGCGAGCTCGAGCACGGCGTCGATCCCGACGGCGCCTTCGTCCTGCGCGCCCGGCTGCCGCGATGATCCGCGTCCTGCTCGTCGACGATGACGCCCTCGTGCGCTCGGGCCTGCGGATGATGCTCGCCGGCGCGCCAGGTCTCGAGGTCGTGGCCGAGGCCGCCGACGGGAGCGAGGTGCTCGGCGCGGTCGACCTCCACCGCCCCGACGTCGTGCTCATGGACATCCGCATGCCGCGCCTCGACGGGATCGCGGCCAGCCGCCTGCTCGCCTCGCAGCCCTCTCCGCCCGCCGTCATCGTGCTCACGACCTTCGACGCCGACGAGCTCGTCCTGCGCGCCCTCCAGGCCGGTGCCGCCGGCTTCCTGCTCAAGGACACCCCGCCGGCCGAGATCGTCCGCGCGATCGAGCTCGTCCACGGGGGTGACGGCATGCTCTCGCCCACGGTCACCCGCCGGCTGATCTCCATGGTGGCCGGCGATTCGGACGCCGGCGCCCGCACCGAGCAGGCCCGCGACCGACTCGCGACGCTCAGCCCGCGAGAGCGCGATGTCGCCCTCGCCGTCGGCAGCGGCAAGAGCAACCCGAGATCGCCGCAACGCTGCACCTCTCCGTCCCGACGGTCAAGGGCCATGTCTCCCGTCTCCTCGAGAAGCTCGAGGTCGACAACCGCGTCCAGATCGCCCTGCTGGTGCAGGCCGCGGGCGAGCCCTAGCTGAGGTTGACCGTGACGTAGTACCTACCCGAACCCCTTTGGGATCGTTGGAGCTCAGGCTCGCGCGTCAACTTCAGGCAGTGAGAGCCGCGCCGCGTGCAAGTGGGACCGCCGGCGCCGAGCGGCTGGCTCGCGCGGGGTCGCGGAGCAGGCGGCGGACGTCCGCCAGGCCGATGGCGCCGAGCAGCATGGGGACGCCTGCGTGAAGGGCGCGGTAGGCGAGCACCGCGGCTGTGGCTGTGGGCAGCGACATGCCGTACAGGACGAACATGCCGATCAGGCCGCCCTCGGCGCTGCCGGGGATCGGGACGAGCGCGCCGCCGTGTCCGAGCGTGTAGGCCAGCACGAGCAGACCGATGGGCAGACCGGCCGACCCGACCGCTTGGAAGGCGGCCGCCAGCGCAGCGACGTCGAAGACGAAGTATCCGATCGCGCCGGCGATCACCATGCGGTCCCCGGAGCGCAGCAACTCGGCGCTCGCTCCGACCCCGTCGCGGAGGTACTCGCGCGCGTTCGCGAGGGCGATGCTCAGCCGCCCGGCGGGCGCGCGCTTCACCGGGGCCGCCGAGCGCGGCAGGGCAAACACGGCGACGATGACCAGGAGGGCGAGGATGCCCGGCAGGAGGGTGACGGCGAGCTTCGCGTCTCCGGACAGCACACCGGCCGCGACGCCGAAGCCGGCGATCACGACGGCGACGAAACTGACCAGGCTGGTGATCAGGAACAGGGCGACGGTGCGGCTGGCGGCGAATGAGCGAGGGACACCTGCGCGGTCGAGCAGTACGGCGCCGACCGCCAGACCTCCCGCGCCGCCCGAGGGCAGCACGATGTTCATGCCCTGCACGGCCATCGACATGCTCGTGCTCGTGCGCGGGCTGGGGCGCCGGTCGTAGACGCCATGGAAGGCGATGGCGAAGCACGCGGTGGAGGCCAGCTCCACGACGAGGGCCGCGGAAATCCAGCCGCCGTCCGCACCGGCAAGCTGATGGCCGATCTCCTGGAGGCCGGAGAGCTGCGTAGCAAGCACCGTGCCGATCGCCAGGAGGACCGCGACCGACGCCAGCTTGCGAGCGATCTGGCGGGCGGAAGGGAGGTCCGCGGACGCAGCGGTGAGGTGGTGCGAGCTCATCTGGGCACAGACTCCCTCGCGGGGCCCCTCCCTCGCATCGGTGATGCCACCTAGGGGGCACCCTGAACTTTCCCCTCGCACCCTTAGACCGCCTGAAAGCAGCAGCGATCTTGGTCGTCTGCTTAATTCTTTCAAGCCACTGCGCGCGGGAGCCGATACCCCAGCATGTTGGTTCGCGCGCTTACCGTGCTTTCGGCGTTCTGCGCGCTGGCTGTTCTGCCCTGTTCCGCGTCGGCCGCGCCGAAGAAGGTCACGTTCAGGTTCAGCGCGACCAACTACTCGGTCGTCGAGAACGTCATCACCTTCAACGTGACCGTCCTGCGCTCGGGCAACACACGCGTCGCGGCGTCGGTCCAGTACTCGGACAACGGGACCGGGACCGCGACGGGCGGCGGCGTGGATTACTCGTTCGCGGGTGGGACCCTCAACTTCGCCGCGGGCGAGACCCAGAAGACCTTTCCGGTCACGATCGTCGATAACGGCACCGCGAACGCCCCGAACAAGACGGTCGTGTTCAAGCTGTCCAATGCGACTCCGGGTGGCTCGCAGATAAAGACGACGACGGCCATGCTCACGATCGTCGACAACGAGGGACCCGGCACCCTCGACTTCAGCTCGAGCGCCTACAACGTCGTCGAGAGCGCGGGCCTTGCGACCATCACCGTGAACCGCATCGGCGCGTCGAATCTGAAGCTGAGAGTCGATTACGCGACCCAGGCGTCGCTCACCAACCCCGCGAGCCCGATCTTCGACTACACGTCGATCTTCCCGGCGCAGACCCTCACATTCAACCCCGGCGAGGTGTCGAAGACCTTCCAGGTCGCGATTGCCGACGACTCGGATGCAGAGGGTCCCGAGAACGTGAACCTCGTGCTCTCAAACCCGCAGAACCTGACCGGGGGCGCCGCCCCTCAGCTGGGCCCGAATGGGCCGGCGGCGCTGACGATCAACGATGACGACGTGTCGACGTTCAACTTCAGCGCCCCCGCGTACTTCGTCCAGGAGGACGTCCCGGCCGGGCACGCGACGATCACCGTCAACCGCGGCGGCGCGACCAACATCCCCGCCTCCGTCGACTATTCGACGAGCGACGGGACCGCGACTGTCGCGGGCTCGGACTACACGGCCGCGTCCGGGACTCTCAACTTCGCGGCCGGCGAGACCACCAAGACATTCGACGTCAACGTCTCCAACGACGGCGCCTCCGAGGCGAACGAGACCGTGAACCTGACGCTCTCGAGCGGGGGGAACACCGTCGACACCTCGCTGCTCAGCATCGTCGACAACGACAACCCGAAGACGAGCGTTCAGCTGTCGAGCCCGATCTACGACGTCAACGAGGCGGACGGCACGGCGACGATCACCGTGACGTTGAGCCACGCTGTCGACGCCGACGTGACGGTCGACTACGCGACCGCCGACGGGACCGCCGTGGCCGGCTCCGACTACACCAACACGTATGGAACGCTGACGTTCACCGGGAACACGAACAACGGCGGCCCGGGCACCGGCCAGACCTCGAAGACGATCCAGATCCCGATCACCCAGGATCCGGACCCCGAGGATCCGGAGGCGCTCACGCTCACGCTCTCGAATGCGCTCCCGGGCGTCTCCTCGATTCTGGGCGCGCCGACGACCGCGACGCTCACGATCGCCGACGACGATCCGGCCGGCGTGATCGACTTCGGGTCGCTGCACTACGACGTCAACGAGACAGACGGCCAGGCGACCGTGACGGTTCAGCGGCTCGACGGCATGGGCGGCGCGGTGTCGGTCGACTACGAGACCAGCGACGCCTCGGCCACCGCCGGATCCGACTACACCGCCACGAGCGGCACCCTCCACTGGGCGGCGGGTGACAGCGCCGACAAGACATTCACGGTCCCGGTCAGCTGGGACGGCCGCGCAGAAGGCACCGAGTCCGTCAGCCTGGCGCTGACGAACGCGGGCGGCGGCTCCGACCTGGGGCCGGTCACCGCGGCGGTCCTCCGCATCGGCGACGACGGCGCCAGCGGCCCGCTCGTGCTGAGCTCCAACACCTACAACGTCGGCGAGGCCGGCGGCCTGGTCACGATCACCGTGACGCGCTCGGGCGGCAGTCTTGGCGGCCCGGTCACGATCGATTACGCCACCAGCGGGGGCACGGCAACCGCGGGCTCCGACTACACGGCCGCGAGCGGCACGCTCACGTTCGGTCCGGGCGAGGCCGGCAAGAGCTTCACGGTTCCCGTGACGAGCGACTCCGCGGACGAACCCGACGAGACGTTCCAGGTGGCGCTCTCGAACGCGAACGGCGGCGCGAACATCGGCTCCCCGGCCGGGGCCACCGTGACCATCGCCGACGACGACGCGGCGCCCGGGCTCGTCTACCCCTCTGGAACCTCAACCGACACGACCGCGCCGAAGCTGACGCTCGCCGCAAGACGGGTCCAGCGTGCGCTGAAGACGAAGCTGCTCGTGCTGTCCGCGCGCTGCAGCGAGCGGTGCAGGTTCGCCGCCGCGGCTAAGGTCCGGATCGGCACGAAGACGGTCCTCCTGGGCCGCGCGAAGGCGACAGCGGCGTCCGGCACCGCGGCCAAGATCAAGCTCAGGCTGTCGAGGAAGGCGCTGGTGAGGCTGCGCAAGGCGATGAAGCGCGGAAAGGCGAAGGTCGTGCTGTCCGTCAGGGCCGCGGATGCCGCCGGCAACTCGGCCGCCGCGTCCCGTACGGTCACTGCCAAGCGCTAGGACGGCGGCCAGTCTTCGGGACGCATCGAGCCGACCATGCGGAAGCGCGGCTTGCGGTCGACGTTCCGCCACGCCGGCCTGGATTCCGCGCCGAACAGCGGCCCGGCGATCACCACGAACAACAGCACCCCTCCGAGGACGATCGGCATGGCACCATCCGCCTCCGAATCGTGCCGCGAATGGGAGCCGGGCGGCTCGGGGAAGGTCGTGCCCGGGACTCCGGGGTCGGCTGCTGCCGGGGCGGCCGCGACAGCCAGGGCGGCGACTGCAAGAGCGACGCTGATGCGCTTCATGGCGGCTCCTCCAGTTTCGCACGCTTGGCTGACGCGGTGGGCAACGGGTGCAGCCACTGCACGCCTCTGAGTGAAGCTCCGCGGTCCTGAGCAGCAGAACGGGCCGCCCAGCCGACGTCATCGTCGAGGTGAACCGCATCTCGCCCGAGATGGTGGCCTGAGCCGCCAGCCGCTCAGGCGGCGCGGATCACGACCGGCAGCCCGCCGCGCGGCGAGAGGGTCGGCATCTGGCGGATCGACAGCCTGCGCTCGGGCTCCGCGAGCTCGAGCCTGAAGCGGGCGAGGATCGCCTCCGCGATCGCCCTCACCTCGAGCAGCCCGAAGCGCATTCCGATGCAGGTGCGAGAGCCGCCCCCGAACGGGACGTACGCGCCCTTGGGCAGCGCCGCGCGCGCGTCCGCCAGGAAGCGCTCGGGACGGAACTCGAACGGCTCCGGGAACACCTCCGCGAGGTGGTGGCTCGCCCACGAGCAGTAGTTGACGAGCACCCCGCCGGGGACGCGCGTCCCGTGCAGCTCGAACGGCTCGATCGAGCGCCGCGGCCCGATCCAGGCGGGCGGGTACATGCGGAGCGTTTCGTCGATCGCGAGGTCGAGGTCGTGGTCGCCCGGGTTGCGGGCGAGCTCGAGGAACAGGAACGTGACCGTCGAGGTCGTCGTGTCGTGCCCGGCGAAGAGCAGCGTCATCACCTGGTCGCGCAGCTCCTGGTCGCTCAGCACCGACCCGTCCTCGTCGGTTGCGTCCATGAGGAGGCTGAGGATGTCCTGCCCGCGCTCGCCGGAGCGCCTGCGGGCCTCGATCTCGCCGAAGATCACCCGGTCGAGCCACGCCCGCGCGCTCACCATCGCGCGGTACGGGCTCCCGGGCCCGCGCAGCATCTGGGCCGCGTAGGAGCGTCCCCAGTACCCGAGCGCACCTTCGAACTTCGCGGCCATGTCGCCGCTCCGCGACGGGTCGAAGCCGAACAGCGCGCGCATCGCGACGCGCAGCGCGAGCCGCCGCGTCCACGCGTACAGGTCGAGCCGCTCGCCCGGCCGCCAGGGCTCGAGGGCGCGCTCGGCCTCCTCGGCCATCACGGCGCGCGCCGCGGCGATCTGCTCGCGGTGGAACGCGGGCAGCATGATCCGGCGCGCACGGCGGTGGTAGTCGCCGTCGGTGGTGAGGAGGCCGTCGCCGAGCAGCGGGATCAGGTCGCCCATCCCGCCGTCGCGCCAGCGGAAGTTCGAGGCGCCCGTGACCGTCATGTAGTGGTTCGCCTCCGGCCCCAGCGCGAACACGACGGGCGCGTACATCAGCCGCATCGAGAAGACCGGGCCGTACTCATCGTGGAGCCGAAGCAGGAGCGGCAGGGGCTCGCGCTCGAACTCGCGCGTGCGACGCATGCTGAAGCTGAGCTCGCCCGGCGGGAACTGGCCACGCGCCGCTCGCTGCCAGCGCATGTCGGAGCGCACGCGCTCGATCACACCGCCGGGTACCGTCGGGGGCGGGGCCACGCCCATGGGAGCAGGATAGGGTGACGCCGGTGCGGACGGAGGCCCGCGAAGAACACCCTCGCGCGGAGCGCGGATTCCGATCAGTGGGTAGAGTCGCCGCGACCGAGATCGCGCTGACTAGGAGGACCCGTTGGACGCAAGCCGGCTCAAGTCGATCCCCCTGTTCGAGGACGTGCCCGACGAGGAGCTCGGGCAGATCGCCACGTTCGCCCAGGAGGTCACGGTCGACGAGGGCCGCGAGCTGGTTCGCGAGGGCGACTTCTCATACGAGTTCATGACGATCGAGGAAGGCGAGGCGGAGGTCACCCGCCACGGCGAGCACGTGGCGGACATCGGCCCCGGCGACTTCTTCGGCGAGGTGGGCCTGCTCGAGAAGACGCTCCGCAACGCGACGGTCACCGCGAAGACGCCCATGAGGCTGGTCACGCTGACCGGCTGGGACCTGAAGCGGATGGAGCGTCACATCCCCGACGCGATCGAGCGCGTGCGCGCCGTGCTCGAAGAGCGCAAGCCGAGCTGAGGCCATTATGGCGGCGCGGATAGTCCTGTTCGGCGCCACCGGCTACACCGGCCGGCTCACGGCCGAGGCGATGGTCGAGCGCGGGCTGAAGCCGGTGCTGGCAGCGCGGAGCGCCGACAAGCTCGGCGCGCTCACCGCGGAGCTCGGCGGCGAGCTCGAGACCGCGACGGCCGACGTCTCCGACCCCCCGAGCGTGGCGGCGCTGGTGGAGGAGGGCGACGTGCTCGTGACGACCGTCGGCCCGTTCGCGCGCTGGGGGCAGCCGGCCGCGGCCGCCGCGACGACCAAGGGCGCGCACTACATCGACTCCACGGGCGAGCCGAAGTTCATCCGCGAGGTGTTCGAGCGCTACGGCCCCGCCGCCGAGGCGAGCGGCGTGGCGATGCTCACTGCCATGGGCTACGACTGGGTGCCGGGCAACCTGGCGGGCGGCCTAGCCCTGGACCGCGCGGGCGAGCTGGCCACGCGGGTGGACGTGGGCTACTTCATCACGGGCAGCGGGGCGTCGATGAGCGGCGGCACCCGGGCGTCGCTGGTCGGGGCCGTCACCGCGCCGGCGTTCGGCTTCCGCGACGGCCGCATCCAGACCGAGCGCGGCGCCAAGCGGGTGCGCAGCTTCCGGGTCGGCTCGAAGGAGCTGGCCGGCGTCTCGGTCGGAAGCTCGGAGCACTTCACTCTGCCGCGCGTGGCCCCGCGGCTGCGCGAGGTGAACGCGTACCTCGGCTGGTTCGGACCGGCCTCGCGCGTGATGCAGCTGTTCTCGGCCGGGAGCTCGCTGGCGATGAAGGCGCCCGGGGCGGAGAAGCTCTGGAGCTCGGTCAGCGACCGCTTCGTGCAGGGCTCGACAGGCGGCCCCGACGCGGAGGCGCGCTCCGGGAGCGGCTCGCACATCGTCGGCATCGCGTACGACGCGGCCGGCCGCGCGCTGAGCGAGGTCCACCTGAAGGGCGTCGACGGCTACACCTTCACCGGCCGGATGCTCGCGTGGGCCGCGGACCGCGCGGCCTCGGGCGGGCTGAAGGGAACGGGCGCGCTCGGTCCGGTGGACGCCTTCGGCCTCGACGAGCTGCTGGCCGGCTGTGCAGAGGCGGGGATCGCGGAGGAGGGCGGGCCTCCCCACGCCCAGCACCCGGGCCGCGTTCGCGCAAGCGCCGGCTGACGACGGCATTGAGGGGCGGTTCGGGGCCGGGTGGGGAATCCTGGTAGCGCTATGCGCGACCGAGGTTCCCCACCTGGGCGCGCGGCCGGCCGCAGGCGGCTTGCCGCGCTGGGCGCGGGCGCGCTCGTCGCCTTCATCGCGGGTCTGAGCGTCGGCGCCGGCGCGGACGGCGGCGGAGAGGAGACCGGGGCCACTGTGCAGACCAGGCAGCAGCGCCAGCTCGCGGCCGCCCGCGAGGCCGTGGATCGCCTGACGCTCCGGCAGCAAGTCGGCCAGGTCACGATCTCGAGCTTCCAGGGCACCCGGCGGCCGGAGTACATCCGGCGGCGCCTCCGCGCACGTGAGACGGCCGGCGTGATCCTGTTCGGCGGGAACGGCGGCGATCGCGCCCAGTGGCGCGCGCTGACGCGCTCGCTCCAGCGGGCCGCCGGCGGCCGGGCGCTGATCATGGTCGACCAGGAGGGCGGCGAGATCCGCACGGTCGCCCCCGTCGGGCCGTCCGCGGCGCAGCCGTTCCAGGGTCCGCCAGCATCGGTGAGGCGCACCGCGGGGAGCACGGGACGCGGCCTCAGGAGAATGGGGGTCAACGTGAACCTCGCGCCAGTGGCCGACGTCCCCCGACCGGGCTCCGTGATGGCGACGCGCTCGTTCGAGGGGGACGAGCGCGGGATCGCCGCGCGCACCAGGGCGGCGGTCCGCGGGCTGCGCGACGTCGGCGTCGCCGCCACCGCGAAGCACTTCCCGGGACTCGGGGGCGCGACCGTCAACACGGACGACGGACCGGCCACGATCCGGACGCCGATCGAGCGCGACCTCGTGCCGTTCCGGGCGGCGATCGACGAGGCCGTGCCGCTCGTGATGCTCTCGCACGCGAGCTATCCCTCGCTGGACTCGCGCCGGATCGCCTCCCAGTCGCGAGCGGCCGTCACGGGGCTCCTGCGCCGCCGGCTCGGCTACGAGGGGGTGGTCGTGACCGACAGCATGGAGGCGGCTGCGGTGCTGGCGCGCTCCGGCATCGCGGAGGCCGCCGAGCGCTCGATCAGAGCGGGCGCCGACCTGATCCTGCTGACCGGCTCGGCGAGCTGGAACGACGTCTACCCGCGCCTCGTGGCCGAGGCGCGTCGCGACCGGGCCTTCAGGAGCCGCATCCGCGAGGCGGCCGCGCGCGTGCTGGCGCTGAAGCTCGACCTGCGCTAGTCGACCGAGCGCGCGCGCTCGAGGGTGCGCTCCATCAGCTCTTCCTGGAGGGCCCGGGTCCCGCCGCTGCGGCGCGTCCAGTCGCCGTCCGCCGAGAGCTCCCAGCCGAACTTGTCATCGGCGAGGTTGCGCTCCAGCGTGTCCTCGAGCTCCGCTCGCAGGGATTCGTCGCAGACCGGCGCCAGCAGCTCCACGCGCGTGTCGAGATTGCGCGGCATGAGGTCCGGCGACCCGATCCAGTAGCTCCGCTCCTCGCCGCGCTGGAACCCGTAGATGCGCGAGTGCTCGAGAAAGCGCCCGACGACGGACACGACCGTGACGTTGTCGGAGATGTCCGGCACGCCGGGCCGCAGGCAGCAGATCCCGCGTATCGCGAGGTCCACCTGCACGCCCGCCTGCGACGCCTCGTAGAGCGCGCGGATGCAGCGCGCGTCCACCAGCGCGTTCATCTTCAGCACGATGCGGGCGTCCTTGCCGTCGCGCTTCGCCTCGATCGTTCGCTCGACCTCGCTCAGGAACCAGTCGCGCATGTGGTCCGGAGCCACCGTGACCCGCCGGTACTCAGGCGTCCGCGCCGCGCCCGTCAGCGAGTTGAACAGCTCCGCGACGTCCGCCGCGATGCCGCGGTCGCAGGTGAACAGGCCGATGTCCTCGTATAGGCGCGCCGTCTTCGCGTGGTAGTTGCCGGTTCCGACGTGCACGTAGTGCGTCACGCCGGAGCCCTCGCGCCGGACCACGAGCACCGCCTTCGCGTGCGTCTTTAGCCCCGGCAGCCCGTGCACCACGTGGGCGCCAGCCTCCTCGAGCGCGCGCGCCCATCCGATGTTGCGGCGCTCGTCGAAGCGCGCTTTCAGCTCGACCAGGCAGACCGCCTGCTTGCCGCGCTCGGCCGCCTCGATCAGCGCCGGCACGAGCGCCGAGTCGTCGGACGTGCGGTAGACGGTGATCTTGATCGCGAGCACGTCCGGGTCAACCGAGGCCTGGCGGATGAAGCGCTCGACGCTGCCGGCGAACGAGTCGTAGGGATGGTGGACGAGGAGGTCGCCCGCCCGGATGGCGCCCAGGACGTCGGCGGTGCCGTCTTCCCGCTCGGCGAATGCCGGCGGCACCTCGGGCGTCCAGGGCGGGTAGCGAAGCTCGCGGTGGCCCTCGATGTCGACCAGGGCCCACAGGTCGTCGAGATCCAGGAGGCCGTCCACGTCGACCACCTGCGTCTCGTCGATGGCGAGCTGCTCGATCAGGTAGGCGCGCATGTCCGGATCCATGGTCGAGGCCACCTCCAGCCGGACGACCTCGCCGAAGCGCCTGCGCCGCAGCTCGTCCTCGACGGCGCGCAGCAGGTCGTCTGCCTCGTCGGAGACCGTGAAGTCCGCGTCGCGCGAGACCCGGAAGAAGTCGTGGCGAAGGATCTCCATGCCGGGGAACAGCTCGTCGAGGTGCCGCGAGATCAGCCCCTCCAGCGGCACGAACGTGCCGTCGCCGATCGGCACGAAGCGCGGGAGCACCTCCTTCGGGACCTTCACGCGCGCGAAGGTCTCGACGTCCGAGACCGGGTCCCGGACGAAGACGCCGATCGACAGCGACAGGTTCGAGATGTACGGGAACGGCCGTCCCGGGCCCACCGCGAGCGGCGTCAGCACCGGGAAGATCTGCTCAGCGAACAGCCTGTCGGTCTCCCCGAGCTCCTCCTCCGAGCAATCCGCGATCTCGACCACGCGAATGTCGTGCTCGGTCAGCGCGGGGCGCACCTCCTGCTCCCAGGCGCGCGAGTGGCGCCTTCCGAGCTCGCCCGCGATCTCCCTGATGCGCTCGATCGTCTCGCGTGCCGAGAGGCCGTCCGGTCCCCGCGCGTCGATGCCGGCCTCCACCTGGTCGTGCAGGCCGGCCACGCGCACCATGAAGAACTCGTCGAGGTTCGAGGCGTAGATGGCGAGGAACTTCACGCGCTCGATCAGCGGCGTGCTCACGTCCTCGACGAGCTCCAGTACGCGCTCGTTGAACTGGAGCCAGGACAGCTCCCGGTTCATGAACAGCTCGGGTGAGTCGAGCTGCGCGGGTGCGGCGGGTGCGGTTACCGCTTCCATTGCTTCCTTATATCGTGACGACTCGTGCTGTGGCTGTTGCGCCATGGGGACGCCGCCGACGGCTCGCCGGACGACGAGCGGCCCCTCACGAAGAAGGGCAAGAAGCAGGCACGCGCCGCGGGAGGAGCGCTGCGGACGCTCGGCGTGGATCTCAGCGCCTGCCTCACGAGCCCAAAGCTGCGCGCCGCCGAGACCGCGCGGATCGCGTGCGAGCCGCTCGGAATCGAGCCGAAGCTGGAGCCGAAGCTCGCCGGCGGCCCCTTCGACGGCGAGGCGCTCGCCGCCGGGCTCGGCGAGCATGTGCTGCTCGTTGGCCACGACCCGGACTTCTCGATGGCGGTCCACGCGCTCACCGGCGCGCAGGTGCGCATGAAGAAGGGCGGGCTCGCCGGCGTCGAGAAGGGCGAGCTCATGGTCCTGCTCCGGCCGGCCGAGCTATTCGAGATAGCTGACGGCAAGGGCTAGCCAAGCTTCCGGCCCTCCACGAGCTCGAGCAGGATCCCCTCGCGCAGCCCGCCGCGCGCGATCCGGAGCGGCAGGTCGAGCAGGTCGGAGATCGCCTCGAGGATCAGGATGCCGGCCGGGAGCAGCCGCACGCGCTCGGCGTCGAGCTCGAAGCGCTCGGCCACCTGGGCGATGGGAGTGCTCGACAGCACCCGGATCCCGCGCTCGAGCGTCTCGTGCGCGAGCTCGGCGCCCACAAGTCGCCGCAGCGAAGTCGCGGTTCCGCCGACCGCGACCGCGCTCGCGGCCGGAGGCGGCTCGAGCCCCTCGAACGTGCCCTCAACATGCGAGCGGAGCTTCTCGAGCTCGTCGGCCGAGGGCGGGTCGGAGCGCAGGTACGCGTCGGCGAGGAAGCCGGACCCGATCCGGAACGACTCAGACCAGGTCATCCTGCCGTCCGCCTCGCCGATGGCGATCTCACTCGAGCCCCCGCCGACGTCGATCACCGCCACGGTGCCGTCAGGCCGCTCAACCAGCGTCCGCGTGGCGCCCACGAACGACAGGCGAGCCTCCTCCTTTCCCGTCAGCACGCTCAGCTCCATCCCGCCCGCCTCCTGCACTGCGCTCACGAGCTCGTCCCGGTTCCCCGCGCCGCGGATCGCGGCGGTGGCGACGGCCACGATGTGCTCGGCGCCCACCTCGGTCGCCACGGCGGCCTGCGTACGCACCACTTCGGCGGTCTCGGCGATCTTCTCGCGCGGGATCAGCGCGCCGTTGCCGAGGCTCTTCCCGATCCGCGTGAACGCGCGCTGGGTGACGAGCTCGCGCAGCCTTCCCTCACCGGCATCGGCCACCAGCAGGCGGGTCGTGTTGCTGCCGATGTCGATGCAGGCGCAGATCAAGCAGTGGGGGGTGCTGCCACGGGATGCGAGGCATCCTCGAACTCCCTGAAGAGCCCGGTGACGACGAAGGCCGTCTGCTCGCCGATGTCCACGGCATTGTCCCCGATCCGCTCGATGCAGCGCCCCACGAGCATCATGTGCATCGCCCACTCGCGCCTGTCGGGATCGTCCCCGAGCTCGAGCGCGTGGTGGAAGACCTCCCGGTTCAGCTCGTCGATCACGTCGTCCTGGCGCACGAGGTCCTGGGCCATGTCGACGTCGCGCCGCCTGAACGCCTGGCCGCACTGGACGACCTGCTGGCGGGCCTGGTCTCCCATGCGCCGGATCAGGTCGAGCATGCCCTGCTCGGCAGGCGGCTCGTGACCGTCGAGCGGCACGAGCTTCGCCATGTTCACGCACTGGTCTCCCATCCGCTCGACATGCTTGATCACGTGGAGGAGCGCGGCGACGAGCCTGAGGTCGCCGGCGACGGGCGCCTGGAGCGCCAGCAGGGAGAGGATCCCCTGGTGCACCTCGAGGTAGCGGCCGTCGATGCGGTCGTCGTCGGCGATCACGATGCTCGCGAGCTCGACGTCCTGGTTCAGGACGGTCTCGAGCGAGCGGTCGAGCGCCTGGGTCACGAGGTCGAGGCCGCCGAGGGCCGAGCGCTCGAGTCCCTCCAGCTCCTCCTGAAAATGAGCTCTGGCCGTCTCGGACACGACCGAGCTATCCGACCTTCCCGGTGACGTAGGCCTCCGTCCGGGGGTCGGACGGGTTGGTGAAGATCCTCTCGGTGTCGTCGAACTCGACGACGCGGCCGGTGCGCTGCTTCTCCGACTCGTCGAGCTCGACCGTGAAGAAGGCGGTCTTGTCGGAGACGCGCGCGGCCTGCTGCATGTTGTGGGTGACGATGACGATCGAGTACTCCCGCTTCAGGTCCATCATCAGGTCTTCGATCTTGCCCGTCGAGATCGGGTCGAGGGCGGAGCAGGGCTCGTCCATGAGGATCACGTCGGGCTCGACCGCGAGGGCGCGAGCGATGCAGAGCCGCTGCTGCTGGCCGCCCGACATGCCGAAGGCGTTGGTCTTGAGCCTGTCCTTGGCCTCGTCCCAGAGGGCGGCGCGCTGAAGCGCGCTCTCCACGATCTCGTCCATGTCCCCCTTCATGCCCAGCACGCGCGGGCCGAAGGCGATGTTGTCGTAGATCGACTTCGGAAACGGGTTCGGCTTCTGGAAGACCATGCCGATCCGCTTGCGGACCTCGACCGCGTCGACCTCGGGTGCGTACAGGTCCTGCCCGTGGTAGAGCACCTTCCCGTCGACCTGTGCGGTGGGGATCAGGTCGTTCATCCGGTTCAGGCACCGGATCAGGGTCGACTTGCCGCAGCCGGAGGGCCCGATCAGGGCGGTGATCTCGTTCCGCGCGATGTCGAAGCTGACTCCGCGCACCGCGGCCTTGCCGGCGTAGGCCACGGCGAGCTCGTCGAGGTGGAAGATCGCCTCGCGCGGCCGCTTCGTCTCCGAGCTCGACTGCTCAGTCGCGGGCTCGGCGCGAGGCAGGTCCACGCGAATCTCGGGGTGCTCGGTCACAGGCTCGGCCAACTGGAATCACCTACCACTTCTGCTCGTAGCGGTTTCGTAGCCAGATCGCGACGCTGTTCATGGCGAGCAGCAGGATGATCAGGAGCAGGATCCCCGCAGCCGCGAGCGGCTTGTAGTCGTTGATGTCGTTCGAGGCGCGCGAGATCCAGTCGAAGATCTGGATCGGCATCGCCGTGAACTGCGAATCGACGCCGGTCGGGTTGAACGCGATCACCGAGACGGCGCCCACCACGATCAGCGGAGCGGTTTCCCCGATCGCCCGCGAGAGCGCCAGGATCACTCCTGTGGCGATGCCCGGCACAGCCGCGGGCAGCACCTGGCGCCAGATCGTCTGCCACTGGGTGGCGCCGAGAGCCATCGAGCCCTCGCGGATCGACGGCGGGACGGCCCGGAGTGCCTCGCGTCCGGCGATGATCACCATCGGCAGCACGAGCAGCCCGAGCGTGAGCCCGCCCGCCAGGACGACGTTCCCGAGGCCTATCGGGCCGCGGACGAGGAAGGCCAGCCCGAGGATCCCGTAGACGATCGACGGCACCGCCGCCAGGTTCTGGATGTTCAGCTCGATCAGACGGTTCCACCAGCGCCTGGGGTCCGCGTACTCCTCGAGGTAGATGGCGGTCGCGACACCCACCGGCACGATGAAGAGCGCGCAGACGCCCATCAGCCAGATCGTGCCCCAGAGCGCGGCCTGGATGCCGGCCTTGTCCGCGCTGATCGAGGTGAAGTTGTTGATGAAGTCCCAGTTGAGCGTGCCCACCCCGTCGATCGCCACGTCGACCAGGAGGACGGCGAGCAGGCCCACGGCCAGCGCCAGGCACGCCACGAGCCCCATCCGGAAGGCCGCGTCCTTGACACGGCGGGAGCCGGACGGGCGGCCGATCGCGTCCTGATGCGCGCTCATTCGTAGACCTGCCTGTACTTCCGCACGAAGCGGATCGAGATCATGTTGATCACGAGCGTGATCACGAACAGCGTCGTCCCGACCGCGAACAGGGTCTTGTACTCGATCGACCCCGTGGGGGCGTCGCCCTTGGCGGTCGCGGCGATGAAGGCGGTGAGCGTCTCCATAGACTTGCCGACGTCGACGCCCCACTGCGGCTGCTGCCCGCCCGCGATCAGCACCACCATCGTCTCGCCCACCGCGCGCGACATGGCGAGCACGACCGACGCCACGATCCCGGACAGCGCCGCCGGGAAGACGACGCGCACCGTCACCTGGAGCTTCGACGCACCCAGCCCGAAGGCGCCCTCGCGAAGCGCCTGGGGCACCGAGCGCATCGAGTCCTCGGAGATCGACGCGACGATCGGGATGATCAGGAAGCCGATGATGATGCCCGCGGCGAGCGCGTTGAAGATGCTGACGTGGAGGTTGAAGAACCCGCGCAGGATCTCGGGCGTGAAGAACGTGAGCGCGAAGTAGCCGAACACGATCGTCGGGATGCCGGCCAGCAGCTCCAGGATCGGCTTGAGCGTCTTGCGCACGCGCGGCCGTGCGTATTCGCTCAGGTAGACGGCCGCGCCGAGGCCCAGGGGTATCGCCACCACCAGCGCGATCGCGGTCGTCGCGAACGTGCCGGCGATCAGCGGCAGCACGCCGAAGCTCCCCGGCTCGAACAGCGGGCTCCACTTCGTGCCGAACAGGTAGTCGCGGACGCCCACGTCGCCGAAGAAGACGACTGTCTCCTTCAGCAGCGCGTACACGATGCCCGTCGTCGTGAGCAGGGAGATGAGCGCCGCCAGCACGAGGAAGCCCCTGATCACGAGCTCCCCGTAACGGCGGCGGGCCGCCCGGAGGCTCGGTGCCTCCGGGCGGCCGCTTGCTGCCGCAGCTGTGCTGGCTGCTTCCACCTAGCCTCCGAGCGCCGCCTGCGACTTGCTCGCCTGGTCCTCGCTCATCGCGACAATCTGCGACGCGTCGGCGATCTCCTGGTAGTTGTCGAGCACGTACCGGACGAAGGCCTTCACCTCGGGCCGCTTCAGCGCCTTCGTGCTCGGATACATGAACAGCGGGCGCGACAGCGGCTTGTACTCGCCGCTCTGGATCGTGTCGGTGGTCGGCTCGACGCAGCCGCCGCCGCCGTCGACCTTCACCAGGTTGAGCTTGTCCTGGTTCTGCTCGTAGTACGAGTGGCCGAAGTACCCGAGGCCGCCGGCCTCGCCCGCGACTCCCTGGACCAGGACGTTGTCGTCCTCTGAGGGGGAGTAGTCCTCGCGCGAGACGCCCTCCTCGCCGTTGATCTGCTCGGTGAAGAAGTCGAAGGTGCCCGAGTCGGTGCCCGGACCGAAGAGCGAGAGCTCCGTGTCAGGCAGCTTCGGGTCGATCTCGCTGAGCTTCTTGACCTTCGAGCCCTTGTTCCAGAGCTGCTTGAGCTGGTCGGTGGTGAGGCAGTCCACCTTCAGGTCCGGGTTCGTCACGACGGCGATCCCGTCGTTCGCGACCTGGACCTCCTTGTAGGCGATCCCCGCCTTCTTGCAGACCGGGACCTCCTCGTCCGGCTTGATCGGCCGCGAGGCGTCGGAGATGTCCGTCTCGCCTGCGCAGAACTTCTCGAAGCCGCCGCCGGTCCCCGAGGTGCCGACCGTGATCTTCACGTTCGGGTTCTCGCCCTGGAAGGCCTCCTGGGCCGCCTGGGCGAACGGCGCGACGGTGCTCGACCCGTCGATCTTGATGGTCCCCGAGAGATCGCCGCCGCTGCTCGCGTTGGCGTTGCCGTCGTCGTCGTCTCCGCCGCAGGCCGCTGCGCCCAGCGTGAGGGCGCAGCACGCGGCCAGTGAAATCAGGATGTTCTTCATGCCCCGCACGCTCGCATCGTCCCGGGGCCAGTCTGTTATCTCCCTGTGGCCGCCTTGTAAAAAGGATGTGAAAGCAAGGGGACAGGCCTAAGCGGAAAGCAAGGGGGACAGGCTTAAGCCTGTCCCCCTTGTCGCTTAAGCCTGTCCCCCCGAGGACAGCCGGTAGCCGAAGCCGAAGTGCGTGTGGATGTAGGCGCGTCCCGGCAGCGCCTCGTCGAGCTTCTGGCGCAGCCGCGCGATGTAGACGTCCACGGACCTGTCGGTCTTCCGGTAGTGCTCCTCCCAGACCGCGCTGTAGAGCTCCTCGCGGCTGACGATGCGGTCGCGGCGCTCGGCGAGCGCTGTGAGCAGGTCGAGTTCGCGCACGGTGAGTCGAAGCGGCCTTCCTCCCGCCAGGGCGAGGTATTCCGTGGGGCGGATCTCGAGCTCTCCTACGACCATCGACCGCGACTTTGGCACCTGTTCCCGCAAACACCGGTTATTCGGACGTTGCGAGGTTGTGAAGAGGCTGTGAACGCGATTCACGCATCGGGCGGTCCCCCTAGACTTGGGGGCCGATGGCGGATCTGCGAATCGCGGTCCTCGACTCTGACTCGGGGTTCGTGCGAGTTCTCGTGAAGCGGGCGGCGGACCTCGGATGGCAGTACAGATGCCTCGAGGCGGCGCCGCCAGTGGAGGAGTTCGTGGCCATGCGCGTCAACGCGCTGGTCGTGGACCTTGGCCTGCTCGGCCCTCGCGCGTGGGAGTTTCTCGAGCGGGTTGCGGCCGCCCTGCCCGGCATGGGAGTGGTGGTCTGCACCGGGCGCACGAGCGTCTCGCAGCGCGTCCGCGGCCTGCGCGCCGGCGCGGACGACTGGGTCACGAAGCCCTGCCACCCCGAGGAGGTGCTGGCGCGCGTGGAGGCGGTGGTCCGGCGCCGCAAGCGGGCCCCCGAGCGCGTCGAGACGGGCCCGCTCGTGGCCGGCGAGCTCGAGATCCGCGCCGACCAGTTCCAGGCCTTCGTGCGCACGCGCAGCGTGGACCTGACCCGGCGCGAGTTCGAGCTGCTCCAGCTGCTCGCGCAGGCGGAGGGGAAGGTGCTCCAGCGCGAGGAGATCTACCAGGCGGTCTGGGGCTACGCGATGGCTCACGGCGACCGCTCCGTGGACGTGTTCGTCCGCAAGGTCAGGCTGAAGCTCGAGACCGCGTCGCCCGACTGGAGCTACATCCACACGCACTTCGGCGTCGGCTACCGCTTCCAGCCAGAGCGCCCCGGAGGCCCCGACGAGGCCGCCGCTTTCGAGGCGAGCCTCGCGGAGGAAGCGCCCTCGCAGGCGCCCACTCCGGCTTCCGCGCCGGCCGAGGGTGTGCTCAGCCAGTAGCGCTCTCGTTAGCCATACTTCGGCGCCGCCATGACGAGGAACCAGCGCATAGGGCTGCTCGCCGCGGCGGTTGCCGTCGCGGCGGTGGCGATCGTGGTCGCCGTTGCGAGCGGCGGCGACGACGGCAGCGATCAGGCCACGAAGACAACCCGGACGACCAACGAACAGCCACACGAGACCGTCCCCGCACAGCCCAAGACCTTCAAGATCGACATCAAGCGCGGCAAGCCCGTCGGCGGTCCGGCCGACATCAAGGTGACGAAGGGCGACACCGTGCAGATCGTCGTGAGCGCGGACGCCCAGGACGACATCCACCTGCATGGCTACGACATCGAGAAGCCCGTGGAGCCCGGCAAGCCGGCCATGTTCAAGTTCACGGCGAACATCGAGGGCATCTTCGAGATCGAGAGCCACGTGGCCGAGGACACGGGCCGGGAGCCGCTCATGGGCAAGCTGACGGTCGAGCCCGACTGACCCACGCGTGTTCCTGATCGCGCACGGCATCTCGGTCCGCACGGACCTGCCGGTGCCCGAGGTGGTGTTCTGGTGGGCCGCCGCGGTCGTCCTCGCGGTGTCGTTCGTCGCGCTCGCGGTGCTGTGGCCGAAGCCTCGGCTGGAGGACCCCGGCTGGCGGCCGCTGCCGGGCGGCATCGGCCGCGTACTCGCCAGCCGCCCTGTCGAGATCGCATGCGGCGCGCTTGGCGTGTTCCTGCTCGCCCTGACCGTCTACGCCGGGTTCGAGGGCACGCAGAGCACGACGGCGAACTGGACGCCGATCTTCATCTACGTCATCTTCTGGCTCGCGTTCGTGCCGCTCAGCGTGGTGTTCGGGGACGTGTTCCGCGCGTTCAATCCCTGGCGTGCCATCGGCAGGGGGTTCGCCTGGACCGTCCGGACCGCGTCGCGCTCCGAGCTCCCGGAGCCGCTCGGATACCCGGACTGGCTCGGGCGCTGGCCCGCGGCGGTGGGGATCTTCGGCTTCGCCACGATGGAGCTGGTCGTGTCGGACGGCGACAAGCCCGAGACGCTCGCGATCGCGGTGCTCGTGTACTCGGCCGTGACGTTCGTCGCGATGGCGCTCTACGGCGTGGAGCGCTGGAGCGACCGCGGCGAGGCCTTCTCCGTCTACTTCAACCTGTTCTCGCGCATCTCACCCGTGGAGACGCGTGACCGCGAGGTCGGCCTGCGCAAGCCGCTCTCCGGACTCGCGCAGCTGGAGCAGCTGCCGGGCACGGTCGCGCTGCTCACGGTGATGATCGGGACGGTCTCCTTCGACGGCTTCACGAGCAAGCGCACCTGGAACAGCAGGTCGCCCGACATCTCGCAGTTCTTCCAGGACCACCTCGGGGCCACCCCCGAGCACGCTCTCGAGATCACGTTCCTGCTCGGGATGCTCGCCGCGGTCCTGTTCGTGGCCGGCTTCTACCGGCTCGGCATCCTGGGCGCGAAGAGCGTGGGCGGCGGCTTCAGCACCTCGGAGCTCGCGCGCCGGTTCGTGCACTCGCTGGTGCCGATCTCGATGGCCTACGTGGGCGCCCATTACTTCACGCTCTTGCTCTACCAGGGCCAGGCGCTCGTCTATCTCGCCTCCGACCCGCTGGGCGACGGCTCCGACATCTTCGGCACCGCGGGGACTCAGGTGCACTACGGCCTGATCGGCTCGAACGTCGAGTGGTACGTGAAGGTGGCGATGATCGTCGCGGGCCACGTGTCGGCGCTGATCCTGGCCCACGACCGCGCCGTCGCGATCTACCGGGACGCGAGGCAGGGGGTGCGCTCCCAGTACTGGATGCTGGGCGTGATGCTCGGCTTCACGATGCTCGCCATCTGGCTAGTGTCGGAGTCGAACACATGACGCCGCCGATCGCGCACGCCGGGCACTGGATCACCGGAATCGCCTACTTCCTGCCGGTGATCGCCTTCCTCGTATGGCTCGGAATCACGCAGATCCGCGAGCGCCGGCGGAAGAGCTAGCGCGAGCCCGCGTCGTCGCGCCGGACCTCCACGAACGCCAGCCCCAAGCGGCGCAGGACCTCGACGAGGAGCCCGATGCCGATCACCTGACATGTGGCGGCGTCAGCTACGCCGCCGGCGTGCTGCCCAAGGGCTCGGTCGGTACCGCCCAGCTCAAGAAGAAGGCGGTCACCGGCGCGAAGCTGCAAAAGAACGCGTCACGGGGATCGACGTGAAGGACGAGACCCTGACGGCCGCCGACTTTAAGGCCGGCGCGCTCCCGGCCGGCACGCAGGGCGAGCGCGAGGGGCCGAGCGGCCGGGGTTTCGCTTCGAGCCCGGAACAGCCGACCGAGGCCGAGCTCGAACGGCCGAAGCGCCTGGCAGCGGCGACTGCTTAACGACGGCCGAGGGTCCGCCAACGCTGAGAACTTAACCCACCGGAAGGCTCGCCACGGACTCAGCGCTCGCACCGCGGTCTAGATCCGCAGTTGAACGCTTAATGCTCAGCAGGTATGGTCTGGTCGCTTCGAGTAGCCGCCGGCGTCTGGGCGACTGGGGCTCGAAAGGAGGCGGTGCGGCTTGGGCACAGTCGCAAGGGATCGATACTTCCCCATCGGTGTGGTTTGCTCTTGCTTGTCGTTTTCTTCTCGTGCGTCGCAGTGGCTTTCGCCTACATGCACGGATACAACGGCGTGAATCACGGGATGAGGAGTTCCACGGACCTCGCCTTTTTGTACGACGCCCTGACCGACCCCCCCGGAAATCAATGGTCGACGGCTGAGGGCCGCCATTACTTTGACGACGGGTCCTGGAACAGACAGTGCTACTTGGCTACTTATGGAGATGCGTCCTGCGCCGCCGAGTGGGGCAGCGCGCCATGCCAGAAGCGCTATGTCGGAGGAACGGACGGCCTAATGTCAAGGCATTGGGTTCGCCTCGGGCCGAGTTGTCCGGGAGATATCCATGGGTGACGAGATAGGCCGCAAGCAGATGGCCGGTCGACGTCTTCTCGTATTCGGTCTGGTCGCGGCATTGGCTGCGGCAGGGGGCTCGGCCTGGGCAGTCACTCAGGCCGATAACGCCCCAGATCTCCCCCCGCCGACGGCGGGGATAGTCGCGCAGGGAACGGCGCCAAGCGGTGCGCCCTACACGATCTCCCGAATCGACGCGCAGCAGGTCGGCGAGGATCCGTCCAAAGCGTTCTGCTTCGAGATAGCTACTCCGGCCGCCAGCGGGCAGGGGTGTGACCCGGTGCCCGATGAAGCTGGGCGCATCAACGGTCAGCCGCAGCGACCATCGTTTGCACTACTCGGTTCGGACCGGTTCTTTACCGCGATTGCTCCCAGAGGAGTGGAGGCGATGAAGGTTGGGGTCGTCGGGCAGGGGGACGCGGGGACATCGCGCTCGTTTGACGCCGGCTCCGCCGGAAGGCTTCTGGTAGCCATTGTCGGCGGGCGTATGACAGGGTCGCGTGACCCCTCAGCGTCGCGGGACTACGAGGTGCGCCTGCTGGACGCGAACGGCCGTAGCGTGCGCGCGGTCGCTGTGAGCGATCCCGGCGAGTAGTCGTCGACTCGATCAGACGAGACGGGAGTCCCCAGCAGCACCTGCCGAGTTCTACCTGCGGACGACCCGGCGCAAGCGCCGGTGCCTCGAGAGGACGTCTGTCCGCGTTAGCTCGCGTCCGGCTGACGTAGCCATCTGTCCTAGAGAGGCCCTTTGCCGCACGAGCGAGGTCGCCGAGCTGCTGGGCATACCGCGCTCGACCGTCCACGAGCTCGCGCGGCGCGGCAATCTTCCGGCAAGGCGTGTCGGGCGCCGCTGGATATTCCTGCGTGATCGCCTCGCTGCGGCGATCACGCCGCTCGACGATCCGGCTGTCAAGGCCGGTTGAAAACTGGGCCGCTTTGGCCGGTTGAAAACTGGTCCACCCGGATTGGGTAGGGCGCCCGCGGAGCGGAGCCCGTAGGGCGGAGCGGAGCGGGCGCCGTGCGTTCAGTCGTGGGGCGGCGGTGAGCCGAGATCCTTGTCGCGCAGGCGGTAGCTGTCGCCTTTCAGGGCGAGGATCTCGGCGTGGTGGACGAGCCGGTCGATCATCGCGGCGGCGACGACCTCGTCGCCGAAGATCTCGCCCCAGGCGGAGAAGGGCTTGTTCGAGGTGACGATCATCGAGGCGCGCTCGTAGCGGGCGGAGACGAGGCTGAACATGAGGTTTGCGGCCTCGGGGTCGAAGGGGATGTAGCCGACCTCGTCGACGACGATCAGCGGGACGAAGCCCAAGCGGCGCAGCTCGGCCTCGAGGTTGCCTTGGCGCTTGGCGTCGCCGAGCCTGGCCACCCACTCGGTCGCGGTGGCGAAGGCGACTCGCTGGCCGGCCAGGCAGGCCCTGACCCCGAGCGCGATCGCGAGGTGGGTCTTGCCGGTGCCGGGCGGGCCGAGGAGGACGACGTTCTCGCGCGCGTGGAGGAAGTCGAGCTGGCCGAGGTGCTCGATCACCTGCTTCTTGACCGAGCGCTGGAAGCCGAAGTCGAACTCCTCGAGCGTCTTGCGGGCGGGGAAGCGGGCGGCCTTGATGCGCGACTCGCCGCCGTGCGACTCGCGCGATGCGACCTCGGTGGAGAGCAGCGCCTCGGCGAAGCGCTCGTAGCCCCACTCCTCCTCGCGGGCGCGCTCGGCCAGCTTCGGCAGCGCCCGGGCGGCCGCCGGCGCCTTCAGCGCCCGGAACAGGTGGGCGAGCTCGGCGGCCTTGGTCATGCCGGGATCAGCGCGTCGTAGCGGGCAAGCGGGCGCAGCTCGACCTCGAGCTCCCGGCCAGCTCGCTTGCGCTCGCCGCGCAACTCGTCGAGCGCCCGCTGGTGGTCGGGGTCGGTGAAGCTAAGGCCGCCGGCGAAGACACGGGCGTGGCGGGCGGCGAGCTCGCCCGTGTCGAGCGCCAGCGCGCGAAGCTCGCGCTGGGAGACGCGGACCTCGACTCGACGGCCGACCAAGCGCGGATCGAGCGAGTAATCGTTGCGGTCGAAGCGCAGGTAGGGCTGGGGCGGAACGCGCGCCACCCAGCGTCGGTCGACGTCGGGCAGCTCGGCGGGCAGCGGCCGCATCCGCTCGCGCTCGCAGGCCAAGCGCTCCGAGACCACGGCGCGGGTGGTGCGGTGGCGGCGGGCGTTGATCTTGTCTACCCACCGATCGAGCTGGAGCTGGAAGTCGAGCGGACCCGCGAACAGGCGGCCGGCCTCGAAGTTGCCGTGGACGAAGCGGTGGCTGCGCTCGAGCGCACCCTTGGCCTGGCAGTCGCCGGGATCCAGGATCACCCAGCCGACCGCAAGCTGGCCGCAGAAGCCGGCGAAGGCCTCGGTCGGGCGCCCGCCGCCGGCGTGGATCGCCCCCTCCCGATCCCAGACGAGCTTCGCGGGCAGCGCGCCGAGCCGCCCCAGGCAGCGGTTCATGCCCCAGGCGATATCCGCCCACTCCTTCGAGAAGACCAGCGCGCCGGCGAAAGCGCGCGAGTAGGGCAACTCGCAGGTGACGATCGATCCGCGCCGGGTCTGGCCGCGACCGACCGGGACCTCCCGCCGCGGCTCACAGAGGTCGAACTGGCAAAGCTCGCCCGGACGGTAACTGGTGCGCTGGAAGCTGCGCGGCCGCAGAAAGCGCGGACGCAGCTCGCGCAGCAGCTCGTCGAGGATCGTCTTGCCGCCCCGATAGCCGAGCCCCTCGATCTCCTCGCGGATCCGCACCCCCGAAAGCGTCGGCTCGTCCGCAAGCAGCCGCTCGATCTCCACCAAGTAGGGGTCGAGCTTCGAAGCCCGCCGCGGCCGCGGGCCATAGCTCGGCGGCTGCGGCGAGGCCAGCGCCCGGCGGATCGTGTCGCGATGGATCCCGGTGCGGCGATGGATCTCCCGCTGCGAGAGACCCACGACGTGCCTCACCCGCCTGATCTCCGCCCACTGCTCCACGCCAAGCAACGCCTTCCTCCGGTCTCGATCAACAGATCGAGCCAGATCACGGGCCCGGCCGGACAGCATCCGGCCGCCGCGCCCGGTGGCCCAGTTTTAGACCGGCGCAGGTGGGCCAGTATTCAGGCGGCGCCTACAAGGGGGGCGGTGGGCAGCGCGACGAGCGTTCGAGCCGCGAGACGAAGTCGCCTAAGATCGCGACGCCGCAGAGCTGCGCCCGAACCGATTTATGCCAGAAGCTGGGACGCCATCAAAGGCGGCGGCGACTTACGGAAGGCTCCAGCGCTGAGGCGGAGCCACCCCTGGCGAAGAAACCACGATCGGAGCGCCGGCCTCCTCGAGCGCTTCCGGCGCAGCCGCCTCAAGCGACTCGCGCTGCGCCGTCAGGGCGTCGGCCTTCTTCTGAGCGGCGAGCGCCTCCCAATCGGTCGTCGCGAGTGACCAAGAGGTGACCGCGAAGTAGTAAGCGGCCAGTAGAGCGACGGCGCCAAGCCCCGCGATGGCAATCAGCCCCCAGGCCCCACCGCCCGTCAGCTCCCAGGCAAGGAGCGTCAGGGTTGCGATTTCACCGAGCACGGCACCACAGGTCAGCGAGCAGGCGAACAGAAGGGCGAGGTTGTAGCCCCAGAGCCCTGCATCGGGATCCGCGGCGGAGGCGGTCGGCTTGCGAATCGCCTGAAAGACAAACGGAGCGAGGACGACAAGTCCACCCGAAGAGCAGGTTCAGCGCTACGAGGCTCTGCCTGTCGATCTCGCCTGGGACCTCTGGGAGCGTCGCTCCGCCGAGGACGGTGCCGAGGATCGCGCCGACCGCCGTCGCGGTGGTCGCCCAGCTATCGAAGCCCCACTTGGGGCCGGGAGCCTTCTTGAGGAGGAGGTGCGCCTTGTTCTTAGCTCGCGCTCGGAGAGCCACGCCCGCGGTGAGAAGCAATGTCGCTGCGAAGGCGCCGAGGACGAACAGCTGCGGCCAGGGCGCACTCGGCTGTGGGGCAGGATTGATCGCGACACTTCGCGCCACGGGCTGCGCCCCACCCTGGACAACAAGTTCGCCCTGCGCCGATTCCTCTAGATCGGTAAGTCCGACGAAGCGCACCGCGACGCGCTCCGCTTCGCCTGGTGGGATTCGCGCGAACGTAGCGTCGAGGCTGACCTTGGTAGAGCTTGCGGCCTGGAAGGAGATATTCGCGGTCACCGCCTCGCGGCCGGCGTTCAGAAGCGTCAAGTAGGCGACCGTCTCGTCTTCGCCCTGCGTTGCCTTCACTGCGAGCGCGCCCTCTCCGAGCACCGAGACCTCCGGGGCCTGCACGCTCGCCGAAGCAACAGACCCGCAGCTCACCGCTACGGCGATTGAGACCAGAATGCCTAGGCGCCGCATCGCCACCGACCGACCCTAAGGCAACGATCGGGAGCGGGGAGTATCCGTCATCTTGGGACGACCAGGGCGACGGCACACGCGAGCTCGCCGACGTGGGTCATCGAGACAAGCACACGCACCCCGAGTTCGGCGGCCTTCCTCCCGGCCTCACCGCTGAGTGCCACGGTGACCTCGCTCCCTCCCTCCACCAGCTCGATTTCGTGGCCTTCGAAGGCGTCAAGGGCGAGCGCCTTGGTGACGGCCTCCTTGGCGCAGAAGCGTGCCGCCAAGTGCTGGACTGGATCTTGCTGATCGCGCGCGTATGTTCGCTCGCCCTCTGTGAAGAGGCGCTCCTCGAGCGTGGGGCGATGCTCAAGGCGGTCGCGCCGGACCCCCCTTCCTCGACGTGCCAGGTAAATGTGGTGCGGGTTTGCCCAGGCGGGTGCTGGTGGGCCGGGGCCGGGGCGGCAACGGGCAGGGCGGGTGTGACGGGTGGGTTGGTGTCTGATTTGAGACGGGTGGGTCGACCATCGAGGCGACGCGGAGGGAGTAGGGCGGGCGAGGAATCGGGAGTAGGGGCGGGAGGCTGTAGGCGGGGTCGGGCGGTGCAGGCTCGATCGTCGGTTCTATCCGTTCTGCGCGTGGTAGGGCGACTGTGTGCTGCTGCGGGGCCCTGTCGGCGACGCCTCCCCAGGCCTCGTGGCACGCTCACGCGCTCGAGCCTGGGCTTCGGTCCGCCCCGGCCGGCGCTGCGGGACCCCGCCCCTCCTGCCGAGCGACGGCGCGCGCCCGCGCGCGACAGCCCTTGGCGACGGAGGACCCCGGGCGCGGGGGCGAGGGGAGGGGGGCCGCTTTCGGAGGTGCGGGCCTCTCTTAGGCAGAGGCATATGCGCATCCGAGTCTTCCGATCGCCTACACGCTGTTCTCGCTCCCGGCGCGCTTGGCGCCGCTGGTGTGACGGGCCGCTGGTTTGTGCGCGAGCTCTAGGGCGGGCGTGGTGGCCGGCGGCGGTCGCGGCTGAGGGCGCGACGCCGGTCTTGGCGGGCAAGGGCGACTGCCGGCGGCGAAGTGTCGGCGCCTGCGGGCCTGCGCGCAAGCCGCTCGCTGCGCTCGGGCTCGGCCTCCCAAGTCGTGTAGACGTCGGCGCCGATTCTCGGCAGGTCTTCGATCTCGTGGAAGTCGGCGAAGGGATGGAGCGGCCGGCTCTTGAGCGCCTCAGGCAACTCGTCGTCGTAGCTCACGAGGCACGGTATCGCGGACCCGGGAAGGCCTGTGGGGTACGACCGAAGTGGGGAACTCCAGCGCGAGCCGTTCCGACGCCGACAACCCGTCGCTTATTGGCGGGGCGGCGTCGGTTGCTGCGGCGACTCCGAGTCAGCCGGGATCGCGACAGGTGGCGGTATGGGCGGGGCTCGGCCCTCGCGGTAGCCGCCCAGCGCGGCGCTGACCTCGGACATGGGAACGATTTCGCGGCCGAAGGGCCACAGCGCGACGGGGACGAGCTTCACGTTCCCGATTGCCAGCGGAATGCCGATGATCGTGATCGCCAAGAAGAACGCAGTCACGATGTGGGCGAGCGCGAGCCACCATCCGGCGAGCACGAGCCAGATGACATTGCCCACCACCGAGCCTGCCCCTGCGGTGGGCTTCTTCACGACGGTGCGCCCGAAAGGCCACAGCGAGTATCCAGCCAGTTTGAACGCTTGGACGCCGAACGGGATCGTAATGATGAGGATGAACATCACGATGCCGGCGACGGCGTAGCCGAGCGCGAGCCAGATGCCCGAAAGCACCAGCCAGATGATGTTCATGATGTTGCGCAACATCGAAACCCCCGGGTCGCCTCAATTATGGCCGTGCCCGTGCGGACCGTGCGGTTCCCGGAAGCGGCAGCCCCAACGCACGCTTGAGAACCAATACGCGCGCTGTGGCCTGCTGCACTCGGATTTCAACCCGGCGGGACGTTGCTGCGCGCGCCACTAGGTGCCGGCTCACCGTTCCCCAACTTGATGCTCGCGTCAGTAGGAGGAGGTCGGCGCCGGCCAGAAGCGACCGCTCCGCGGCGGCGGCGGTCGAGGATCGACGTAGGACGGCGCTCGCCTCCAAGGCATCGGTGATTACAGCTCCGTCGAAGTGCATCTCTTTGCGCAGGAGCCCTGTGATGACGCTCCTCGACTGGCTGGCGATCCGTTCAGGGTCCAGGGCGGGGTAGCTCGCGTGGGCGACCATGATCAGCGGCACCTGTGCCTTGACTGCCGAGCGGAACGGCAGCAAGTCTGCGCGGCGCAGCTGCATCGCGGTGCGCCGGATCACCACCGACGCATCATCTGTGTTGCGGGGTGCGGCGCCGAGTCCTGGAAAGTGCTTCGCCGTCGCCGCGACCCCTCCCGCGCGATACCCCTGTATCGCGGCCGCGACTCTGTCCGCGATTGCTGTCGGGCCGCCCGCGAAGGCACGCGGGCGAATGTCCGAGCCTTCGCCGGTGGGCACGTCGGCGACCGGGGCGAAGTTCACGTTGATACAGAGCGAGCGCAGGTCGTTCGCCGCCTGGTGGGCGATCCGGCGGACCCGCGTCGCCGAGCCTTGGGCCGGCTGACCTTCCCGAGGTGCGGCAAACGGGATGCGGCGAACGATGCCGCCCTCTTGGTCAACCGAGATGAGGGCGCTACCGCCCGCGGCGTCCTGTAGTGAGCGAGTAAGGCGCTGCAGCTGCGTGGACGAGGCAACGTTTGGGCCGAACAAGATCACTCCAGACAGCCGGTCCCTTCGCAGAGCAGAGTTGACTGAGCTCGGTGCGCGCACTCCCTCGAACGCCCCGACCACGAGTTGGCCGACCTGCTCGCGAACTGCCAGACGCCCCGCTGCCTCAAGCGCCCAGGCGGCAGGCCGGGTCGGAGCCTGACTCACAGTCGTATCTCGCGCCGGAGCATCAACGGCGCCCCCGAGCGTGAGTGCGCTAAGAACGCCGGCTACCGCTAATGATGGAGACCAGACGGCCACGGCCTGAGCGTTAGGACTGGCACCCGACGCCGTTGCCGTCCCGATCGAGGTCGTAGGGATCGTCGCCGCGCACATAGACCGGACCGTCGACATAGCGCGGCCCGTCGCCGGATCCGCCCCGACAGTCAACGTCCCCTCCCGGCGGCAGACACGGTGTATAGCCCTGACAGTTTGTCGGCGGACTTGGCGCCGGTGGCGCGGGCGCAGGTGCGCACTCGGACTTCGAGAGCCGAACGGTGCCACCGCCGGTCTTACGCATCCGCACCCGCACCGCCACCCAAGAGTCGCGGCGGGACGCGAGGGTCCACTGGCCCCGGAAGTACTGACGCACGACCCGTCCGCTACAAGCATCCCGGTCGCGCGACCGCAGTGATACCGCGACGACCGCCCTGCTGCCCGACAGCCGCGCATGGGCGGACCGCACCGACGTTCCGAGCGAGCGTCGATAGCCAGCTCTCCACGTTGTAAACGGGCCGAACTTGCGGCGCAGTGGTCGGACGAGCATTCCCCAGGCTGCTGCGAACTTGCGGTTCGAGATCCGCCTGTAGTAGCGCCGCATGAACGCCACCGCCGACAGCCGCCGTTCGCGCAGCTCGTCCGCGCGCGTTCGATGGAAGTCTCCGTCGCAGCGCCCCCAGACGCCGGCCACCGAATCCCGGGCCTCGCTTCGGGCGGCGCGGTAGCTGGAAAGACGCTGGAAGTCTTGGTCGAAGACGAACACATCGGCCCAGCCGGCGCGGAGCATCTCTTGGCCAAGGTCGAGTCCGTCGTCGCGGTCGACGTAGTAGAGGGAGCGGCCGAAGCGCTCGACGGCATCCTGGCTGGGGTCGCTGACAAGTGTGACATTACGGCCGAGCGCGAGCTGCTCCATGTGCCCAAGGGCCTGATCGGTGCCGCACTCACCTCGCTCGGGCGTGTCGATTCCGATGAGGCGCACCGTGACGGGGCGGCCATCGGCAAGCACCGTTTCGATTGTGTCCCCGTCGATGACCCGGCTGACGGTCGCGGCCACGGGGGCCTGGGCGCGAGATGCTTCGGTTGCCGGGCCAACGAGGATGAGCGCTGCAACGGCGGACGCGAGTAGCGTCATACCTACGGCGGTCACCGAGCCGCAACGGAACGCCCCCATGAATGTCCTCCGGCGAGCCAAAATGGGGGGTGCTTCCCAATATGGGGGCAGCTTGGGAATTTCGCCAGTGTTTCGTCTGCGCCCGCGCGCCCCATAGCCTGGGCGGGAATGAGCCACGAGCACCGCCGCCCCACCTGTCACACGACGGCGCGTTTCGGATTTTCAGGCACGCCAGACTTGCATGGAGGGAACAGCGAGAGCCACAGTCGATCTTCCGGTGGCGCAGTGCTCCATGTCGCGCGCGGCGGCAGTCAGCGGCGACAGCAATCGCAACGAAACGCCGCACGCTAGTCATGTGCGGTGCGTCACGTCACCGGGTAGGGCCTTAGCCATAGCGCGTGCCCCCGCGCTGAACTCACCATTCAAATACACAGGAGGTACGTGGTGAAGCGCAAGGTAGGAGCAGTGCTGGCGGTCGCAGCTGTGTTCGCAGCCAGCGCGGTGCCCGCAGGAGCGACAACTCCGCCCGGACAGCGCGGTTACGAAGGTCAGCCCGGCAACCAGGGCGGATTCCATCAGGCCGGTCAGCAGGGCTACGAAGGCCAGCCCGGCAACCAGGGCGGCCACTAGGACGCCACGCCATAGCTGTCAAACCGGGACCGGCGTCGGACCTTGGAGGCTCGGCGCCGGTTCTACTTAAGCCACTT
>Ga0126312_10000035_pt1 | contig 48763 bp, 46 predicted proteins | sample Plot104A_FD_92537 | JGI IMG/M metagenome (GOLD analysis project Ga0126312, IMG submission 92537) | Serpentine soil microbial communities from UC McLaughlin Reserve, CA, USA - Plot104A | ecosystem: Environmental > Terrestrial > Soil > Grasslands | place: USA: UC McLaughlin Reserve, Lake County... | reverse complement strand
CGGGCGAAGGACATCCGCGAGGGCCTTCGCCGGCTGCAGGAGATCAACCTCGTGGACCGCTATCTGCAAACCTGAAAGGACACAACGGCGCCGCTCCGCGCCGCGACTAGGAGGGAAATCATCAGCGACGTACTGTTGGAAGAGGAGTTCGTCGAGGAGCTCGAGATCCATCGGGGTCCGAGCGTCTACGAGGTCGGCGACCAGGTCGTATATCCACACCACGGGGCCGGCAAGGTCCTCAAGAAGGAAATGAAGGAGGTGCTGGGCGAGAAGCGCCAGTACCTGACAATCAAGATCCTCCACAACGACATGACCGTGATGGTGCCGTGCGAGAACGCCGACAGGGCGGGTCTACGGCGCGTGATCGGGGAGGACGACGTGAAGAGGGTCCTCTTCGTCCTCCGCGACGACGTGAGCCAGATGCCGAAGAACTGGAACCGCCGCTTCAAGCACAACCGCGAGAAGATCAAGACCGGTGATGTCTTCGAGCTGGCGGAGGTCGTCCGCAACCTCGCTATCCGGGAGACCGAAAAGGGGCTCTCGACCGGCGAGAAGCAGATGTACACGCGCGCCAAGAAGATCCTCGCGTCGGAGCTCATGTATGCGCTCGACATGGCGGAGAATGAGGCCGAGGGGCACCTGGAGGACTTGATCGCCGAAGCACACGAGACCCGGAACGGCGCCGCGGCGCCGGCGTAGACGAAAAATATGACCGTCGTCGGGATCGTTCCCGCCGGCGGCAGCGGCGAACGCCTTGGCGCCGAAGGGCCCAAGGCGTTCGTCGTCTGCGCCGGGAGGCCGCTGATCGAGTGGAGTCTTGTGGTCCTGCGAGAGGTGTGCGACAGGGTGGTTGCGGCCGTCCCAGAGGACTTTGCGGAGGCCCCGGACCGTGTGCCGGGCGGCGACTCGCGCTCCGCCTCGGTGCGAAACGCGCTCGACTCGGCGCCTGAGGCGACCGTCGCGGTGGTTCACGACGCCGCGCGCCCGCTCGTCACCCGCGACCTGGTCGAGCGCTGTCTCGCCGCGCTCGAGCCGGGTGTCGACGGGGCGATCGCGGCCGTCCCGATGACCGACACTGTCAAGGAGGCGGCGCCCGACGGCCGCGTCCTGCGCACGCTCGACCGCTCGGCGCTCTGGGCCATCCAGACGCCTCAGATCTTCCGCGCCGACGTGCTGCGCCGCGCGCTGGAGCGCGATGCGGCGGCGCTCGCTGCGGCCACCGACGACGCCCATCTCGTGGAGGAGCTCGGTGGCACGGTGCGGGTGGTGGAGGCGCCGCCCGAGAACATCAAGGTCACCCGCGAGTCGGACCTGCGGATCGCCGAGGCGCTCCTGGGTTGACAGCCGAGGTCTCGCCGTGCTGACCGACTACCACGTGCACCTGCGCCCGGACGAGGAAGGCTCGACTCCGGAGCGATACTTCACCGACGCCAACGTCGAGCGCTACCGCGAGGCCGCTTCCGAGCGGGGGATCGAGGAGCTGGGGGTGGCCGAGCACATCCATCGCTTCGTACAGTCGCTCGAGATCTGGCGCCACCGCTGGTACACGCACTGGGCCCACGACGACCTGGACGAGTACCGCGAGTTCGTCCGCGATTCCGGCCTCAAGCTCGGCATCGAGGCCGACTACCTGCCGGGCCGCGAGGATCGCATGGCGAACCTGCTCGACGGCCGCGACTGGGACTACGTCCTCGGCTCGGTCCACTTCCTGCGCGACGACATGGTCGACGTGCACGGGGAGGCGGACTGGACGCCCTGGGACGTCTGGCGCTCGGGCGACCCGGAGAAGGTGTGGCGACGCTACTTCGAGACGCTGGGCGAGGCGGCGCGAAGCGGCCTGTTCGACGTCCTCTCCCATCCGGACCTCGTGAAGGTGTGGGGCGATCGAGTGCCGAGACCCGAGGGCGACCTGCGCCGCTTCTATGAGCACGCGATCGACGGGATCGCCGAGTCGGACGTCGCCGTCGAGGTCTCGACGGCTGGCCTGCGCAAGCCGGTCCGCGAGATCTATCCGGCGGCGCCGTTCCTCGAGCTGTGCCTGGAGGCCGGCCGCCCGGTCGCGCTCTCGAGCGATGCGCACCTGCCCGAGCAGCTCGGGCACGAGTACGAGCGAGCGGTCGAGTGGCTGCGCGGCCTGGGAGTGGAGGAGATCGCGGTGTTCGAGCGTCGCGGGCGACGGCTGGAGCCGCTGGGATGAGGGCGAGGAGATCGCGGTGATCGAGCGCAGCGGGTGGCGGCCGGAGCGGCTGGGATGAGGACGGGCATCGGCTACGACTCCCACCGCCTCGCGCCGGGGAGGCGGCTCGTCCTCGGCGGCGTCGAGATCGAGGAGACGATGGTCGGGCTCACGGGTCACTCGGACGGCGACGTGCTCACTCACGCGGTGATCGACGCTCTGCTCGGCGCCGCGGCGCTCGGTGACATCGGGCAGCACTTCCCGGACGGCGACGAGCGCTGGCGCGACGCCGACTCGGTCGGCCTGCTTGGCCTCGTGCGCGGGCTGGTCGAGGAGGCCGGGTTCGAGCCGGCGAATCTCGACGCCACCGTGGTCTGCGAGGCGCCGAAGCTCGGCCCCCACCGCGATGCGATGCGCGAGCGCCTCGCCGAGGCGGCGGGCCTGCCGCCGGGGGCGGTGAACGTCAAGTTCACGACGGAGGAGGGGATGGGCTTCGTGGGGCGGGGCGAGGGGATGGCCGCGTTCGCGATCGCCACCGTCTCCACCGGCAGGGCATCAAACCAGCCGCGCTGAGCCCGGCGAGGTCCGCCGACGGCTCCCAACCGACGCGGCAAGCCCGGCACCCGAGGCGTGTGTAGCTTTCCGCGCCATGGATCGTGACGACCTGGCCTTCGCCGGTGTCGCCAGGCAGGCCGAGCTCGTCCGCAGCGGCGACGTCTCCTCGCGCGAGCTTGTCGAGATCTATCTCGAGCGAATCGAGCGCCTGGACCCCGAGCTGAACGCGTTTCGCACCGTGCTTGCAGAACGCGCCCTGGCAGAGGCCGCGCAGGCCGACGGACGCCGCGGCGCGGGCGACACGCGGCCGCTGCTAGGGGTTCCCATGGCGGTCAAGGACACCGAGGACGTCGCCGGCGAGCCGACCGGGTGGGGTACCGCCGCCTTTCCGGACGCAGCCGGCCAGGACAGCGAGCTCGTCGGGCGATTGCGAGGCGCCGGCGCGGTCGTCGTCGGCAAGACCAACCTGCCAGAGCTCGCGATCATCGGCGACACCGAGGGGCCGCACTTCGGTGTCACCCGCAACCCATGGAACAGCGAGCGCAGCGTGGGCGGCTCGAGTGGGGGCAGCGCCGCCGCCGTGGCCTCGGGCCTGTGCGCGGCGGCGACGGCGTCCGACGGCGCCGGGTCGATCCGCATCCCGGCCGCGAACTGCGGCCTCGTCGGCCTCAAGCCCACTCGCGATCGCATCCCGCTGTCCCCGCTCGGCGAGCACTGGCACGGGATGAGCGTGCTCGGCTTCGAGACGCGTCGCGTGGCCGACACCGCGTTGCTGCTCGAGGTCGGCGCCGGAGGCGCGGGCTACGTCGAAGCCGCCGCGCGGCCGCCGGGAAGGCTGCGCGCGGCGTCATCGTTGAAGCCGACCCTGCCGGCGAGGATCGATCCGCTGATCCGGCGGACCGTCGACCGAGCGGCTGAGGTGATGCGCTCGCTGGGTCACGACGTCACGACCGAGGACCCCAACTATCCGCTGATCAGCTCGGCGCTGGTCCGCTACCTGGCGGGAATCGCGGACGACGCCGAGCGCGTCCCGCGCCCCGAGCGCCTGCAGCGCCGCACCCGCGGCTTCATCCGGTTGGGAGCGGCCATCCCGTCCCCGGTCGTCGAGTGGGCGAAGCGGGAGGACGACGGCGGGCGCATGCGGCCGTTCTTCGAGCGCTACGACGTCCTGCTCACGCCGGTAGCCGCCCGCCCGCCGGTGCGCGCGGGGCAGTGGGAGGGACTCGGCGCCCTTCGCACGCTGCTCGGGATGGCGCCGACGTATCCCTACTGCCTCGAGTGGAACCTGACCGGCCAGCCCGCGCTGGCGATCCCGGTCGGAGAGAGCAACGACGGCGTGCCGATCGGCGTGCAGCTGGTGGGCCGCCATGACGAGGAGGCGACCCTGCTGGCCCTTGGCGCGCAACTCGAGGCGGAGCTGGGCTGGCCGGAGCGGCGCCCGCCGATCTCGTAGCTGCCCCTGCCTGTCTCCTCACCCGCGTAGCCTTCCGCGCGTGCGTCAGGTCCGCATCCACGACACGCTCACCGGGAAGGTCGTTCCGCTCGAGCCGCGGGAGCCCGGCCGGGTCGGGATCTACGCCTGCGGGCCCACGGTCTACGCGCGGGTCCACGTCGGCAACGCGCGCCCGTTCGTCGTCTTCGGGCTGCTCGAGCGCTTCCTGCGGCACGAGGGCTACGAGGTGCGGCTCGTCGAGAACATCACCGACGTGAACGACAAGATCTACGATGCGGCCCGCGAGCGCGGCGTGCCGAGCGAGGACTTGGCGCGCGACATGATCGCCGCCTACGTCGAGGACACGGACCGGCTTGGCTTGGGACGGCCGGACAGCGAACCAAAGGCGAGCGAGACGATCGGCGAGATCGTGGAGCTGATCAGGTCGCTCGTCGAGTCGGGGCACGCCTACGAGGCGGGCGGCGACGTCTACTTCCGCGTCTCGACGTTCGACGGCTACGGGAAGCTCTCCAACCGGCCGCTCGAGGAGATGCAGCAGGGCGAGGGCGACGACGCCGCCGAGCTGAAGCAGGCGCCGCAGGACTTCGCGCTGTGGAAGGGGCGCAAGGAGGGCGAAGACACCTGGTGGGACTCCCCTTGGGGCCAGGGTCGGCCGGGCTGGCACATCGAGTGCTCGGCCATGGCCGAGGCGATCCTCGGCGTCGACTTCGAGATCCACGGCGGCGGCTCGGACCTCGTCTTCCCGCACCACGAGAACGAGATCGCCCAGACGGAGGCCGCGCGCGGCAGGCCGCTGGCGCGCATCTGGATGCACAACGGCATGGTCGAGCTGGAAGCCGAGAAGATGGCGAAGTCGGTCGGGAACATCCGGCTGCTTCATGTGGCCGTCCAGGAGTACGGCAGGGACGCGCTCATGATGTGGATGGTCGGAGCCCACTACCGGAAGCCGGTGGCGTTCTCGGAGGAGGCCCTGGGGGACGCTCGGAGGGCGGTCCAGAGGGTGCGTGACTTCCTCCGCCGGCTCGACCGCGACGCGCCGCCCCCCGACGCCCTCGACGCGTACGCGGAGCGCTTCTTCGACGCCTTGGCCGACGACTTCAACACTCCCCAGGCGCGGGCCGTGCTGTTCGACTGGATCGCCGAAGGGAACAGGCGGATCGACGCGGGGGAGCGCCTGGGTCACGGGCGCCTCGGAGAGCTGCTGCGCGCTCTCGGCCTCGAGAGCCTGCTCGAGACCCGCGACGACGAGATCCCCGAGGAGCTCGTGCGGCTCGCCGGCGAGCGCGACGACGCCCGGGCCGCGCGCGACTTCGAGCGCGCCGACCGAATACGCGAGCAGCTCGCGGACGAGGGATGGGAGACTCGCGACACGCCGGACGGCACGAAGCTCGTCGCGAAGGAGTGAGGCGTGATCGTCTACGCTCGCAACCCCGTTCGCGAGGCCCTGCGCGGCAAGCGTCGCGTACAACGAGTCTTCGCGACAGAGCGGGCGGCGCACGACGTCTGGCTCGGCGACGTGGAGGCGCGGATCGTCGACGAGTTCGAGATAAAGGAGCGCTGCGGCTCGCCGGACCACCAGGGCATCTGCGCGGAGGTCGAGGCCTACCCCTACGCGGAGGCGGACTCCCTGCTCGAGCCCGAGGACGCCCTCGTCATCGCCCTGGACGAGGTCCAGGATCCGCACAACCTCGGCGCCGCCTGCCGGGTGGCCGAGAGCGCCGGGTGCAGTGGCGTGGTGCTCCCGGAGCGACGCTCCGCCGAAGTCACACCTGCGGTGTGCAAGGCCTCGGCCGGGGCGGTCGAGCACCTGGGGGTAGCTCGTGTGCGCAACCTCGCGAATTGGCTCCGAGCGGCGAAGGAGCGCGAGGCCTGGGTCTACGGGGCCGAGGCCGACGCCGAGGTGCCCTACCACCGCCCGGACTACCGCGGCCGTGTGGTGCTCGTGCTCGGCTCTGAGGGGAGGGGCCTGCGCCCACGTGTAGCGGCGGTCTGCGACGAGCTGATCCGCCTGCCGAGCCGGGGGCGAATCGGCTCGCTGAACGTCTCCACGGCCGCCGCCGCCCTCGTGTATGGGATCTTGCATTTCCGCCGCAGCCTTGACAGGGCTCCATAACTTGCCCATACTCCGCCGCGATTGATCAGGCTGAAGTCGAGCTTGAGGTATCGACTTCAGACAACCTGGCGCCAGGGGAGGTAGCGCGTCACGGAGCTTTCAAGGGCCGAAAGCCGGCCCGAGAGGAGCATTCGATGACAGCTTCCGCGACCCCCCGTCCAGCGGCTTACAGAGCTCAGTCTCAAGTCGAGCTTGATGATCATTACTTGATCGCGCTCGCGAAGCAGGGGAAGAAGGACGCGTACGACCGGATCGTCAAGCGCTACTACGGCTTCGTGCGGCTGAAGGCGTCCTCGTACTTCCTGATCGGCGGCGACTCCGACGACCTCATCCAGGAGGGGCTCGTCGGGCTCTACAAGGCGGTGCGCGACTACCGCTCAGACCGCGAGTCGAGCTTCCGCAACTTCGCGGAGCTCTGCATCACGCGCCAGATCATCACCGCCGTCAAGACCTCGACCCGAAACAAGCACACGCCGCTGAACGAGTACGTGTCCTTCTCGCAGACGCCGGCGGCGGCCGGCGGCGACGGCGATCCCACGCTCGACGAGCTGCTCCCCGGACCCTCCGTGCACGACCCCGCGAACCAGGTGATCTCCTCCGAGGAGCTCCACAGCCTGGTGGCCTGCCTGTCGAGCGTGCTCTCGGAGCTCGAGAGCTCGGTGCTCTCGCTCTACCTCGACGGCCACAGCTACGAGGCGATCGCCGGCCGTCTCGAGTGCGATACGAAGACGGTCGACAACGCGCTCCAGCGGGTCAAACGCAAGGTCGGCGCTCACCTCGCCTCCCGGCAGGTGCTGCTGTAGCGGGGACCCGCCCGGAAGGAGCCGGAGGTCGGATTCGAACCGACGGCCTGCCGCTTACAAGGCGGCTGCTCTCGCCTCTGAGCTACTCCGGCGCGTCCTGACGCCAGTGTAGGACGACTGCCCGCTAGCTGGCGCCTACGGCGGCGTGCTCGATGTTGCCATGTCCGTTCGACGTGATGGGGACCTGCTCCAGCGGCTCGAACTCCCCGACGTCGTTGAGCCGGCGCTCGAGCTCGGCGAGCACGAACCCGAACAGGAGGTGTCGCCACGCCGCCTGGGCGAAGGCGCGCCTGTTGCCGCCGAGCGGCACGAGCTCGGAGCGCGCGGGGTGATGGCGGTCGACGAGTGGACCGAGCGGCCAGAGGCCGGCGTGCTCGGCCATCGCAGCCGAAACCCCGGCCGCCAGCGGCGGGCCGGGGACGAGCGGGCGGGCGAGCGCGTACACCGCGCCGAACGCGGCCCCGTTCGCGAGATGCAGGCCGAGTCCCGCCGCCGGCCAGGCCGGACCGCGGGTCACCAGCTTGCCGAGGATCTCCACGTCGTCATAGCGGGAGCCGAAGACCCGCTTGTCGAGCGGCTGCTGGACCGCCCACACCGCAGCAGCCGTCGCGCCGGCCAGCGCCCCGTTGAGTGTCCGCCGAAGCTCCATATGGGCAGCGTAACTACCCACAGCTACCCGGGTAGCTGTAGTTCGATGCAGGAGGAGGGATGGTGAATCCGCGGCCGCTCGAGCTGTACCATGCCCGCACCCGTCGGCGGGGTGTCAACCCGTTCGTGTACTGGCCCGTGCGGTTCGTGGTGCAGCCCGCCGTGCAGATCTACTTCAGGGTACGCCGGCTGGGCCGTGAGCACATTCCCGATGGCGGCGTAATCCTCGCTGCGAATCACCGCAGCTTCCTCGACCCATTCGCGATCGGGATCTGCGTCGGTCGGCCCGTCTACTTCGTCGCGAAGCGCGAGCTGTTCAAGAAGCCCCTTCTCGGCTGGTTCCTCAACGCGATGGGCGCCTTCCCGGTCCGGCGCGGGCAGTCGGACGAGGAGTCCGTCCAGACCGCGCTGGCGCTTCTTGAGCGCGGGCAGGCCATCGTGATGTTCCCCGAGGGGACCCGCATTCGCACCGGCTCACTCGCGCGCCCCAAGCGCGGCGTCGGCCGCCTGGCGCTCCAGAGCGGCAAGCCGGTCCTTCCCGTCGCGGTCACCGGCAGCGAGCGCGCCCACCGCGGCTGGAGGATCAGGCCGGTGAAGGTGCACGTGCGGATCGGCCCGCCGCTCACCTACCCGAAGGTCGAGGACCCGTCCCCGTTCCTCGCGGGCGAGGTGACAGAGCGGATCTGGCCCTGCGTCGAGCTCCAGTGGGAGTGGCTCGGCGGCCTGCCGCCGCTGCGTACCGCGGCCGTCGTCGGGGCCGGCTGCATGGGTACCGCGACGTCGGCGGTGCTAGCGCGCGCAGGGCTGCAGGTGCAGCTCGGCTGCCGCACCGTCGCCCAGGCCGAGCGACTCGACGCCGAGCGCGAGAACGCCGCCTACCTGCCCGGCGTCCGCCTCGACCGCTCGATCGAAGTCACGACGGCCTCGCGGATCGAGTTCGCCGGCGTCGACCTCGTGGTGCTGGCCGTCCCGTGCTCCTGCCTGCCCGCCGCGCTCGGTGAGGTCGGGACGCGCGTCGGCGACCGCTCGGCTGTGCTCGTTGCGTCCAAGGGACTGGTCCCGCCGCTCGGCTCCACCCCGACGGCGTACGTGTCGGAGCGCGTGCACGCCCGAGCGGTCGCCGCCCTCGCGGGGCCGGCCCACGCCCGCGAGGCGATCGAGGTCGGCGCCTCCGTGGTAGTGGCCACACGCGACGCCGACCTTCGCCGTCAGCTCGGCGATGTGCTGGCCGCCGGCGGGCTGACGGTCGAAGCGACCGACGACCTGACCGGGACCGAGCTCGCCGCCTGCGCCAAGAACGCCGCTGCGCTCGCCTCGGGTGCGGCCTCCCAGCGGGGCGCGAACCTGGCCGGGGCGGCGGCGGGCAGGATCTTCTCCGAGGTCCATGAGCTGGCGCTCGCCGCCGGAGGGCGCAGCGAATCCTTCGCCGGGCTCGCGGGGACGGGGGACCTCGTCGCCACCGCGCTGTCCGAGGGCAGTCGCAACCGTCGCGCCGGGGAGCTGGTCGGCGCGGGCGTTCCGCCACAGCAGGTGGAGGTTGCGGTGGAGCAGACCGCCGAGTCGCTCACCACGGTCCCGCTGCTCGGACTCGCGTTCGAGCGCAAGGGAATCGACGCCCCGGTCACCATCGGGTTGCGTCGGGTGCTGGACGGCGAGGCGTCTCCCGACCAATGGCTCGAGAGCGTGCGCTCCGCGGAGCGGCCGAGGCTCGGAAGTCACGCGGCCTGACGGGAGTAGGCTCCGTGACCAGTGGCGGACGTGGTCGACAAGCAGCGGCTCGACCGCGACTTCACGGACCTCTATCGCAGCCATCTCCGCGACGTCTACTCCTACGCCTACTACCGGATCGGCAACCACCACGACGCCGAGGACCTCACCGAGCAGACATTCCTCCAGGCCTACCGACACTTCGAGCGGGCGCAACGCGAGTCGAACGGGCGCCCGCTGCGGCCATGGCTGATCCGGATCGCGCACAACCTCGCCGCCAACTACTACCGGGACCGCTCACGCCGGCCCCTGACGCAACTGGAGGACGCAGCAGTCCTGTCGGCCCCCCACGGGACCGAGCAGATGGTGGAGGAGCGCGAGGAGGTGAAGGAGGTGCTCGCGGGGGTGTCGAAGCTCCCGGACGACCGCCGCGAGGCGCTGATCATGCGCTTCGCCCTCGGCATGGACAACCGCGAGATCGCGCGAGCGCTGGGACGATCGGAGGGCGCGACGAAGGTGCTCATCCACAGGGCCATCAAGCAGCTCGAGCAGGGGCTCGAGGCGGACGGCGGGCAGGGGCTCGCGACCGATGGCGGGCAGGGACCGGAAGGGGGCGGCGATGACTGACGTGGAGCGGGTGGAGCGGCTGCTGCGGATCGCGCTGACGCCGGTGGAGCCGCCCGAGGCGCTGAGCGACCAGCTGGAGCGCGGGCTGTCCGAGCTCACCGAGGCGGCCGCCGGAGAGCTCGCCGACTGGGAGATGTCCGCGATGCGCGATCCGCGCAACTGGGTCCGCCCCGCGGCGGCCGTCGTCGTCGGAACGCTCGCGGGCGGGGCGCTCGTCCTCGTGCGCGCCCGGCAGCAGCAGAAGAAGAAGCAGGGGAGCGGCCTGCGCGCGCTGGAGAAGAGCGTGCGCGGGGTCGCCCAGGACCTCGAGAAGCGGCTGCGCGGCTAAGCCTCAGGCCGGCGCCGGCCGCGTGGTGCTCGGCCCCGTCGTGGCGGGCGTCGCCAGCCCGGCGCCGACACCCGCGATTCCGATCAGGAGGTGCAGGAGGTTGTCCTCGGTGTTGACCGGGATCAGGTTGAAGATCTCGTCGCCGTTGCCGGCAATGAAGCCGAGCAGCGCCACGAGCAGGTAGACGGCGCCCAGCCCGAACGCGTACCAGCGCGACCCGTCGTACGAGCCTGCGACCGCCAGCCCGACCACGCCGCTCAGGATGTGGACCAGGTTGTGCCAGCCGTTGACGTCGAGGATTCCGAGCACGGCGTCGCGCTCCGTTCCGTTCCCGGTGCCGAAGCTCGCGTTGTAGAAGAAGCCGAGGACCCCGGCCACGACGAGCGTCAGCCCGATCACGACGGCGAAGAGCTGTGCGGGCGAGCGAGCGTCCATGTGACGACCTCCTGAGCCGTACAGATTGCGCACTGGGCCTACAGCTCCTGATTCGTCCGTCATCCCCGTATTGGATCATCGTTTCGCGGCTGATCCAGATCCCCCTGCTCGGCGTAGGAAAGATGGCCATGGCTAGTGACATCCGCAACCTTGCGGACGAGGAGGTCATGCTGCTCGTTCAGGGCGGAAGCCCTCTGGCCTTCGAGCTCCTATACGACCGTCACGGCGGCGCGGCGTTCTCGCTCGCCTACCGGATGGTGGGCAACCGGACCAGCGCCGAGGACATCACCCAGGAGGCGTTCCTCTCGATCTGGCGCAGCCGCCTGCGCTACGACCAGGCGCGCGGGAGCGTGCGCACCTGGGTGCTCGGCATCGTCCACAACCGCGGGATCGACTCCCTGCGACGCAACGTGGTGCACGAGCGCCGCCAGGAGCCGATGGAGGGTGTGGAGGAGCGCTTCGAGGCGGCCGAGCGCACCGACCTGGAGGTCGCGCGCCGGGAGGAGGCGCGCACCGTCCGCGGAGCGCTCGAGAACTTGCCGGAGGAGCAACGGCGGGCCATCGAGCTGTCCTATTTCGGCGGGTTCAGCCACAGCCAGATCGCGGAGTTGCTGAACGAGCCGATCGGTACGGTCAAGGGCCGGATGCGCCTCGGCCTGGAGAAGCTGCGCCAGGAGCTCGCGGAGGGCTTCGCGGCGGGGGGATTTGCATGACGACGAGAGACCATCCGCGCTATCAGGAAGAAGCGGGCGCCTACCTGCTGGGCGCTCTGACGGATCTCGAGCGGCAGGCCTTCGAGCGCCACATGGAGAGCTGCGCGGAGTGCCGCGACGAGGTCGAGCGGCTGCGTCCGGCCGCCGACGCGCTGCCGCGCGCGGTCGAGCAGGTCGCGCCGCCGCAGCGGGTCAAGGCCTCGCTGATGGAGGTCGTGGAGCGCGAGGCCCGCGCCAGGGACGGGGCGGGCGCGCGCCGGCCGCTTCGCGCCAGGCTCGTCCCGCGGCTCGCGGGGATCCGCCCCGCCTTCGCCGCCGCCGCCCTGGTCCTGGGGCTCGCGGTGGGCTTCGGCGTCGCTCAGCTGGGCGGTGAGGAGACGCGCACAGTGGTCGCGACCGTCGACACGACCCGCATCCCGAACGGGACCGGGAGCCTCCGGATCCAGGGCAACGGCGATAACGGCGCGATCCTGCGCGTCCAGGGACTGCCGTCGCTTCGCGGGAAGCGCGTGTATCAGGCCTGGGTCCAGCGGGACGGGAGCCTCATCCCGCAGCCCACGTTCGAGGTCAGCCCTACCGGCGGCGGAGCGGTCGCGGTGCCGGACGACCTCAGCCACGCCAAGGCGATCCTAGTCACCCGCGAGGCCCGTGGTGGGGCCCGAGCACCGACCGAGAAGCCAATCTTGAGCGTTCCGCTGTAGAGGACGTAACGGCGCCTCGAGCCCGGCGCCGGCCCCACGTCGCGACCTCTTTTAGGGGGTGCACAGCAGCGACAGCTAACGTGACCTCCGCCCATGGATGTCTGCTACCGCCACCCGAACCGAGAGACGGGAGTCCGCTGCTCGAACTGCGAGCGGCCGATCTGCCCGGACTGCATGACCTCGACGCCGGTGGGGATGCGCTGTCCCGAGTGCGCGCGCCAGCGCCAGCGGGTGGTACGGACCGCGCGCAGCGGCTCGGCCGAGCCCACGCTCACCTACATCCTGATCGGCATCAACGTGCTCGTGGCCCTCGGGGCGATGCTCGGCGGAGGGAGCGCCACCGGCAACGGCTTCGGCGGCAGCACGCTGCTGGACGACGGCTCGGTCTCGCGCGCCGCGATCGCCGACGGCGAGTACTGGCGCGTCCTTACTGCGGGCTTCCTGCACGCAGGCTTCTTCCACCTGCTGTTCAACATGTTCTCGCTCTACATCCTCGGCTCGCTGCTCGAGCCGGCCATCGGGAAGCTCCGGTTTGGGTTGATCTACTTCGTCTCGCTGCTCGCGGGGTCGTTCGGGGCGCTGCTGGTCGAGCCGAATGCGCCCACCGTCGGGGCCTCGGGCGCGATCTTCGGGCTGATGGGCGCGGCGGTGATCGTGATGCGCAACCGCGGGCTGAGCGTGATGGAGAGCGGGCTGGGCATCTGGATCCTGCTGAACCTGGTGGTCACCTTCACCGTCCCCAACATCTCGATCGGCGGTCACGTCGGAGGGCTGATCGGGGGGATCGTCGCGGGGCTGGTGCTCTTCGATCTCGGCGACCGCGTTCGGATCCCTGAGGCGGCGGCTGCGGCCCTGTGCGCGGGCCTCGGGGTGCTCGCGGTAGCGGGCTCGATCGCCGTAGCTGGCTAGGACACCTACTGGAGCCCGACCGGCGCCGGCCGATCGAGGTCGATCTCTATTGCCCTGCGCGTCGGCGGTGCGGGCACGCGATCGGGGTGCAGCAGGTGTCCTAGGAGCTCGATGCCCTCCACCAGCCGCGGTCCGGGGCGCGAGAAGTAGGCCGCCGCGTCCACCGCCACCACGCGGGCGCCGAGGGTCGCGAGCCGATCGCGGTGGACCACGGTCTCGGCGGCCGCCTGCTCGGCGTAGTAGCCGCACGGCATCGAAACGACCACGTTCGGCGCGGCCGCCTCGACCTCCGCCCACTCGACCGTGCGCGACTTCTCGCCGGGCAGGCCGAGCACGTCCTCGCCGCCCGCCAGCTCGATCATCTGCGGGACCCAGTGCCCGCCGGCATAGACCGGGTCGAGCCACTCGAGCGCCGCCACGCGCGGGCGGACGAGGTCCTCCACAGCTCGCTCCACCGCCGCGATCCGGTCGCCCGCCTCCTCGGCGAGGCGCGCCCCCGCCTCCGGGACGCCCGCCGCCTCGGCGAGGCGCGGCGCGTCCGCAAGCACCTCGCCCAGAGTGGAGGGATCGAGCGAGATCACATCGGGCTTCGTCGGAAGCCGCTCCGCGACGGCCCGGACGTCGTCGAACGAGACCGCGCAGACCTCGCACACCGCCTGCGTGACGATCAACTCGACGTCAAGCTCGTCCAGCGTCTCGTCGTCGAGCTCGTACAGCGCCTCGCCGCGGGAGGTGCGCTCGCGCACTGCGGCGTCGATCTCGGCGGCCGATAGGCCTTCGGGGATCACGCTGCGCGTGAGGTGGGGGAGTTGCTCGACGCCGGACGGGTAGTCACACTCGTGCGTGACGGCGACCACGCGGTCGCCGAGGCCGAGCGCGAACAGCAGCTCGGTGGCAGACGGTACAAGTGAGGCGATTCGCACGGAGACGAGGATGGCACGTCTGAGCGACGAGGAGATCGACGAGCGGCTGAGCGGGCTAGACGCTGGGAGCGCGCCGGCCACCCGATCCGCAAGCTTCCGACAACGGCGACTTCACGGGGTCGGTTGACTTCGTGAACCGGCTCACGCCGAAAGCCGAGGAGATAACCACCATCCCGACCTCGAGATCAGCTGGAAGACCGTGACCGTGTCGATCACCACCCACTCGGAGGGCGGGCTCACCGCGAACGACTTCGAGTTGGCGAGCCGGATCGACCAAGCGGCGTAGCGGGGCTTTGCTACCCTCGCCGCGTCCGCCGATGAGCGACGACGATCCCCCTCGAAGTAGCCAGCGCAAGGGCCCGGCGCGGGCCCTGGGTCTGAGATGACCGAGCTCCTCCTCCTACTCGGCGTCGCCGTGCTCGTCGCTGCGAACGGATTCTTCGTGGCCTCCGAGTTCGCACTCGTGCGAGCGCGCAAGAGCCGGCTCGAGCGGCTTCGCGACGAGGGCAAGAAGGGCGCCGCGCTGGCCCTGCGCCAGGTCGACCGCATCGACGAGTACCTGTCCGCGTGCCAGCTCGGTATCACGATGGCCTCCCTGGGGATCGGCTTCCTGGGCGAGCCGGCGATCGCGAGCCTGCTCGAGGACCCGCTCGGCGACGTAATCAGTCACGGGCTGGCCGTGGCGATCGCGATCGCATTCGCGTACTTCGTCACGACGTCGCTGCATATCACCGCCGGAGAGCAGGTCCCGAAGATCTACTCGATCGTCCACGCGGAGGGGACCGCCCGCCGGACCGCCCGTGGGCTGCACCTGTTCCGGGTCGGGTTCAACCCGCTGATCTGGCTGCTGAACACCGCATCGAACGGGATCCTGCGGCTGCTGGGCGTAGACGCGCGGGCGGAGTTCGAGGAGGTCAGCTCCTCCGACGACCTCAAGTTGATCATCGCCCGCAGCGCGCACGGCGGCAAGATCGATCCGGGCGAGGCCGGGATGCTCTCGGGCGTGTTCCACCTTCACGAGCAGCAGGCGCGCCAGGTCATGACCCCGATACCGGCCGTCGTCACCGTGGATGCGTCGGAGACCGCGGAAACCGCGCTGCGGCGCTGTGTCGACTCGGGCCACACCCGGCTCGTGGTGACCGAGAACGGGAACACCGACCGCATCAAGGGCATCGTCCATGCCAACTCGCTCGCCCGCCGCCTGATGGCGGACGGCCCCCAAGCGACGATCGGCGAGAGCGTCAAGGACGCGCTGATCGTCCCCGAGACCAAGCCGCTCGACGACCTGTTAGCCGACCTCCAGCGCGAGCGCGCCTCGATGGCGGTGGTGGTGGACGAGTACGGACGGACCGCCGGGATCGTCACCGTCGAGGACATCATCGAGGAGGTGGTCGGGGAGATCGCCGACGAGACCGACCCGGCGGTCGCCGGCATCCGCAGGCTCGCGAACGGCGACTGGTGGGTGCGGGGCCACATGCCGATCACCGACCTGGCCGACTACGGGCTCGACCTGCCGGTCGACTCGGAGGCCTACAACTCGGTCGGCGGCTTCGTCTTCGGGGAGATCGGTCGCCTGCCGAAGCGAGGCGACATGGTGCGCGCTAACGGGTACTCGCTCCGAGTGGAGTCGGTTCGCGAGAACCGGATCGAGGCCGTCCGGATCCGCGACCACCACTCGACCCGGGAGCAGCTCGCCCCCGGCGACGGTCTCGCGCGCCCGGTCGAGCAGGCCGCGGCCACACGGCGCCACCAGGAGCCGCGCGAGCCCGAGACTGGAGAGTAAGACCTCCGCCCCGCCCGGGTCCGTCCGCCCCGGGGGTTACGTTCGCGGGGCAAGTGCTTCTCACTGAGGAGGGTCTTGCCGGATGTGGTGCGTGAAGCTGAGCGACTCCCAGCGTGACTCCGTGGTCGCGTTGATCCGAGAGCAGGACGAGCTCGGGCACATCTTGATGGGCGCGCTCGAGGCGCTCGACCTGGCCCGCTGGGACGACCTCCCCGAGGCGACCCTTCCCTGGGACCGCGTCGCGGAGCTCGCCCAGGAGCAGGGAATCGCCGAGGCGGACGTCGTGTGGGACCTGGCCGCCGGCATGCCAACTGAACCCCGTCCCGGCAAACGGCCGCCCCGCCCGCCTCGTAAAACGGCCCGTCGCTAGGCGTACCGATAGAACCCCTCGCCGGCCTTCCGGCCGAGCTTCCCTTCCGCGACCAGCTCGCGCACGCGCCCGGGCACGTCCGCTCCGATCGACTCGCCGATTGCGATCGCCACGTCCAGGCCGACGAAGTCGAGCAGCGCCAGCGGTCCCATCGGGTGGCCGGCGCCGAGCTGCATGCAGGTGTCGATCGAGGGCGCGTCGATCCCGTCGCGCTCCAGCAGGCGGACGGCATCGAAGAGGTAGGGGAACAGGAGCCGGTTGACCACGAACCCGGCTGCGTCCGGTACCTCGACGGCCGTCTTCCCGAGCGACGCGCAGAGCCCATGCAGCCGCCGCCTCGTCTTGTCGCTTGCCGAGGGCGGAAAGGAGAGCTCGACGAGCTCCATCCTCTCGACCGGGTTGAAGACGTGTAGCGCTGCGAAACGATCCGGCCTCCCGCTGGCCGCCGCGAGCTCGGTCACGGAGAGGGAGGAGGTGGTGGTGGCGATCAGCGCGTCGTCCGACAGGATCTCGGAAAGCAGCCGGTAGAGCCTCCGCTTGGCGGCGGGCTCCTCCGCGATCGCCTCGACCACGATCGAGCATCCCCGCAGCTCCGCGAGCTCGGTGACGACCTGCGCGGCGTCCTCGACCGCCTGGCACGCGCGCTCCGCCGAGCCGTCGCTGCGCGCCCAGAGGACCACCTCGTGGGAACCCGCGGCGGCCCGCGCCAGCCCGCAGGCGACCGCCCCGCTGCCCGCGATTCCAAAGCGGTTCAAGGAGCTCCGGCCCCCCTGGTTGACTGGACAGTCAATCGAGTAGGCTTCTTAGCACAAACCGACCCCGGAGGACGCAATCCAATGCAGAACGGAAACGGGCGCGAGGTCGTCATAGTTGAGGCGGTCCGGACGCCGATCGGGCGGGGGCACCCGGAGAAGGGCTACTACAAGGACACCCATCCGAACGAGCTCCTCGGGAAGACCTACACCGAGCTCGTCGAGCGCGCCGGCATCGACGCCTCCGAGGTCGAGGACGTCGTCACGGGCTGCGTGCAGCAGTACGGCGAGCAGATGTTCAACGTCGGCCGCAACGCGTGGCTTCAGGTCGGCTTCCCGGTCGAGACGCCGGCCACGACCGTCGACCGCCAGTGCGGCTCCGCGCAGCAGGCGGTCAACTTCACGGCGGCGTTGATCGCGTCCGGCGTCCACGACGTCGCCATCGGCTCCGGGGTCGAGCACATGGGACACGTCCCGATGGGCGTGGGCTTCAAATGGACCGACGAAGTCGGCTCACCGTGGCCGCCGGAGCTTCTCAAGCGGTACAACCTGGTGCCCCAGGGGATCTCGGCCGAGCTGATCGCGGACAAGTGGGAGATCCCACGCTCCGAGCTCGACGAGATCGGCCTTCGCTCGCACCGTCTCGCCCACCAGGCGACCGAGGAGGGGCGCTTCGAGCGCGAGATCGTGCCGTTCTCAGTAAACGGGGACACCTATGTCACGGACCAGGGCATCCGGCCCGACAGCAGCCTGGAGGCGCTGTCGGAGCTGAAGCCGGTCTTCAGGGAGGACGGACGCGTCACCGCCGGCAACTCCTCGCAGATCTCGGATGGCGCCGCGGCGATGCTCCTCATGGAGCGTGGCAAGGCCGAGTCGCTCGGACTGACACCGCGGGCTCGGATCGTGGACCAGACCACGGTCGGCGTGGACCCCGTGACCATGCTCACCGGCCCCATTCCCGCTACGAAGAAGCTCCTGGAGCGCAACGGGATGAAGATGGACGACATCGACCTGGTCGAGATCAACGAGGCGTTCGCGTCCGTCGTTGCGGCCTGGCGGCGGGAGCTCGACCCGGACATGGACCGCGTCAACGTGAACGGCGGCGCGATCGCGCTCGGCCACCCGCTCGGCTCGACCGGCGCCCGTCTCCTCACCACTCTCCTCCACGAGCTGGAGCGCTCCGACAAGGAGGTCGGGCTGGTGACGATGTGCTGCGGCGGGGGTCTTGGCACGGGCACTTTGATCCAAAGAGTCTGAGCAGACCGGCGCCGCGGTTATCCCCGCCGGCCCGATGGGTACACGGGCCGGAGTGCCGGTCCACACTCAGGGATCGCTGCTGGACGGGCGCTACCGCGTCCTGAAGCATCTCGGCTCCGGCGGCATGGCCTCGGTCCTGCTCTGTCGGGACGAACGACTCGATCGCCTCGTGGCGGTCAAGCGACTTCATGCCGACAGCCCGGCCGACGTCGAGCGGCGCTTCGTCCGCGAGGCGAAGCTCGGCGCCTCCCTGAACCACGCCAACCTGGTGTCGGTGTTCGACACGGCGACCGACGAGGAGGGCGTGCTCATCGTCATGGAGTACGTGCAGGGCGAGCCGCTCTCGCGGGCGCTCCGCCACGGGCCGCTCGAGCCCGAGCGAATCGCGACCATGGCGATCGAGCTCGGGGACGCGCTCGACCACGCCCACTCCCAAGGGGTCGTGCACCGGGACGTCAAGCCGGCGAACGTCCTCCTGCGCGACGACGGCGTGACGAAGCTGGTCGACCTCGGCATCGCGACCGCCTCCGACCAGACCCGGATCACCCACAGCGGCACCGTCCTAGGGACCGCGGCGTACATGGCGCCTGAGCAGCTCGAGGGTGACGAGGCGGGTCCGCCCGCCGACGTCTACGCGATGGCCGTGGTCTGTTTCGAGGCGCTCGCTGGCGAGCGCCCGCGATCTGGGCGGACGCCGCTGGAGATGGCCCAACGGATCGACGTCGAGCCGCCGCCCGACCTCCGCGAGCACTGGCCGAAGGCGCCGCCCGCCGCGGCCGAGCTCCTGATGCGCGGGATGGCGCGGGGCCCGGCCGAGCGTCCCTCGTCCGCGGGTGAGCTCGGCCGCGAGCTCGCGCGCGGTCTGGAAGACGACCCGGCGACGGCGCCGACGCACCGCTTCACGAGAGAGACCGCAGCGCCCCCGCGAGGGATGCGACCCACGGGCGAAGCGCGCCCGTCCGGCCCCGGCGTGCAACCCATCGGCGCAGCGACGGGCATCGGCCGCGGAGCAGGCGAGCCGGGTCGCCTGCTCCGCGCGCCGGGGGGGCGCGCTCGCCGGCCCGGCCGCTCGCGCGGTCTCGTCATCGGGCTTGCCGCGGCCTTCGCCGCGATCGCCCTCGTCGCGATCATCGGTGCGCTCGCCTCCGGCGGCGGCGACGACAAGCCGTCCAAGGCGGGCAGCGAGCGGCCGCGAGCCGAGCGTCCTCTACTGCGGGAGCGTCCTCGACAGCAGCAGAAGAGCGGGAGCGGGCAGGAGAGCAGCCCCCAGCCTAACCAGCCCCCGGCGGGACAGGCGCCCGCCAAGCCGGCGCCTGCTCCCGCCCCGGCACAGAGCAACTCACCCTCCGCCGGCGCGGCGGATGGCGCCGGCCTGAACCAGCAGGGCTTCGACCTGATGAACCAGGGGCGCTACGACGATGCGATCCCGGTCCTCCAGCGCGCCGTCCGCTCCTTCCCACCCGGCACCAGCGATCTGAACTACGCCTACGCGCTCTACAACCTGGGCAAGTCGCTCAGGTTGGCGGGCCGCCCCGACGAGGCGATCCCGGTCCTCGAGAAGCGACTGCAGATCCCGAACCAGACCGAGACCGTCCGCCGGGAGCTCGAGCTCGCGAGGCGGGACGCGGCCCGCGGCTGACTGAGACCCGGGCCGACGGAGGTCGCGCGGCGCGCGGCTGACTCAGACCCGGGTCGACGCGGCCGCCGCCTGCGGCCCCGCCAGCAGCGCGAGCTGGAGGTACAGCAGGACCGGCTCCAGCTCGGGCAGTTCCTCCGCCCCCTCCTCACGGATGCGCCTTACGACGATGTCGTCCACGGCGGCCACCACGGCGTGGAAGATCTCGTCCGGGAGGCTTGGAAGGCTCGGGATCTCCGCCCGGGCGTCGCCCTGACACTCGCGCATCAGCTCGGCATAGCGATCGCGCACGCGCTCGCGACACTCGGCGGCCCGGGGTCCGGCCGCGGCGACCTCGATGAGGAACGCGCGCGCGAGCGACGGGTCCGCCGCCAGCCAGCGGAGGTAGGCGACTATCCCGGCCCTGGTGCGCTCGAGCCAGTCGCCCGCGTCAGATTGCGCCTCCCGCACCCGCTCCCAGAGCTCCTGCCCGGCGGCCTCGTAGGCGGCCACGAAGCACCCCTCCTTGTCCTGGAATTGCTCGTAGAAGGTCTTCTTCGACACACCGGCGCGGCGGACGATGTCGTCGATCGTCGCGCCGCCGTAGCCCTTCTCGGCCACCGAGCGCCCAACCGCCTCGAGCAGGCGGGTGCGCTGCGAGGCGGCCACGAGCTCGGGGTGGAGCCCGTGCGTGCCGCGGGGCAGTTTGCGGGGGATCTCGGTGCCGGCCATAGTTGTGTACGGACTGGTACATTACACCGCCATGGACCTCACGCTCTCTCCCTCCGAGCAGGCCTTCCGCGACGAGCTGCGCGCGTGGCTGGAGGAAAACCACCCCGGCGAGGAGCCGCCGGGGGAGGACGCCGCCTTCGACCATCGCCGCCAGTGGCAGAAGAAGCTCTATGGCGCCGGCTACGCCGGCTTCTCCTGGCCGAAGGAGTACGGCGGCCGCGGCGCGACGATGATCGAGCAGGCGCTGTTCGGCGAGGAGATGGCCCGCGCGAAGGCGCCGCAGCCCGCAAACGTGCTCGGGCTCGTCATGGGCGGGCCGGTAGTGATCCACCACGGCACGGACGAGCAGAAGGAGCGCTGGCTGAAGGCGATCCTCACCGGCGACGAGATCTGGTGCCAGGGCTTCTCCGAGCCGGAGGCCGGGTCCGACCTCGCCTCGCTCAAGACCAAGGCGGTCAAGTCGAACGGCGAGTGGGTGGTGACCGGACAGAAGGTCTGGACCACCTTCGCTCACAAGGCGAAGTGGTGCATGCTCGTCGCGCGGACCGACCAGGACGCCCCGAAGCACCAGGGGCTGACGTACTTCATCCTCGACATGGAGCAGGACGCCGTGCAGGTCCGCCCGCTCTACCAGATCACCCAGCAGCCCGAGTTCAACGAGATCTTCCTCGAGGAGGCGCGCATCTCGGACGAGAACGTGGTCGGCGGAGTCGGGAACGGCTGGTCGGTCGCGATCACGACGCTCATGAACGAGCGCGCGGGGCTCGGCGCGGCCTCCGCGGCCGGCGTCCGGATCAGGCTCGGCGAGCTGCTGGAGCTGGCCCGCGAGCGCGGCGTCGCGGACGACCCGCTGATCCGCCAGCGAATCGCCCAGCTCGCGATCGAGGTCGAGCTGCTCCGGCTCAACGCCTGGCGCGGGCTGACCCGGATGGCCAAGGGCGGTGTGCCGGGACCCGAGGGCTCGCTGCCGAAATGGCAGTGGAGCGACATCAACCAGGCCCTGAGCGAGCTGGCCGTGGACATTCTCGGCGAGGACGGCGCGGCCTGGGACACGCCCTGGGCCTACCACTTCCTGCGGTCTCGCGCCAACTCGATCGAGGGCGGTACGACCGAGATCCTCAAGAACATCATCGCCGAGCGCGTGCTCGGCCTCCCGAAGCTGCGTTAGAGAGGAGCCGAGCGTGAACTTCGACTTCAGCGACGACCAGCAGGCGATCAAGCGCACCGCCAAAGAGCTCCTCGCCGAGCGCTTCAAGGCCGAGCGCGTGCGCGAGCTCGCCGAGGGGGCCCGCTACGACGACGACGCCTGGAGGGAGATGTGCGAGCTCGGCTGGGCCGGGATCTTCATCGACGAGGCGAACGGCGGTCAGGGGCTCGGAGTCGTCGAGCTCGCGATCCTCATGGAGGAGCTCGGCTACGCGCTCGCCCCCGTGCCGTTCCTCTCGAACGCCGCCGCCGGCCTGGCGCTCCAGTTCGCCGGTACGGACGAGCAGCGCCGCCGCTGGCTCCCCGGGATCGCCTCGGGGGAGGCGCGCGGCACCGTCGCCCTGCTGCGCGACGACGAGGCCCGGCTCGTGCCCGACGCCGACAGCGCGGACGTGATCGTCCTCCTGTCATCCGACGGGGGCTTCGTGGTCGAGCGCTCGGCGGCCGACGTGGAGCCGATCCAGACGATCGACCCCACCCGCAGCTTCGCCCGAGTGCGCGCCGACGGCGGCGACCCGCTGGGCGGGGAAGGCGGCGAAGGCCTCTACCGGATCGCGACCGCCGTCGCGGCCGAGCTGACAGGGGTGGCCCAGCGCGCGATGGAGATGGCCGTCGAGTACGCGCGCGACCGCAAGCAGTTCGGCCGCCCGATCGGCTCCTATCAGGCGGTCTCGCACGCTTGCGCGCAGATGCTGCTGGAGGTGGAGAGCGCCCGCTCAGGCTCCTACTACGCGGCCTGGTGCGCCGACTCCGAGCCGGAGACGCTGCCGCTGGCCGCCTCGATGGCCAAGGCCTACGCCTCCGACGCCGGTTGGCGGGTCACCGCCTCGGCGCTCCAGGTGCATGGCGGGATCGGCTTCACATGGGAGCACGATCTGCACTTCTTCCTGAAGCGCGCGAAGGTCGACGGGCTGCTCTACGGGTCGGCGGTCGAGCACCGCGAGAACGTGGCTGCCCTGTCGGGGCTCGAGGAGCCGGCGGCAGCCCCGGCGCCCGCATAGGGGCTGCTATCTCGCCCGGCCCTTGAGTGCCGCGGCCAGCGGCGCGAGCACGCCGTGGCGCTCCGGCTTGGGCGGCGGCGGGCTCGTGTGGACCTCCCGCCGCGGCTGCGAGATCACGTGCCGGACCGTCACCGATGTGAGCCTCTCGAGGCGGTGCGGAAGGTCGAGGCCGAGCCAGCGCGACGAGTCGGTGGGCAGCGTCGAGACGAGGATCTCGTCGAAGTTCCGTGGGTCCCAGATCTCCATCACGGCGACGACCGGGTCCGGGTCGCCGACTCGACCCTCCACCTTCTCGAGCCCCACCGCGCGCATTCGCGTCAGCGCCTCTTCCTTGCGTGCCTCGCTCTCCGGTCCGGTCGACGGCACGATCAGGGTAAAGCGACACGCGCCTTGCCGGGAGCGCTCGGACATGGCCGCCAGCAGGTCCCCCGAAGTCGCGGTGACATTCGCAACTACAAGGACGCTGAACTCCCAGGCCATTCCTTCCTCCTTGATCGATTGGCCCCCGTAGCGAGAGTAACCGTCTCTTTCCCCGCTCGCTCAGGAGCGTACCCATTCGTACACTGGACTAGGTGATTGGTTGCCTGGCCCGCGTCCTGCTCGCCGGAACTGCGCTGGTTTTGCTGTTTGCGCCGTCGGCGGCGGCGAAGCTGCACGTGGAGGACTCCCACCTCGTCGACCACGGCCGGGTCGTCCGGCTGGTCGGCGTCAACCGCTCCGGAACCGAGTACATGTGCAGGGACGGCTTCGGCGACGTCTTCGACGGCCCCCACGATCAGCGCTCGGTCGATGCCATGAAGACATGGCGCATCAATGCGGTCCGCGTCCCGCTCAACGAGAGCTGCTGGCTGGGCGTGGGCAAGCTGCGCAGGTGGACGACCCATTACCGCGATGCGATCGTGCGGTTCGTCCGGCTGCTCCGCCGCAACCATGTCTACGTGATCCTCGACGACCACGTGAGCGCGCCCGGTCGACGCCTGGCTCGCGACTTCCTTCCGATGCCCGCGGCGGCGCACGCGCCCGCCTTCTGGCGCTCGGTCGGCCGCCGCTTCCGCCGCACGCCGGGGGTCCTGTTCGACCTCTACAACGAGCCGCACGACGTCAGCTGGAGCTGCTGGCTGCGAGGCTGTCGCATCTCGCGCAGAACGGCCCCGCCCAGCGACAGGACCTACCCCGCCTACCGCGCCGCCGGGATGCGAGGCCTCCTGCGAGCGGTCCGCTCGGTCGGCGCCCGTCAGCCGGTCCTTCTCGGCGGACTCGCGTACTCCAAGGATCTGTCGCGCTGGCTCCGCTACGCGCCTAAGGATCCCGCCGGACAGCTCGTGGCCTCGCTCCACACCTACGGCCCGGCCACCGCCGCGCTCGCGGCCGTCTGCTTCGAGACCTGCCGCGACACGGTTGCCGCCACCTCCCGCCGATATCCGGTCGTCGCCGGCGAGATCGGCGAGTACGACTGCGCGCATGGATACATCGACGATTTCGTGTCATGGGCCGACGATCACGGCGTCTCGTACCTGGGGTGGACATGGGACGCCGTGTCGCCCGGCGGATGGGAGTGCGGAAGCGGGCCGGCGCTGATCGAGAGCTACGACGGCACGCCGACGGCATACGGCGTCGGCCTGCGCGATCACCTGCTGGCCGGCTTCTGATCTCCCGTACGTGAGGTCCGAGCCGCTAGCTCGTCGCGCCCACGAGGTGGCAGACCCAGCTGGGAAGGGTGTTGGCCGCCGGTTGAAGGCTGAGCGTCGCGGTGTATACGTGCTCACTTCCCGGGCCAGTGTTCTTCGCCGAGCCGCCGGGAGCGGTGCGGATCGGCCCGCAGAGCGCCGGCGCGGTCGTCTCGCCCTGCACCGTGGGGTCGAGGTCGCTCCGGTCAAGAGTTCCGTCGTACAGGGCATTCCCGTTGTAATCGATGCCGTGGACGACGACGACGGCGTTGTTCTTGCGGATGAACTGGCGCGCCGACGGAATGAGCTCGATCCTCCGCTTATACGTGTAGTCCCCTTCGGCCGGATAGCGCTGGAAGGCCAGGATGCTCGCCGGCCCCGTCGGGCCCTCCGTGGTCAGCGAGACACGGGGCCTGCCGTAGTACGGTGCGCCGTCGTCCGCGGTGATGATGGAGTGCCCGTTGTGCAGCGTCGCAGCCGATGCAGGCGGGCACTGACCCGCCGCACCGGCGTGGATGTGCATGGCATGGGGCGCATTGTTGAGGAGCCCGTTTGCGTGAAGCGTCACCGTCGCCACGTTGCCATTGAGGCGGAGGTCGACCTTCCCGACCCCGTCGACCTTGTTCTTGGGCACCGGCGCCAGCTTTCCCGACACGAGCCTGCCGGTCGGCTTCGCCTCCTTCGAGGAATCGTCGTCGGAGGAGCCCGAGCCGAGGACCACCACCGCCACGACGCCCACGATCAGGGCGACCCCTGCCGCCACCGGCCATAGGAACCTGCCTGCGCCGCGCCGACGCTCCGGCGGAGGTGCAGGGGGACCCTGCGTGCCGGCAGCCGGGGGCTGGGGCGGAGGGGCCGTAGCTTGCGGGGGGACGGAGTCCGGCGGAGGAGCCGACGCCTGCTGCGGAACCGAGGCCGGCGGGGGCGGAGGAGCCGACGCCTGTGCGGGGGCCGCGGACGGGGGCGGCGAAGGCGCTCCGGAGCCCTGCCCCGGCGCAGACGCTCCCGGCACGTAGGTCGGGTCCGCCACGAACACCTCGTCCTGGCCGCTCGCCGGGACGGTCCATTCGGGCCGCGCGCCGGCCGCGTCGCTGAGTGCGGCCTGGGACTTCCCCTCCTGCTCGGCGACGGCCCCATCGACCGCCACCGCCAGCTCGGACGCCTTCTGATAGCGCGCGTCCGGGTCCTTCGCGGTCGCCCGCGCGACCACCTCGTCGAACGTCTTCACGAGGTCGGGCCGCTTCAAGCTCGGCGGTGGGGGGGGATCGGTGACGTGCGCCCACAACTTCGCGACGTCGTTGTCCCGCGGGAAGGCGACGGTGCCCGTCAGCATCTCGTAGAGCACGCAGCCGAGGGAGTAGACGTCGGCGCGGCCGTCGACCCTGCCGGCCTGGATCTGCTCGGGCGCGACGTAGTCCGGCGTTCCCACCCAGCCGCCGGTCCGGGTGAGGCTGCCCGCCGTGCCAAGTCGCTTGGTGAGCCCGAAGTCGGTGAGGTAGACGTGCTCGTGCTTGCCCTCGCCGCTCACCATGATGTTGGCCGGTTTGACGTCGCGGTGGACGAGCCCGCGCGCGTGAGCCGCATCGAGCGCGTCGGCGATCTGGGTGGTGACTCGCCGGATGCGCTCCATCGGCAGCGGGCCCTCGTCGATGACCTGGCGCAGGTTGGTGCCGGGCACGAGGCGCATCGCCAGGTACAGGACTCCGTCGTACTCCCCGCCCCGGTGAATCGGCACGATGTTCGCGTGCTCTATCGAAGCCGCCAGTTTGGCCTCTGACTTGAACCGGGCCACCGCGTCCGGGTTCTGGGTGTGCTCGGGCGCGATGATCTTCAGCGCGACGGTGCGATCCAGGTCCACGTCGGTGGCCCTGTAGACGACGCCCATCCCGCCACGGTCGATCAGGCCTTCGATGCGGTAGCCGGCGAACACCGCGCCGGGCTGGAGCATCGTCACGCGGTCTGTTGCCTCATCCACGAATCCTCACCATAGTTCGAAATCATCGCCGTGCGGGGCCGCGCAGAGAACGCGGAGCGCTCCGACACCGGTAGGCCAGTCGTCTAGATCGATTCCATGCTACGTCCTGTCGGGCGCATGAGGCAAGGGCTGCGGCGCCCTTTTACGTCCGCTCGTCAGAGGTTCGAGATGCCCTGGAGCGCGGCGATCATGCATGCGAACAGGATCACCAGGGTGCCGAGTGCGATGGCCCAGCGAAGCGTGTCGCCCCCGCCGGCTGAGACGGCGGGCTCGGCATCCTCGCCGTCGGCGGCGCCGGGAGGGGAGGACAGCCCGACTGCGGGGACTGCTCCAGGCAGGGCCCCGAGCCCGATTGGGGCCGCCTCACCGGTGGCGACGACGGACCAAGGACTCGCCTTGCGAAGGCCACCGGCCGCGACGAGCGCCGCCTGCCCGAGGTCACCAGCCGACGGGTAGCGGTCGTTCGGATCGATCGCGGTCGCCCTGTGTACCACCTCGTCGAACTCCGCGGGCAGGTCCGGGAAGAGCTCGCGAGGCGAGGGCCGGGGGGCGCTCAGGTGCGCAAGCTCGGCCGACCCCTCCTTCCATCGGGCATAGGGCAGCTCCCCGGTAAGGGCCTCGTAGAGCACGCACCCCAGCGCGTAGATGTCGGCGCGCGCGTCGACGGGCTCATTCAAGATCTGCTCGGGCGCCACGTACTCGGCTCGCGCGACGATGGACCCCTGCCGGGTCATTCCGCCCTCCTCGTCGGCGCGCTTCGCGAGCCCGAAATCGCTGAGGTACGCATGGTCCTCGCGGGCGAGCAGGACGTTCGGAGGCTTTACGTCACGGTGGAGCAGTCCGTGCGAATGGGCCGCGTCGAGCGCGGCGCTGACCTGGCGGACGATGCGCGCGGCGCGCAGCGGATCGAGGCGCCCCCGGGAGGCGATCAGCGAGCGCAGGTCGGTGCCCTCGACGAGCCGCATCGTGATGTAGAGCACGCCGTCCTCATCTCCCGCATCGAGGATCGGAATGACGTTTGGGTGGTCGATCGACGCCGCGACCATCGATTCGCGCTGGAAGCGCCTGCGGAAGCGCTCCTCCCCGGAATGCTCGGGGAGGATGAGCTTGAGAGCCACCCGGCGCTGGAGCGCCATCTCCTCCGCCGCATAGACGACGCCCATGTCTCCGCGGCCGATGACCTCCTCGACTCGGCACCCCGCGAAGACGGCGCCCAGCCGGAGCTCGGGGGCCGGCGCCTTCCTGGCGGCGGTGATCTCCCGGTCGACCGGGGGCGGCGCCGGGGGCCGGCTCGGCGGGGCCGGGGGCGCAGCGGGGCGCACAGGGCGGCTGGGCGGGGCCGGGGGCGCAGGCCGGCTGGGCGGGGCCGGGGGCGCAGGCCGGCTGGGCGGGGCCGGGGGCGCAGGCTGGCTTGCCTTGGCCGCAGGCTGCCTTGCCGGAGCCGGGGCAGGCCGGCTTGCCGGGGCCGCGGGGGAGGGCGCCCCCGCGACGTCGGTCAACTGAAGGGTCGTCCTGCCGACCCGGATCGAGTCGCCCACCTTCAGCGCCTGGCGCTCGCGCACGCGCTCGCCGTTCACGAAGGTCCCGTTCGCCGATCCGAGGTCCTCGATGGTCAGCCGGCCGCCTGCGTCGCGGCCGAGGCGGGCGTGGCGGCGTGAGAGCTCGGGATCGGCGCCCAGCCCGCCCTCCCCGGTCACCGCACGCCCGATGACGAACTCGTCGCCCAGGGCGAGCCGGCGCCCCGGAGACGCGCCGGCGGTGATCAACAGCTCCTCAGCCGCTTCGACGGCCACGCTGGGGGTTTCGCCGGCGGAGGCCGCGGCCGCGGCCTCCGGCAACACCTCGTGGGTAGCCGAGCTGCCGGCGTCGGTCACCTGGAGCACCGTCTGGCCCACCCTGACGACGTCGCCGGAGGCGAGGCTCCGCAGGGCGTCGATGCGCTCGCCGTTCACGAACGTCCCGTTCGCGGATCCGAGGTCCTCGATCGTCAGCCGGCCGTCGGCTCCGCGAGAGAGCCGTGCGTGGCGGCGCGAGATCTCGGGGTCGTCGCCGAGCCTTCCGGCGGCCTCGGTAGCCGCCCTGCCGATCAGCAAATCGGTGTCGACCCTGACGCGCGTGCCGCGCTCCTTGCCCTCGGTCACCTGAAGCTGCTCGCCGGCCATCAGCCGCAACCCTAGCCCCACTCGGGAGCGGAAACCAGGCTTAGACTCTTCCTCGTGCGCGCGTGTCCGAGCTGTGGCGAGGAAGTACCCGATGGCGCGCGATTCTGCCCGGCATGCGGGATGGCCCTAGCTTCCGATCCCCACGCGGGCCAGGAGACCCGGAAGATCGTGACGATCGTGTTCTGCGACCTCTCCGGCTCGACGAGCCTCGGCGAGAAGCTCGATCCCGAGTCGGTACGGCAGATGATCAGCCGCTACTTCCAGGCGATGAGCGACGCCTTGGAGCGTCATGGAGGAACTGTCGAGAAGTTCATCGGAGACGCGGTCATGGCGGTGTTCGGCGTTCCAACCCTGCGAGAGGACGACGCGTTGCGTGCGGTCCGGGCGGCCGTGGAGATGAGGACGGCGCTCGAAGGGCTCAACGAGCAGCTCGAGCGCCGATTCGGCGTCCGGCTGCGCGTTCGAACCGGTGTGAACACCGGGGAAGTCATCGCGGGAGACGCCTCGCGGCGCCATGGCTTCGTGACCGGGGACGCGGTGAACGTGGCGGCCCGACTGGAGCAGGCCGCGGGAGCCGGGGAGATCCTCATCGGCGAGCACACCTTCGCGCTCGTCCGCGGCGCGGCGCGGGTCGAGCCGGTCGCGCCGCTCGACCTGAAGGGAAAGAGCGACCCGGTGCCCGCCTACCGGCTGGTCGACGTCGCGGATCGAGCGGCGGGGCTCGACAGGAGGCCGAGCCTGCCGATGGTCGGACGCGAGGCCGAGCTGGCGCTGCTTCGAGAGGCTTTCGAGCGCACGATCGCCGCGCAAAGCTGCGAGCTCGTGACCGTCGTCGGGCCGGCTGGGATCGGCAAGTCCCGCCTGGCGAAGGAGTTCGCGGATGCGACCCGCGAGGAGGCCGCGGTCGTCGTCGGCCGGTGCCTCTCATACGGAGAGGGCCTCACCTTCTGGCCGCTCCGCGAGGTCGTCGAGCAGCTGGCGGGGATGGACGCCCTCGAGAGGTCCGAAGAGGCGCAGGCCAAGATCGCGCGCCTGCTTCCGGAAGACGACGACAAGGACGCCGTCGTCGAGCGCTTGGCCGGCGCGCTCGGGTTGTCCGAGATGGCCGCCTACCCGACCGAGATCGCCTGGGCAGTCCGGAAGCTCCTGGAGGTGAGCGCCGAGGAGCAACCGCTCGTGGTCCTCCTCGAGGACGTCCACTGGGCTGAGCCCACCTTCCTCGAGCTGGTCAGGTACCTCGCCGCGACGATCCGGGGAGTCCCGGTCTTGATCGTGGCCGTCGCCCGGACCGAGCTGCTCGAGGCGCACCCCGAGTTCGCGGCCGGAGCGGCCGGCGCCAGGGGGGTTGAGCTCCAGCCCTTGAGTCAGGCCGAGAGCAGCGCGCTCGTCGAGCACCTGATCGGGGACACCGCGGCTGCCGCGGATCTGTCCGGGCGGGCGTTTGCCGCGGGTGGCGGCAACCCGCTCTTCGTCGAGGAGCTGGTGCACATGGTCGTCGACGAGCACCAGCGGAAGGGCGGTGACGAGGGGCTCTCCGGGATCGGCGACCTGTCAGCGCTGTCGGTGCCGCCCACCATCCACGCTCTGCTGGCGGCCAGGCTCGATCGGCTCGAGGCCGCCGAGCGCGACGTCGTGGAGGCCGCCGCGGTCGTGGGCAGGTCGTTCGGGGGAGGAGCCGTCCTCGAGCTCGGGCGCGGGGACGACCGGTCTGAGCTCGATCGGCGCCTGAGCGCGCTGGCGAGCAAGGACCTCATCCAGCCGGACGGCGGGCGCTTCGCGGGCGAGGAGACCTTCAGCTTCAAGCACGTCCTGCTTCGTGACGTGGCATACCAGCGGATACTGAAGGAGGTTCGCAGCGACCTCCACGAGCGGTTCGCCAACTGGCTGGAGCGCGCCACCGGTGAGCGTGCGAGCGAGTACGACGAGATCCTCGGGTACCACCTCGAGCGGGCTCATCGTTACCTGTCGCAGCTCGGACCCGTCGACGCACGAGGCCGCGAGCTCGCCGGGCGGGCGGCCGCGCGACTCGGCTCGTCGGGGCGCCGCGCCCTTGCCCGCGGCGACATCCCTCCGGCCGTGGGGCTGCTCGAGCGAGCGATCTCGCTCCTGCCCGACGACGATCCGGCGCGGCGAGACCTCACGCTCAAGCTCGGGATCGCCCTGGCCGAGACCGGGCAGCTGACCCGCGCCGACGGCCTGCTCCACGATCGCATCGCGGCCGAGCGGCGCGGTCGAACGTTCGTCGTCTTCCACGACGCGACCGGGAAGCAGCAAGTCGTCGACCTCGACGACCAGGAGTCCACGGTCACGATCGGCCGCCGCGTCGACAACGACGTCGCGCTCTCCTGGGACAACGACGTCTCGCGCCGGCACGCGGAGCTGCGGCGGATCCCGGAAGGCTGGACGCTCGTCGACGAGGGCTCTAGCAACGGGTCCTATCTCAACGGCCGGCGCGTCACCGGACATCAGCCGCTGCGCGAAGGCGACGTCCTCCGCTTCGGGGACACCGTCGTTCTCTTCAGAGCCCCCGCGCCGGACGGCGAGCGGGCAGAGCTCTCGGTGCAGCCGGGCCAGAGGACGAGCCTCGGACAGCGCCCCACCAACTGGGCGCCGCGGTCCGAGACCGATGCAGGCTAGTACCAGGCGAGCATAATGAGCGGCGTGTCCGCGAATCCTCCCGCCCGGACCGAGCGCGCCGGCCAGCCATTCCTCCTCTACAGAGACGGGGACGACAGGGAGCAGGTGTTCTCCTTCGAGCCGGGCCTGCTGCAGGCCTCGGTCGGCCGCGAGCGGTCGTCAGACCTGATGCTCGGCTGGGACGGTCTGGTCTCGCGTCTCCATGCCCGCTTCGAGCGGGTGGGCGACGACTGGACGCTCGTCGACGACGGGCTCTCGCGCAACGGCACGTTCGTCAACGGCGAGCGCCTGCGCGGCCGGCGACGGCTGCAGGACGGCGACACCGTGCTGTTCGGCGCCACCGCGATGACTTTTCGCGCGCCCCCCGCCGAGGAGCCGTCGGACAGGGCAGCGGCAGAGGTGGCGGCCGCAGAGGCGGCGGCAGCGCAGGCGGTGGTCGCCCCCGTGGTGGCGGCAGAGGCCCCGCCCGACGTCGACCTCTCGACGAGTCAGCGCCGTGTGCTGACGGCGCTCTGTAGCCCCTACAAGGCGGGCGCCCCGGCAAGTCCGGCGAGCAACGAGAAGATCGCCGAAGCTCTCTTCCTGTCCGTCACCGCGGTCAGGAGGCACCTGACGGTGCTCTACGCGAAGCTCGAAGTCGAGGACTTGCCCGAGAGCCAGAGGCGAGCGCGTCTGGTGGAACGGGCCTTTCAGGCCGGGCTGATCTCGGAGCGCGACCTCTAGGCGCGGTGCTTTCTCCCGGGTCCACCATCGCCGGCTACGAGGTCGAGAGGGTCGTCGGCGCGGGCGGCATCGGGATCCTGTATCGAGCCCGCCAGCTGCGGCTGGGCCGGCCCGTGGCGCTCAAGCTGGTCGACCCCGAGGTCGCGAGCGACCCCGTGATCCGGGAGCGTCTGCGCCGCGAGGCCAGGACGGTGGCGGCGCTCGAGCACCCGAACATCGTCCCGCTGTACGGGGCCGGCGAGGAGAACGGCACGGTCTACATCGTCACCCGCTGGGTTGAGGGCACCGAGCTCGGCAATCTCATCCAACGCGACGGCTCCCTGGAGCCGGAGCGGGCGGCGCGGATCGCTGCGCAGATCGCCTCGGCGCTCGAGTTGGCCCACGAGAAGGGGCTCGTCCACCGGGACGTCAAGGCCTCCAACGTGATCGTGGCCGCCGAAGATCACGTCTATCTCACGGACTTCGGCCTGGCGAAACGGGCCGGGACCGCGTCGGGGCTCACCGGCATGGACCAGATGCTGGGGACGATCGACTACCTGGCGCCGGAGCAGATCGAGGGCAACCTGCCCGACGCGCGAGGCGACGTCTACGGTCTCGCGTGCGTTCTTTTCGAGATGCTCACCGGTGCTCCGCCCTTCGCGGACCAGAAGGGCGGGATGGCGAAGATGTGGGCCCATGTGAACGCCGAGGTGCCGTCGGCGCGCGAACGGAGGCCCGACGTGCCCCCGGCGCTCGACGACCTGATTCGAAGCGCGATGGCCAAGTCGCCCGACGCACGTCCCACTGCGCCGGCCTTCAGGGCGGCGCTGCGCACTGCTACTGACAGCTCTTGAGCGAGTCCGTGGTCAGCATGAAGCGGCCAAGGGCGACCCAGGCGCCGCCGTAGTAGGTCGGAGACCGCTTGTCGAGCTTCTCGGCCGCCCCTAGCAGCCGGTCGCGCGCCGCCGTCTGGCCGGCCGCGTCGGCCGCCCCGGCCGCCGCCACGAGCACGACGGGATGGAGGCTGCTGCCGGTCGGCTTGCCGGTGAGGTCGTGCTCGACCGGCAGCGTGGTCGGGTCCTGTCCATCGAAGACGGGCCACGCCCTGCCGGCGATCTCCCGGCCGGCCGGGTCCGGATCCTCGGCCAGCCGCACGAGAGTGCGCGGGGCGTCGAAGCCGAACTGGGGCGCCGCCCCTGGGTTGTCCGGCGGACCGGTCCCCACCGGCTTGCCCGCCTCGAGCGTCGCCCAGTCCGGCGGCAGCCGCGCCGGAGGCTGCATCAACTTGTCCGCGATCGAGCGCGAGCTCGCCGACAGGCTGCCCCACTCGCCGTCGCCCGACGCGGCCTGGAGCGCCGCGAACGTCGCGGGCGAGAAGTAGCTCGGGTTGACCGTCTGCGGCTCCTTGGTCGCCCAGGGGCCGGCGACCAGAACCGGGCCGTCCTGGGTCGAGGCCGTCTCGACCTTCAGGACGGCGCGCGAAAGCTGCAGGGCCTCCTTGCGCAGATCGGGGCGGTTGAAGCGGCATGCGGCCACGAGCAGCGCCCGCGAGGCGTCCACGTCGGCGTCGGAGGCAGCCTCGGGGTCCTGCACCTTCCCGTCACGCCAGAGGAACGAGATCAGCCCGTCGCGGCGCCGCAGGTTCTCCTTGGTCCAGTCCCAGATGGCGTCGAAGCGCTTCTCGTCGCCGAGGGCGGCGGCGATCAGCATGCCATAGGCCTGTCCCTCGCCGACGGTGTCGCCCCCCTGGTCGATCCGCTGGACGCGCCCGTCGGACGTGACGTAGCGGTCCAGGAAGCGCCGGCCGGCGGCTTCGGGCCCCTTCGTCTGCCCCGACCCCGAGGAGTCGTCGGAGCTCCCTCCACCGCCGCAGCCGAAGACGAAGCCCAGCGCGATCCCGCCCAGCGCCAGCGCCAGCACTACGACGACCAGGTCGCGCATGGGGCGGCTCAGGCTGTGACCTCGGCGGCCTCGACCGACTCGGACGCCGCGCGCGGTTTCTCGAGCGCCGCCCAACATCCCGTCAGGAGGACCGAGATGTGGAACGCGGCAAACGAGACGTTGTTGATCGTGGCGGCGTCTCGGTTGCGGGCGAGACCGTAGACGCTGGCTAAGAACAGCACCCCGATGGCGCCCAGCGCCGGTAGGACCGCGCGCGGCTGGCGCACCGCCGCGCCCTCCTTGGGCGTCACCACGAAGGACCCGGAGCGGCGCAGCACCGTGTAGATCGTGGCGAGGATGTGGATCCAGAAGTTGGCGGCCGCCAGCGCAAACGCCGCGAAGGTGTAGGAGCCCGCGCCGGCGAGCGCCGCCATGGTCAGCGCCACGGCGTAGTAGGGCGCGAAGTGGAGCAGGAACTCGGGGGCGTCGATGCCGCCGATTGGCTGGCCGCCGCCCAGGAGCCGGACCACCGGGAAGCTCATATAGATCAGGACGGTCCATCCCGAGAGGAAGTACAGGCCCGAGAGGAGGTACTGCACCTTCTTCTTCAGGGGGAGCTTTGCCCGCAGCGCGCGCGGGATCCCCGACAGGCAGCCTCGGGCCCAGCGTTGCTGCTGGGAGACGTAGGCCGCCGTGTCCTCCGGCGCGAGGCCGCGCGCCAGCACGTCCGGCACGTACGCCGAGCGCCAGCCCTTCTCGTGGAGGACGATCGAGAGCTCGAAGTCCTCGGTGAGGGAGTTCTCGGGGAAGCCCCCGACGCTCTCGAACGCCGTCCGCCGGAAGAGCACGTTGGTCCCACAGCAGAAGACCGCGTCGAGCCCGTCCTTGCCGCGCGCGATGGCGCCGAAGAACAGCGCCTGCTGCGCCCAGGACGCCGCGGCGATGCGGCTGGTGTGGGCGTTGGCGTAGTACTGCGGCGTCTGGACGAACGCGAGGCCGGGATCGTCCATGTGCCCGAGCGTCGCCTCGAAGAAGCCGGGGTCGGCCACGTGGTCCGAGTCGAATACGGCGATGAACTCCGCGTCCGTCTTGGTGAGGGCGTTGTTGATGTTGCCCGCCTTCGCGCCGGTGTGCTGCTCGCGGGTGATGTAGCCCACGCCGTAGCGGGCGGCGAGGTCGGCCATGGCCGGGTCGTTGCCGTCGTCCAGCACGTGGACCCTGACCTCCGCGCCCCGCAGGCCGACCGCCGCGGCCACCGTCAGGTCGACGATCTCCGGCGGCTCCTTGTAGACCGGGACGAAGACGTCGACGGCCACGCGGCGGCTCGCAGGCTTCTTCTCTCGCACCCGCTCGTTGGCGCAGGTCCACCAGAAGCCGAGCGCCTGCATGAGGTTGAAGAGCTCGGCCGCGATCAGGATGCCGTAGAGGTACGGGGTGCCGACGCGGTCCGGGTTGAGCAGCCAGCCGAAGTACCACACGGCGAACGGAAGCCCGAGGACGGTCAGGATGCGAACGCGCGTGCGCACGCTGACCGCCTTGGGCACGGGCTCCCATTCGATGCGCCGCAGGCGGACGTCCCAGGGCCGGCTGCTCATCGGAACTCCACGACGGTCGTCTGCGGCTTGTCCACGCTCTTGACGCGCTTTCGGAAGAAGTCGAGCTGGCCGACCACCTTGTTCGTCCTGTCGAAGAAGAGCTTGTTGTCCTGGAACGACGCGAGGACGAAGACCGGGCTTCCGTCGCGCCGCTTTGGCACGCCCTGCTTGAGGGGCCGCCGCTTCAGCTCCCGCGCGTAGTAGTCGAGCACGTAGCGCATGTCGGGCGGGTCGAAGATAACGAGACTCCCCGGCCCGGCGTCCGCCTCGATCTCGTCGATGGCGCCGCGGAAGTCGAACAGCCGCGGGTTGCCGTCGTTCAGCTGCTGGTCGGCCAGGCCGATCAGCAGGGTGAGCGTGACCGCTCCCGCGGCGAGCAGCTGCATCGACGGCCTGCGTATCCACCCGGTGACGAGCCGCGCGGCGAGCAGGAACAAGAGGGGTACGGCGATCAGGAAGTAGCGCACCTCGAACAGCTCGCGGTCGAACGCGGCCACGAAGAGGAGCAGCACGATGGGGGTGATCGCGGCGGCGGCGAGGATCAGCGTCTGTCGGGAGCCGCCTCGGCCGAGCAGGAGCAGCGAAAGGAGCAGGAACAGCGGCCACATCGCGGACAGCAGCTCGGTGATCCCGTCGGGGTGGTAGCCCCAGAGTGCCCAGGCCATGTTCGCGACGACGGCGTAGAAGGACAGGGAGTCGTACGTCCCGCTCGGGGAGCCGAGCGCGCCGCCGGTCGAGTCGAACTGGTTCTGGGCGAACACGGCGAGGGGCACGAGCTGAATCGCGAGCACCACGGCGGAGTAGCCGAAGCCCATGGCCAGCCCCTTTACCGGCTCCCCCGCGCGCTTACGCTGGATCAGGACCCCCACGAAGATGAGCTGCTGCACCCCGATCAGGAGCAGACCGAAGTAGTGCGACCACAGGAGCGCGGCCGTGGCGAGGATGTAGGCCGCCCAATTCAGCATCGTCCCGTTGCGGATCACCCGCAGCTGCGTCAAGAGGGCGAGCAGGCCGAAGAGGGTCACGAAGGCGTACATCCGAGCCTCTTGCGCGTACCAGATGAGCAGCGGGGAAGCGGCGCCGAACGCGGCGGCCACCAGGCCGGTGCGGCGGTCGTACAGCTCGCGTCCGAGCTCGTACATCGCCGGGATCACGAGCGTCCCCGCGATCAGAGACGGGAGCCGGACCGCGAGCTCGCCGTCACCGAATATGCGGACGGTCAGCCACAGCGCCAGGTGGTGGAGGGGCGGATGGCGGTCGCCGTAGTAGAGGTTATCGAACAGGTCGTGGAGCGAGAGGTGGGCCTGGTGGATGCTGATCGCCTCGTCGAGCCAGATCCCCCTCGGCACCGCCAGCCGGAGCGCCAGTCCGCCCGCGATGATGCCGGCGAGGGCGAGGAGGGCCACCTTGCGGGTGGTGTCCGGCTCGCCCCGTCGGGGGAGCCGACCGCGGGGGCCGAAGAGCTCGTCCTCGTGGGCACCGCGGAGGCGCCGGAAGAGCGTCCGCAGCGAGTTCCCTTCCAGCGGCTTGAGCGTATGCACGGGACCAGTGCCTCTCGACGAGACCGACAGCTCGGGCGACTCTACCCGAGGTCGGGCGATCATGGGCGTCGCTTTCTTCCGCGCCGCGCCGCGGTTAGCCTTGGCGCATGAACAAGGTCCACGTCGAGTTCCCGGAGGAGCTAGGCCAGCTGGCGCTCTTCGCCGACCTGCCGGCGGACGAGCTCGAGGCGATCGCTGGACGCTACGAGCTGCTGTCCTTCGGCGAGGGCGAATGGATCATCCGCCAGGGCGACGACCTCTCGGCCCTCTACATGATCCTCGAGGGCGAGGTGACGACGGTGATCGACGACGAGGACCGCCGCGTCCTGCCGAAGGGAAGCTTCTTCGGGGAGGTCTCCGTGCTCCTCGAGGAGCCGACCAGCGCCTCGATCGTCACGAGGACCCCGGTGAGCTGCCTGCTGGTGCCGGGTCCGGGGGTGGAGGAGTTCCTCGTCTCCCACCCGCAGGTCATGTACCGGATCCTGAAGGCCGAGGCCCGGAGGCTCCGGACTGCGACCGAGTGGGCCACCTGATGAGCGTCTCGATCGAGGGGGCCACCCGATGAGCGTCCAGCCGGCGCCGATCGCTCCACCGGCGGCGACGCTCCCGGGGTATCTCCCGATCGCCGAGCACGGGATCATCGGAGACCTCCACACCGTGGCGCTCGTGGGCACCGACGGGACGATCGACTGGTACTGCTGCCCGCATTTCGACTCTCCGAGCGTCTTCGCCGCGATCCTCGACCGGGAGCGCGGCGGCTATTACCGCATCGCCCCGGCGACCGAGGGTGGGACGCAGAAGCAGCTCTACTTCCCCGACACCAACGTGCTGATCACCCGCTTCCTCACCAAGGCCGGCGTCGGGGAGGTGCAGGACTTCATGCCGATCCACGAGGCGCCGGGGAGCGTGTTTCGACACCGGCTCATCCGCCGCATCATCGGCGTTCGGGGCGAGCTGACCTTCCGCATCGAGGTCGAGCCGCGCTTCAACTACGGACGCGATCCGAGCACCGTGGTCTTCCACGAGAACGGGGTGCTCTTCCGCTCGGCGGAGCTGTTCCTCGCGCTCGAGACGGCCACCCCCCTGAAGCGCACCGAGGCAGGCGTGACATGCGAGATCACTCTGGCGGCGGGGCAGACCGCCACGTTCGTGCTCGAGCGTGTGCGGGAGGACTACGTGCCGCGTCCCTACTCGGAGGACGAGACGCGCGAGGCGTTCGACAGGACCATCGAGTACTGGCGCAGCTGGCTCGCCAAGTCCCGCTATCAGGGGCGCTGGCGGGAGATGGTGCACCGCTCGGCACTCACGCTGAAGCTGCTCACCTTCCGGCCCACGGGCGGCATCGTCGCCGCGCCCACGACGAGCCTCCCCGAGCAGCTGGGCGGCGCGCGCAACTGGGACTACCGCTACACCTGGATCCGCGACGCCGCCTTCTCGCTGTACGCGCTGCTGCGGCTCCGCTTCACGGACGAGGCCGCGGCCTTCATGGACTGGCTGCGGGATCGCTTCAGGGAGGAGCGGCCGGGCGCCGAGGGCCCGCTCCAGATCATGTACGGGATCGACGGCCGCTCGGAGCTCGAGGAGGAGGTGCTCGACCATCTCGAGGGCTACCGCGGGTCCGCGCCCGTCCGGGTCGGCAACGCGGCGGCGGCCCAGCTGCAGCTCGACATCTACGGCGAGCTGATCGACTCGGTCTACTTCTACACCCGCCACGGCTCCCCGATCGACCACGACGCCTGGGTCGATCTCAGCCGCGTCATCGACTGGATCTGCGAGAACTGGGACCAGGCCGACGAGGGGATCTGGGAGGAGCGGGGCGGTCGCAAGAACTACACCTACTCCAGGCTCATGTCATGGGTGGGACTCGAGCGCGCGCTCCGAATCGCCTCCGCGCGCGGCCTTCCGGCCGACGTCCAGAAGTGGCGGGGCTCCCGCGACCAGATCTACCACCAGATCATGACCAGGGGGTGGCACGAGGAGCGCCAGACCTTCGTCCAGCACTACGACAGCGACTTCCTCGACGCGGCGGTGCTCCTCATGCCGAACCTGCAGTTCGTCGCGCCGACCGACAGGCGCTGGCTCTCGACCCTCGACGCGATGTCGAGGGAGCTCGTCAGCGACAGCCTCGTCTACCGCTACAACGTCGAGGCCTCGCCCGACGGACTCGAGGGCGAGGAGGGAACGTTCTCGATCTGCACCTTCTGGTACGTCGAGGCGCTGGCGCGGGCGGGCCGCTTGGACGAGGCGCGGCTCGCGTTCGAGAAGATGCTCACCTACGCGAACCACCTGGGCCTCTATTCGGAGCAGATCGGCCTGACCGGGGAGTCGCTCGGCAACTTCCCCCAGGCGTTCACCCACCTCGCGCTGATCAGCGCCGCCTTCATCCTGGATCGAGAGCTTGGCTGACGGCCTCACCGCCAGCGTTGAGAAGATGCGCTCGGAGGGCGTAGCGGACGCCGCCGTCGAGACGTTCGGCCGCTACTACGAGCAGCTTCGCGAGGGCGACGTAGGGACGCTGCCCGAGGCCGACCTCGAGCCGGTCGAGAGCCTGCCGGACGCCGCCGAGCTCCCGGAGGACGAGGCCGGCGCGAGCGAGGCGCTCGACCGTGCGGTCGTGCTGAAGCTGAACGGCGGGCTCGGGACCAGCATGGGCCTGGACGCCCCCAAGTCGCTCCTCCGGGTCAAGGAAGGGCTTACGTTCCTGGACGTCATCGTCCGACAGGTGCTCGCACTGCGGACGAGCTTCGACGCCCGGCTGCCGCTCCTCCTGATGAACAGCTTCGCCACGCGCCAGGAGACGCTGGCTGCGCTCGAGAGCCACGCCGAGATCGCCGCCGACGTGCCGATCGACTTCGTGCAGAACAAGGTTCCGAAGCTCCGGGCAGAGGATCTCCAGCCCGTGAGCTGGCCGCCGAACCCGGGGCTCGAGTGGGCGCCGCCCGGGCACGGCGACCTCTACACGGCGATGGTCGGGTCGGGCATGCTCGAGACACTCCTGGAGGCGGGGTACCGCTACGCCTTCGTTTCGAACTCGGACAACCTCGGCGCCGTCCTCGAGCCGCGGATCCTCGCCTGGTTCGCGCGCGAGGAGATCCCGTTCCTCATGGAGGCGGCCGACCGCACCGAGGCGGACCGCAAGGGCGGTCACATTGCCCGCGGGCCGGGCGGCAGGCTACTCCTGCGAGAGAGCGCCCAGACGCCCGACGAGGACATGGACGTCTTCCAGGATGTCCGTCGCCACCGCTTCTTCAACACCAACACGCTGTGGGTCGACCTCCATGCGCTGGCCGAGCTGCTCGAGCGCCAAGGAGGCTTCCTCGGGCTGCCGATGATCGCGAACCGCAAGACGGTCGACCCGTCGGACAAGTCGTCGACGGAGGTGATCCAGGTCGAGACGGCTATGGGCGCGGCGCTCGGGGTCTTCGAGGGCGCGCGCGCCGTCCGCGTACCCCGAAGCCGGTTCGCACCGGTCAAGACGACCAACGACCTGCTGGCCGTGCGCTCGGACGCCTACGTCCTGACCGAGGACGGCCGGGTCGAATTGGCGCCGGAGCGCCACGACGTCCCGCCGATCATCGACCTCGACTCGAGCTTCTACAAGCTGGTGGGCGACTTCGAGGCGCGCTTCCCTGCCGGCCCTCCCTCGCTCGTGGCCTGCAACCGGCTGACCGCGAAGGGCGACGTGGTCTTCGGTCGCGGCGTCGTCGTGCGCGGCTCGGTGGCGATCGAGCACGCCGGCGATGAGCCGCTGCGCGTGGCGGACGGCACGGTCCTGGAGGGCTGAGATGGCGGTCGCGAACGCCGGCCGCCTGCCCGACCCGTCGACCCTGGTCGACTTGGACCGGCTCATCAGCGCCTACTACGAGGAACGACCGGACCCCTCGGCGGACGAGCAGCGCGTGTCGTTCGGCACCTCGGGGCACCGCGGCAGCTCGCTGACGCGCACTTTCAACGAGGCGCACGTGCTGGCCATCAGCGAGGCGGTCTGCCGCTATCGCGGCTCGCGGGGCATCGATGGCCCGCTGTTCCTGGGTCGCGACACCCACGGACTGTCCGAGCCGGCCTTCCGAACGATCCTCGAGGTGCTGGGCGCCCACGGCGTCGTGGTGATGATCGATTCGGCCGACGCCGCCACGCCCACGCCGGTGGTCTCGCACGCGATCCTCACGCACAACCGACGGGGCGGCGAACGCGCCGCGGACGGGATCGTCGTCACGCCCTCGCACAACCCTCCCGAGGACGGCGGCTTCAAGTACAACCCGCCGCACGGGGGTCCGGCCGGCACGGACGTCACGTCGTGGATCCAGGGCGAGGCGAACGAGCTGCTCGACGCGGGGCTCGACGGGGTTCGACGCATCCCGTTCGAGGAGGCCATCGACGGCCCTTCGGCGAAGCGACACGACTACGTCTCCGCTTACGTCGACGACCTGCCGGCCGTCGTCGACCTCGAGGCGATCCGCGAGAGCGGACTACGGCTGGGCGTGGATCCGCTGGGCGGATCCAGCCTCGCGTACTGGGAGGCCGTGGCCGAGCGCCACGGGCTCGATCTGACGATCGTGAACGACGGGCTCGACCCGACCTTCGGGTTCGTGCCCCTCGATTGGGACGGCAAGGTCCGCATGGACTGCTCCTCGCCGTATGCGATGGCGCGTCTCACGGAGCTGAAGGATCGCTTCGACGTCGCGTTCGCGAACGATCCCGACGCCGACCGGCACGGGATCGTCACGCCCGGCGCGGGACTGCTCAACCCGAACCACCATCTGGCCGCCTGCGCCTCGTATCTGCTCGGCGGGCAGCGCGACTGGCCGGCGAGCGTGGGTATAGGCAAGACGGCCGTCAGCAGCAGCATCATCGACCGCGTGGCGACCGAGCTGGGTCGCCCGCTGGTCGAGGTTCCGGTCGGGTTCAAGTGGTTCGTCGAGGGGCTGCTCGAGGGCTCGATCGGGTTCTGCGGCGAGGAGAGCGCGGGGGCGTCCTTCCTGCGCCGCGACGGCTCCGCGTGGACGACCGACAAGGACGGGCTGATCCCGTGCCTGCTCGCCGCCGAGATGACCGCGCGCGGCGGCGCCGACCCGGGCGAGCTCTACCGGGGGCTCACCGAGCGGTTCGGCGCCCCGGCGTACCGGAGAGTGGACGTCGCCGCCACTCCGCCGCAGAAGGCGGCGCTCGGACGCCTGTCCGCCGAGCAGGTGAAGTCAGACCAGCTCGCCGGCGAGCCGATCGTCGAGGTGCTCACCGCCGCGCCCGGCAACGGTGCGCCGATCGGCGGGGTGAAGGTCATCGGCGACAACGGCTGGTTCGCCGCGCGACCATCAGGCACCGAGGACGTCTACAAGACCTATGCCGAGAGCTTCCTGGGCGAGGAGCACCTGGAGCGCATCCTGGCCGAGGCGGAAGGCATCGTGCAGGACGCGCTCGCCGGCGCCGCGTAGCGGGTCTCCGGGCCAGCAAACCGTTCCTCCGCCCGCGCCGCCCTAGTAGCCGCTCTTGCCCCCCTTCGGCACGCCCTTGGTGATCCGCTTCCCCGCCGGGGACACCGCATACCAGATGCCGCCCCACACGTTCACACCTTGGCCCGTGGCCTCGCCGGGCTTCAGGTCACCCTGGTACAGGTAGAGCGGATGGCCGTTGTAGGTGACCTGGGGCGCGCCGTCGGCCCGCCCCGTGGTTCCGACCTTCGAGGCCTTCGCGTCGCCGCTCGCCGTAGGCTTGTCCTTCGTCCGCAGCGGCGGCCAGGCGCGCGCGCACGAGCCGAAGCACGTGCTCTTCGTCCCCTTGTCCCTCTCGAAGACGTACAGCGTGAGGCCCTTCGAGTCGACCAGGATCTCTCCCAGGCGGTTGGTGGAGGCATCGACGGTCGGCAGCTCGGCTCTCGTGTCCTTCGCCGGTCCCGGCGACGCGGACGAGTCGCCGCCGCCACAGCCGGCGACCGCGAGCGCGGCGAGCGGCGCCACCGCCACAGCGGAGACGAGCATGAGGGCTCTGCTGGGAGTGACGCGTGTCCCGGCCAGGAGGCTGCGAACGTACCACGGACGCGGACCGCGCCAGCCCCTTTTTGGCCGACACCGGCAAGAATGACCCTATCTCGCTGATCTACGTCACCGGCCACCGGAACCCGGACACGGACTCCATCGCGTCCGCGATCGGGTATGCCGAGCTGAAGCGCCGGCTCGATCCGGACAACGATTACATCGCCGTCCGCCTCGGCGAGCCGAACCCCCAGAGCCGCTGGGTGCTCGACCGGAGCGGCGCACCCGAGCCGGAGCTCCTCCCGCATGTCTTCCTACGCGTTCGGGACGTCATGCGCGAGAGCTTCCCGGCGGCGCGTCACGACGAGCCCGTCCGGGATGTGGGACTTGCCATGGCGGGCGAGGACATCGACCTCATCCCGATCGTCGACGACGACGGAGAGCTGTCCGGCCTGATGACGGAGCGGGCGCTGGCGCGCCGTTACATCCGCGAATCCCGCGACGCGTCAACCCTGGTCGACACCCCGACTGCCCTCAGCGCCGTGGTCCGTGTTCTGCAGGGCGAGCTCCTGGCCGGCGAAGACAGGGAGATCGCCGGGAGGGTCTGGGCACAGTCCATGGATGTCTCCTCGGGAAGCCGGATCGAGGGAGGCGACGTCGTCGTGTCGGGCAACCGGCGAGAGGCCCAGATGCTCGCGATCGTGCGCGGCGCGATCCTGCTCGTCACGAGCAACGGCACGACGCCGGGGGAGGATGTCCTCGAGCTGGCGCGCGAGCGCGGGACAGCGGTGATCCGGTCCCCGCTCGACACCTACGTCACGGCCCGCATGATCACTCTCGCCGCGCCCTGCCGCGGCTTCATGGATCCCGATCCCCTGACCGTCAGCCCCGACGACCTCGTGGCCGATGTCGCCGATCAGGTCAAGGACGTCCACTACCGCGCCGCCGTGGCGGTGGACGGCGGCCGGCGTCCCATCGGGCTCGTCACCCGGTCCGACCTCGTGGCCCCGGAGCCCCGGCGCGTACTGCTCGTCGACCACGCCGAGCAGGCCCAGAGCGTGCCCGGAGTGGAGGAGGCGGAGATCGTCGAGATCCTCGACCATCACCACATCGGCTCGGTCGAGACGAGGGTGCCGGTTACCGCGACCTTCGATCCGGTCGGATCGACCGCGACGCTCGTCATCGAGCGCTTCCGCCAGAACGGGATGGAGCCGAGCCCGCCAACCGCGACGATGCTGCTCGGCGCGATCCTCTCCGACACGGTGATCCTGAACTCCCCCACGACTACGGAGCGGGACCGGGCGGCCGTGGACTACCTGGAGCGGGTGCTGCGGGTGACCGGCCTCGAGTTCGGGCGCGAGATGTTCGAGTCGACGTCGGACGTGTCGGACCTGCCCGCGGAGGAGATCATCTCGCGCGACGCCAAGGAGTACCAGTCACGCGGAGGGAAGACCATCTGCATCGCCCAGATCGAGACGGTCGGCAGGTCGCTGATCGACCGCAAGGGCGAGCTGATCGCCGCGCTGCGCGCGGAGCAGGAACGCAAGGGCTATCCGTTCTTCGCCCTGATGGTCACCGACATCCTCAGCAAGGGCACCGATCTGCTGGTCTCGGGCGACAAGGCGACGGTCGAGCGTGTGCTCGGCAAGACCGCCAAGGACGGCGTCATCGAGCTGCCCGGGGTGATCAGCCGGAAGAAGCAGCTGGCGCCGCGGCTGCTGGCGGCCGGCTGATCGCGTCCACAGTTTCGCGAGCGGCCGGGCGCCGCCCGAGCTCGCGGACCGCCCGATCAGCGCTGCCCGGCGACGAAGGCGGCCACCGCCGAGATCTCGGCGTCGGAGAGCCGGCCGTCAAAGGACGGCATGCCTCCGCGGCCGCTCCGCACCACTCCCTCGATCTCCGCGGCGCCGAGCGAGACGTCGTCGAGGTCGGGACCGACCTGTCCGTTCGTGCCGGCTGCCTGGAGGGTGTGACAGGAGCCGCAGTTGTCGGTGAAGACCTGCTTCCCGGCCGGGGCCGCGCCGGACCCGGACGGCGCCGAGCCCGCCGCCCCGCCGGTCGGCTCCGACTTGTCCTCGGCGATGACCTGCGGCCCGATCAAGAGCATGAGCACGAGCACGGCGGCGGCGGCCCAGCTCAGCACCGCCAGGAAGCTGTCCACTCGCTTCAGCACGGCTTAGACGTCGGGGAAGCCGTTCTCGCCGATGAACCACAGCGCGCTCGTCTCCCAGGCGAAGACGAGGATGGCGAACATCGCGCCGCCGGCCAGGGGCAATGCGATGCCCGGTAGGCCCTTGGAGCGCACGATCGTCACCTTCGCGACAAAGGCGCCGTAGAAGGCGCAGCCGAGCAGCGAATGCGCGAGAACGCGCGTGCTCGTGTGCTGGAAGCCGAGCGACCAGAGGCAGTGGTACGCCACGGGCAGCGACACGAGGAAGGCCACCCGGCCGGAGATGCGGTGCACGGTGCCGAGCCACGGCGGCGACTCCCAGGGGAGCCTGCCGTATACCCACAGCGCCGTGACCACCTGGACGACCGCGAAGGCGAGCGCGATCGACGCCAGCCAGACCTTCATCGCGATCGTCGAGGAGAAGCCGAGCGTGAAGACCAGATCCTGGCTCGGATCGTGGACGCGTCCGTAGATCCCGAGCGTCAGCGCGACCGCTGCCCCGAGGCCGACCGCGACGAGCAGCCGCGGCGCCGTAGGGCGCTCGATGGTGCGAGCTTCCAAAGCCAGGCGAACCTATCCCGGATGCAGGGGGAGAGGCAAGTGGGCGGCGACAGGGGAGGCAAGGGGGCGGCGGCCGACCCCGCGCGTCGTCTCCGCCTCAGTCCGGTCCGCGGTAGCTCGGCAGCCCGTGCTCGTGCGTTTGGATCGGGCCGCGGCGCTCGGCGCCGAGCGCGATCTGGTCGAGCCGGGCGATCTCGCGCTCGCCCTCGACCCGCGCCGGGTGCCCCGGAGGCAGTGCCGCGATCAGGTTCCGGATCCGGTTGCGCAGCTGGAGCGCGAAGTGGGGCGTCGAGGCGCCCATCAGCTGGCGGACGTCCTCGACCGTGGGCTCGCGCACGTTCCGATCAGACCGCTCGAACTCGCTCACGGGGCGACAATACCCCGTGCGGGCGTGCCTACGGCGCGTTCGCCTGCACCGGGATCAGCTCGGTGAGGCGGTCGATCTGGGCCTGCTCGTCGACGGAGATGGCGTTGTCGTCGCCGAGAATCCAGGCGTGGTTGTAGACGGCCTGGCTGGGGTTGTCCTCGAAGCCCGGCTGGACGCTTAGGAAGTAGTCCTCGAGCGGCGGCGGCAGCTTGTCGACTTGGTCGGTCAGGAGCAGCGGCGCGAACACACCGCGCGTGGCGAGAGCTGCGGCCGCCGCGGCGTCCAGCGGTCGCGAGGTGCCTGCGATCGTGAAGTTGTAACCCGGCACGACGACTCCCCAGCCGAAGTCGCCCTTCTTGTAGCGGGCGAAGGAGATGGCGTTCTCCACCGGCGTCGGGCCCTCGATGCGCTCGACCGAGTGGGCCAGCTTCTGCTTCGTCAGCGCGTCCGCCACCTGCTTCGAGATCACGCGCTCGGGGCCGAGGATGAAGACGTTCGGACGCTCGTGCTCCGCGATCGCCCTGCGGACCGGCCGCGGGATCGCGTCCTTGTGGACCGGCAGCACGGCGTCGCCGGAGCGTGCCGCCCAGGCCGCGGCGGGCATGGCCCAGTCGGCGTCCTCCGCCGAGTAGAGGACCACGTCGTTCGACGGCTTGCCGCGCGCCGCCGAGAAGAAGCGGTCGATCGATGCTGCGCGCTCGAATGCGTCGTCGCCCTCGATGACCGCGGTCTTGAAGCCCTCCGGGCGGGCCACGTCCGGCCCGACTCGAATCACCTGGGCGTCCTTCGACAGGTCGGAGCCCTTGGGGTCGAGGTGCTGGAGCGTGTCGGTGGTCGCCGCCGGCAGCTCCCCCGCATTCCCGATCAGGATCGGCGCCTCGAGCGGCCTGCCGGCGAGAACGGAGGCGGCGATCCCGGTGGCCCAGTCGTCGTCGTCGACCAACGCCACCGCGGTGGGACGATCGCTCGCGCTGGTCGCGGGATAGAGCGCGTTCGCAACCCCGGCGGCGTCAGTCGCAGCGTCGGCGCCTCCGACGCGGACCGTGTTGCGGGTCGCGGTGGAGGGGAACCCCAGCTTCTCCGTGGCCTGCTCGTCCTCGGCCTTCACGCCGACCTGCGGAGGGCGGGAAGACTGGTCGTCGCCGAGGCTGCAGCCGGCGATGCCGAGGGCGAGCATCGAGAGGAGGACCACGAGGGGGCGCAAGTCGCGGCGGACGATAGCTGGCGTCCCCCCATCCAGCCGCGTGTGCAGGTATGATTGACTAGTCAGTCAAGGCGAGATACAGCCGTGCGGCTCGGCCCGCACGGAGGTGCGGTCGGAGGCTGAGAGAACAGGGTGGACTTCAGGCTAAGCGACGAGCAGCTCGAGTTTCAGCGCACCTGTCGCAGGTTCGCGCGGGAGGTCATGCGTCCCATGGCGGCCCGGTACGACCGTGAGGAGGGCGTGCCGTGGGAGGCGATCGCGGCCGCCCGGGAGTGGGGGCTCCACGGGGTCGAGCTCATCCAGCGTCTCGGGACCGATCCCGACGGGATCATCGGCTGCATCTACTCCGAGGAGCTGCACTGGGGCTGCGCCGGCATCGCCCTCGCCATCCAGGGCGGCTCGCTGGCGGCGGCCGGCATCGCGAGCTCCGGCACGCCCGAGCAGCTCGCTCGCTGGGTACCCGAGTGCTACGGGCTGGGCGACGAGATCAAGCTCGGCGCCTACGCGGTCACGGAGGCCGGCGCCGGATCGGACGTGCGCTCGCTGCGCACGACCGCCAGGATGGAGGGCGACGAGTGGGTGCTCGACGGCACCAAGGTCTTCATCACGAACGGTGGCATCGCCGACGTGACCGTCGTCGTCGCCACTGTCGATCGCGAGCTCGGCCACCGCGGCCAGGCTTCGTTCGTGGTGCCGAAGGGCACGCCGGGTCTGTCGATGGGCAAGAAGGAGTCGAAGCTTGGCATCCGCGCATCGCATACCGCCGAGGTCGTCCTGGAGGGCTGCCGCGTGCCGATGGACAACCTGCTCGGCGGCTACGAGAAGCTCCAGAGAAGGCTCGAGCGGGCGCGCTCGGGCGAGTCGACCGGCCGCTCCTCGAACGCGCTCGCGACGTTTGAGCTGACCCGCCCGCTGGTTGGCGCGTCCGCTCTCGGCATCGCGCAGGCGGCCTACGAGTGGACGTTCGACTACCTCGAGGACAAGTCAGCCGACGCCGTCCCGCTGCTCGAGCAGCAGCGCATCCAGCAGGTTCTGGCGGATGTCGCCACGGAGATAGAGGCAGCGCGTCTGCTCGTCTGGCGAGCCGCCTGGATGGGACGCACCGGCACCCCGCTCACGGGCGGGCAAGGATCGATGTCGAAGCTGAAGGCCGGCGACGTCGCCATGTGGGCGACCACGACTCTGATGGACGTCGTCGGACCGCACGCCCAGACCACCGACTGTCCGCTCGAGAAGTGGTTCCGCGACGCCAAGATCTACCAGATCTTCGAGGGAACGGCCCAGGTCCAGCGGCTCGTGATCTCGCGAATGCAGAGGGCCGAGTACCAGCAGCGCCTGCGCGAGGCGGCCGACCTGGTGGACGGAGCGCCGGCGAGCGCCCCGCGCGGCGCGATCGCGCCGGCCTGAGGGAGCGCCCGAGGCCTGTCTCCCTCTGGCCCCGCGAAGGCTGGCGAGCTAGCGCTACTTCCCCCGGAAATAGTCGCCCGTTTTGAGGGCGGTTGCCGTCCGGTCTGACCTCGAGAAT
>Ga0126312_10000034_pt1 | contig 48994 bp, 44 predicted proteins | sample Plot104A_FD_92537 | JGI IMG/M metagenome (GOLD analysis project Ga0126312, IMG submission 92537) | Serpentine soil microbial communities from UC McLaughlin Reserve, CA, USA - Plot104A | ecosystem: Environmental > Terrestrial > Soil > Grasslands | place: USA: UC McLaughlin Reserve, Lake County... | reverse complement strand
CTCATAGCCCATGCAGGAATAGCCGTACTCGACGTGGTAGCCCTTGGCATCCCGAGTGCGCCAGAGCTTGTGCAGGTCCCCTGGCATCGACCCCGCCGCGCACACCACGACGTCACGGGGATCGGACAGCTCGTTGACCATCCCGATCACTTCGCTTTGGGTGAGCAGCCCGTCGGCGCCCGCATTGGGCGTTTCCGGCAGATAGGCATTCCGCACTATCTCGTCCCACTCGGCGTTCAAGGAGTCGATCAGTGCGGCGTAGTCGGAGTCCACGGAGTAGCCGTCGAGGAGTGGCAACAGACCTTGTAGGGTTTCCCGAGCGTCTGCCTGGACAGCGAGGCCGGCGTGCTTGATCGCGTCCATGCCGGCGACGTTGACGTTGACGAATCGGACGTCGGGATTCTGAAAGGCAGTGCGACTTGCGGTCGTGAAATCGCTGTACCGGGTGCCAATTCCGATGACGACGTCTGCGTCGCGTGCGATGGCATTCGCCGCCGTGGTACCGGTCGAGCCGATCGCACCCAGGCACTGCGGATGGTCGTAGACCAGCGTCCCCTTACCGGCCTGACTCTGGCCGACCGGAATGCCGGTCGCCTCGCACAAGGTGGCAAGCGCATCGTTGGCCCGGGAGTAGTGCACGCCACCGCCGGCGACGATCATCGGCTTCTTCGCCGTCCGAATCGCTGCGGCCGCCGCCTCCAGCACCGAGCGTTCCGGCAGTGGGCGTGCCACATGCCACAGCCGTTTCTCGAAAAGCGCCTCCGGCCAGTCGTAGGCCTCTGCCTGGACGTCTTGCGGGAAGCACAAGGTCACCGCTCCGGTCTCGGCCGGATCGGTTAGGACGCGCATCGCGGACATCAGCGCCGCCGGCAGTTGCTCGGGACGCCAGATCCGGTCGAAGTACCTCGACAGTGGCCGGAAGGCGTCATTGACGGTGACATCCCCGGAGTCAGGCAGCTCCAGCTCCTGGAGCAGTGGCGATGCCGTCCGGCCGGCGAAGGTGTCCGCCGGCAACAGCAGGACCGGGAGCCGGTTGATGGTGGCGAGCGCGGCGCCGGTCAGCATGTTGGTGGCGCCCGGGCCGACGCTGCTGCTGACCGCGTAGGTCTGCAGCCGGTTCTTCATCCGCGCGTAAGCGACTGCTGTGTGTACCATCGCTTGCTCGTTGCGGCCGAGGATGTACGGCAGGGTTTCTGGCTCCTCCAGCTCGGCTTGGAGCAGCGCCTGGCCGATCCCCGCAACGTTGCCATGCCCGAAGATGCCCAGACAGCCGGCAAACAGCTCGTGCTCGGTGCCGTCGGACTCCGAGTACTGAGCGCCGAGAAACTTCACCAGCGCCTGGGCCACGGTGAGCGAGATGGTCCTGGTCACAACGTTGCATCCTTTTCAGTCAGCCGAGGATCAATGGCCTGCGTGGCCCAGTTCTCCCGGACGAACTCCTGGTCCGGGTGGTCGGAGATCTTCCAGGCGCGTTCTGCACCCGGACCAGCCATCACGTTGAGGTAGTACATGTCGAAGCCAGGAGCCGCCATGCACGGGCCGTGCCACCCGTACGGGACGAGCACCGTGTCTCGGTCACGCACCTCCTCCAGAAGCTCGATTTCTGCGGTCGGCGACGACGAGGTGCGCATGAAGCCGAAGCCAGGTTCTCCGTGCGGCCCGGCGGCAATCTCGAAGTAATAAATCTCCTCCAGCTTGGTTTCGGTTTGGCTTGCCTCGTCATGCTTGTGCGCCGGATAGGAAGACCAGTTCCCCGCGGGGGTGAGAACTTCGCAGGCGATGATCTTGGCTGCGTCGAGCGCTCCCGGCGTGCCGAAGTTGCGAACCTGGCGACTGGCGGGCCCCGCGCCCCGAAGCTCGACGGGCACCGATTCCGCAGCAAGGTGCCGGACTGGCAATTGCTGCTCGGTGCGAGCGCCACACAGCGCAAACCGGCCTCCACGCGCTGACCGCAAGGTGACGGCCTGCCCGATCCCGACATACGCGATGTCGGTAGGTCCGGCGAACACGTCGGATCGCCCAGCCAAGTCCAGTTCCGAGCCACCCACGTCCACGCCAACTGCACCGGTGAGCGGCACAACGATTACTTCCTCTTCGCCGGTGAAAAATTGATGGTCCTCCATTCGACGCAGCGTGACGATCTTGAGCGAGGTGTATTCCCAACCCGCCGATTCCGGAGTTATCTCGACGTCGTACTTCCCGGCGGACGCCGTGCCGGCGGGTAGGTAGTACTTGGCTGTCATCCGATCACCGCAGGAGTGACACGGCGGTGTCCACCGCCTTCGCTACGTCGTCATCAGCTGGATAGAGCATGGTCCGCCCTACCACCAGACCACGAACCGAGGGCAGTTTCAATGCCGACTCCCAAGCCGCATAGGTCTCATCAGGATCGTCCTCCGGATCACCGCCTAACAGCAGAGTTGGCAGCGTTGTGGCGTCCATGACTCGTTCCATGTGGGCACCACCGGCAGCTTCAACCAGGTATACGCACTCGAAGCGCCGAGTCCCTGAGCGATGTGCACCGATCTGACCACCGCGTCGGGCGACAGGTCGTTGACCAGCCTGCCGTCGCGGCGGCTGGAGATGAATGGCTCGATCACGGCAATGAGCCTGGCTCGATTCAGTTCGGTGACCGCCTGTGCGCATTGTTCAAGAGTCAACACCGTCAACGGATCTCCGAGACCTATCCGGAGGAGCATCTTCGCACCCTCGAAACCGGCCTCGATCGTGCCGCGCGCGTCATAGCCGGTGTTCCGGTCGTCGATCTCAAAGGCCACGCCCTGGAGGCCACCCGGTTCATCGAGGCAAAGAGCAGTTTGTCCTCCAGCACCCCGAGCAGCAGCAGATCCTCGGCGATGTCAGCCGTCGCCAAGAGCCCGTCCACACCGGGCCGAGACAGGGCCGTCCGGAGCCGGTCGAGCAAATCGATTCGACTGGCCATCGCGGTAGCCCTGCCGCCGGCCGCCAGCGCACCGCGCGCCGGATGGTCACCGGCGATGATCATCAACTTGCCGTCTTCGCCGAACACGGAACTTCTGCTAGGTGAGGCCAGAAGCTGACCGAGCGCTGCGGATCGCGGCTACGGATCTCATTGATCTCGCCAACCCCGACGGCGAAATTCACAGTCGGCCTGATATTCCGTCCGGTCATTGAGCGTCGGCCCCTTGGAAGTGCACGGCAACGTTGTCGGCGAGACCCGCGTTCGGATCACCACCTGCGAGCAAAGTGTCGATTTCGGCTGACGTCGGCATCGCAGTTGAGCACTCCAGCCGGGACGCGACAATCGCTCCGGCCGCATTGGCCCGATGCAACACCTCAGACAGCGGCCAGGCCGCCAGCAGCCCGTGACACAACGAACCCCCGAATGCGTCACCGGCGCCCAGTCCGTTGAGCGGCCGGATCGGAATGGGCGGTGATTCGACGCGCTCGGTTCGGGACTTGGCCAGCACTCCCTTGGGACCCTGCTTCACGATGGCCAGCTCCACCCCTGCGTCCAGCAATGCGTTCGCGGCATTTTCCGGATCTGCTTCACCGACGGCAACCTCGCATTCCTCGCGGTTGCCCACGGCCACCGTGACAAGTGGCAATGCCCTTGCTATCTGCTCGGCTGCGGCGGCCGGGCTGTCCCAGAACATCGGCCGATAAGCTAGATCAAGAACGGTGAAGCGCTTGCGGGCGCGCGCTTCCAGGACAGCGAAATGCGAGGTTCGGCTGGGCTCCTCGCTGAGCCCGGTTACCGACAACCACATCAGTTGGGTGCCACCCACTGCATCGAAGTCGATGTCGGAGGGCTTGATCTGAAGATCAGGAGCGGTCGGCTTTCGATAGAACCAGAGGGGGAAGTTGTCCGGAGGGAATATCTCACAGAAGGTGACCGGCGTCAGGTACTCGACATTGGTCACTACATACCGGTCATCGACACTGAGCTCGCGGAGAGCCCTGCGCACGAACCGACCGAATGGATCGTTACCGACGCCAGTGATGATCGCCGCTTTCCGGCCGAGACGGGCTGCCGCCACGGCGACGTTCGCCGTGGTGCCGCCGAGATACTTGCCGAAGGTCCGTACGTCCTCAAGCCCGACGCCTACCTGCAACGGATATATGTCCACCCCGCTGCGGCCGAAGGTCAGCACGTCCAGCGGCCTGGCCGACCCACCCTCGGAGATCTGGCCAGGTTCACTGCTCATTGCTCTCCTACGAGTCCGAACGGCCCCGACAAGTCCCTGCGGAAAACTCTATGGACTGCCGCAGCGGCGCCCCGATCGGGATGCGGCGCATCCGATCTCTACCCGATCCGGGGAGATCAAGCCTGACATTTGTTAAGACCTACTGTCATCCCGTGACCGGCCTTTGGCGCCTGTTAGGAATCCGATCCCCCAGGCCATGTGCGTCGCGACCAACACGAGCGGCAAGCGAGCCCGGGCTGCGAAAGACATCGGTCCAGCCACTAGAGATCCACCGAGAATCAGCGCGAGATATCCGCCGGGCGCGAGAAAGGCTGCCCGGAGCAATCGAGAACCCGTGATGCAACCGATCAACCCAACGGCAATGCCGCCTGTCGCCCCGAGCACAGCCACCGGCGGTGCCAGATATCGCGCGCTCGTTGTCTCGGGATGACGGCGAATGACCTCTCGCCGCCACTTTCCCGTCTGATACATCTGCCTAACGAGCGCGCTCAGGCTGGAACGCGGTCGGTAGGTCACCCGCAGTTCTGGTGAGAACCAGATCTTGTGACCGCGGCTGCGCAACCGGTAGTTGAGCTCCCAATCCTGAGCCCGATGCAGCGACTCGTCGAAGCCGCCGACTTCCTGCAGCGCCGCCTTGCGGAATACACCTAGAAAGACAGTGTCGGCCTCGCCAGCAGGCGATCCCGCCAGGTGAAAAGCACCGCCGCCTAAGCCCAGCCTGGTGCCGTACGCAACAGCAACGGCCTGCTCGAACGGAGTACTCCCCCGAGCATCCATCACGCCACCAACGTTTGCCGCTCCGGTCTCGCGGAGCAGCTCCACCGCTCGCTCGATGTATCCGTCCGTCAATTCACCGTGCCCGTCCACCCGGACGACGATCTCCTGGTGGGCGGCAGCAATGGCGAGATTCAGGCCGGCGGGCGTTGTACCGGCCGAGTTGTCCACCACCAGAATTCGGTGGTCGCCGGCAGCCAGCTCGTCGGCGATCTCACGGGTACGGTCGTGACTGGGTGCGACAGCCAAGATCACTTCCAACTCGCCGGGATAATCCTGTGCCAACACCTTGCGAACGGCGGTAGGAAGATAGAGTTCCTCGTTCCGAACCGGCATCACTACGCTGACCCCGGGCAAATGGCGATCGGCAATCAGCGGCTCGGCTGCAGACACGCCGCCATCCTTACAGTCTGCTGCCTCAGGCCGTACAGATCTTGGTCAGATCGTTGGTCTCCGGCCCCCGATTTGGCCCGTCGGATGGCTTCGACCCTTGAGGGCGCTCGATGGAGCTAGCGGTCGTCTTGCTGGTCGCAGCAGGCTCCGCCGAGCTGGCATCCGACGTTTCGGAATCCGCCGCTTCTGCGGCCGCTATCTTCGCGTTGACGGTGTCCCGGACAACCTGAAAATCCGGATCGCCGGGGTGGACTAGTGGTGGCATGAAAGCGACGCTGGATACCGGCAGTTTCTTGGCCGCAAGGGCGAGCTCCACCATGGTGGACAGATCGGAGGCCGGGATGTTGGTGGCAACCACTTCCTTGCCTGCCGCCGCTATCTTGTTGAATTTCGTCAGCACCGTGAGCGGGTCTAGCTGGTTGAGCATGGCGTTCATGACGCACTTCTGTCGTACCATCCGGTCGTAGTCCGATGAGTCTGCCCGCGATCGGGCGAACCACAGCGCCTGACGGCCATTGAGATGCCGATCCCGGCCCGCTTCGAGGTAGCCCGATATCGGGCTGGAGCCGCCGCCGATCGGCACCCTTCGGTAGACGTCCATGGTGATCCCCCCGACCGCGTCAACCAGCGACTCGAATCCCTTGAGATCCACCAGAACCCAATAGTTGATCAGTAGCCCGGTTGCTCCCTCGATCGCTTCCTTGGTGGCCTCCGCGCCGGGATTCTGGGCGGTTGGGTAGAGATTCTGGTGCGACATCGCGTAGCCATAGACCGCGTTGAGCATGCAGGATCGAACGGAGCAGTAGTACCCGTCGGGAAAAATCTCGTGCAGCGGCGACCAGTCGGGGAACGGTACGTGCTCCATATTCCGGGGGAGACTGATCAACACCGTGCGGCCAGTTTCCGCATCGACACTCGCCACAGTCATGCTGTCCGGTCGCAGACCCACCCTGTTCTTGCCCGCGTCGCCCCCCATCAGCAAGATGTTGTAGCGGCCTGCTTTGGCCTTCCGATCGCCGCCGCCCGCAAACACGGTCTGGACGACATCCCGCTGAGCGGAGAGCATCGAAGCAGCTACCGCGATAGCGGCGACCATCGCTCCGATGACCAGCAGAGTGAACAGCGCGAGGCCCAGCCGGTGAGGGTTGGCCAGTTCAGGCGGCCGAGAAATGCGCCAGGCATCCGCGAGCAGCACGACCCAGCCGATGCCTGCCATGATCAGCACGGCCTGGATGATCCGAGACGTGGCAGGAAGCGCGAACAAATCCAAGGCGCCGCTCGGCCAGAGCAGGGCAAGAAGACCGGTGGTGATGATGACCGCCCACAGCCCAATCCAGGTGTGAACCGCCACTTGCCCGAGCCGCCTGTTGCCGGCTGCGATTTGGGCCGAACCGGGCAGCAGCAACGTCATGCCGAGGTAGCTCAAGGCGCGCCGCAGTTGAATCCGCTCGCTGCGGACCCGAGCGCTCCGCAACGACGAGACCACAGGAGGCCGGACGTCTCCCGGCGCGCGAGTGGGCACAACAAGCCTTTCGAGGTATAGCGACGGTTTGATTGGGGAAGTCTGAGCAAGTATCGCCGCGTGCGAGGCCGTGTCCCGCAATGCCACGCCGCGGTTGCTCATTCGCGTACTCTCTTATGACATGTCGCCGAGCCACGATGACGATCTCGACTGGCTCTACGGCCAGGACAGCAATCGACGGCCCAATCCCACACGGTCCGAGCCGACCAAGCTCATGCCGGCGCCCCATGACCGGCCGGCTAGCGAACCCCGCCCGGCTCCCAGCGAGGCACGACCGGCTTACCGTTCGGCACCGGCCGGGCAACGGCCGATGGGGGGTCCGGCCGGCTACCCGAACGGCCAGGTATCGCCGTCGAGAAAGCGTCGGTCAGGAGCACGAACCTTTTTTCGGGTCTTGCTCGTCGTCGTGGTGGTGTGGCTCGTCGCCTTGATCGCCATCCCGATCTATGCCTGGAGCCTGATTTCACGGGTCGACGATGTGCCGCCCGGCAAGCGGATCGCCGACCAGCCTGGCAGGACGTTCCTCCTCGTGGGTTCTGACTCCCGAGAGGGCCTTAGCAAAGCCGAGCAGAACAAGCTGGGCACCGGAAGTACGGCGGGCCGGCGCACCGATACCGTGATGATCTTGCACGTGCCGCCGGGCGGGAAGCCCGCGCTCATCTCGGTGCCCCGGGATTCGTATGTATCGATCCCCGGACATGGTCAGAACAAGATCAACGCCGCCTACTCCTTCGGCGGCCCAAAGCTGATGGTGCAGACCATTGAGCAGAACACCGGGCTGAGAGTCGACGGTTACATGGAGATCGGATTCGGCGGCTTCGTGTCGATCGTCGACGCGGTCGGCGGCGTGACAGTTTGCCTTCCCCGGGCCATCAAGGATCGAGACAGCCATCTCAACCTGCCCAAGGGATGCCAGACCTTGGACGGGATCAACGCGCTTGGCTACGTACGGATGCGCAAGGCGGATCCGCGCGGTGACCTGGGTCGGGTCGAGCGGCAGCGCGAGGTGCTCGGCGCGGTAGCGAAAGAGGCCGCCACACCGGCGACGGTGCTCAATCCGGTGCGCTACTGGAGGCTGTCCACGTCCAGCGCCAAGGCCGTAAGACTGGGCGAGGACACGTCGTTCGCCGAAACTGTTTCCCTGGCCAACGCCATGCGCAAGGTGGCGGGCGGGAGTGGCCTGACCCTCACCGTGCCGGTGGCTAATCCTGACGCTTCCACACCGGTCGGCTCGGCGGTGCTGTGGGACGACGAGAAATCGAAGGCGATGTTCTCCGACATCGCGCAGGGCGATACGTCCGAGCTGTCCAAGTACACGCAGTAGTCAGCGTGCCAGTCCGGCCAGCAACTGGCGCGCCATCACAATGCGCTGCACCTGGTTTGTGCCTTCATAGATCTGGGTGATCTTCGCGTCACGCATCATCCGCTCGACTGGATAGTCCCTGGTGTAGCCGTAGCCGCCGAGCAGCTGAACCGCATCGGTCGTGATCTCCATAGCGACGTCGGAAGCGAAGCACTTGGCCGCAGCGCCGAAATAGGTCAAGTCGGCGTCGTTGCGCTCAGATTTTGCGGCCGCTGCATAGGTCAGCTGCCGGGCCGCCTCGAGCTTCATCCCCATCTCGGCAAGCATGAACTGAAGCCCTTGGAATTCCGCGATGGCCTTGCCGAACTGCTTACGCTGCAGAACATAGCCGAGCGCATAGTCGAGGGCACCCTGGGCGATCCCAACCGCTTGGGCGGCGATCGTTACCCGAGTGTGGTCGAGAGTCTTCATTGCGGTGGCGAAGCCGGTTCCCTCGACGCCGATGAGTCGGGACTCCGGGATCCGTACCGAGTCCAAGTAAATTTCGCAGGTCGGCGAGCCCTTGATGCCGAGCTTCTTCTCCGCCGCTCCGAATGAGACACCGTCGTCGGCTTTCTCTACCACGAACGCGCTGATTCGGCTGGATGAAGCCTCCGGATCGGTCACTGCGAACACCGTGTAGAAGTCCGAAAGACCCGCATTGGTGATCCAGCGCTTGACGCCGTCAAGAACGAACTGATCACCGTCGCGGACCGCTCGGGTCTTCATGCTGGCAGCATCCGAGCCAGCCTCCGGCTCGGATAGGCAATAGCTCGCCATCGAATCGCCGCGGGCCAGGGGCGGCAGGTAGGCCCGCTTGAGGTCCTCGCTGCCGGCGAGCAGCCACGGCAGTGACGCCAACTTGTTCACCGCAGGGATCAGCGAGCTCGATGCACAGGCACGCGCTATCTCCTCGATCACGATGACAGTTGCCAGCGCATCGGCTCCCACACCTTGGTAGGCCTCGGGGATGTGCGGAGCATGGAACTCAGCAGCCTTGAGGGCCTCATAGGAAGCTTTCGGAAACTCGGCAAGTTCGTCCGCTTCGGCGGCGTTCGGCGCGACCTTCTCCTCGCACACCTCCCGAACCGCGGCCCGGATAGCCTCGTGCTCCTCAGTTGGCTGGTAGAGGTCGACTGGTTCGCCCACCGACGCAGCGTAGCTCGCTGGCTTCTAGATCCGGCTCGGCAGTGAGCTTAGGTGGACTCTCCGAGCAGCTGCCGGGCCAGCAGGGTGCCACCCGCTGTCGCCACCGGGAAGACAACGACTCCAGCGAAGGGGATCGCCAGCAGCAGGAAGGTGGGAACGGCGAAGCCGAGGACCCGGAACCGTCCTCGCCGCATCGCGGCCCGGCGGTCGGTGAGCCGGAGCAACCCGCGGCGTTCGAACGCCGGTCCGATCAACTCGACGCCAAGCATCCAGCCGCCGAACGCTGCGGAGGCCACCGGCACGACCGTCTGCCCGATCGCCGGGATGAAACCGGCGAGGAAGAGCAGTGGTGACACCAGGGCGGCGATCCCGATCACACCAAGCGACTGCCGCACATTCCGAGCCACCCCCCGCGCGACCGGCTCTTGGAGCACCGGCACTTCACTGAACTCGCTTTCCACGGACTCCGAGATCTTGTCGTATAGCGGCGAGCCAAGCGCAAGGGTCAACGCCGTGAATGAAATGACCATCAAGAGGACCACTCCACCGCCAAGCGTGAGAGAAATCAGGACACGCACCACCGACGCAGCTGCTGGATTCCAGGTGTCGGCGAACGGCGTGAGCCTTTTCACCAGCCAGTCGAGTTGAGTGAAAAGCACAACCAGGACCGCGACAAAGATCATTGACGTGATCACCGGCGGGATGGCGCCGAGCAGGAACATCCGCGGCCGGCGGACGATCAAGCTGAGACCGCGCGGAAGCAGGCCTGCCCCCGCGGCCAGTTCGCCCACCGGATTCGCCACGCAGGCGACCCTAGCTGCTGCTCTGGTGATACGACCGCGAACTCTCCCGTACGGCGGCACCTTTGGCTTCCGCTGCCTGCCGAAGCCGATCTTGGAACTCGAGCATTCGCTCGCGCAATGCCGGGTCGTTCGCCGCCAGGATCCGTACGGCCAGCAGGCCGGCATTCCGGGCATTCCCGATGGCAACGGCAGCCACCGGGACTCCGGCAGGCATCTGGACGATCGAGAGCAACGAGTCCATGCCGTCCAGGTATTGCAGCGGCACCGGGACACCGATAACCGGCAGTGGCGTAACTGCGGCCAACATGCCCGGCAGGTGGGCCGCGCCACCGGCCCCGGCGATGATCACCTCGAGACCGCGGCTGTGGGCCGTTCGGCCGTAGTCGATCATTGCGTCAGGCATTCGGTGGGCCGACACGACATCCGCCTGAAACGGCACATCGAATTCCCCCAACGCAAGCGCCGCGCGCTCCATCACAGGCCAGTCCGAATCGGACCCCATCACTATGCCGACCCGCGGGGTCTCGCGATCAGACATCGGCGTCTCCTCTCAGGTAGCCGGCTGCGTCCCAGGCTCGCCTGCGCGTGCTTTCAAGATCATCACCGAATGTGGTGACGTGGCCGACCTTGCGCCCAGGTCGCACTTGCTTGCCGTACAGCTGGACGCGTAGCCGGCGATCTCGGGCGAAGCAGTGCAGCAGTGCCGACGGCAGATCCTCCTCGTCGCCGCCGAGGACGTTGACCATCACCGTCCATGGCACTCGGGCTGTCGGATCACCCAGCGGCAGATCGAGGACGGCTCGGCAGTGGTTTTCGAACTGTGAGGTGTGTGCGCCATCGATGGTCCAGTGGCCGGTGTTGTGGGGCCGCATGGCGAGTTCGTTGATCACGACCGATCCATCTGACCGCTGCATGAGCTCTACTGCCAGGACACCGACGACACCGAGTTCGGAGGCGATGCTCAGCGCCAGTTCTTGAGTTTCGATTGCTTGCGAGTCCGAGAGTCCGGGGGCCGGCGTGATGGTCTCGACGCAGATGCCGTTGCGCTGCACCGATTCCGAGATTGGGTAGGCCGCCGCCTGCCCAGATGGTGAGCGGACGACCAGCGCGCTCAATTCGCGGGTGAAGTTGACGAACTCCTCAGCAATGATCTGCACACCTTCGCCCACTCCGAGAAACGGCTCGGCAGCCTGGGCAGCCGAGTCGATCCGCCACACACCCTTGCCGTCGTAGCCGCCGCGCGAGGTTTTGGCGATAACCGGCCAGCCGCGATCGGTCCCGAAGGCAACCAAGGCCGGCCCGTCCAGCACCACCCGGTTCACCGGACACGGCGCTCCCATGGCGTTCAGCCGATCTCGCATGACCACCTTGTCCTGGGCGTGGATCAGCGCCGCAGGTCCCGGACGAAGGACCGCCCCCGCCGACTCGAGATCGCGAAGCAAACCGGTGGGCACGTGCTCGTGATCGAAAGTGACCACGTCACACTTCTCGGCAAAGACCCGTACGGTCCGCGGATCGGTGTAGTCCCCGACGGTCACGTCCTGCACGACCGAAGCTGCCGACGTCTCGGGGCCCTCAGCCAGCAGTCGCACCTTCACACCCAGGCCGATCGAGGCCGCGTACATCATCCGTGCAAGCTGCCCGCCGCCGATGATCCCGATCGTGAACGGGCGAGCACTCACTCGCCGAAGATTACTGGCCGAGCTGTGGGGAAACCGGGGCACTCCGGCGGCCGCGAGCCGAACACAGCTAAGACAACCTGAAGATGGCGAAGCGTTGGACCAGGAAGTTGACCGTCGTTGCCACGCCTTGGGCGATCACGAAGGCGATGACTTGGACTGTCAATCGTTGCAGGCCTTCCGCTGTCAGCCCCTCGAATAGCACGCTGAACAGGCCAACCTGGAGGGCGAATGTGAGCGCATAGAGCGTGACCACCGCGAGGAAGCGCCTTGCGGAGGGGCTGGCCCGAAAGGTCCACCGGCGATTGATCAGATAGGCGGTCGTTGTGCCGGCCAGGAAGGACAGCGCCTTCGCCGGGCGGTGTCCCAGGCCCAGCCACATCAAGATCACCAGCAGGCCGAAGTCGACGATTGCCGACAGGCCACCGGTGATCACAAAACGGACCAGTTGGTCCCGCAGTCCTAGCGGACTCTCCCGCTCGTCGACCGGCAGCTCGATCGGTTGCGGCAGTTGTGGCGCGTGCGCCTCACCCATAGTCTCCGCCATGCCTGCCCGGCCACCGCGGCTTCCGGCGGGCAATGAATGCGGCAATTCCCTCCTGGCGGTCCGCCGAGTACGCGACCTGCTCCCAGCTTTCATGCTCGATCAGCAGGCCGCTGGCAAGATCGACATCGAAGCCTTGGCGCAGCGCCAGTTTCGCCGCGCGCAGGCTCACTGGCGAGTTGGCCGTGATCTCGCCGGCCAACTGCAGTGCTTCGGAGCGGGCGGTTCCCGCTGCCACCAGCCGATCGGCGATGCCAAGCCGATACGCCTCAACGGCAGTGAGCTGCCGACCGGTGAAAATCAGGTCAGCCGCCCGGTTCCAGCCGATTCGGCGCGGCAGCAACTGGGTGCCGCCACCCCCGGGGATCAGTCCCAGCCCCACCTCTGGCAGTCCGAAGATTGCGGTCTCCGAGGCGATGATCAGGTCGCAGGACAGCGCCAGCTCGCAGCCTCCGCCGAGCGCGTAGCCCTCCACCACAGCCAGCGTCGGTACCGGCAGGTTCCGGACCGAGCCGAAGCTGTCTTGGATCACCGGTCGCTGCTTGCGCAGATCGTGATCGCTGAAGCCAGCACGCTCTTTCAGATCCGCTCCGACGCAGAACGCCTTGGAACCTGAGCTGGTGATCAGTACAACACTCAGCTGGTCGTCGATCAGCAACTCGTCGCAGGCCTGGAGGATTTGCTGTGCGAACTCAGTGGAGATGGCATTGAGCGCTTCGGGCCGGTCCAGTATCACTTCGGCGGTATGTGCCGAGGGCCGCTCGACCCGAACGCTCACCTGCCCCCCTTCCGATCAGAACCCAGGCTGCGAGGCGGTCGACCCTCATCACCTGGCAAGTTGCCGAACAGCAGCTCGGTCATCTCCAAGTGGATACGTTCTACATTCGGGACATCGTCCAACTTGATGGTCCCGCCCTCGGCCGCCGTCTGGACGTACAGCGTGCCACAGCCGAACATCCGATCAACCAGACTTCGTTCGTACGAGACGTCGTTGATCCGCATCAGCGGCATGTCCTTGCCGACCTTGGTCAGGATTCCCCGCCGCATGATCAGCCGCCGGTTGGTCACCGTATACGTGCTCGTCCACCAGCGGAGGAACGGCAGCACGACCAACCAGATAGCCAGCACCAACCCAATGAGCGCCACGGCGATCTGCCCGATAGGCCGCGCGCCCTCCGGAACGATTGCCGCGCCCACGCCCACTACAAGACAGAGGAAGACCAAAGTCACCGCCGGCAAGATCAGGACCTTGGCGTGGGTGCGGGTGTGGATAAGAACGCGCTCATCGGCTCCAAGCAGCTTCTGGGAAAATCCCACGGATCAAGGCTAGACACGCCGCAGATGGATGACATCTCCTGCGCCGATGACCTCAGTGCCCGATGACGTCCGGACCATAAGCCGCCCGTCGGCGTCGATTGATTCGGCCACCCCATCCAGCTCCCGGTCAGCCAGCACGACTCGTACGGCGCGGCCGATTGTGTCGCAGCGTGCGAGATAAGCGGCGCGCAGGCTCGACTGGTCAGCCGAGCTCTCCCAACTCCGGTAGGCCTCCTCCAACCGGTCGAGGGTAGCGGCGATCAGCTCTTTGCGGCTCGGCACGTGGACCTCGGGGACAACGTCAGCCAACAGCGCAAGCGATGTTGCCGTGGGGACCGGGAGCTCAGCTGCAGTCAACCAGACGTTGATACCGATCCCAATCACGCACGCTGGGCCCTCCTCAGTGTCCACCCGCTCGGCCAGGATTCCGCAGAGCTTCCGCCCCCCGACCAGCACGTCGTTCGGCCACTTCAGGACGGCCCCAGCCCCCGCTGTGCGGCGGAGTGCCTCGGCGACCGCCAGTCCGGTGAGCAGCGGCAACCAGGTCCACCGGCTCGGGCCTGCCGCCGGGCGAAGAAGTGCCGACATGGCAATGCTGGATCCCGGGGGTGCTGTCCAGGCTCGGCCGCGGCGCCCTCGGCCGGCCGACTGATAGTCCGCTATCAGCACGCTGCCGGTCCGAGCCCCACGCCGAGCGCGAGCCACCAAGTCGGCATTCGTCGAGCCGGTCTGCTCGACCACAAGCAGATCGGTCCAGACCCGATCCGCCCGTACCAGCTCACGCCGAAGGTCCGCCTCGTCGATCGGGTCGTAGAGTGCCACGCGCCATCTTTGCAGTGGCTAGAGTCCACACATATGGACCGCCCCAGCGCTGCGAGCGATAAGCACACGACCGCCGGCAAGCTCGCCGATCTGGATGCGCGCATCGAGGAGGCGGTCCACGCCGGCTCGAATGCGGCGGTGGAGAAGCAGCACGCCAGGGGCAAGAAGACCGCTCGTGAGCGGATCGAGCTGTTGCTGGACCCGGGGTCCTTCACCGAATTGGACGAGTTCGCCCGGCATCGGGCGACCGCCTTCGGACTGGACCAGAAGCGCCCGTACGGAGACGGAGTGGTCACCGGTTTTGGCACCATCGACGGCCGCCCGGTGTGCGTCTTCAGTCAGGACGTGACAATCTTCGGCGGCAGCCTCGGCGAGGTGTACGGCGAAAAGATCGTCAAGATCATCGACTTCGCACTGAAGACGGGATGCCCGCTGATCGGGCTGAACGAGGGTGGGGGTGCCCGGATACAGGAGGGGGTGGTCTCGCTTGGGCTGTACGGGGAGATCTTCCGCCGCAACACCCATGCCTCCGGAGTGATCCCGCAGATTTCGTTGATCATGGGCCCGGCGGCCGGCGGCCACGTCTACTCGCCGGCCCTAACCGACTTCGTCGTCATGGTTGATCAGACCTCGCAGATGTTCATCACGGGTCCGGAGGTGATCAAGGCGGTCACCGGCGAGGACGTCACGATGGAGGAGCTGGGCGGCGGCCGCACCCACAACACCAAGTCAGGGAATGCCCACTACCTCGCCGCTGACGAGGAAGATGCCATCTCCTTCGTCCAGACGTTGCTCGGCTTCCTGCCGCAGAACAATTTGGAGGATCCGCCCTCCTTCGACTTCGAGAACGATCTAAGCCTCCACGACACCGACCGTGATTTGGATACCTTGATACCGGACTCGCCGAACCAGCCGTACGACATGCACGAGGTGATCTCCCGGGTATTGGACGACGGCGACTTTCTCGAGGTGCAGGCTTTGTTCGCGCCCAACGTCGTGGTGGGCTTCGGTCGGATCGACGGCCGGAGTGTCGGCATCGTCGCCAACCAGCCGCTCCACTTCGCCGGCTGCCTGGACATTGATGCCTCGGAAAAAGCGGCCCGCTTCGTCCGCACCTGCGACGCCTTCAACGTGCCGGTGATCACCTTCGTCGATGTTCCTGGATTTCTTCCTGGCACCGATCAAGAGTGGAACGGCATCATCCGGCGTGGTGCCAAGTTGATCTACGCTTACGCAGAGGCGACCGTCCCGCTGGTCACTGTGATCACTCGCAAGGCCTACGGCGGCGCGTACGACGTGATGGGGTCCAAACATCTCGGGGCCGACTTCAACCTGGCCTGGCCGACAGCCCAGATCGCCGTGATGGGCGCCCAGGGCGCAGTCAACATCCTGTATCGCAAGGAGATCGCGAAGTCCGATCGGCCTGAGGAATTTCGCGCCGAGTTGATCACCGAGTACGACGACGAGCTTGCCAATCCATATCTCGCAGCTGACCGCGGCTATCTGGACGCCGTGATCAGCCCGCATGAAACTAGAGTCGAGATCACTCGAGTGCTCCGACTGTTGCGAACGAAGCGGCAGACGCTGCCGCCGAAGAAGCACGGAAACATACCGCTATGACCGACTCTTCGGCCGAGCCGGCATTCGAGGTGGTCAAAGGCAATCCGACGGAGGACGAACTTGCGGCTTTGCTGACCGTGTTGAAGTCTCGTCGAGCCGCGCCTGTCACAGCAGGACCGAAGGAGACAGACAACGGCTGGTCGGCATATTGGCGAACCTTGCGGGCACCGTTGCGGCCGGGCCCGGGCGGCTGGCGGGCATCCGGCCGGGAGGCATAGCTGGGCCGGTCACCGGCGCTAGGGTGAGCCGGCTGGGTCGGTCAACATCGGAGATGGGGAGGTCAGTGATGGACAACGTAGATGACATCGTCGCCGGTATCCCGATGAACGCCCTGGCCGATCAGCTCGGCGTGGATCCTAACACTGCCGAGTCAGCGGTGCGACAGGCACTGCCTGCACTGCTGGGCGGTTTGCAGGCCAACGCCGCCGATCCGGCGGGCGCGGCCTCCCTTGCCGGAGCACTCGACGAGCATCCCCCCGACCTGGTAACCGGCGGGGTCGACCTCAATTCGGTCGACGTCGAGGACGGTCAGAAGATCGTCGGAAATATCTTCGGGCGGAACACCGATCAGGTCGCCCACACGTTGGGCAGCAATCTTGGGGCTGGCAGCAGCGACCTGATCAAGAAGCTGCTTCCGCTGTTGGCCCCGATCGTCCTGTCCTATCTGTCGTCACGGATGCGCGGGGGTGGCGGCATCAGCCCGGACCAGTCCCCACCCGCCGGCGGGGTCGGCGACCTGTTGGGCTCCATCCTTGGTGGCATGGGCGGCGGCACTCAGAGTTCGCAGGCGGGTTCGATCCTGGACATGCTTGGTGGCCTTCTCGGCGGCGGCCGGCGCTAACGCTGTCCGCTGATCATCTGCGTCAGCCGCTCCGTCGAAAGACAGGAGACAAGACACCGCTCTTTGGCGTCGGCCATCAGCTTGGCGGTCCAGTCGGTAAAGCCTCCGTCGCCGAGTTCTATCTGATGGCCATCCGATCGCGAAATGATCTTGAATGCCGCCGATCGGTAGTAACCGATGCCACCCGTGCGATCAGGATCTTCGACGACATCAATCCCACCAAGCGCGGGCATGACGGTGTCGGCCAAGCGCTCCTGCAGGGTTGCATTTCCAATCACCGTCACGGCGACTCGGCCGACAACCGCTTGGAACGCCGCCAACACACTCCGCCAGAACTGGAGATGGGTGATCATCAGTTGGGCCTCGGTGTGGGCCGAGCCGGAGTCGCGATCCGTGCTGACCAGCGCAAAGAGCTTGAAGTGCTGGGAGGTGCCGGGCGCGTCATAGCGCTGACCGCGAAGAACCCGATGGCAGGCAGCTAGATGCACGGGTGACCGCGATCGACGCCGCCGAGTTGACGCTTCGATGGCCAAGACATTGGTGGGGTCGCTGACCACTTCACTGGAGCGCACGGTGCTGACGACTCTGTTCTGGTCAATCGATGCGATGCGGCTGCAAGTGCCGAGTGGGGCGACCGGTGACAGGTCCAGTCCGATGACTTCTGGTGGAAGCAGACGCCAGATCCTCAGCTCCACCTCGGCCAGCTGACGAGGGTCAACATCCGATGGTCGGACGAAGCGGTCGGATTGCCATCGTTCGACCAGACCCGGCAATCGCACACGTCGAGCACGCGCCCGCGCAACCATCAGCAGAAGCGTCTGCAGATCGGTCGGTGAAAGCTGGTCCTCAAGTGCCTGGCGAGCGCCAGGTGGCAGTGATCTCCACACTCGCTCGCCGGCCGCAGCGCTCGACGCTGGCCCAGCCATCCTCCGACCTTAGCGGTGCACTAAAGGCTGCGAGCCGGCCGAGCGACGGCCACTACGCTGTCGTCGGTGGACGCGAAGCCGGGCATCCAGCCGCCAGCACGCGAAGTGGATGCAATCGCAGACAACTACGTCGACGAAAGTGCGGCACGATATCCCGAGATAGCTACTTACCTCGGCATCGAAGGTCATGATCATGAATGGGGCGACTATTCGCCAGCTGGGCTGGCTGAGCAGATAACGCATACCCGAAGAACCATCGCCGCTCTGCACTCTGCGGAAGCCACAGATGCGCGGGAAAGCGTTGCCAAAGAGGCGATGCTGGAGCGGCTTGGGCTGGAAGTTGAGCTTTACGACGCCCACATCAGCCAGTCCAGAGTCAGCGTTATCGCGGGCCCCGCCCAGGAGATTCGGTCGACCTTCGATCTGATGCCCACCGAGGGCGAGCAGGCTTGGCGCAACATCGCCTCCCGGCTGCATAATGTCGACCGGGCGCTGGGCGGCGTCCGGGAGACGCTTCAGGCCGAGGCGCGTGATGGGAACGTCTCGGCGGTGCGGCAGATCAACGGCACCATCGAGCAGATTCGATCATGGACTGGCGAGACCGGTGAGGATGACTTCTTTGCAGGCCTGATCGAGCGGGCTCCGGCAGACCTGCCCGAATCGCTGCACACCGACCTGCGGTTGGCGGCCGATTGGGGTCGCAGTGCCTTCGGCGACTTCGCGACCTGGTTGGGTACCGAGCTGGCACCGATGGCGCCGAGACTGGACGCCGTTGGCGAAGAACGCTATGCCCTTGACTCGCGCTACTTCCTGGGTGCGGTGATCGATCTCCACGAGACCTACGAATGGGGTTTCGAAGAGCTGCACCGAATCCAGAACGAGCAACGGGCCATTGCCCGTGAGCTGACCGGCAGCGAGGACATCCCGGCCGCCTATGCGGCGCTGGACGGGGATCCCAAACGTCGAATCACTGGGGCTCCGGCGTTTCGCGACTGGATGCAAGATCTCGCCGATCATGCAGTAGACGAGCTCGCCGGTAGTCACTTCGACATTCCCGACCCGATCAAGCGGATCGAGTGTTGCATCGCACCAACCCATGACGGCGTCATTTACTACACGGATCCGGCAGAGGACTTCTCCCGGCCCGGCAGGATGTGGTGGGCGGTGCCGGCAGGAATCGACAGCTTCTCCACGTGGAAGGAAGTCACGACCGTCTATCACGAAGGCGTTCCCGGCCATCACCTGCAGATCGGCCAGAACGCCTACCGCTCGGATCTGCTGAATCGCTGGCAGCGCAAATTGTGCTATTGCTCCGGCCACGGCGAGGGCTGGGCGCTGTACGCCGAACGGCTGATGGATGAGCTGGGCTATCTTGAGCCGGGTGACCGAATGGGGATGTTGGACGCGCAGGCCTTCCGGGCCATTCGGGTGATCATCGACATTGGAATGCATCTGCAGCTTCAAATTCCGAAGGACAATCCTTGGCAGTTCCATCCCGGGGAGCGATGGACTCCGGCCGCCGGTTTCGAGTTCCTGACGGCGAACTGTTCCAGTGACGAGCCCACCCTGAGGTTCGAACTCGACCGCTATCTGGGCTGGCCGGGACAGGCTCCGTCGTACAAGGTCGGTGAGCGGATCTGGCTGGAGGCGCGCCAAGAGGCACGGCGTCGAAATGGCCGGACGTTCAACCTGCGACAGTTCCACGCGAACGCGCTCAACCTCGGCTCCCTTGGCCTTGACCCGCTTCGGGCCGCGCTGGCCCGAATCTGATCATCCGGTGGCCCGTCAGATCCGGCTGGTCCTGGCATCGGCATCGCCGGCAAGACTACGGACGCTGCGCGCCGCCGGCCTCGGTCCTGAAGTGATCATTTCCGGCGTCGATGAAACAGCTGTGCGGGCGGATCGGGTGCCTGAACTGGTGGCCGAGTTGGCGGAGCAGAAGGCCGAAGCGGTCCTGGCTAGGCTTGGTCGCGCTCGCCGGTCGACGGTGATCATCGGATGCGACTCGATGCTGGAACTGGACGGCCAGCCGTACGGTAAGCCCTGCACGGCCAGTACCGCGGTCGAGCGTTGGCGGCAGATGCGCGGACGGTCAGGCGTGCTGCATACCGGGCACCATGTGATCCTGAACAGCCCGGACGCATCCGCAAGGAGCGGACGGCTCAGCACGACGGATCGGCGGAACGCCGTCGCGGCGACAACCGTCCACTTCGCGGAACTCTCGCTCGGCGAGATCGAGGCCTATGTGGCCACGGGTGAGCCCTTGACCGTCGCAGGTGCATTCACCCTCGACGGCCTCGGCGGTGCCTTTGTCACTGGGATCGAGGGCGACCACTCGAACGTGCTCGGCGTCAGCCTGCCGCTGCTCCGCAACATGATTGCCGATCTTGGCATCCCCTGGCCGCTGCTGTGGCGCTGAAAAGTTCCTCAGGGATCATCGGTTCGGCGCGCCGCTCGGACCACATCCGATCCAAACTGATGTCAGTCCAACGTCAGGTCCGATCACCGACACCTAGGGAACGAGGAGCACCCGATGACAAAGGTGGGCAGGATGGTTGCCGCAGGATTGAGCACAGTTGCCCTGGCATGCGCCATCGGTGCTGGCTTCGCCTATGCCGATCCCGACCCAACTCCCAGCGGTACGCCGACGACCAACGTAACCGCCAGTCCGGCGGCTAGCCCCACCGGCTCCGCGGCCCCCCGGGCTGACAGATCAGCTGAGAACCAGAGGCATCGCGGCGTGCTGCGGCGAACCATCCACGGTGAGGCAACGCTCGGTGGAAAAGCGCATCGGGTTGTGACCTCCCAACGTGGCACGGTCGAAGCGGTCACCGAGACGTCCTTGACCGTCACGAGTGAGGACGGATTTACCGCCACATACGTGCTTACCTCCGACACGCGGGTACGCAAAGAACGCAAGGCCGTGTCCGTGTCCGACATCAAGCTCAATGACACCGTCCGGGTACTTGCCATCAAGACAGGCTCAGTCCTGACCGGGAAGGCGGTGCGAGTCCGCGCGGGCTAGCTGCTCACCCGGAGAAGACGGTCAACACGATCAAGACGGCGTTGAGCGCCGTGACGATTCCAATCACCAGCCAAGCCAGACGAATCGTCACCGGCCGGGTCGGTGCCAGCTTCATCAAGGCCGGGTCGGCAGCGAGCCGCGCCAGCGGGATCAACGCGAAGGGAATCCCGAAAGACAAGATCACCTGCGAAATGATCAACAGCCTCGTCGGCTCCATTCCCACACCTAGCAGGATTAACGCCGGGACGGCGGTGATCAGCCGGCGGGCGAGCACCGGGACCCGGCGCCGCAGCAGCCCATCCATGATCACAGCACCGGCGTAGCCGCCGACGGAGGTAGAGGCCAGCCCCGATGCCAACAGGGCGAGCGCGAATGCCCAGGCGATGACCGCACCGAGGCGCTCGCCGATCGCGCTTTGAGCGCCCTGGAGGCTGTCGATCTCAAGACCCGGGAGTGTGCTCGCTGCCAACAGCAGCATCCCGATGTTCACACTGCCGGCGACGATCATCGCCAGCGTGACGTCCACCCGGATGCCGGAAAGGGTCGGCTCGGCGCAGGCAGCATCCGCCACTCCGTGTCGGTCGCGCACCAGCGCAGAGTGCAGGTAGACCGCGTGCGGCATGACGGTCGCGCCCAACATGCCGACTGCCAGCAGCGCGCTCTCAGCGTCAGCCAGCCGTGGCACCAGCCCGCTCGCTGCGGCCAGCAAATCCGGCGGAGCGAAGATCAAGCCGGCGAGGAAGCCGATCGCGACTATCGCGAGCATCCCGGTGATGATTCGTTCGAAGCTGCGCTGGCTGCGTGAGTTCTGGAATACCAGCAGACCGGTCGAGACCGCCGTCGTGATCAACGCACCAGCCACGAGCGGCAGATCGAACAGCAACCGCAGGGCGACCGCCCCACCGACGATCTCGGCGACGTCGGTTGCCGCGGCAACCGCCTCGGCCTGAAGCCAGTAAGCCATCCGCGGCCCGGTACGGGTCCGCTGGCCGATGAGTGCGGGTAGGGATTCACCCGTCAGCCAGCCCACCTTGGCGGACAGGTATTGCACCAAACCTGCCATCAACGTCGCGGCAACAAGCACCCACAGCAGCAGGTAGCCGTAGGTGGCACCGGCGGCAGTGTTGGTTGCGACATTCCCGGGATCGACATAGGCGACAGCAGCGACGAAGGCCGGTCCGAGCAGCCGAGTGTGCTGCAACAGCGCCTCACGCCGCACCAACATCACACTGGTCTCCTCGTCCCTACTCCGGCCTAAGCAGCACAGCCGAGGTTCGGCCTCCGTCACCAGCGCTGGCTGTTCCGGTGAAGCTGCCGGACCAGCCGTACCCCCGAAACCTCACCGCCATCGCCCGCGGGTCGTCCTGAGTTATCACGAAGCCGCCCGCTGGCAGGCTGCGACGAAGATAGTCCGCGATCTCGGCAGTGGAGGGCGATGACAGCACCGCGATCACGTTATTCGGCTGGTCGACCTTGGCAGCTAAGGTGGCGTCCCGTGGTAGTGAGAACTCAGTCACCGGGCCATTGGTGAAGCCAAAGGCCGCTAACGGCAAGCCGTCCGCCGGGACACTAGCCGAGGGCCCCGGTGTCACCGAAACAGTCGGTGCCGGCGGCATCCCTGTCTCTGCCGAGCAGGCCCCCAGCATCACGGATGCGATCAGCCAACCCGCGGCGCGACCGAGCCGGCGGGCTCGAAGCACGCGCATGGCCCATAACGTAGTGGCCGTGTCCGAACGTTCCACTATCGCTGTGCGCGACAGTCGGCTGCCGGCTCCACTGCGCGCCGTGCGCCCGCGGCAATGGGTTAAGAACATCTTGGTGGCGGCCGCGCCGTTAGCCGCCGGCCGGCTGTTCGAAGCCGAGGTTCTCTTCGACGTCGCCCTAGCCTTCGTGGCGTTTTGTCTGGTCAGCGCAACGGTGTACCTGCTCAATGACGTCCGGGACATCGAGGAAGACCGGCTCCACCCCAGGAAACGGTTGCGGCCGATCGCCTCTGGTGAGCTGAGCGTTGGTTCGGCACTGGTGATTGCCACCATCTCGGGTGCCATCGGCTTCGCCATTGGCTTTTACACCTCGATCGGCCTCGGCATCACGCTCACCGTCTATCTCGTGCTGCAGCTGCTCTATTCGGCATTTCTGAAGCATCTGCCGGTGGTGGACCTCGCCATGGTCGCCAGCGGCTTCCTGCTACGTGCCATCGCGGGCGGCGTTGCCGCCGGCATTCCACTCAGCCAATGGTTCCTGCTCGTCGCCGCGTTCGGATCCTTTTTCATGGTGGCTGGCAAGCGCTATTCGGAAATGAAAACGCTCGGTGCCGACGCCGGGACCCGGCGTTCGCTCACTCGATACTCCGAGTCGTACCTTCGGTTTGCCTGGACGCTCACTGCCGTGATGGTGCTGATCTCGTACAGCCTGTGGGCGTTTGAGAATCGTGACGGCCAGCCGCTGCTGGGCGTGCCGTGGACAGCGATCTCCATCGCTCCGTTCACGCTTGGGTTGCTTCAATACGCCCTGGAGGTTGACTCTGGCAACGCGGGTGAGCCGGAAGAGGTCGTCCTCCATGACCGGGTTCTGCAGGGGATCGGATTGGTGTGGCTCGGGGTCATCTCGGTGGCGGTGTTCCAGTGAGCGGCGAATCCCAGCAGGTGCCGCCGATCAAGCCCTCGATGCCGGAGGCACAACCCATGGTGCCCCTTCATGGCTGGGGTCGGGGGACGTCGACTCGGGCGCACCTGGCCGGGATCGACTCGGTGGCCGATGCTGTTTCGGTACTCCGGAAGGCAGATGGTGATCGCGGGGTCGTACCCCGAGGCCTAGGTCGAAGCTACGGGGATGCCGCACAGAATGCAGGTGGTACGGCGCTGGATCTGACCAAGCTCAACCGCATCCTGCATGTCGATGCGGAATCGGAGCCGCCCACGGTGAGTGTGCAGGCGGGGGTGAGCATCGATGCGCTGATGCGCGCCATGCTGCCGTTCGGGCTCTGGGTTCCGGTCCTGCCGGGAACCAGGCAGGTCACCATTGGCGGTGCGGTGGCCGCGGACGTGCACGGCAAGAATCACCACACCGAAGGCAGCTTCGGCAACCATGTACGATCGCTCGACCTGCTGACCGCCGACCTTGAAGTTCGTACGGTTTCGCCCGACGATGACAATCCGGACCTCTTCTGGGCGACCATCGGCGGAATGGGCCTGACCGGGGTGATTCTGGGCGCCACGATCGCATTGCAGCGTACCGAGACTGCCTACTTCATCGTCGACACCGAACGGTGTTCCGACATCCACGACCTGATGGCCAAAATGTCGAACGGCGATGAAAACTACACCTACTCGGTCGCCTGGTTCGACGCCGTTAGCAAGGGAAAGCACATGGGCCGGGCGGTGCTGACCCGTGGCAACAAGGCGAGGCTGCGCGACCTGCCAGTCAAGCTTGCCAAGGACCCGCTGAGGTTTGTCGCGCCGTCGCTTGGGACGGTCCCCGAGATCTTTCCGAACCGGATGGTCAACCTGGTGACGGCCCGAGCCTTCAGCACGGCTTGGTACCACAAAGCACCCAAGCGTCGGAGCGGCGAGATCCAGAACATTACCGAGTTCTTCCATCCGCTGGACATAGTCGCGGAGTGGAATCGCCTTTACGGCCCGCACGGCTTTCTGCAGTACCAGTTCGTGGTGCCGTTCTCGGAGGCCGATATCTTCCGTACCTGTGTTGAGATGATCGTCAACTCGGGCCATCTGTCATGTCTGAATGTCCTCAAACGATTTGGGCCGGGCGACCCCGCACCGCTGTCGTTCGCGATGCCAGGCTGGACCTTGACCGTTGACCTTCCAATTGAGCCCGGTCTGGACCGGCTCTGCGATGCCCTCGACGAGCAGGTCGTGGCGGCCGGTGGACGGGTCTACTTGGCGAAGGACTCTCGGCTCAGCGCGGCAACGTTTCGGAAGATGTATCCGCGGGTCGAGGAGTTTCTCGCAGTCCGTCGGGAGGTCGACCCTGCGGGGATCTTCAATTCCGATCTTGCCCGCCGCCTGGAACTGAAGTAGGAAGGGGCATGATCAACGCCGTGGGCACGCCGCAGTCCCTGCTGCTGCTGGGCGGCACCTCGGACATCGCCCTGGCTATCGCCCGCCGTTATGCAATCGGCCACAGTCTTCGGGTCGTGCTCGCTGCACGGCCGGGCGAGCGGCGAACCGCGGCCGCCGAGGAGCTGCGCAGCCTCGGCTGCAAGGTTCGCGAAATTGATCTTGAGGCCCGCGACTTCGGTTCGCATCCGGCGACAGTCGAGCAGGCGTTCGCCGATGGTGACATTGATATCGCCGTTGTGGCCTTCGGATTGCTCGGTGATCCTGAACGAGCTTGGCGGGAACCGGAGGCCGTGCTGGAGCTTGCCGAAGTGAACTACACCGCGCCGGTCCACCTCGGAGTGATGGTGGCCGCACGGATGCGAGCTCAAGGACATGGCTTCATCGTGGCGCTGTCCAGCGTGGCCGGTGAGCGGGTTCGGCGGTCCAATTTCGTCTACGGTTCCACGAAAGCCGGCTTCGACGGCTTCTTCCTCGGCCTCGGTGAGGCGTTGCGCGACCATGGGGTTTCCGTGCTGGTCGTGCGTGCTGGGTTCGTCAAGTCCAAGATGACCCGAGGCGTGAACGAAGCGCCATTGGCGGTGACACCTGATGACGTTGCCGACGCGGTTGTCGCTGCGGTGAAGGACAAGCGGGAGCTGATCTGGGTGCCGCCTCCGATGCGGGTGGTCATGTCGGGCCTGCGTCACGTTCCGCGGCCCATCTTCCGCAGGCTGCCGATCTAGTAGAAGCAAAAAGTAAGGAGCCCGCCGGTCAGACCGGGGGGACGCCGTGGCGCCGGTCCGAGAAATGACGATCTTTGGTGGCGGCCGCGGCGAAACGCGCCACGAGTTCCGGACGCAGCTCGGCCGGTTCGACGACGGCGTCGACGATCAATTCGCTGGCCAGATGCAAAATGTCGATATCGGTCTCATAGCCGGCCCGCAGCCGATCAACGTAGGCCGCACGTTCGACTTCGTTGGTGATCTCGGCGATCTTGTTGGCGTATACCGCATTGATGGCGGCTTCCGGGCCCATGACGGCGATCTTGGCAGTCGGCAGCGCGAGGCAGGCATCGGGACCGAAACCAGGGCCAGCCATCGCATAGAGCCCGGCGCCATACGCCTTTCGAACGATCACCGAAATGGTCGGCACGGTGGCTTCCGCCACCGCAGTGATCATCTTCGCGCCGTGCCGGATGATTCCCTGCCGTTCCACCGCGCTGCCGATCATGAAGCCTGGCACGTCCGCGAGGTAGAGGAGCGGCAGATTGAATGCGTCACACTGCCAGATGAACCGTGCTGCCTTGTCGGCCGAGTCGACGAAGAGCACGCCGCCCTTGACCAAAGGTTGATTGGCGACGATGCCGATCGGCTGGCCTTCCAGCAAGCCGAAGCCTGTCACCACTTCGGGCGCGAACAGAGGCTTCAGCTCAAGAAAGGAGCCATCGTCGACGAGCGCCTCGATAATCGCGTGGATGTCATAACCGCGCGACTCCTCAACCGGGACGAGGTCATCGGTGAACTCGCGAGCCGGCTGCGCAGGGTCGTAGCTGGGTGGCGAGCCGCGCCAGTTTCCGGGGAGGTAGGAGAAATACTGCTTGGCTTGCGCGATGGCGTCGGGATCGTCGCCGGCCAGTTGATCACCGCAGCCGGACACGCTGGCATGCATTCGCGCGCCACCCATCTCTTCCAGGCTCACCTTCTCCCCGACCACCATCTCGGCCATGCGTGGTGAGCCGAGGTACATCGATGCATTGCCTTCGACCATGATCACGACGTCGCAGAAGGACGGGGTGTAAGCACCTCCGGCAGCAGACGGTCCGAAGAGGCAGCAGATCTGCGGGACCTTTCCGGACAGCGCGACTTGGTTGCGGAAGATCCGGCCTGCGCCGCGGCGACCCGGGAACAGATCGACCTGGTCGGTGATCCGTGCTCCGGCAGAGTCGACGAACCAGAAAATCGGCAGTTCGTCACGCAACGCCACCTCCGTGATTCGGATGATCTTTTCCACGGTACGGGCGCCCCAGGAGCCGGCTTTGACACCAGGATCATTCGCGACAACTAGCGCTGGACGACCGGATACCAGCCCTCGGCCAGTGACCACGCCGTCGGCTGGAAGTCCGTCCTCGAGCGCATTCGCCAGCTGGCCGTCCTCGACAAAGCTGCCGGGGTCGAAGAGTAGAGCCACGCGATCGCGAACGTAGAGCTTGTTCTGCGCCGAAAGCTTGGCAGCGGCGTGAACATCAGGGGTCTGAGTCAACTCCCGGGCGGCCCGGATCCGCTTGCCCACATTGTCCAGTTCGGTCATGATTTCTACTCCACCGGAAGGCCCAGTGCCCGAGCGATCAGCAACCGCTGCACTTCCGACGTACCCTCGCCGATCTCCAGCGCTTTGGCATCGCGGTAGAACCGGGCGACCGGATACTCCTCCATGAACCCGTAGCCGCCGAACACTTGAGTGGCGATTCGGGTCGCCGTCACAGCGGATTCGGAGGTGTAGAGCTTCGCGATCGCGGCGGCCCTTTTCAACTCAGCGGCCGATCCCCCATGATCACGAAGACTTGCCGCGGCGTAGACCAGCAGTCCTGCCGTATGCGCCATCACATCAAGATCAGCAATGGCAAACGCGACCGCCTGCTTCCCGCCAATGGGACCACCGAAGGACTGTCGCTCGAAGGCGTAGTCCCTCGACATGTCGCGACAGGCTCGAATGCAGCCTAAAGCCAACGCGGCGATCGCAATCCGACCGTCGTCCAGGATGGCGAGGAACTGGGCGTAGCCGTTGCCGCGCTCTCCGAGCAGATGATCTTCTGGCACCCGCACGTCGGCGAAACTCAATGGGTGCGTATCGGAGGCGTGCCATCCCAGCTTCTCGTGCGGAGCCCCGACGGTCAGTCCCTCAGTGGAGCGAGGTACCACGATCGTCGAGATCTCGGGCTTGCCGTTCTCCCGGGTCCCGGTGCGCGCACTGACGGTGATGATCGAGGTGATCGCCGTGCCTGAATTGGTGATGAACTGCTTCGTGCCGTTGATCACCCAATTCCCACCGTTCAGCTTTGCCGTCGTCCGTGTGGCGCCAGCGTCAGAACCCGACTCCGGTTCGGTCAGCGCGAACGCGGCCAGGGCTCGGCCGGCCAGCAAGTCCGGTAGCCAGCGCTCCTTCTGCTCGATGGTGCCGAATCGAGAAATCGGGCTGGCACCGAGTCCGACGGCCGCTTCCAGGGTGATGCCGAGGGACTGGTCGACTCGGCCGATTTCCTCGATCGCGAGACACAGACTGGTGAAGTCGCCGGCTCCGCCATACTCCTCCGGACCGCTCAATCCGAACAGACCAAGATTGGCCATTTGACCGACCGCCTCAAGCGGCAGTTCATGGGCGGCATTCCACTTGGCGACATGCGGCGCCAGCTGCTGATCGGCGAACTCAGCAATAACAGCACGGAAGTCGGCGTGGTCTGTGTCCAACGCGTACGGCGCAGCCATGCGGTCAGTGTAGGGCGATGGCTGCTACCGAAATTGATCTTGCCGAAGGTTGGGGTCAGCCCGGCGGCAGGGATTCGACCGTCAGCGAAGCGGCTCCATCCTGCTGGCCGGTGACGTCCCAGAGGTGATGGACCACGTCGTGCAGGAAGTACTGACTGAGGCTGGCTACGGTGAACTCGGCGCCGTTGGAGCGGCGGCCCTTGCGTTGAAGCTGATCGAGAGTGACTGACGAGAGCCGGGTAACAAAGTTTTCGGCGGCCGCCTCCAGTTCGTCGGCCACAACCTCAGGATCCTGTTCGGAATAGCGCTCCCGGATTGCCGTCTCGTCCTGATTCCAGTTGGCAAAGGTTGGCTCGTCCTCCGCCAGCATCTGGGCGACGCGGCCGTCGAAGATACGGAAGCCATCTCGGACGTGCGCACCGTACTCCAGCGGGGACCACACGTTGGGTCGCGGACGCCTGTTGACCGCCGGGCTGGAACGCAGAATCTGGACCCACTCTTCGGCTGCGACGAATGCTCTCTCCGGGATTTCGCTCGGTTCTACCTCGCCCGCGGCAAGGCCGCACTGCGGGCAGCGACGTGTCAGCGTCCAGGTCCAGTCTTTGGTGTCCGGCTCCGGTTCCACGCCTGCAAGATTAGTGGCGCGGCCGACTCAGTCGTCCACAGGAGCGGCTCAGATCTGTGGAGAATTTGATCACTTCGGTGCATTACTCGGTCGAAAATGTGGACGCTTCGGTGGATGCAGAAATTGCTGAGACCTCTTTTCTGTAAAGGGTTGCGGAGGCTTCAGCAGAGATGTAGAAATCTCTTACGCCTTCCGCAAGGGAGGCGGGACTGGGAGAGACCGAAGGTCCGCACGGTGAGGAAACTCACCGCAGCAGCCGGTGACGGGCTGGTGGGGCCTGTTAGGTCACCCGGTCGGCCGGAGACGTCACTGACTCTGGCCAGCCCGTGGGCCTCTTGCGACTCATACTCGTGAGAGGCCCACACCTTTCCGCGCAAGAATGGCGCCGTGCCCGTTGATCTCGTGCCCGTTGATCTCAACGCCGATCTCGGTGAGTCGTACGGGCGCTGGACGCTCGGCGACGACGCGGCGATGCTCACCCTGATCACCAGCGCGAACGTGGCATGCGGCTTTCACGCCGGTGACCCGACGACGCTGCGGGAGACCTGCCGGCGGGCAGTAGCCGCCGGTGTGGTCATCGGTGCCCAGGTGAGCTACCCCGATCTGGTCGGATTCGGCCGGCGGTTCATCGACATATCGCCGACCGATCTAACCGCCGCGGTGATCTATCAAATCGGCGCCCTGGACGGTCTGGCCCGGTCGGTGGACGGCCGCGTGCGTTATGTGAAACCGCACGGGGCGCTGTATCACTCGGTTATCGATCATGAACAGCAGGCGTGCGCCGTCGTCCAAGCGGTCCTGGATTGCGATGCCGAGCTGCCGGTTTTGGGTCTGCCAGGTTCATTGCTGCTGAAGCTCGCGGCTGCGGCGGGACTGCGCACCGTCACCGAGTACTTCATCGACCGCAACTACACCACTGACGGCCGGCTCGTGGACCGACGGCACGCCAATGCCTTGATCACCGATCCCTCGCTGGCAGCGCAACGAGCGGTGGCTGCCGCCCGCAACGGCCGAGCCGATTCGTTCTGCACCCACGGCGACTCGCCGGGAGCCGTTCAGATGGCCACTGCCGTACGAGACGCGCTACTCGCCGAAGAGATAACGCTCGCTCCGTTCGTCGACCCCTCATGAGCCGCCGGCTGCTCGACTACGGCCCAAGCGCCCTGCTGTTGGAGTGCGAGGACCTGCCAGAGGCCCTCGGGCTGCTTCCGCTGCTTCGCGGGGAACCCAACATCGACGAAGTTATTCCTGGCGCCCGTACCGTGCTCCTCCGGCTGAATGCCCACGTGGACGATGCACAACGGCGGCGGTTACTGACTATGCCCGCGATGGCACTCCACGAGACGGAATCGGCTCCGATCCGGATCGAGGTCGACTACGGCGGTGAAGATCTCGCCGAGGTGGCAAAGCAGATCACCAGCACTCCAGCTGAGGTCATTCGGCTGCACGCCAGCCAAATCTGGACTGTCGGCTTCTGCGGCTTCTCCCCTGGATTCGCTTACCTGCAACCAGAACACGACTGGCTACACGTGCGCCGACGGCCCGTCCCTCGTACTCGGGTACCGGCCGGTGCGGTCGGCTTGGCCGACTCCTGGTCGGGGATCTACCCGCGGGAGGGCCCCGGGGGATGGCAGCTGATCGGCCGCACCGAGGCCCGGTTGTGGGATGTTCGCCGACCATCCCCGGCGCTGCTGCAGCCTGGTGACCGGGTTCAGTTCGTGGCAATCAACGAATCGTGATCTTGATCGTAGACACCGGGCCGCTGGCGGTGATTGAGGACCTTGGCAGGCCAGGTCTCGCTCATCTCGGCGTCCCCCCCTCCGGCGCGGCGGATCGGGCATCCTGCGGCCTTGCCAACCGACTGGTCGGCAATGACGAGATCGACGCAGTCATCGAAGTGACGTTCGGCGGGCTGATCATCGCCGCGGACCAGCTTCACTGGGTTGCTGTCACCGGTCCCCCGACTCAGTTGTGGATCGATGATCAACCGACTGCCTCTCATGCCGCATTGCCATTGCGGCCCGGTCAGCGGCTGCGCATCGATCCGCCCGTGAGAGGAGTTCGTAACTACCTGGCCGCCCGCGGCGGCCTCCAGATGCCGAAAACCCTCGGCAGCCGGTCGACCGATGTCCTATCAGGCCTGGGGCCCGCTCCCTTGCGGCGGGGAACGACCATACAGGTCGGTCAGCCAACCGGCTCGCTGCCAGGCATCGATGTCGCCCCCCAGCGCGTGCCGAGCAAGGATCTGGAAGTGTTTCCCGGCCCGCGCCGGGATTGGTTCACAGGTGAAGCGTGGGCCCGACTTGTCAGCGAGCAATGGACCGTCTCTGCCGATGCCGATCGGATCGGGATCCGATTCGAAGGTCCCGAGCTCGACCGCCGCATCGCTGAGGAGCTGCCCTCAGAAGGTCTGATCCGTGGGGCAGTCCAGGTCCCGGCCGGCGGACAACCCTTGGTCTTCCTCGCCGATCATCCGGTCACCGGTGGATACCCGGTGATCGCCGTCCTTAGCGACGTCTCTGCCGATCATGCAGCGCAGCTCAGGCCTGGCGACCACGTACGCTTCCATGGCTAGACTCCCTCCAGTCAGGACGGTGCCACCCGTCGGTAACTGCGCTCGGAGGGCTTGTGGTCATTCGCAAGGTGCTCGTCGCCAATCGAGGCGAGATCGCGGTCCGGGTAATCCGGGCAGCGACTGACGCGGGCCTGCCCAGCGTCGCGATCTACGCCGATTCCGACGCGGACGGCCTTTTCGTCGCACTGGCTGACGAAGCCTATGCGCTCGGGGGCAATACGCCTGCGGAGACCTACCTGGACATCGACAAAATCATTCAGGTTGCGGCGAAGAGCGGCGCCAATGCCGTCCATCCCGGTTATGGATTCCTTGCCGAGAACGCGACGTTCGCGCGCGCCGTCATCGACGCCGGCCTCATCTGGATCGGCCCTCCGCCATCGGCCATTGAAGCGCTCGGCGACAAAGTCAGAGCTCGGCAGATTGCCGAACAGGTCGGCGCGCCGCTGGTGCCGGGCACCCCGAACCCGGTCGCGGACGCCGCAGCCGTGGTCGCTTTCGCCGAAGAGTACGGGCTCCCGGTTGCGATCAAGGCTGCCTACGGCGGCGGTGGGCGCGGTCTGAAGGTGGCCCGCGAAATGAGCGAGATCGGCTCGCTCTTCGACTCGGCGACCCGGGAGGCCGTGGCAGCATTCGGGCGCGGCGAGTGTTTTGTCGAGCGATATCTGGACAAGCCACGCCACGTCGAGACGCAATGCCTGGCCGACGCCGGAGGCCATGTGGTCGTCGTGTCCACGCGCGACTGCTCACTCCAGCGGCGGTACCAAAAGCTGGTCGAAGAGGCTCCGGCACCTTTCCTGTCCGACGAACAGCAGGAGCAGCTGTACTCGGCGTCCAAGTCGATCTTGAAGGCGGCCGGCTATGTCGGGGCCGGGACCTGCGAGTTTCTCGTCGGTCAGGACGGCACGATCTCGTTCCTCGAGGTGAACACCCGGTTGCAGGTCGAGCACCCCGTCTCCGAGCAAGTGACCGGCCTCGACCTGGTGCGGGAAATGTTCCGGATCGCGAACGGCGAGCCATTGGGTTACGACGATCCGGCGATCACCGGACACTCCATCGAGTTCCGAATCAACGCCGAGGATCCCGGCCGCAATTTCCTTCCGGCGCCCGGCACCCTGACGAGTTGGCGACCTCCGGCCGGACCGGGAGTACGGGTCGACGAGGGCTATCTGAGCGGCATGACCGTACCCGGCGGCTTCGACTCACTGGTCGCCAAGATCATCGTCACTGGTGCGGACCGGGACCAAGCCATGGCGCGTTCCCGCCGGGCGCTGCGCGAGCTGGTGGTTGAGGGAATGCCGACCGTTGTGCCTTTTCATCAAGCCGTGCTGGACGAACCCGCCTTTCTCGCCGCGGACGGCATCTTCGGCGTACACACACGCTGGATCGAGACAGAGTTCACAACCCTAATTCCGCCCTACCCAGGACCCCCCGCCCAGACCCCACCTTCGGCGCAACGTGAGCGGGTCGTGGTTGAAGTCAACGGCAAGCGTCTGGAGGTTGTGGTTCCCGCCGGTTTCGGGGCCAACGGCTCATCGAGCCAGGCCCGCAGCCGCAAGCCCGTTCGGCGCAGCGGTGGTAGCTCGAGCACCAAAAGCCTGTCCGGCAACTCGCTCATCTCCCCCATGCAGGGCACCATCGTCCAGGTTGCGGTCAGTGAAGGTCAGCTAGTGCAGACTGGCGATCTGGTCGTTGTCTTGGAAGCGATGAAGATGGAGCAGCCGTTGACGGCCCATCGCGGCGGGAAGATCGCCCGCCTGACCGCTAGGCCGGGTGCGACGGTGACCAGCGGCTCGATCCTTTGCGAGATCGTCGACGGCTAGTTCGTTCGGTTTGAAAAGACGGTAAAAACCGGCTCAGGCTGAGCGGATTCCGTGCTTTGCCGGGCAGACTGAAATCCATGTCGGAGCTCGTCGTACTTCTGCTGCTGCTTCTCGTGATCGGTGGCGGCGCTGCCCTGTATCGCCGGCATTCCATACAGCAACGGGAAGCCGCCGAGCGGGCCGAGCTGGAATCTGTATTGGCCACCTCTCGCCGGGCCGCCGATGAGGACGTGACGAAGTTCGGGGAGGAGCTGCAACGCCTCGACGCCGACGTCGCCGGGCATGCCCTCGACGAGGCGATGCAACAGGACTACCAGCGGGCACTGGATGCGTACGACAACGCCAAGGCGTCCCTGGACGCGGTTCGAAAGCCCGACGAAATCCGGCATGTCACCGAGATTCTGGAAGATGGTCGATACGCGGTTGCGTGCGTCAAGGCCCGGATTGCCGAGCAGCCGCTACCGGCTAAGCGCCCGCCATGCTTTTTCAACCCGGCACACGGGCCTTCGTCCCGCGATGTCGAGTGGGCGCCGCCGGGCGGCGTTCCCCGCGCCGTACCCGCCTGCCCGGCCGACGCCGAACGGGTGCTTGCCGGAGCGGATCCGTACATCCGCACCGTCCAGGTCGGAGCCCAACGAGTGCCGTACTGGCAGGGCGGTGAGGCATACGCTCCGTGGGCTCAGGGGTACTACAACCGGTGGCGCGGCAGCGACCTCCTGGCCGGTGCGCTGATCGGAAGCTTCTTGTTCGGCGGCATGGGCAACGTATTCGGTGGAGTCGGTGACGCCATCGGTAGCGTCGGCGAAGGGATGGGAGAGGCGATCGGCGGCGTCGGCGAGGGGTTCGGCGAAATCGGCAGCGGCATTGGCGACATGTTCGGAGACATGTTCGACGGCTAGGCTGCCAACTCGACTGCCAGCGCGGCAAGCGTCTCCGCGCAGCCTCCATCAATCTTGATCATTGCCAGCTCATCACCGCGTGTTGCTCCGCGATTGATGATCACCACCGGTCGGCCGTTCTTGGCCGAGTGACGTACGAAGCGGAGTCCAGACATCACGGTGAGCGATGAGCCGAGCACGACGAGCACCTCGGCTTCGTCCACGAGGCGGTAGGCGCGCTCTACCCGAGGCTTGGGCACCGCCTCACCAAAGAAGACCACGTCTGGCTTGAGCCTGCCTCGGCAGCGCATGCACTCGGCCAGCATGAAACTCCGCCAGCTGTCCACCACCGCATCGCCATCCGGCCGCAGGTGCGCATTCTCCAGGACCGATGGCGCGCGCAGGTCAGGATTGAGCTGGCTCAGCCGGGCCTGGACGGCTCCGCGGGACATACGGTGACCACAGTCCAGACAGATTACGACCGCGATCTCACCATGCAGGTTAATCACTCGTGAACTTCCGGCCGCAGTGTGCAGGCCATCGACATTCTGGGTGATGACCCCGCACAACCCGGCACACTCGAGATCAACCAGCAGGAGGTGGCCGGTATTGGGACGGGCCTGCCCCATCCGATGCCAGCCGAGGTATGACCGGGCCCAGTACCGCCGCTGAGCTTCGGCCGAGGAGAGGAACTCCCCGAACTGCATGGGCGTCGCCCGGATGGACGTCGGGCCGCGGTAGTCAGGGATGCCGGAATCAGTCGACATCCCGGCCCCGGTGAGCGCCACCCAGCTGCTGCCTCGCAGCAGATTGGCCGCCGCCATGACAGAGGTGGTGTCGACTGCAACGCTCACGCGTTGACCGTACCTGGCTGCGGCGGGCTCAGGCGACCGTGCGGCTGCCTCTAAGCCGCCTCGCCGCCTCCGCCAATGAGCCGGTGAGGGACGGATAGACGGTAAAGGCTCCTGCGATCTGGTCCACCGTGAGCCGTTCCGCTACCGCAATCGAAATCGGATAGATCAACTCGCTGGCCCGCGGTGATACCACAACGCCGCCCACCACAATTCCGGTCGCGGGGCGGCAAAAGAGCTTGACGAAGCCGTCACGATTGCCTTGCATCTTGGCTCTTGCATTACCGCTAAGCGGCAAGGTCACCTTGCTGGCAGGCACTTCTCCGGCATCGACCTGCCGCTGGGTCACCCCGACTGTGGCGATCTCCGGTGCGGTGAAGACATTGGAGGAGACATTCGTCAAATCCAGCGGCGTGACCGCATCGCCCAACGAGTGCCACATCGCGATCCGGCCCTGCATGGCAGCAACCGAGGCCAGCATCAAGACGCCGGTGCAATCCCCCGCGGCGTAGATGCCGCGCGTCGAGGTGCGAGAGACGCGGTCGACTGTGATGAAGCCGCCGCGATCGAGGCCAACCCCCACATCCTCCAAACCGAGCCCGAAGGTGTTGGGCACCGATCCGACGGCCAGCAAGCAATGCGATCCGTTGACCTCCCGGCCGTCAGTGAGCTCGACCGCCACCGAATCGCCTTTCCGGGTCACCGATGCTGCCCGCGACTTGGACATCACCGTCATTCCTCGACGGACGAAGACATCCTCCAGCACCTGCGCGGCGTCGGCGTCCTCGCCGGGCAGCACGCGGTCCCGGGACGACACCAGGACGACGTCGACACCGAGGGCCTCGTACGCGCTGGCAAACTCGGCACCGGTCACGCCGGAGCCGACCACGATCAGCCGCTCCGGCAGCTCGCACAAGCCGTAAACCTGAGTCCAAGTGAGGATCCGTTCCCCATCTGGCTTCGCCTCGGGCAGTTCCCGGGGCCGTGCGCCTGTGGCGAGCAGGATCACATCGGCGCCCAGGCTCTGCTCCCGGTCGTCGCCTTGCACTACTACCCGGTCAGGTCCATCCAGCCGGCCCGTACCGCGAAGTATCTGAATGTCCTCCTGCCGCAGCCGCTCAGCGATGTCCGCCGATTGGTTCTTGGCCAGTTCCAGAACCCGCGCGTTAACCGCCTCAAGATCGACATGGACGCTGGAATCGACATAGCCTTGCCCGCTCGGACCGAACCGCAAACCAAGCTCAGCCGACTGGCGAACCTCGGTCATGACGTCAGAGGTAGCGATCAAGGTTTTGGATGGTACGCAGTCGGTCAACACGGCCGAGCCCCCCAAGCCGTCGGAGTCGACGAGGGTCACGTCGCCGCCCAGCTGCCGGCCGACGAGGGCAGCCTCGTAGCCCCCCGGGCCGCCTCCGACAATGACCACTCGGCTCACCCCCGCATTCTTTCCTATTCGGAGCTGCTCGCGCATCGCGCTCCTTACCCGTCGGCGTCGTCGTCGACTCGCGAGGAAGAACGCCTCTTGCTCGCTCCTCCTCCGCTCGTCAGCGCGCGGTTATCGAGCTCGCAGCTGATTGCGTGACTAAACGCGTTGACCCTGTGCATGACGGTTACCGGACGATAACCTCACTGGGTGCTCTACGCGGCGTACGGGAGCAATCTCGATCCTCGTCAGATGGCGCACCGCTGCCCGCATTCGCCGCTACGCAGCACCGGCTGGTTACCTGGCTGGCGCATCACCTTCGGCGGCGAGGGCTGGGACGGAGCCTTGCCGACCCTCGTCGAACAGCCCGGCTCGCAGATTTTCGTCGCGCTCTACGACGTGACGGAGGCCGACGAGGCCTCGCTGGACAGCTGGGAGGGTGCCGACCAAGGGTTGTATCGCAAGTTCCGGGTCCGCGTGGCGACGCTCGAAGGCGAGCAGCCGGCCTGGGTCTATGTCCTCGACGACTTCGAGGGCGGCACTCCGAGCGCCATGACAGTTGGAATCCTTGCCGACGCGGCAGAGGCCGCCGGTGCTCCTGCCGACTATGTGGCCGAACTGCGTTCCAGGCCGTGCAAAAGCGGCTGGTAGCTCAGCTATGACGGAACGTGCTCCGGAGTTCGCCGATCCGGAGAAGCTTGCCGCCGAGGGAGCGGCATTTCTGCTCGAGCGGTTCTCCCTTTCCTCCATTGACGTGGCCTTGGTCTTGGGTTCTGGCTGGGCCGCCGCCGCGGACGGCCTCGGGCAGCAGATCGCTCATTGCGATCTCGCCGAGGTTCCGGGCTTCGCCAAGCCCTCGGTTGCTGGCCATGGGAGTGAGCTTCGAGTGGTCCGTACGACAGGGGGCAAGATCGCGGCAATCTTCACCGGGCGCACTCATCTGTACGAGGGCCGGGGCGCGGCCCAGGTCGTTCATGGGATCCGGACGTCGGCGGCAGCGGGTGCCAGGATCGTCGTGCTGACCAACGGTTGCGGCGGACTCAACCGAGACTGGCCCCCGGGGACGCCGGTACTGATTCGAGACCACATCAATTTGACCGGGGCAACTCCGTTGATCGGTGCCAGGTTCATCGATCTGTCCGAGGCCTATGCCAGCCGTCTCCGCGATCTTGCTCGATCGGTGGAGCCGGAATTGCCCGAAGGTGTCTATGTGCAGTTCCGGGGGCCGCAGTTCGAGACACCAGCTGAAGTGAGGATGGCAGGCGTGCTTGGCGGCGACCTGGTAGGAATGTCTACCGCACTGGAAGCCGTCGCCGCGCGGGAGGCTGGCATGGAGGTCTTGGGAATCTCGCTGGTCACCAACCTCGCGGCCGGAATCTCAGCTACGCCGCTGAGTCACCAGGAAGTGCTCGAAGCGGGCCAGGAAGCGGCACCACGCTTGCGCCGCTTGCTGGCGGGCATCGCATCCGCACTGTGACAGGCCCGACGCTGAGCGAAGACCTGCTGGCCGAGGTCGACGCCTGGACAGCCCAGGATCCCGACCCGATCACACGGCAGCAGGTGGACGAGCTCCTGGCCGCGGCCAAAGCCGGAGATTCGACTTCTCTGGCAGAGTTGACCGACGCCTTCACCGGCCGGCTGCAGTTCGGGACCGGGGGCTTGCGCGGCCACCTTGGGCCGGGGCCGAACCGGATGAACCGAGTTGTCGTTACCCAGGCCGCGGCCGCGCTGGCCGAATATCTCCTCGACCTGCAGCTGACCGGCGGCACCGTGATCATTGGCTACGACGCTCGACACAATTCCGAGCCATTCGCGCGTGACACCGCCGAAATCATGGCGGGCGCTGGATTTCACGCGATGATCACCGACCATCCGGCGCCGACGCCGCTCGTTGTCTTCGGCATTCGTCACTTCTCATGCGTAGCCGGGGTGGTGGTCACGGCGTCGCACAACCCGCCTCAGGACAACGGCTACAAGGTCTACCTCGCTGACGGATGTCAGATCCTGCCGCCGACGGACGATGAAATAGCGGCGAGGATTTCCACTTTGGCCGCGTGGAACCTGAACGACTTTCCCCGCGCTAAGTCCTATATATCGATTGGCGACGAATTGCGCGCTGCCTACCTGGCACGTGTCGCGTCGCTGGTACCAATTGATGCCCCGCGCAATATGCGTTGGGTCTATACCCCGTTGCACGGAGTCGGTGGCCCGCTGGTGGCGTCAGCGATCGATGCCACCGGATTCGACGCTGCCAGTGTGGTCGCCGAGCAGGCTGAGCCCAATCCGGAGTTCCCAACCGTGACACTTCCCAATCCGGAGGAACCGGGCGTTATGGATTTGGCAATGGCGCTGGCGGAGCGGATCGGAGCCGACCTGGTCATCGGCAATGACGCGGATGCGGACCGATGCGCAGCGGCAGTTCCGATCGGCGGGCGCTGGCGGATGCTGCATGGCGACGAGCTGGGAGTATTGCTCGCGGATGACGCCCTGCGGCGGGGCGTCCAGGGAACCTTCGCCTGTTCGGTCGTGTCCAGCTCGCTGCTGTCAAAGATGGCAGCTGCGTACAACCAGCCGTTCGTATACACCCTGACCGGTTTTAAGTGGATTGGCCGGGTGCCGGGGCTGGCCTTCGGCTATGAGGAGGCGCTGGGCTACTGCACCGATCCAGCAGCCGTGCCGGACAAGGATGGCATTTCGGCCCTGATCCGTGTACTGGCACTGGCGGCGCAGCTCAAGGCGGAGAAGTCCACGCTGGCCGACCGGCTCGATGAGATCGCCATTCGATACGGGATACATGAGACAGAGCTGCTAGCCACTCGGGTAAATGACGTCGCCCTCATTCGCCGAGCGATGGCACGGTTGCGCGCGGAGCCACCCCAGAACCTCATCGGGCAGCCTGTGTCGGTAACCGACATGCTTCATGGGACTGAGGGTTTGCCGCCCACCGACGGGGTCCGGCTGGTCGGCCAGGCGATATCGGTTGTGGTACGCCCGTCCGGGACGGAACCGAAACTCAAGTGTTATCTGGAGGCGCGACTACCGCCCCCCTCGAGCGCCGATCTTCGGGCTGCCCGGGGCGAGGCGCGGAGCATGCTCGAGCGCCTCCGCTCGCAAATTTCTGCAACGCTCCGAGTCGACTGAAGCATATTTCGGCCGCTATTGGACTTCTGGGCTAGGATTTCTTGCACGGGCAGCGCTGTCCCGCTGATTATGTCGCAGCTGAACGGGGGCTAGATGGCTGAGCGAATCCACATCGAACCGGGTGAAGTACATCAGATGCTGGGCCGTCATCTGTTGACCGACGGCATGAAGCTGGTAGTCGACCTCAAGCGAAGCGGTGGCAGCCGTCTGGTCGACGCGCGCAACGGTAAGCGCTATCTCGACATGTACACCTCCTTTGCGTCCGCCCCGCTCGGTATCAACCCGCCTCAGTTGATCGACGACCCCTCGTTCATGACTGAGCTTGCCCAGGTTGCGGTGAACAAGCCCGCGAACTCGGATATCTACAGCATCGCCTACGCGGAGTTCGTCGAAACCTTCGTTCGCGTCCTGGGTGATCCGAAACTTCCACATCTGTTCTTCATCGAGGGCGGTGCGCTGGCGGTGGAGAACGCTCTCAAGGTGGCCTTCGACTGGAAGAGCCGGCACAACGAGGCCGCCGGGCGCAGCCCACACCTTGGCACTCGGATTTTGCATCTCACCCGCGCCTTTCACGGTCGGAGCGGTTATACCCTGTCGCTGACCAACACCGAACCGGTTAAGACCAACCGCTTTCCCAAGTTCGATTGGCCGCGGATCGACGTGCCCGCGATCACCTTCCCGCTCGAGGATCATCTCGGCGACGTCATCGCCGCCGAGCAACGCGCGCTGGAACAGGCTCGCTCCGCGTTCCTGGCGTATCCGTACGACATCGCCGCGTTCATCGCCGAACCAATCCAAGGAGAGGGCGGCGACAATCACATCCGGGCCGAATTCTTTGCGGCCTTGAAGCAGATCGTGCATGACAAGGACGCCCTGTTCATCTTCGACGAGGTGCAAACGGGGGTGGGCACCACGGGCACGCCTTGGGCTTATCAGCAGCTAGGCGTGCAGCCCGACATCGTGGCATTCGCCAAGAAAGCCCAGCTCGGCGGCATCATGGCCGGCGGCCGCGTCGACGAGGTGCCGGATAACGTCTTTGCCGTCTCCGGCCGGATCAACTCGACCTGGGGCGGCGGCTTGACCGACATGGTCCGGTCTCGCCGGATCTTGGAGATCATTGAATCCGAAGGTCTCATCGAGGAGGCCGGGGCCAAGGGAGCGCAGCTGGTGGCCGGTCTGGCGGAGGTGCAGGGGCGGACGGGCAGGATCAGCAATGTGCGCGGCCGGGGCCTCTTCGTGGCCTTCGATGTCGACACGCCGAAACTGCGCAACTCGGTCATCTCTTACCTGCGAAGGGTAGAGCGGGTCATCGTGCTGCCGTGCGGGATTCGATCGATCCGCCTCCGCCCGGCGCTGTCGGTGACCTGCGATGAGATCGACGAAGCCGTCGGCGCGATCGACCGAGCGATTTCAGCGGTGTGGAGTAGGAGGGCGTCATGAGCACATCAGTGTTCTCGATCATCGATGGCTCGCCGGTGCCAGGCGGCCGCACGGCGCCGAGCACCAATCCGGCACAGCTTTCAGAGATCGTGGGTGAGGTCTCGTACGCCGATGCCGCTACCTTTGTTCGAGCTGCCGAATCCGCCAGCAAGGCGCAGCAGACCTGGGCTGCCGTCCCGGCACCAATGCGGGGCCGAGCGATTGCCCACATAGGCCGGCTGATCGAGGACAACGCCGATGCCCTTGCCCGGCTGCTGACCGCGGAGATCGGCAAGCCGTACGGCGAGGCGCTGGGCGAGGTGCGCGAGATCATCGACACCTGCGACTTCTTTCTCAGCGAGGGCCGTCGGCTGTACGGCCAGACCGTGCCGAGCGAGATGCCGGACAAGCAACTTTTCACCTACCGGCGTCCGGTTGGCGCCGTAGCCGTGATCACTGCCGGCAACTTTCCGGTGGCCGTCCCGGCCTGGTACATCGTGCCGGCGCTGGTAGCCGGCAACGCGGTCGTCTGGAAGCCGGCGGAATACTCGGCCGTAGTCTCAGCGGCACTGCATGAACTGTTCGTCCGCGGTGGCGGGCTGCCGGACGGCGTCTTCAATGTCGTCCACGCCGACGGCGCAGCCACCTTTAACGGGCTGCAACAGTCCCTAGAGAGCGGGTTCATCCACAAGGTCGGGTTCACTGGTTCATCCCTAGTGGGCCGCGAGATCGGCGCACTGGCCGGACGGTATCTGCTGACTGCCTGCCTGGAACTCGGCGGCAAGAACCCCTTGGTCGTGACGCCCAGTGCAGACCTCGATCTAGCGGTCGAGGGTGCGTTGTTCTCTGGCTTCGGCACGGCTGGGCAACGTTGCACCTCATTGGGCACGATCATCGCGCACGAGTCGATCCATGATCAGTTCCTGGCCAAGTTCACCGCGGCCGTCGCGATGGCGAAGGTCGGTGATCCTACGTCCGACGTCTTGATGGGACCGCTGCTGGACGCGAAGTTCGCCGAGCGCTTCGACGAGTATCTCAGTTGGATCCAGCCACACCACACGGTGCATGGTGTCCGGGGCCGGATCACGGCCGACAATCCGCGCCACGGCTTCGTCGGTGATCCGAGCGACGGGCTGTACTACCACCCGGTGATTGTCGACGGGATACGGGCCGACGATCGCATCTTCGGTGAGGAGACCTTCGGTCCGATCGTCGGCGTCACGACCTACGACACGTTGAGCCGGGCAATCGAGCTGGCCAACGCTCCCGGCTACGGGCTTTCATCGTCGATTTACACCACCGATCCGAACGAAGCGTTCAGCTTCCAAAGCAATATCAGTGCGGGCATGGTGTCGATCAACAACTCGACGTCCGGCGCGGAGGCGCACCTGCCCTTTGGCGGCAATGGTAAGTCGGGCAACGGGTCCCGGCAGTCAGGGATATGGGTGCTCGACCAGTTCACCCGATGGCAGGCGGTCAACTGGGATTACTCGGGCCGGTTGCAGAAGGCCCAGATGGATACCGTCGAACTGACCTCGGACCAAGACTTCCGCCTCTAGTTGTATGCACCCCCTCGAGGAACATTTCCGCAAATCGCTCAAACAACCTGAGCCGGTCCTCAGGCAGCCTGGCGGCAGTGTCGACCTGTGGGCGCTGTTCCAGGCTCAAGCGACCAGCCGGCACCTCGACTTTGTGGTGCGCGAGTTGCAGCAGCAGGGCCGTGCTTTCTACACCATCTCCTCCGCCGGTCATGAAAGCAATGCGATGATCGCACTGGCCTCTCGGCCGTCCGATCCAGCCCTCCTACACTACCGGTCTGGCGGCTTCTACGTGGCCCGAGCCGGCCAGATCCCGGGTTCGACGCCGATCCGGGACGTGCTGTCGGGCGCCCTCGCCCTAGCCGGCGACCCGATTGCCGGCGGCCGGCACAAGGTCTTCGGCCATCCCGACCTGGCGATCATCCCGCAGACGTCGACAATCGCCTCGCACCTACCCCGAGCCGTCGGTCTGGCCATCGCTCTGCACCGCGCACATCGGCTTGGGGTGGAATGCGAGTGGCCCCTGGATGCGGTGGTGATCTGCTCCTTCGGTGATGCGTCAGCCAATCACTCGACAGCCACCGGGGCGATCAACACGGCCATCAACACGGCTTTTCGCACCCTGCCGGTCCCGATCCTGTTCCTCTGCGAGGACAACGGCTTCGGTGTATCGGTACCTACGCCGGAAGGCTGGATCGAGTTCGCCTACGGCTCCCGGCCTGGCCTGGATTACTTCATCGCGGACGGTGCCGATCCGCAGTCCGCTTGGCCGGTCATTCGCGAAGCGGTGGACCGAGTGCGGGATCGCCGGCGGCCGGTCTTCTTACATCTTCGGACGGTGCGATATCTCGGCCATGCCGGCAGCGACGCCGAGATCAGCTACCGAAAACCCCGCGAGATCGAGGCGGACTACGACCGAGATCCGTTGCTGGCGACGGCCCGGCAGCTGCTGGCCGCAGGGGCCCGCGAGCAGGACATAGCCACCCGATATGAGGCCATCCGAACGGCGGTCGAAGAGGAGGGCGAGCGGCTCAGCGGCGAATCTAGGTTGAGCTCGACGTCGGAAATCATGGCTCCGCTCGCCGGGCGGCGGCCGGGTCGAGTTGCAAAGGTGGCCGAGGCACTGGCCGGTCCCGCCACCGGAAAGCAACGCACGCTGGCTGAATCGATCAACGCGACCTTGAGCGACATCCTTGCTACGGACCGTCGCGTGATCATCTTCGGTGAGGATGTCGGCGTCAAGGGCGGCGTTTATGGTGTGACGGCGCGCCTGGCCCGTCGATACGGCCCGGCTCGGGTGTTCGACACCCTACTGGACGAACAGTCGATCCTCGGGCTCGGCCTTGGCGCTGGTCTCGCGGGCCTGCTGCCGATACCAGAGATCCAATACCTGGCCTTCCTGCACAACGCAGAAGATCAACTGCGCGGGGAAGCGGCCACGCTTCCATTTTTCTCATCAGGCCGCTTCACCAACCCGATGGTGGTCCGGATCCCGGGGCTTGGCTACCAGAAGGGCTTCGGCGGTCACTTCCACAACGACAACGCGCTCGGGGTGTTGAGCGATATCCCCGGTCTGATCTTGGCCTGCCCGGCCCGCGCCGACGATGCCGCCGGCATGCTCCGAACCTGCGTTGCATCGGCCATAACCGACTCGGCGGTGTCTGTTCTCCTCGAGCCCATTGCGCTGTACCACCAGCGCGACCTGCACGAGAAGGGTGACGGCGGCTGGCTGGCCTTCGACGACGGTGGCTCAGTGCCCATCGGGAATGCCCGACTCTATAGATCCGTCGGAGCCTGCTTAACCATCGTCACCTTCGGCAACGGCGTGCCGATGAGCCTGCGGGTAGCTCGCCGGTTGGCCGGGCACGGAATTGCCGCCGACGTGCTGGACCTCCGCTGGCTGGCCCCGCTCCCGATCGAGGACCTGCTGGCGGCGGCTACCACCACCGGCCGGGTACTGGTCGTCGACGAGACGCGCCGCACTGGTGGCATCGGGCAGGCCGTGGTGAGCACCCTTGTCGAGCTTGGTTTCGACGGTCCTATCGTTCGAGTAGCCAGCCAGGACAGCTTTATACCGCTCGGACCTGCGGCGGCGTTCGTGCTCCTCAGTGAGGACGAGATCGAGAAGGCAGCAATGAGCTTGACCGACGCGGGAAGAGGATCGGCATGACAGGCCCTCTCGAACTGCTTGACGTTGATCGTCTGTTGAGCGCCGAGGAGCGCGACATCCAGGCAGCCGTGCGGGACTTCGTCGACCGGCGGGTCAAGCCGTACATAGCCGATTGGTTTGAGCGAGGTGACATCGATCTCGGCCTGATGAAGGAGGCAGGGTTACTCGGACTGCTCGGCATGCATCTTGACGGCTACGGGTGCGCGGGCACCAACGCCGTCTCGTACGGTCTGGCATGCATGGAGCTGGAAGCCGGCGACTCAGGCGTGCGGAGCATGGTCTCGGTTCAAGGGTCACTTGCCATGTTCGCGATCTGGAGGTTCGGCAGCGAGGATCAGAAGAACGCCTGGCTGCCCCGGATGGCCAGCGGTGAGGCGATCGGCTGCTTCGGGCTCAGTGAACCTGACTTCGGTTCCAATCCCGCCGGCATGAGAACCCGGGCCAAGCGGGACGGCGACGAATGGGTGATCAACGGCACCAAGATGTGGATCACCAATGGATCCGTGGCTGAGATAGCCATCGTCTGGGCGAAGACCGACGATGGGATCCGAGGGTTTCTTGTGCCCACTACGACACCCGGCCTCTCGGCACCCAAGATCAACAAGAAGCTTTCGTTGCGGGCCTCGATCACCTCCGAGCTGGTGCTCGACAACGTACGGCTGCCAGATCACGCGGTATTGCCCGAGGCGAAAGGTCTCCGCGGTCCCCTGTCCTGCCTCAACGAGGCACGGTTCGGAATCGTCTTCGGTGCGCTCGGTGCTGCGCGCGACTGTCTGGAGATCGCCATTGAGTATGCGAAAACCCGGGAGGTCTTCGACCGACCGCTGGCTTCATTCCAGCTGACCCAGGCCAAGCTGGCCGACATGTCGCTGGAGCTGCAGAAGGGTTTCCTGCTAGCGCTGCATTTGGGCCGGCTCAAAGATGATCATCGGCTGGAGCCGCAGCAGGTGAGTCTTGGCAAGCTGAACAACGTCCGCGAGGCGCTGGCTATCGCCCGCGAGTGCCGCACGATCATCGGCGCAAACGGAATCACCTTGGAGTATCCGGTACTTCGCCACGCCAACAACCTGGAATCGGTGCTGACCTACGAAGGCACCTCGGAGATCCATTCGCTGGTCATCGGCCAGGCACTCACCGGCTATAACGCATTCAGCTGATCGCGCTTATCGGTGCGACAGTTCAGCTCGGATCTGATGTCGCACCTCCGCCCAGATCATGGACTCGACCACCAGGGCAATGGTCAGGAGGCCTGCCACCACGCCAAGCTGGGCGATGGCAGGTAATGCGTCGACCAGTGGGAGGGCCACGAGCAGGGCGCCGGCCGTGCCCAGCCGGACTACTGACAGTTGGTGCACGGTGATCCGTTTGAAGACCACGTGCGCCAGCAGGTAGAGGACAACTCCGCCAATCAAGGCAGCCAGAGCAACACCCTTCAGCGGATCAGTCAATGAATGATCGTCGGTGTGGGACACATACTCCAGGACTTTCTTGACGCCCAACGCGGTGAGCACGATGCCCAGCACGAGTGGCAGATGGGCGTAGGAGAAGGCGTTGCGACCCAACCGCGGCCGGCTTTCGATGGGCTCTGAGGTCAACGCATGCTCACCTTGCAGCGCGCTGACATCGAAGTAGGCCCACCACATCGCCGATGCCAGGAGCAGCCCCAAGATCGACGCGACAATGATCGGCATGGAGATCGGACGCTCAGCCACGCCAACGCCGATCGCGACGATGGACTCGCCCAACGCAACGATGATGATCAGGCCGTGGCGCTCCGCGAAGTGACCGGGAGCCGGCAGTCGCCAGCCAGACGCTCCGCCGAGCGCTGTGCCGATGTAGTCCACGGCGAGGGCGGCGATCCACAGGGCAGTCTGCACCCAACCGTGGAACTGCGCGGCGATCAGCAGCAGCGCAGTGCCCCCGAGCACGCTTGGGGTAAACCGCAGCACCTGCTGCCGCAGGCCACGGTCGTCCCGAGAGAGAATCCAGAACAGAACGAGGTGCATCATCCGGAAGATCAAGTAGCAGATCGAGAGCACAACCGGCCCGGAAAGCCCACCCGGCGCATCATCGAAGGCCTCCGGAATGCATAGCGCCATGAGGAACATGGCCGCCATGGAGACCAGCATCACTAGCTTGATCTGGGCCTCGTCCGCGCTGACCACGTTCGCAATCCACGCATAGCCGGTCCACGTCCACCACAGCAGCATCACGATGAGCACGCCTCGAAGAACTCCGTGCCAGGTGAGCTCCGCCGCCAAATAGGCCGTCACCTGGGTCAGTGCGAACACGAAGACCAAATCAAAGAACAACTCCAGCGGCGTGACCGCGGCTTCCTGGGTGCCCTGCCGGACCGGCGGGCGACGCACCTGCACCCGCCCATTCTGAACCAGCCTGAAAACTGCCTGCCAGTGGACGCCCGAACTGTATTTTCGGGGTTTCGCGCTAGCGAGCAGTCACTTTTCAGGGCAACCAGCGTTTTCGATCAAACTTCGATGGGCGCCCACGAGGGGCCGGTCTCGCCGAGCATCTGGTCGAGCTTTGCGAACAGTGGGACCGGCTTGGCCAGCGGCGTACCGGGCGAGATCGGCCGCGACTCCCAGCGCGCCCGCTCAGCCGCGTAGTCACCCATGATCACCGGATAGTCCGGCGCAGCCTCTTCGCTCACTTCACGGATCTCGGGCTGGGCCGCCCAGACACCGGTACCACCGAGCGCTTCATAAACCTTCTGCGCGGCATGGGGCAGGAACGGTGTGAGCAAGGTGTTCGCATCCGAGACCACCTGCAGCGCGGTGTGCAATACCGTGTCCCGACGATCGGGATCGCTGCCGAGCTTCCATGGTTCGGTGTCGGAGATGTACTTGTTCGCCGCTCCGACGATTCGCATAGCTTCGGTGATCGCGAGCTTGAACCGGTTGCGGCTAAGCAGCTCCCCAACTGTGCCGAACGCTGCCTGTGAGGTCGCGAGCAGGTCGGCGTCAATGTCGGTTAGCGCGTTCTGCGGCGGAATCGCGCCGTTGTTCCGCTGCGCCATCGAGATCGACCGGTTGACCAGATTGCCCCATTCGTTGGCCAGCTCGAAGTTGGTGCGGCGGACAAACTCGTCCCAGGTGAAGTCCGTGTCGTTGGCTTCCGGCCCCGCTACGGCGATGAAGTACCGAAGTGGATCCGGCCCGAACTCGCGAAGGAAATCGCCGACGTAGATCACTCTCCCGCGGCTGGTGGAGAACTTGGATCCGCTCATCGTGAGGTACTCGCTGGACACCAGCTCATCGGGCAGCCGAAGCTCACCAAGTGGTCCTACCGTGCCGCCGTGGTCGCCTTCCCCGTTGTGGCCGAGCAGGATGCCGGGCCAGATGACCGAGTGAAAAACGATGTTGTCCTTGCCCATGAAGTAGTAGCTACGCGCGTCCGGGTTGATCCACCACTCCCGCCAAGCGTCCGGATCACCTGTCCGCCTGGCCCACTCGACCGACGCCGAGAGGTAGCCGATGACGGCGTCGAACCACACGTACAGTCGCTTCAAGGGTTGATCCCGCCATCCGTCCAGCGGTACTGGCACACCCCAGTCAAGATCACGAGTGATGGCCCGGGGCCGCAGGTCCTCCAGCAGGTTCTGGCTGAACTTCAACACGTTCGGCCGCCAGTCCGTACGATCACTCAGCCACTTGCCGAGCGAGCCGGCCAAGGCAGGCAAGTCCAGGAAGAAATGCTCGGTCTCAACGAATTTCGGAGTCTCGCCGTTGATTCGCGACGCGGGATTGATCAGGTCGACCGGGTCGAGCTGGTTGCCGCAATTGTCACACTGGTCGCCCCGAGCGCCGGGATAACCGCAGATTGGGCAGGTGCCCTCGATGTAGCGATCCGGCAACGTGCGGCCGGTCGAGGGACTGATTGCGCCCATCGTTTTCTTGGGCACCACATAGCCGTTCCTGTGCAAACCCAGGAAGACGTCCTGTACCACGGCGTAGTGGTTCCGAGTGATCGTGCGCGTGAACAGGTCGTAGGACAATCCGAGGGCAGTCAGGTCTTCGACAATCACCCGGTTGTACTTGTCAGCCGTTTCT
>Ga0126312_10000033_pt1 | contig 49113 bp, 52 predicted proteins | sample Plot104A_FD_92537 | JGI IMG/M metagenome (GOLD analysis project Ga0126312, IMG submission 92537) | Serpentine soil microbial communities from UC McLaughlin Reserve, CA, USA - Plot104A | ecosystem: Environmental > Terrestrial > Soil > Grasslands | place: USA: UC McLaughlin Reserve, Lake County... | reverse complement strand
CTGGCCGAATGGCCCGAGGACATGCTCGTCGCTCTTCCCCGAGGCATTTCCCGACATGTAGTGCGGTTCGTCCGAGTGGGCAACGACATCTACGCACTGAAGGAAGTGTTGGAGCATCTCGCGCTCCATGAGTACCGGCTGCTCCGTGACCTCGCCCGCCTGGACACCCCGTCGGTAGAGGCGATCGGCGTCGTTACCGATCGGGTCGGTGTTGACGGGGAGCCGCTCGACCCGGTGCTGATCACAAACCATCTTCAGTTCTCACTTCCCTACCGGGCCTTGTTCTCCCGCGGTGTCCGACAGGACACGGTGAACCGGCTGGTCGACGCGATGGTGGTCTTGCTGACCCGGCTGCACCTGATCGGGTTCCTCTGGGGTGACGTTTCGCTATCCAACACCTTGTTCCGCCGCGACGCGGGTGCCTTCGCGGCCTATCTGGTGGATGCGGAAACCGGCGAGCTCCATGACCAGCTGACTCACGGTCAACGCGAGCATGACCTGACCATTGCTCGGACCAACCTGTATGGCGAGTTCTCCGACTTGGAGGCCGGTGATCTGCTGGACTCCGCCCTGGACCCGCTGAAGCTGGTCGACTTGATCGAGAACCGCTATCGCGAGCTCTGGAGAGAGCTCACCGGCCTTGAGGAGTTCGACACCGGTGAGATGCACCGGATAGAAAGCCGAGTCCGCCGGCTCAACGCCCTCGGTTTCGACGTGGCCGAGCTGGACATCACGACCGACTTCGGCGGATCCACCATCCGGATCCAACCCAAGGTGGTCGATGCCGGGCATCACCAGCGACGACTGATCAGGCTCACCGGGCTGGACACCGAGGAGAACCAGGCCAGGCGCCTTCTCAATGATCTTGACTATTACCGGGCTCGCACGGATCAGCAGGGTGCGGATGAGGCTGTGGTCGCGCACGAGTGGCTGACCGATGTATTCGAACCGGTCGTCCAATCGGTACCGTCCGAACTTCGCGCCAAGCTCGAGCCGGCAGAGATTTACCACGAGGTGCTGGAGCATCGGTGGTTCCTCAGCGAGAGAGCGGGCGCTGAGGTGCCGATCCAGAAGGCAGCACAGAGCTACATCGACACTGTGCTGCGACGGCTGCCAGACGAGGAAGTCGCGCTTTCAGCGGTCGAGGCGATGGGCCCGCTCGCCAACCCCTTCGATCCGTCCCAGGGATTCGCCGACGACGAGTACGAGGAGCCGTACGACCCTTGGGAGGACGGAGCAGCCGCTCCTGGGGCCGAGGAAGAGCTACCAGCCACCGACTATCTCGACATCGCCGCCCTGCGCGCCAAAGCAAGGAAATAAGGCCTGAGTCATTTCGGAGGGAGACGAAGGGCACCGTCCAGGCGGATCACTTCTCCGTTGAGCAGCGGGTTGCCGATGATCGCTTGGACCAGCAACGCGTATTCCTCCGGCCGGCCAAGCCGCGGCGGATGCGGAACCTGACCTTCCAAGATCGACTTGGTGTCACCGGGAAGGCCGGCCATCATCGGGGTCTCCATCACGCCAGGAGCGATCGTCATGACCCGGATCGCCTTGTCGGCGAGGTCACGGGCCGCGGTGAGGGTCAGGGAAACAACGCCGCCCTTGCTGGCCGAGTAGGCGGCCTGGCCGATCTGGCCGTCGAACGCGGCCACGCTGGCTGTCATGATCACCAGGCCGCGATCACCGTCAAGCGGTTCGTTGTCGATCATCACCGCGGCCGCGAGGCGGAGCACGTTGAAGGTGCCGACCAGATTGATGTCGATCACAGTACGGAAATCACCCAATGGGAGGATGCCGCGCTTGCCAATCACCCGGCCAGGCGTTGCAACGCCAGCGCAGTTCACTGCGACTCGCAGGATGCCAAGATCAGCTGCCGCATCGACAGCCGTCTGCACCTGGTCTTCGGACCGTACATCGGCCGGGGCGAATAACACTGTCGTGCCCAGCTCCTGCGCGACATCGGCGCCATTCGAGCTTGCAAGATCAACAAGGACTACCCGGGCTCCGGCCGCCACCGCCGCCGCGGCCGTTGCCTGGCCGAGCCCCGAGGCCCCGCCGGTTACCAGCACGACGTCATTTCCGGTCAGCTTCATCGGTCTTCTCGCAGCAGCTGGCGGCTGATCACCAGCCGCTGGATCTGGTTCGTACCTTCGAAAATCTGACCCGCCTTGGCTTCCCGGAAATAGCGCTCGACCGGAAAGTCGCGGGTGTAGCCATATCCACCGAGAACCTGGATTGCGTCGGTCGTGACTCGCATCGCCGCCTCGGTGCAGATCAGCTTGGCAACGGCCGCGTCCCGGGTGAAGGCCTGGCCGGCATCCCTTTTTCGTGCAGCCAGCAGGTAGGTGGCACGTGCTGAATCCACCGCCGCCGCCATATCCGCAAGCAGGAATTGCATGCCCTGAAAATCTACAATCCGGCGGGCGAACTGGACGCGCTGCTTCGCGTAGGAGACTGCACAGTCCAACGCCGCCTGGGCCAGGCCGGTGGCGCAGGACGCGATGCCGAGTCGGCCGGAGTCCAGCGCGGACAGAGCTATCTTCATGCCCTCGCCCTCGGCGCCGATCCGCCGGAATTCAGCGACCGGCACCTGGTCGAAATAGAGCGAGGTTGTCGTCGACGCCGTCAGGCCCATCTTGTGCTCGGGTGCCCCGAAGCTCAACCCCGGCGAATCGGCCGGCACAAGGAAACAGCTGATGCCACCATGCGGGTCGCCGCCGGTTCGTGCAAAGGTCGTATAGAAATCGGCAACAGAGCCATGAGTGATCCAGGCTTTGCTCCCAATCAGCGCATAGCCATCGTCGGTGACTTTGGCCCGGGTCGTCATGCCAGCGATGTCCGAGCCCGCCTGCGGCTCGGATAATGCGTAAGCGCCTAGCTGGTCACCGGCGATGAGCGGCGGCAACAGCGCTTCTTGCTGTTCTTCGGTCCCGGAACCCAGGAGCGGTGACAGCGACATGACGTGCACCGAAACACCTAGCCCGACGCTGAACCATGCAGCCGCAATCTCCTCCAGTGCCTGCAGGTACACCTCGTACGGTTGCCCAGCACCACCGAACCGCTCCGGATAGGGCAGTCCTAGCACTCCGGCCGCGCCAAGCATGTCAAAGAGCTCGCGCGGGAACCGTTCCGCCGCCTCCTCGTTGGCTGCCCGTGGCTCGAGCTCACGCCGGGCGATCTGCCGGACCGCCTGCACCAACTCCGCCGCCTCTGGGGATGGCAGCACCCGATCGACGGTCATCGGTGCTCCTGAACCTCCTAGCGCAGGCATGGCTTCTGTGCTGGCATCCATGCTGCCACCGCCGGGATCCGGCTTGATCAACCTGCAATACGCTTCACGCATGGCGGATGAGGATCTCTCCAAACTCGGCGAGGACCTGATCACGACCGCTGGACGTATCATGCGCTGGGTTCCAAAGCCCAGTCGGATCCGCCTGTCTTTGGCGGCGACCCGCATCCTAGCCGGAATCAACGACAACGGCTCGTGCCGGATCAGCGACCTTGCCGCGCAGGAACGCTCATCCCAGCCCACGATCACCAATCATGTTAAGCGCCTGGAAAGCGCGGGCTTCATCGAGCGGTCCCCCGACGCAGACGACGCTCGTGCCTGGCGGATTCGACTGACCGAAGCCGGGCAGCAGGAACTGGCCGAGATGCGGCAAGCTGTCGGCGCCAGTCTCGAGCCGTATCTGGCAAGGATGTCTCAACGTGATCGCAAAGCTCTGCACGCCGGCGTCGAGGTCATGCAGCGCCTGATGGCGCTCGATAGGCTTCCGAAGTGAGAGCTGAAGCGGACGATTTCCGGCTTTACGACAGCGCAACACGATCAATACGCGATTTCAAACCGGTCGTCCCCGGTCAAGTCTCGATCTACCACTGCGGCCTTACCGTTCAAGCCAGCCCGCATCTGGGACACATCCGCAAGGAAGTCGTGTTCGATGTGCTTCGCCGGTGGTTGACATGGTCCGGCTATGAGGTCACGGTGATCGCCAATGTCACCGACATCGACGACAAAATTTTGATCAAGTCCGCCGAAGCCGGCGTGCCATGGTATGCCCACGCCTACCGCTTCGAGCGCGAGTTGCATGAAGCCTACGAAGCCCTCGGTTGCATTCCACCGACCTACGAGCCGCGAGCCACCGGGCATGTACCCGAGATGATCGAGATGATTACCGAGTTGATCAAGAACGGGCACGCATACCCAGCCGATGACGGCTCCGGTGATGTCTATTTCGACGTGCGGTCCTGGCCGGATTACGGGGCGCTTTCCCGGCAGAACGTTGACGAGATGGAACCAGCTGGGGATTCGGATTCGCATGGCAAGCGTGACCCGCGCGACTTCGCGTTATGGAAGGGGCACAAGGAAGCGGAGCCGGAAACGGCGAGCTGGGATACGCCGTGGGGCCGCGGCCGGCCAGGCTGGCACCTCGAGTGCTCGGCCATGGCCGGCAAATACCTGGGCGATGAGTTCGACATCCACGGCGGCGGTCTTGATCTTCGGTTTCCGCATCACGAGAACGAACTTGCCCAGTCGAGGGCGGCCGGGCGGGCGTTCGCACGCTACTGGATGCACAATGCGCTGGTAACCGCGGCCGGAGAGAAGATGAGCAAATCGCTGGGCACCGGCGCGCTGGTCTCGGAAGTGATCAAGCGGTTCCCGGCGCGGGCCGTACGGCTCTACCTGCTTCAGCCGCACTACCGCTCGGTGATCGAATACTCTGACGGGGCGGTCGCGGAGTCCGTAACGGCGCTGGAGCGAATCGACAACTTCGTCCGCCGCGCCTCTGAAGTCGTGGGCACGACAACCGAACGAGTCCCGGCCGAGTTCATAGCCGCAATGAACGATGATCTTGGTACGCCGGCCGCGGTAGCGGTGTTGCACAACGCCGTACGGGAAGGCAACCTCGCCCTCGACACCGGTGATCAGGATTCGGCGGCCGAGCGACTCGGCGAGGTCATCGGCATGCTGGCGATCTTGGGACTGGATGCCGGCAGCCAGGCCTGGGAGCAACCAGGCGCTGATCAACGATTGGCCGCTGCGGTCGACGGGCTGATCGCTGAGTTGCTCAAACAGCGAGAAGCGGCGCGCGAGCGCAAGGACTTTGCCAGCGCCGACGCCATCCGCGACTCCCTTGCCGAGGTGGGGATCGAGGTGTCCGACACCCCGCAAGGCCCGCGCTGGAAACTCCGCTGATGGCCGGCAACAGCCAGCGGAAGGGAGCCGTGCGGCGCAGGGGGCGGGGAAACACAGCAGGCTCCGGTGGCCGGCGACGCCGCGCCCTGGAAGGCAAAGGCCCGACGCCCAAAGCGGAGGACCGTCCGTATCACCCGGCCTACAAGGCCAATAAGGCCGCGACAGGAACCTCGAGCGAGCCTTCGACCAGCCCCGGACTCAGATCACGACGGCGCGGTCCTCGCAGCTCGGGGCCGGAATGGGTTGTGGGGCGCAATCCCGTCTTGGAGGCCATGGAAGCGGCGATTCCGATCAAGGCCGGATACGTCGCCGAGGGCGCCGAACGCGACGACCGACTTCGGGAGATTCTCAAGCTGGCGGCGAACCGCGGCACGCCGATGCTCGAAGTCACCAGAACCGAGCTCGATCGGCTCACCGATGGTGCCGTTCACCAGGGTGTGGCGCTGCAGCTGCGTGCCTACGATTACGTGCACCCCGACGATCTGCTAGCCGACGCGCTCGCCGCAGATACTAGTCCGCTGATCGTGGCCCTGGACTCCATCACCGACCCCCGCAACCTTGGCGCGGTCGTACGCTCCGCCGCAGCATTCGGAGCGCACGGTGTCCTCATTCCGGAAAGGCGCTCGGCCGGCATGAGTGCCGCGGCATGGAAGAGTTCCGCCGGTGCCGCGGCTCGGATCCCGATCGCCCGGGCAACCAATCTCAACCGCACCCTGCGTTCGTACGCCGATGCAGGATTCTCGCTGGTCGGGTTGGACGCCGCCGCCAAGATCGACGTCACCGAGCTGTCACTGGCCGCTGATCCAGTTGTGCTGATCGTCGGCAGTGAGGGTGTCGGATTGTCCCGGCTGGTCCGGGAGGCGTGCGACTCGCTGGTATCCATCCCGATCACAACAACGGTCGAGTCGCTCAATGCCGGAGTAGCGGTTGGTATAGCGCTTTACGAGCTCAGCAAGCGGCGTCGCTAATGACCCGGGCTCTGCGCCGTGCCCCAGGGTGCGAGAACCTGGCGCTCCGGCGGCCGCCGCGAGATAGATTGTCCGAAAGCTGCCCCGTTTCCAGGAGCCTTTGTGACCGATACCCTTGTCCCCCCAGCCATCCTCGACTACGCCGCGACTGCGTCGGAGGCATATCGGTCGGCCTTGTCCGTCATCGCGACGGTGGAACCCCGGGTAGCCGATGCAACCCGGGCCGAACTCGCAGATCAGCGCTCGTCGCTCAAACTGATCGCCTCGGAGAACTACGCATCTCCAGCCGTCCTGCTGGCCATGGGGACCTGGCTGTCGGATAAGTACGCCGAGGGCACCATCGGGCACCGTTTCTACGCAGGCTGTCAGAACATCGACGCTGTTGAGGCCGTTGCCGCCGAGCACGCGCGCGAGTTGTTCGGCGCCGAATACGCCTACGTCCAGCCACACTCAGGCATTGATGCCAACCTGGTGGCATTCTGGGCCATCCTCGCCCATCGCATCGAGCTCCCCGAGCTGGCCGCGCGGGGTGTGAAGTCCGTTTATGACCTCACCGAGGAGCAGTGGGAGGAGTTGCGGCACAGGTTCGGCGACCAGCGGGCGCTCGGAATGTCACTTGATGCCGGCGGTCATCTGACCCACGGGTTCCGTCCGAACATCTCGGGCAAGATGTTTCATCAGCGCTCCTACGGCACCGACCGGGAGACTCAGCTGCTGAACTACGACGCCGTGCGCGCGGCAGCGCGGGAATTCCGGCCGTTGATCTTGATCGCGGGTTACTCCGCCTATCCGCGACGGATCAACTTCGCCAAGATGAGGGAAATCGCCGACGAAGTCGGTGCGACGCTGCTGGTCGACATGGCACACTTCGCCGGTCTGGTTGCCGGCAAGGTGTTCACCGGTGACGAAGATCCGGTGCCGCACGCGCACCTGGTGACTACCACAACCCACAAGTCCCTCCGCGGCCCGCGCGGAGGCCTGGTTCTCGCAACCAAGGAGTACGCCGACTCCGTCGACCGCGGCTGCCCGCTGGTACTCGGCGGCCCGCTGGGCCATGTGATGGCCGCAAAGGCGGTGGCCCTGGCTGAAGCGCGGATGCCGACATTCCGGACTTATGCCCAGGCAATCGCCGAGAATGCCCACGCGCTCGCCGACGGGTTACTCAGGCGCGGTATTCGGCTGGTAACTGGCGGAACCGACAACCACCTTGTGCTCATCGACGTATCGACGTTCGGGTTGACGGGTCGTCAGGCAGAGTCGGCGCTGCTCGAATCAGGCATCGTGACCAACCGGAACGCGGTGCCCAACGACCCAAACGGCGCTTGGTACACCTCTGGTGTTCGGATCGGCACTCCCGCGCTGACAACTCGTGGGTTCGGCGTGGCCGAGTTCGATCGCGTCGCCGACTTGATCGTCACCGTGCTGAAGAACACCACGCCGGTGACCGCGTCCAGCGGTCAGCCGGGTAAGGCGAAGTACACCCTGGCCGAGGGTGTGGCAGAGTCCACCAAAGCCGCGTCGGCAGAACTGTTGGGCGCGTATCCGCTCTACCCGGGCCTGCAGCTGTAGCGCGGACAAGCGACCTGGGAGCTGCACCTGGAACCGACCACCGTCACAACGATCTTCATGATCATGTTTGCGATCGGCGTGACTTCCCTCGCCACCTACTGCTGGTTCGGCGACTGGGATGCGGCAATCCGAACCCTCACGCCTGAGCAGCGGACGAGTCGCGAGATCGAGACGGCGGTCCTTGAGCTGCGGCGGGCCATTCGAGATTACGAGCGAAGCGACGAATAGGTGCACGCCCCCTGAGGCTTTGTCGACAGACGCTTCGACAGCCTCGGCGAGCCTGGGGAAACGTACCCTGGCTGTATGCGGCGCGTCGCTACCGCACTCCTGACTGTCCTGGTGCTGGGCCTCACCTCCTGCGCCGAGGCGAATATCGAGCCGCAGGACGTTCACCGGGTCGGCTGCCCTGCGCTAGACGGTGCGGTGGCTAGTGGCTCGGTCGCTAAGAAGGCCACTGTTGCCGGGCTCAGGAGACTGAGCGAGTCAAGCCGACTCGATCCAGAACCTCAACGGTGGATCGATGCCGTGATAAGCGTCCTGAGCTCGTCCGATCCAGCCGACATTCCGGCCGACACCCGTCAGTTGATCATCGACGGCTGCGCCAAGAACGGCTACCCGCTCCAGAACCTCAAGTAATCACCGGGTGAAAAGACTTCCGGAGACCGTTGTGACGAAGTTCCGCAGGGAGTTCGGGAAGTCGTGCAGGTGCCAGTTGGCCGGGCCGTGATACCACGGCAGGTCGGTCGAGTCGGCGTGTTCATCGGCATCGCTGGCAACGATGGCCTCCAACCAGCGATCAGCACCGCCCAGCACGATGGCATAGGGCAGCAACTCTGAAAGCTCGCGGAACTCGGCACCTTCGGGCATCTGATTGGTCGGGTGGCTGAGCAGGTCGGATCGAAGCACGTCGAGCCCGGCTAAGAGGGCCACACCCTTCGGCGTGCGGGACGGCATCTCCTGGGCGACGAAAATCAACCCTAGAGCAAGCACGATCAGCACCAGACCAACCAGCCCAAAAGTGGTGAAGGCGGCCAGCACACCGGTCACCACGACGGCGATGATCAAGGCGCCGAGGGCAAGCTGGGTCCACCGGTTCCGGGTCGCATCCGGGCGTTGTTCATACCAGCCGTTGCTGACCATCTCGTCGTACAGCTTTTCCTGGACTGCGCCGGCCGACCCTTGGACGCGGTCGGCCAGCTCCGAGACCTTCACCGAACCACCGTCCGGTGCAATCGCGTCGAGCAGCTCCTTCTCGAAGGCGTGCAGGTCATCCGCGCCGCTGGTGCGCCGCAGGTCCCAATCGGTTCTCCCGAACTCCGACTCCCGCGGCAACTCGGTGATGTGCAGGTGGCCACGCACAGCCAGATCAACAATGCTGGCAGTGATATCGATAGGGTCCACCCGTTCGTCTGCGACGGTTCCGACGTGACCAGGACGGACGTCTTCGACGACGCGGAACTCGGTCTCACCTGGTCCGGTCGCGACGAACTCACCGACCCGCCGGATTTCACCCCCCGCTGCGGGATCTGCACCGGTGCGCCGGTGGAGAAAGTACAGCGCTAGTCCGCCAAGGACCAGCAGACCGAGGGCGATCCCCAGCTGCAGCGGCTTCACCGAAAAGGCGCGCGCCAGCGTCCAGCGGTACTCGATCTGCTCGTTGGCCGGAAGCGCACCCGGAGGGAAGCCTATGTCGATCGCCACGACTTCACCCTCGCCGCGCGGACCATCCCGGAAAGTGGGGACCTGTGTGCCCTCTTGGCCGGCGGCGGCGAATGCGCACGGCACGGTCGAGTTGGGGCTGCCGGCTGTGCACTTGATGTAGCTGAACTGCGTCGGAATCTGCACGGTCGCCTCGAACTGAGCGACCTGAACGCTCAAACCCTGAAGCAGCCGATACCGCAGCGCGGTTCCGTTCTCGGTGTTGACCACAGCACCGGTGACGGTATAGCCGATCATGATCTCGTTTGCCCCATTTGTCGGCACGGTGATCGTTGTGAACCGGCCATCGGTCTGCGGACGCGGATCCACCGAGCCACCCTCAACGCTCGCGCGGATGTCCGACAACGTCTGCACGTACTGGCGGTCGCCCATCAGGTCTTCGCGAGTCTCAAACTTCTGCGTCACCGTTGAGGGCGCTTCCTCGGTGAAGGTAATCGTCTCGGTCACCTTCAGGGCGCCGTTCAGATCCAGGGTGGCGTCGACGACATAAGTCGATGCCATGCCCTGCGCAGCGGCGGGAAGCGCGAGCGGACCCGCGATCAGGCCCAGCGCCAGCGCTGCGAGGGCCGAGGCCGCCACCAGCCGCAGAGTCGGTCGAGCGGGGTTCACACGCACGGGGTACAGCCTTTCACTAGAGCGCGGGACCTGTGAGCCTCTGGCCGCAAAGTCGCGAAGAGGATCGAATCGTTAGCCGAAGGCATTCTGCAGTGTCCGACCTCGCCGTTAGGGTTTCAGTGTGGCGCAGCAGCAACGGGGCGGAGGACCCTACGGTCCGGCCCCGTACGGCCAGCCGCGCTATCGACCCTCGCCCGGCCCACCGCGCTACGGGCAGCCCCCGTACGGCTGGGGATCCTACGGACAGCCCCAGTTCGGTCGGCCGTCCCTTGGTGGCCCTCAGCCTGGAGTGCCACAGTACGGGCCTCCGCCGCGCATGCCGGCACCGCGCCGGCGGAGCCCTTTTGGGCTGCTGTTGCTCGTCCTGATCGGCCTTGGCGTGCTCGCGCTCGCCGGCCTGATGTTCACCGGCGTGACCTCCGAGCAGTCAGAGATGGCTTACCAGAACGAGGACTATCAGGTGCCGCCGCCGGACCAGAGCCCGCCACCGCTACCGGTGCCCCAGACGTATGAGGAGGCGGTCGGCTACATCACGAGGAACCCCTTCTACGACCAGACGGCACCGCTGCCAGTTCGGTGCGACACCCAGCCAATCAACGTCGCGACTGCCAGCGACGACGAGCTCGACGAGCATTTCGAGGGTCTGATGGAATGTCTGGTCCGGTTCTGGGAACCCCCGGTAACCTCGGCAGGCTTCGTCATTGTGCGGCCGAGCGTCACCATCTATGGCAGCGAGATCACTACCAAATGCGGCGAGGCCGGAGTCAACGCGTTCTACTGCACAGCCGACCAGCAAATCTATTTCTCCAATCAGCTCGGTGATGGGCTTGCTGTCGTGCGCAGAGAGAATTGGGCCGCCGACGTGGTGATGGCACACGAGTTCGGACACGCAGTGCAGGCCCGGACAGCGATCCTGGTTTCCTCCCAGGCGCTGGGTGCCAATTCCAATGACAAATCCGTCGAGCTCGAGTTGAGCCGCCGGACGGAGACTCAGGCGGACTGTTTTTCCGGAATGTTCGTTCGCGGTGTGTCACAGTCGCTTGGCGTTCAGCAGTCGGACTTGGAAGGGATACAGGAGACCTACGTCGCTGTCGGTGACGACGTGCTGAGCGGTAAGCCGGACATTGTCGGCAACCACGGCCGCGGCAAGAGCCGTCGCTATTGGGGCACAGTCGGGTTGGGCACGAGCGACGTCGGCGACTGTAATACGTATCGGGTCGACCAAGACCAAGTCCGCTAAGAGCCCCGCTCATTTTTGTGCGCGGCTCGCCTAGTGTGCTCGAAATCCGCGGGCCTTGGAGGCCTAGGCACCGAAAATCAATGCGGTGGCGATCGCCGCCACACCCTCGCCTCGTCCGGTGAGGCCTAAGCCATCGGTGGTTGTAGCTCCCACCGAAACCGGCGCATCGAGAGCCCGGCTGAGCAGTAGTTCTGCCTCGGTGCGCCGACCCCCGAAACGAGGACTATTGCCGATCAGCTGAACGGACACATTGCTGATCGAAAAACCCGCTTGTCGTACCCGGTCTGCGCTCGCGGTCAGGAAGGAGACGCCGGAGGACCCACGCCACGCCGGATCGTCCGTGCCGTAGTTGCTGCCGAGATCACCAAGCCCTGCGGCGCTGAGCAGCGCATCACAGATGGCATGACACACCACGTCGCCGTCGGAGTGCCCTTCAGGGCCTTGCGGCTCGTCGGGAAAGTGCAGCCCGCCCATGATCATGGGACGTCCGTCGACGAGACGGTGCACGTCGATACCGATACCGGTCCGGATATGCACGCCGGGTAGCGCGGGAAATCAGGAAGCGAGGACCTCGTCGAGCAGAACTTCGGCCTTGTCCTCCGCGACGCGCTCGGCCAGAGCAAGTTCGGAGACCAGGATCTGGCGGGCCTTGGCCAGCATCCGCTTCTCGCCGGCCGACAGGCCGCGCTCGCGCTCACGCCGCCAAAGATCGCGCACGACTTCGGCAACCTTCAGCACATTGCCGGAATGCAGCTTCTCCAGGTTGGCCTTGTAGCGCCGCGACCAGTTGGTCGGTTCCTCCGTGTGAGGCGCCCGCAGCACGCTGAAGACTCGCTCCAGGCCGTCGGCATCCACGACATCGCGGACACCCACGAGGTCGAGGTTGCACGCCGGAACACGGACGACCAGATCGGTCTGACCGACGATCCGCAGCACGAGATAGAGCTTGTCTTCGCCCTTGATCTGACGGGTTTCAATGTCCTCGATCACGGCGGCCCCATGATTGGGGTAGACCACCGTTTCGCCGACTGTGAAGGTCATATTGTCGTGAACCCCTTTCGCACCGACCAGTTTAGCATGTGCTGAGACTTCCTCAGACGCGTTTGGGCTAGCCAGAGGCCGGTATTGGACCAGCCAGGGGCTTGACAAACCACTGCTGCGTGTGCCTGGCCAGGGTCGCGGCAGTTCGTTGAGACACCTAGACCTTCTGTCCTGACGGAGCCGGTGGTAGTCGCTAGGCTGCAACCAACAACCCAGACGTAGGAGTCAGCCGACAGTGCGCCCCAACTCGAGCCCGGTCTCCCTAAGCTGGTCAAAGCCTGGACGGCTGGTTGCTGCCGTGTTGCTGACGTTGGCCGCCACCGTGACGGCTGCCTGCGGCATGGACCAGCAGACGCTCCGACCGTACACAGCGGCCGAAGGCATCAGCATCGATGTTGGCGGTCAACGCGGTGTCAAGGTTCGCAACCTGATGATCCTGAGCCGGACCGATGGTGAGGGCTTCCTGTCCGGAACCCTGGTGGCGACGGAGCGGAATGAGTTGACCGCCGTCAGCGGAAAGGCGATCAAGTCCGATGGCTCGGACGGAGCACCGCTCACCGCGAGCATCCCCTCCCCGATCACCCTCGAGCCAGGGGTGCTGGTAGTTCTGACGGCGGGGCCACCGATCACCGTTCAGAGCCCAGATCTCCAGGCCGGGCTGGTGGCTGAGGTCACGCTCGAGTTCAACCCCGCAGGCTCGGCCACAGTTCGGGTGCCGGTGGTCGACGCCAACCAACCTCCATACTCCACAGTCACTCCTGTCGCCAGCCCGACCCCGGCCAGCTGAGACAGGAGGGGCTCTCAAGTCTCGAACTTGTAGCCCAGGCCCCGAACAGTGATCAGATGTTGCGGATTCGCAGGTTGCGGTTCGATCTTGGCCCGAAGCCGCTTGATGTGAACGTCCAGGGTTTTCGTATCGCCGACGTAGTCGGCGCCCCACACCCGGTCGATCAGCTGACCGCGGGTAAGTACCCGGCCCGCGTTGCGCAGCAGGAGCTCCAGCAGCTCGAACTCCTTGAGCGTCAGTCGGATCCGCTGGCCGTTCACTGACACCTCGTGCCGCTCGACATCCATCCGGACGCCGCCGGCCTCCACAACGTCCGGTAACAACTCCACATCCTGGCCGCGACGCAGCACGGCGCGGACCCGGGCCACCAGCTCACGATGACTGAATGGTTTGGTGACGTAGTCATCGGCGCCCAGTTCGAGCCCGACCACCTTGTCCACCTCCGAGTCCCGTGCAGTCACCATGATCACCGGGACGGGTCCACGGAGCCGCAGCTGTCGGCACACCTCTGTCCCCGGCAAGCCCGGCATCATCAGGTCCAGCAGGACCAGGTCTGCGCCGACGCGGTCGTACTCGGCCAGACCCTGGGTTCCGTCAGACGCCTCGAGGATATCGAAGCCCTCCCTGCGCAGCATGTAGGCCACCGCTTCCCGATAGGACTCCTCGTCCTCAATGATCAATATCCGGGTCATGTCATCCTGCTCTGTCGCTCCGCAGCGAGCAGCTGGTCGAAGGCCGGCGTGGCGGGTCGCTGTCGGCCAAGCTCGGCCGCCAGATGTAGTGGGATCCGAATCGTGAACGTCGAGCCACGGCCGGGCTGGCTCCAGACCAACACCTCGCCCCCGTGAGTGGCCGCCACGTGCTTGACGATCGCCAAGCCGAGGCCGGTTCCGCCGTTCGCTCGGCTACGGGCGTAGTCGACCCGGTAGAACCGTTCGAAGATCCGCTCCAGCTCAGCCGGTGGGATGCCGATTCCATTGTCGGACACGGTGATCTCGACATAGTCGTCATCGGGGCGCGCCTGGCGATGCGCCGCCACAACAACCCGAGCGCCCGGGTCGGAGTAGACCACGGCATTCTCGACCAGGTTGCAGATTGCGACGGTCAGCTGCCGGGCACTGCCCAAAACCCGGCACTTCGTGGTGCCGGCAACCGTCAAGGTCACTCCATGCTGCTGCGCGTCTACCTGACAACGGTCGACCGCCTCAGACAGAACCTCGTCGATGTCAACCTCTTCGGGATTCGTCAGCGGGTCATCAGCCTGGAGTCTGGACAGATCGATGATCTGGTTGACCAGGTCACCAAGCCGGGCGGATTCGACGCTCATCCGGCTGGCGAACTTGCGTACCGAAGCCGGATCCTCGGCAGCGTCCTCCACTGCCTCAGCCAGCAGTGAGATCGCACCGATCGGGGTCTTCAACTCATGGCTGACGTTGGCTACGAAATCCCGACGGGTCTGCTCGATCCGCCGGGCGGATGTTTGGTCATCGGCCAAGACAACGACCAAGTCGTCCCCGAGTGGCGCGACCCGCACACTCAAGTAGCTCGTCGCCCCTCGACTCCCGCGTACGAGCTCGAGATCGACTCTCCGGATGACCTGTTCCCGGCGTACCTCGCGGACGAGGTCAACGATCTCTGGCACCGCGATTCGGCTGCCCCGCGCCAAGCCTTGAGTGCGGGCGCTTGTGGTCGCCGCCAGGATCTCATCCTGCGGCCCGACAACTACTGCCGATGAGCTGAGAGCCTCGAGAACGGCCGAGACGCCTGTCGGCAGCTGGACTTGCTCATCGGTGACTTCGGCGACCTCGTCTTCATTTCTACGCGTAGTTCGGAAAGCGAGCCAGGCGATTCCAATGCCGATCACCAAGCCGCCGAGGAGGCCGACCACCAAGGTGGCCATGGGGTTCACGCTGTAGATAGTAGGACCGCCTTGGCTGGGTATAGACCATGAGAAGAGCAACCGCGCAGACCGTTTCGCAGCGTTCGATACACGTTCATCCGCCGTTCATTCACTGCGTGTCTCGACGTAGCTGCCACAACTAGGGTGGATGGGCGAGCGCTGCGGAAGGACAAGGACAAAAGATGCGAGAGGCTTACCACGAACAGCTAGACGACCTCTTGGCCGATCTGGTGCAGATGTCGCAGGCAGTTTCGACCGCGGTTCGCAGCAGCACAACGGCGCTGTTGGAGGCCAACCTTCACCTTGCGGAGCGGGTGATCAGCGAGGACGAGCTATTGGATGCCGGGCAGGTCGAGATCGAACAGCGTGCGTTTTCACTGCTGGCCCGGCAGGCGCCGGTGGCCGGAGAGCTTCGCACCCTGGTCACGATCCTGCGGATGGTGGCTGAGCTGGAGCGGATGGGCGACCTGGCGGCACATGTTGCCAAGATAGCCCGGATGCGCTATCCGGAGACAGCCGTGCCCGAAGCCCTGCGGGCCAACTTCGTCCAGATGGGTGATGTCGCCGAGAAGATGGTCATCAGTGCCGGCCAAACCCTGAACGAGCGGAACATCCAGGTCGCTCAGGAGCTCCGGGCACGTGATGAGGAGATGGACGAGCTGCGCCGTACCCAGTTCCGGGTCCTGCTGAGCGACGACTGGCCGTACAGCGTGGAGGCGGCGGTGGACGTTGCCCTCCTCGGCCGGTACTACGAGCGCATCGCCGACCACGCCGCCTCAATGGCTCGCCGAGTGATCTATGTGGTGACCGGGCAGTTTCCCGAGAGCGAGGACTGGCCCCAACCCTGAGCCGCCGACTAGGCTGCCTGGGGTGTCACCGCTCGACCGCGCAGCGCTGGCCGGGGAATGCCGGAGGCTGATCGAATTCGGGCGGACATTTCCGCATCCAGCAGGTGGCGCGGCCTGGCTGGACGGGCGCGGTGAACCTGATCTGAGCCGTCCTGTGCACACCTGGATCACCGCGCGTATGGCGCACGTCTACTCGCTGGCAGACCTTCTCGGCGTCGAAGGCGCCGGCGACCTGGCCGACCAGGCATTCGCCGGACTGACTGGTTCGCTGCGGGATCGGGACGCCGGCGGGTGGTTCTCCAGCCTCCTCGAAGGCGACTTCCCCGATGAAAAGGCCTGCTATGCGCATGCATTCATCGTGCTCGCCGGCTCTTCAGGCCAAGTGGCCGGCCGGCCTGGTGCTGGTGAGCTGCTCACCGAAGCCCTCGACGTGTGGCAGAACCGCTTCTGGGACAGCGGCTCCTCGATGTTCGTCGACCACTGGGACCGTGGTTTCACCAGGCTCGACCCCTATCGCGGCGTCAATGGGAACATGCACGCAGTCGAAGCGCTGCTCGCTGCCGGCGACGTGACCAGCAACGCTGGACTCCACCAGCAGGCGCTAACGATTGCAACCAGGGTCATGGACAACGCGCGGCGGCAGGACTGGCGGATTCCGGAGCACTTCGATCAACAATGGCGCCCGCAGCTGGAGCACAATCGTGACCACCCGGACGATCCCTTCGAGCCCTACGGTGCAACGGTCGGCCACGCGTACGAGTGGGCCCGGCTCTTGTTGCATTTGCATGCGTCGCTGGCCGACCACCCCAACTGGCTGACCGATGCCGCGACCGCACTGTTCGAGCGCGGCGTTGCCGATGGATGGGCCGCCGACGGCCGTCCGGGCTTCGTCTACACAACGGACTGGGACGGCCGGCCCGTCGTGCGTGACCGGATGCACTGGGTTGCGGCCGAGGCAGTAGCAGCCGGCGCTTCGCTGTATCAGCACACCGGCGATATCCGGTACGCCGAGTTGTGCGGAACCTGGTGGGATTACATCGAGATTTACCTGATGGATCGTCGGTATGGCTCCTGGCACCATCAACTTGATCAAGACAACCGGCTGATCGGAACAGTCTGGCCGGGCAAGCCCGACCTTTATCACGCCGTCCAGGCGACACTGATCCCCCAGCTGCCGCTGGCGCCCTCGCTGGCCTCGGCGCTCGCCGCCGGTGCGCTCTACTAGCGGCTTTACTTCCGGCCTTGGTTCTTCACGGCCTCAATGGAAGCCGCGGCAGCCTCCGGATCGAGGTAGCGTCCACCCGTTGTGATCGGCTTCAGGTCGTCGTCAAGTTCGTACAGCAGCGGGATGCCGGTGGGGATGTTCAGGCCAACGATGGCGGCGTCGCTGATCGCATCCAGGTGCTTGACGATCGCTCGCAGCGAGTTGCCATGTGCGGCGATAAGGGTGACCTTGCCCGCCCGCAGGTCCGGCACGATCTGGTCGTACCAGTAGGGCAGCGCGCGCAAGAGCACGTCCTTCAGGCACTCGGTCTGGGGCCTGGCCTCGCTCGGCAGCCCCGCATAGCGTGGGTCGTCGAAGTTGGCGTACGGATCGCTGTTGTCGATCGGCGGCGGCGGCACGTCGTACGAGCGGCGCCAGATCATGAATTGCGCTTCGCCGAACTCCGCCAGCGTCGCCGCTTTGTCCTTGCCTTGAAGCGCGCCGTAGTGCCGCTCGTTCAGCCTCCAGGAGCGCTTGGTGTCTATCCAGAGCCGATCAGCGACGTCCAGGGAGATCTGCGCCGTGCGGATGGCGCGGCGCAGCACCGACGTGTGCACTACGTCGGGAAGCAGGTCCTGTTCGACGAGCAGCTCACCGCCGCGGCTTGCCTCCGCCTCGCCCTTGGCGTTCAGATCGACATCAACCCAGCCGGTGAACAGGTTCTTCGCATTCCATTCGCTCTCGCCGTGCCGCAGCAGGACCAAGGTAGCTGTCATATCGCAGCTCGCCGCTGAGGCTGGAGCTCGCTTCGCTCCCGCAGGTTTCTCATGGAGGCGAGCCTAGTGGTGGCCAGAGTTAGGGTCGAGATGGGAGAACGCCGCCAGGTTTGCGGTGGATTCACCCCGTGATCGGCGCCAGACCCATTCCCGCCGGATGCTTTCGGCAAACCCCAGCTCCAAGATCACATTGAAGCTGCTGTCGGCGGTCTCGGCGACCGCACCCAACAACCGGTCAATCTCCGCTTCGGTGACCGCGGTGTTGCTGATCTTGCCCACCAGGTAGATGTCGCCGAGCGCATCCAAGCAGAACGCAACGCCGGCCAGCTTGAGATTGCGCTGCAGCAACCACTCATAGACCGCGTGGTGGTTCTCGTCGGGACGCCGGGCTACGAAGGCCCGCGCCTGTAGCGCGTGAGCGCCGACCTCGAGCGCGCACTCAGTGATCAACTTGCGGGTGCCGGGCAGGCTGACCGAGAAGAGTCCGGGGTTGGGCTCGGCCCAGACCAAGCCGAGGTCCGTCAACGCCTCCCGTACCGCGGCACTGGCCCGATCGGCCGCCTCCCTCATTTGGCCACCTTAATTCCCGACTTTGAGCCCCGTGGGCACTCTTTGAGCCCCATATCTGGGGCTCAAAGAGTGCGTACGGGGCTCAAAGTCGGGGATGCGGGTTCGGGTCAAGAGCACGGCTGTCAGGTCTGCTGTACGAACCAGCGGGCCTGGTAGGCATCGAGCCGGAGATCACCGTCGGTCAACGGGGTTTCCTCAGTGAGCGCATCCCAGGCCCAATTGCCGATCGGCAACACCCAGCGCGGAAGGACTTGCGCTTCGGCGGTCACGTTGTAGACACCGACCATGCTTTGGCTCTGGTGCCGGCGAAGAAAGACCAGTACCGCGGGATTCACCGGGTCGAAGATCTCGGTCTCCACCGAGGCTTCCAGGCTGGGCAGCGCCGCCCGTACGGTGACCGCATGCCGGATACCGTGCCAGACGCGGTGCTCCAGCGTGCCCTGGACATGCCGGCGCTCCGCCCTATCCCAGGGCATCCGAGGACGGTGCACCCATCGGTTGTCATCGGCATGATCGGGGTCGTCGACGAAGTCGTAGTCGTTGGTCACCGCCAACTCGTCACCCATCCAGAGCAGCGGCAGGCCTCCGAAGCCGAGCATGATCTGATGCGCAAGGACATGGCGGCGCACCGCGAGATCAAGGTGAGCGTCGTCGGAGTTGTCAAGCGCCGCTTCAATGCCGAGCAGCGATGCCGCGGTGCCGCTGATCCGGCGATCGCCAGTGATCAGGTTCTCTTGAAAGACCATTCCGCGCGCATCGCTCATTGGGAACAGCCCAGCGTAGTAGTCGGCGAGGAAGCGTCGATGTTCAAACCCGTTGAGCCCGACCGAGGCCGCGTCGTCATCATCGATGGCCCAGCCGATGTCGTCGTGGCAACGCAGGTAGGTGCCCCAGACGGTGGTCGGCGGCTTGGCCGGGAAGCGGTTCATCGCCGAACAGAACAGCCGAGTGTCCTTCGCCGCCAGTGCGGACCACACCTGGACCATCAACGAGTTCTGGTAGGCAAGATCACTAACCTTGCCGGCGTGCTTGCCGACACCCAGGTATGGGGCCAGATCAGCAGGCCCGACGATTGCCTCGGCCTTGAATATCAGAGCCGGAGCCCCGATCCGGGCGACCGTACGCAGTGCCTGGGTGATCGCGTGCACCTCTGGCTGGTTCTGGCAGTTGGTGCCCATCCGCTTGTAGATGAAGGCGATCGCATCCAGCCGTAGGCATTCGATTCCGAGGTTGGCCAGCCACAAGATCAGATCGGCGAACTCGTAGAAGACATCAGGGTTGTGCCAGTTGAGGTCCCACTGCCAGCGATTGAACGTGGTCCAGACCCAGGCGTGGGACTCCTCGTCGTAGGAAAAGTTGCCGGGCGCAAAGTCCGGAAAGACCTCTGGCAGAGTCTTCTCGTACGCGTTCGGCAGCTCACGGTCGGCGAACAGGTGAAAATAGCGGCGGTAGAACGGGTCTCCCGCGCGCGCGTTCCGAGCCCATTCATGTTCGGCCGCGACATGGTTGAGCACCAGATCCAAGGTGAGCGAGATACCGCGCGCTCGCAGCGTAGTCGCCAGGTAGCGTAGATCGTCGATTGTGCCAAGATCATCCCGCACGGAGCGGTAGTCCATCACCGCATAGCCGCCGTCGCTCTCCCCGGGGCGCGGCTTCAGCAGCGGAAGCAGGTGCAGATAGGTGACACCCAGCTCCTCCAGGTAATCGGCTCTTTGGGCGACACCTTGGAGATCTCCGGCGAACAGGTCTACATAGGTGGCATAACCGAGCATCTGAGGATGCTGAAACCACTGCGGGTCGGCATGCCGGCGAAGGTCGAGCAATCGAAGCTCGGCGGAGCGCTGGCGGAAATTGCTCGCCGCGATGCCCACTAGCCGATAAGCCATCTCTACCGCATGGTCGGGGTACGCGCCGGTGAGCCCGGTCAGCAGGTCCGCCCAGTAGCGTCGGAGTCTGGTCTCGAAGACGACCTGGTCGTGCACCGGCTCCCCGGCGAGCAGGTCGCCAACGTCTGGTATGGACATCAGGCTCGAGGCTATTGGAGCAGTGCTGCCGTGTCAGCCGATGCTCAGTCAGCTGCGCCGGTTCGATGAAACGGGGCCTGACTCGTGGCGCAGGTCCTTGCCGCCGAACTTCACTCGCTTGCGGAACTCGTCGAGGAACACCTGCCGCACCCGCTCGTTGTCGATGGCGCCGCCAAGCGGACCTAGCTGGCCTCTGACCATCCGCTGGCACACTGCCGTCCACGCTTGCCCCATGGCATAGGTGAACGTTGACGCGACCCCCGCGCCGATGGCGCCTCCCACCACAGTGCCGGCACCGGGAACCATCTTGAGCAGGTTGGTGAAGGCAGCGCGCCCAACCTGGGTGGCGGCTGCTGTCGATGCGATAGCCATCAGCGCCGCGCGCTCGAACTTGATCTTGTACAGCTGAGCGATCCGGGCCATCATCGCCAGCTGGATCGGTACCAACAAGGCCGCGTCGGAGAACGGGATCGGAGTCGCCGCGGCCGCCCCGGCGCTCGCCGCCGCCGTCGCTATGTGCTTCCTCGCTTCTTGTTCTTTCCGGCTCTGGTCAATCTCCTGCGCCGCGACGAGGGCTCCGTGGACTCCTTCGGGCGCAACGCGAAAGGTGGCATCAAGGAGATCCTTGAGCCCGTACGCGCGCTGCCCGGCGAACTCATCGGCCTTGGCGTAGGTCATGAACGGGCGGGCGCCGGCAATTGGCAGTCGGCGGGCCATGATCTGCTCGGCCAGCGCTACGGCGTCGGGATGAAAGTGGTTGTCCCGCATCGGAACCTGGGTCATCACGATAATCACCGGCAGGCCGAGGTCGTCCAGTCGGCGGACGAAGTCTGCCTCGGTGTCCTCGAAGCGCCGGTCCATGCCGCGGATGCAGAACCAGACAACGTGGATCTGCTCGCTGAGCGGCTGGCGACGCATGGCGATCACCGCTCGATTCAGCTCATCCAGGATCTGCTTGTTGTCCTTGCCGATCTCGAGCCCCGCGGTGTCGATGATGCCCAGGTGCCCAACCTTGTCGAGGTAGAGATGGCTGCTATGCGTCACCGGTTCACCGATGCCGGTGCGAGCCACCTCCTCACCGAAGATGGCATTGATCAAAGTCGACTTGCCGACACCGGTCTTGCCGAAGATCGCCAGGTTGAACCGGCCCATCGCAGCGCTCTGCTTGTCGAATTCGGTCCGAAACGTGTCTCGGAACCAGTCCGTCCCAGCCACCGGGCCCCTCTCGCCGATCGGATTGCCTCAAGCGTACGGGCGGTGGCCAGAGAGTTCTCCGGTGCTATCTGCTGCACCAAAGCGTGCGGTCAGGCTATCGACCCGACCAGGCTCGCGGCTAGACTCGCTGGGTTTGCCCAGCCCGCTCAACGGAAGCCGCCATGCCCACCCGCTCCGATCTCCGAAACATCGCGATCGTCGCCCATGTCGATCATGGGAAGACGACGCTCGTCGATGCGATGCTGTGGCAGTCGGGAGCGTTCCGGGCCGGTCAGGACGTCCAGAAACGAGTGCTCGACTCTCTTGCCCTGGAGCGTGAAAAGGGCATCACCATTCTGGCCAAGAACACCGCCGTGCTGCATCATGCGCCGGACGGCTCGGCGATCACCATTAACATCATCGACACTCCGGGCCACGCCGACTTCGGCGGTGAGGTGGAGCGTGGACTGGAAATGGTCGACGGAATCCTCCTTCTGGTCGACGCATCCGAAGGTCCGCTCCCCCAAACCCGGTTCGTGCTCCGCAAGGCTTTGGCCAAGAAGCTGCCAGTCGTGCTTGTCGTCAACAAGATCGACCGATCCGATGCCCGGATTGCCGAAGTCGTTGAGGAAACCTACGACTTGTTCTTGGACCTGGTTGAGGAGGGTGAGGCGGAGGTTCTCGACTTTCCGATCGTCTACACGTGCGCCAAGACCGGGCGGGCCTCACTGACCGCCCCGTCGGGAGGCACCATGCCGGACGGCCCCGACCTGGCACCGCTGTTCGCCGCCATCGTTGAGCACATCCCGGCACCTAGCTACAACGAGGGCGCGGTCCTGCAAGCTCATGTGACCAACCTGGATGCTTCCCCATATCTGGGCCGGCTTGCCCTCTGCCGGGTTGAGGCGGGGGTCCTTCGACGCAATCAAACCGTCGCCTGGTGCCGTGCGGATGGCTCCGTACGCAATGTCAAACTGTCGGAGTTGCTGGTCACCAGGGCCCTCGACCGTGAACCGGCCGAAGCGGCCGGGCCGGGTGACATCGTCGCAGTTGCCGGCATTCCGGAGATCACGATCGGGGAGACGTTGTCCGATCCGGTGGACCCCAGGCCCCTGCCACTGATCACCGTCGACGAGCCCTCCATCTCGATGACCATCGGCATCAACAGCTCACCTCTGGCAGGCAAGTCTGGGAAGAACTTGACCGCCCGCCTGATCAGGGCGCGATTGGACACCGAACTGGTTGGCAACGTATCCATCCGCGTCTATCCGACCGACCGGCCGGACACTTGGGAGGTGCAGGGCCGCGGCGAATTGCAGCTGGCGATCTTGGTCGAGACGATGCGCAGAGAAGGCTTCGAACTCACCGTTGGTAAGCCAGAAGTGGTCACCAGGGAAATCGACGGCCACCTGCACGAGCCGGTCGAGCGACTGACGATTGACGTACCCACGGACTTCGTCGGAGTCGTCACCCAACTGCTGGGACTGCGGCGGGGCCGACTCGAGCAGATGGTGAACCATGGCTCGGGCTGGGTCCGGATGGAGTACCTCGTTCCAGCGCGCGGACTGATCGGCTTCCGGACTGAATTGTTGACCGAGACGCGCGGTACGGGCTTGATGCACCACGTCTTCGAGGCGTACGAGCCGTGGGCCGGTCAGCTCCGGACGCGCTCTTCCGGCTCGCTGGTCGCCGACCGCGCCGGCCTGGTCACGTCCTACGCTCTGTTCAATCTGCAGGAACGCGGGACACTGTTCGTCAGTCCGGGCACGGAGGTCTACGAGGGCATGGTGGTGGGCGAAAACGCCCGCAGTGAGGACATGGACGTCAATCCCACCAAGGAGAAGAAGCTCACCAATGTGCGCTCCTCGACTGGTGAGGAGCTGGAAAGGCTTGCCCCTCCCCGGCTTCTGAGCCTTGAACAAGCTCTGGAGTTCTGCCGCGGCGACGAGTGCGTCGAAGTGACTCCCGACGCCAATCGGATCCGAAAGGCGATCCTGTCAGCTGCCGCCCGAGCCCGAGTCCGAGCCCGCTCCAAAACGGCCTGAGCTGATTTGCCGGCCTCTTTTGCCCGAGGCTTTGTCGGCAGCGGATCTAAAGGCCGATTCGTTTTCGTTTTGCCGGACGAACGAGGTGTAGAACAGCATTCCGCCGAAGCCGCAGGGCGTGCAGTCCAGCGCTTTGCCGAAGTTACGATCACGCGACACATAGGTGGGGCGGATTGCCCGGGCCCTGGGCTGCAAGGCAGGCATTGAAAACAACCCGACGGACCGGGAGGAACTGTGGCTCACGAATCGTCGACAACAGCCGCCGAGGGGGTAGCGCACCAGGCCGAACTTCGACGCGTGATGGGCCCGAAGCTGCTGCTGCTGTTCATCATCGGTGACATTCTCGGAACCGGCATCTACGCCATGACCGGCAACGTCGCGAGGCAGGTTGGCGGCGTGGTCTGGTTGCCGTTCCTGATCGCCTTCATCGTCGCCACGCTCACCGCCTTCTCCTATCTGGAACTCGTCACGAAGTACCCCCAAGCCGCGGGAGCCGCGCTCTACACGCACAAGGCGTTCGGCGTGCACTTCGTGACCTTCCTGGTCGCCTTCGCGGTCATGTGCTCCGGGATCACATCCGCGTCGACGGCTTCACGTGCGTTCGCCGCGAACTTCGGGGCGATGATCAGCGTGGTCCGGGAGGACTGGATGGGGGGAGCCCCCTTCGAGCCGAGCGACACCTTGACAACCGTCCTGGCGGTCATTTTCATCTCCCTGATCGCCGCCATCAATTTGCGGGGAGTCGCCGGGAGCGTCAAGACGAACGTGGTGCTGACCTGTGTCGAGCTCACCGGCCTGCTGATCGTGATCTTCGTCGGCTTCTTCGCGATGGTGCAGGGTAGGGCCGACCTGTCCCGGGTCGCGTCTTCGACACACCGGAGGATCGTTCGATCTTCGTTGCGGTTACTGCCGCGACAACCCTGGCCTTCTTCGCGATGGTCGGTTTCGAGGACTCGGTCAACATGGCCGAGGAGGTCAAGGAGCCTGAGCGAATCTTCCCCCCGATCATGCTGACAGGTCTCGGCATTGCCGGACTGATCTACATCCTGGTCTCCATCTCAGCGATCTCATTGGTGCCGGCCGGAGAGCTCGGCGAAGGCGAGGCGCCACTGTTGAAGGTGGTCACGGCGGGCGCTCCGAACGCTCCGGTCGATCAGATTTTCCCGTTGACCAGCATGTTCGCGGTGGCGAATACCGCTTTGATCAACATGATGATGGCCAGCCGGCTGCTGTACGGCATGGCCAAGCAGCGTGTGATGCCGCCGGGCCTCGCCTGGGTGTTGCCGAACCGCCGCACGCCGTGGATCTCGATTCTGTTCACCACCATCCTTGCGTTCGGCCTGATCATCATCGTCGGCAGGGTGAGCCAACTTGGCGGAACAACCGCCTTGCTGCTGCTCGCCGTCTTCACCGTGGTCAACATCTGCTGCCTGGTGCTGCGTCGTGATCCTCAACCGCGGCACAGGCACTTCGTGGCACCCACGGTAATGCCGATTCTCGGAGCGATTTTCTGCGCCTACCTCGTCGGACCCTGGACCGGCCGCGAGCCTGAGCAATACGCCATCGCCGGCATTCTGCTCGGAATCGGCGTCGTGCTGTGGCTGGTGACCTATCTGATCGATCGCAGGATCTATGGTCGGGGCGTGATTGAGCGCCCGGAGGCCCTGGAGGGCGCCGAGACCCACGAGCCGCCGATCGAGGAGGGCTGTGAACGCCGCTAGGCTTCTCCGCGCACTAGCCTCGCACCGGCGCAGCCTGCGGGACGGATGCGGTGATAAGTGTTCCGTCCGGGCGACGGTCGCCGGTCTGCAGGCTTGGCACGTGATCGATCCGAGGACCGTGATCCTCTAGGGGGAAGGCAGCCGGCGATCCGAGGCCCACCACAACTCGCTGCCCACGCACATACATCTCGGCCTTGTCGCCCTCGACGACTTCGAAGGCGATCTCATCGCGGCTGAGATTCACTCGGACCCGGGTGCCCCGCAAGGTGATCTGGAAGGTCAAGCCCTGCCAGGAATCCGGCAGCCGGGGATCGAAAGTGATAACCCCGTTGTAGTCCCGCATCCCGCCGAAGCCGTACGCCAGGCACATCCAGACCCCGCCGGTCGAGGCGACGTGCACGCCGTCGGTGGTGTTGCCATGCAGGTCGGCAAGATCAACGAACAAGGCCTGCTGGAAGTAGCGCAGCGCAAGATCGTGATAGCCGACCTCGGCTGCAATGATCGTCTGAACGACGCCGGAAAGCGTCGAATCCCCGGTGGTGATCGGATCGTAGTAGTCGAAGTCTGCCCGCTTCTGATCCTGGCTGAAATGATCACCCTGCAGGAACAGTGCCAGCACGACGTCGGCTTGCTTGAGGACCTGGAACCGATAGATCACCAGCGGGTGGTAGTTCAGCAGCAGCGGAAACTTGTCCGGCGGCGTGTTCTTCAAATCCCACATCTCCCGGTCAAGGAAGTGGGAGTCCTGGGGATTGATCCCGGTGGCGGCGTCGTACGGAATGGACATGGCTTCCGCAGCCTGAGCCCATTCCTCGATCTCCGCATGCGATATCTTGAGCCGTTCCACCAGCCGCCGGCGGTCGTCGCCGTTCTCCATCTCCAACCGGCGCAGCACCTCGGCGGCCTTGCCCAGGTTGTAGCGAGCCATCACGTTGGTGAACAAGTTGTCGTTCACCACGGTCGTGTACTCGTCCGGGCCGGTGACGCCGTGGATGTGGAAGCTTCGCCACCCGCTGCCCTTGTCACGCCAGAAACCGAGATCGGCCCACATCCGTGCGGTCTCGACCAGGATGTCAATGCCCTCCCGGTTCATGAACGCGTCGTCACCGCTGGCTGCAACGTACTTGCAGAGCGCGTACGAGATGTCGGCGTCGATGTGGTACTGGGCGGTGCCAGCCGCGTAGTAGGCCGATGCTTCGTCTCCGTTGACCGTACGCCAGGGGAAGAGCGCGCCGCTTTGGGCGAGCTCCTTAGCCCGCCGCCTCGCCGGCTCCAGCATGTTGTAGCGGAAACGAAGCGCGCTGCGGGCCATGCCGGGCGAGGTGTAGGTGAGGAAGGGAAGAACGTAAATCTCGGTGTCCCAAAAATAGTGGCCGCTGTAACCGGATCCGGTCACCCCCTTCGCCGGGACACCTGACTGCTCGGCGCGGGCGGTTGCTTGCGCGGCCTGGTAGATATTCCAGCGGATGGCTTGTTGCAGCTCCGGCTGCCCGACGACCTCGACGTCCGATCTCGCCCAGAAAGCATCAAGCCATTCCCGTTGCGCCGCGTACTCGACGTCAACCCCGTGCTCGAGAACCCGATCCAGCGTTCTGCGGCAGCGGTCTATCAACTCCCGCGACGGCACCCCCCGGGACGTGTGGTAGGTCACCGTCTTGGTGAGCTTGATCGGCACGCCTGGCCGCGCCTCCACCCGGAACACCATCTTGCCGGTGTCCTCGTCGTCGAAGATCAACTTGTTGTAGTTGTTCTCGGTAGCGATCGCGTGATCAACGCCGACGCCAAGAGTCATTCGCGAGTTGGCGCAGCGATAACCCAGCAGAATTCGATTGTCTTTCGACCAGTGGCTCTGCGGCACCAGCACTCGGGACTCGAAGGATTCAGCCTTCCGGGGATCGACGCCTGCACCCATGGCGTCAGCACTGACGTGGTACTCATCCCGGCCGTCCTGCCGGTTCAGAGTCTGGGAGGAGATCACCACCGGGGCTGCGTCTTCGAGCATCGTTACCTCGATGCTCATGATCGCGAGATGCCGCTGGGTGAAGGACACCATCCGGGTCGATGAGACCTTCACCAGCTTGCCGCCAGGAGTGCGCCAGATGATGTTGCGCCGCAGGACACCGTCGCAAAAGTCCAGGGTGCGCTCGTAGGATTCGAGATCCGCGACCGAGAGCAGCATCGGCTCATCATCGACATAGAGCTTCATCGTCTTGTTGTCCGGCACGTTGACGATGGTCTGGCCGGTGCGAGCGAAACCGAACGCCTCCTCGGCGTGCCGGATCGGCCAGGTCTCATGGAAGCCGTTGATGAACGTTCCGTGAGTATGGGTTTCGCGGCCCTCTTCGACATTGCCGCGCATTCCGATGTAGCCGTTGCCAGTGGCGAACAGCGTCTCGGTACCGCCGAGATCATGAGTGGCGTAGACCGCTTCGGTCAACTTCCAGGGATGGACCGGGAAGCGGATCCGATCCAGCGGATCGTGAAGGTCCTTCGCCGCACCGGAGTAACTGATCACCGCGACACCAGCTCGGCAAGATCAGCAACAACGACGTCCGCGCCGGCTTCGGTCAATCGGTCAGGGCCGACACCTCGGTCCACCCCGACAACGAGGCCGAAACCACCGGCTCGGCCCGCCTCGACGCCTGACACCGCGTCCTCGACCACCGCTGTGCGGGTTACCTCGGCGTCCAGCTCGTGTGCCGCATGGACAAAGGTGTCGGCCGACGGCTTGCCGGCCAGAGCGTTGTCCGAGGCCACCGCACCGTCGACGACGACGGCGAACCGCTCCTCCAGCCCGGCCGCGGCGAGCACGGCTGGAGCGTTGCGGGAAGAGGAGACGACAGCCATTTTCGTGCCGCGCTCCGTCAACTGATCAAGTAGTTGGATCGATCCCGGATAGGGTGTCACGCCCTCCTCCCGAAGGACCGCCCCGAACACCTCGTTCTTCCGGTTTCCCAACCCGCACACGGTTTGGGCGGTCGGCGGGTCGCCGGGATCGCCGTCGGGTAGCGCAATGCCGCGAGCGGCGAGGAGGGACCGTACACCCTCATAGCGAGGCTTGCCGTCTATGTAGTCAAAGTAGTCGCTCGTCAGGTATGGCTCGGCGATCCCCCGCCGCAGCAGAAAGTCGGAGAACATCTGCTGCCAGGCGCGCATGTGTACGTCCGCTGTCGGCGTCAAGACGCCATCCAGGTCGAAGAGCACGGCGTCGCACTCATTCAGCAGCACACCAGAAAGCGTAGGGGCTTCAGTGACCGTTCAAGCACAACTCTCGCAACGTTTACAGCTGGGGGCGCACATGAAGGCCAACCTCGGGATCGACCAGCGGCTCCTGTGCTGCAGCAATGCCTTCCACGACCAGCTCGGCGTCGGTCGGGACGTTGCGCTTGATCAAACCGAGTGCCAACGGTCCCAGCTCGTGGTGCCGCGCCGACCCACCGACGAACCCGACATCCCGCCCCTCGGCCAGCAGGGCTTCACCCGGTCGCGGCAGAGCCTCTGCACTGCCGTCAAGGTGCAACCGGACCAGCCGGCGAGGCGGCCTACCGAGAGTCTGCACCCGGGCGACGGTCTCTTGTCCCCGGTAGCAGCCCTTGTCCAGGTGCACCGCGATCCCGAGCACCCCGATCTCATTAGGTATCGTCCGATGATCGGTGTCCAGGCCGATCCGTGGCACCCCAGCCGCGATCCTGCGCGCCTCATAGGCCCACGTCCCAGCTTGGTCGCGCGCCGCAAGGTATCGGCCGAGGTCGCTCCGCGGCACCAGCACCTCATGGCCGCCGAGCGAATCCGGACCCGCCCGATTGACCAGATCATCGGCCTCCGCCGGCCCAGCGGACCAGACGACTGCGAGGTCCCCGGTCCGGTCGGCCATTTCGACGCGCAGCAGGAACCGCATCCGATCCAGCCAGGCCACGGCTGGCTGAGCGGCGCCTGGCTCGGTGTGCGCCCAGAACGTCTCGCCGTCGTCGACGCCGTACAGGGCATGCTCGATGTGTCCCTGGGGTGACAGCACCAAGGTGGTGACACCGACTCCGGCCGGCAGGCTGTCAAGGTGCTGGGTCGTCAGGGAATGAAGCCAACTGAGCCGGTCGGGACCCGAGATGGCGATCACCCCGCGATGGGAGAGGTCCACCGCGCCCCGGCCGGATTCCAGCAGTCGCTGCTCCCGCATCGGGTCGCCGAAGTGCCAAGGCACGCCCGCGTCTATGCCCTCGGCCATCAGCACGGCGGTCATAATCAGTTCAGCATCCTGGGCTCGACTTTTCTTCCCGTCGGTCTGCCATCGTAGGAACGTGGCCGAGGACCTGCTGATCGCTGTCAACCCGGAGCAGGACTCATCGCTGCCCTATCTGGTACGGATCCCGCTCGGTGACTCCGGAATTGTGCTCAAGACCCGCGACACCTGGCCCCGAACCACGAAGCTCTACTGTCACCGCGCGGACGGGTGGCCGGCATCCGCCGAGATCATCGAGCGGCTGCCGGTACGCAGCTGCACCCAGCGCGGCGCGGCGATCGACCTGATCGTGGACCGGCCGCGGCTGAGCCGCTCACAGTTCGTGATCACTCGGGCACGCGGCCGGGAAATGATCTTCTGGCAGTCACCACGGACCACTAGGCAGGCTCGAGCGGGCATCCACATACCCACCGCCCGGGCGCACGGTCAGGTGCTCGAAATCCTGATCGACTCAGGCGAAAAGTACCCTTACCGGTTCTCCGGTCAGCAGGCGAGGACATCTCGTCAGCGGCTTCCGGCCGGAGACTACGCGGTCCGAGTGGAGGATGCAGTAGTTGCGGCCGTCGAACGAAAGACCATCGACGACCTCATATCGTCGATGGTCACTGGTCGAATGAAGTTTCTGATGGCAGACCTGGCTGCCCTCCCCCGGGCTGCAGTAGTGGTGGAAGAGGGTTACAGCAAGATCTTCAAGCACCCGAACGCCGCTGGTTCGGTCGGGGCGGAACTGCTGGCCGAGGTGCAGGCTCGATTCCCCTCCGTGCCGATCGTCTTCTGTGAGACTCGGCCGCTCGCCGAGGAGTGGACCTACCGATGGCTGGGCGCATGTCTTTACGAGCTCCAGCTCCTCGCCGGGACCTCATGGGGCGATGACGACTCGACGTCATAGCCCCGAGGGAAGGTCACACCCGCAGCAGCCGGGCCCACATGTGGGACTGCAGCGGCTGTCCGGCAGCCGCCTTGTCGAAGGTCCACAGCAGATCGCCTTCGACATTGCCGTACAACCGTTGGCCTGCCGAGTAATCCTCAGCCGTGGCCGTGCGCACGACAGCGTCCGTTGCCATTTCGATCTTGGGCCCGGTGATCCGGCCGTACCAAACCTCCGCGTAGCCACTTGGGTGGCACATCACCACCTCCAGCGACCCATCCGATTGCGGCCGCCAGAATCCGGTCTCCATGCTCAGCGGCCGGATCGCCCGCCCGTCGTCGCCCCGCTCGAAGATCTGGGAGAGATAGTGCAGGTAATTCTCGCCGTTGTGAGCGAAATCGATCTGCTGCCCGAACTCGTAGTCCTCGGTTCCGGGATAGCTGGCCTTGCCGGTGCCTTGCCAGCGGCCGATCATCCAGGACAGGCCCATCAGCGCTGGGTGCAGGCCGTCCGAACCACTCGGCACCGTTCAGCTCCGGGAGTGCGCCGAGCTGCGAACCAGCAGCAAGATCAACAACGTCAAGGCAGCCGCGCCAATGGCGATCACGCCGGCGATCAACAAAGCGGCGAAGACCACGGAGGTGGACACGCGCAGAAGTCTAGTGCCGAGCGAGGTTGTCATCCGGACGCGCGCGGCAGCGCCATCCGGCAGCTCAACCTCACGTTTCATCGGTTTGCATCGTCTACCTGGTGATGGACAAGCCACCGTTCGAGGACCTGGTGGCTCGGCATGGTCCGGTCGTGTACCGGGTGTGCCGGGCGCTCGTAGGTCCGATCGATGCCGATGACGCCTGGTCTGAGGTCTTCATGTCGGCCTTGCAGGCATATCCCACGCTGCCGTCCGAGGCCAATGTCGAAGCTTGGCTGGTGCGGATCGCGCAGCGCAAGGCGATCGACCTGATCCGGGCGCGCTCCCGGCGGCCGTTGCCGACCGCCGGCATCCCCGACGGTCCGTCGAGCAGTGGGCGGCTTGGCGACGAACGCGATGAGGACCTGTGGAGGGCGGTCGCCGCGCTGCCGATCCGTCAGCGCCAGGCCGTGGCCTACCACCATCTCGCCGGCCGGCCGTACGCCGAGGTGGCCGAACTGATCGGCGGCACTTCAGCGGCTGCGCGCCGAGCGGCGAGCGACGGCATTGCCACACTGCGCAAGAGATTGGGCATAACTGGACAACATCCTGCGAGCGGCGCTCAACTACGCGCGAGCAGGGGATAGGAGCGAGTCATGATCGATCATGATCCGGTTCTCACCGAGCTGACGGCGGTCGAGCAGGCGATTCTGATGAGGCTGCACGACCGGCTCGAGCAGCGCGCGGAACAGTCGGACCTGCTCGACGTGGCTGTTCGGACCATCGATTCACCGGTTGGTCCATTGTTGCTTGCCGCAACCCCACGAGGATTGGTCAGGATCGCCTTTGACCGTGAAGGGATGGACGCGGTCCTGCAGAGGCTGGCAAGCATGATCAGCCCACGGATTCTCGCCGCCCCGCGGCGACTGGAGATTGCCGCTCGCCAGTTGGACGAGTACTTCAGCGGCCGCCGACGAGTCTTTGAGGTCCCGCTGGATCTCCGCCTTGCCTCAGGGTTCCGGAGTACGGTCCTGGGTTACCTGAGCGGCATTCCGTACGGGCGCACTCGGAGCTACGCCGAGGTGGCGATGGGCACTGGGCACCCAGGTGCGGTTCGTGCCGTGGGAAGCGCATGTTCGGCAAATCCGCTGCCGCTGGTGATCCCGTGTCACCGAGTGGTGCGTTCGGACGGTTCACTCGGCGGCTATCTCGGTGGATTAGAGATCAAAAGGGCGCTACTGGCATTGGAAGCCGACGCTGGCCCTCAGTAGATCAGGGCCTGGGCCTGCGGACGCAGCACCGCCTCGACGAAACTGGCGGCCCCGGCGATGGTGGCACCATTGATCAGGTCGGTCGCCACTATCTTGCGCCGTGCGGCGCATTGGGTACAGACGACGATCCGACCCGAGGAGCGTACGGTTTCGACCAGCTCAGCCACCGGCGTCGCATACTCCAGTTCAAGATCGGGTTGGCGGCCCACGACCGCAAACCACACCGCCTCACCGGTCAACCAGACCGCGACCTCGGCACCGGAGGCAATCGCCGTGGCGGCCACCGTCCAGCCCTGATTGGCGCGCTCGGCAGCTTCCACGCCACAGGTGATCTTGATCGCCACCGGCCGGATACCGGGGATCGTCGCCACGGCAGACATTGTGTCAGAGTGGCCCCATGATCGGACGACTGCACGGCATCGTGATCGACTGTGAGGACCCAGACGCCCTAGCAGCGTTCTACGAGCAGCTGCTCAGCATGCGCCGGGTGCAGGACGAAGCCGACTGGGTGGTGATCGGTGATGCGCCAGACCGGCCGGGTGTCGCGTTCGCCCGAATCCCGGACTACAAGCCGCCTACCTGGCCCGACGGCGACCGGCCGCAGTACCGCCACTTCGACGTCCGCGTCGACGATCTCGACCTTGCCGAGGCCTCCGTCCAAGAATTGGGCGCGACCCGGTTGCCAGGTGGCGGTGAATCCTTCCGGGTCTATGCGGACCCGGCAGGCCATCCCTTCTGTCTCATCGTCTTGAATACCCCCGCGGCCTGATATGCGGCTGGTCGTGCAGCGCGCCACGACCGCCGAGGTGCGCGTGTCCGGCGAGGTGGTCGGCAAGATCGACCGGACCGGGATGGTGATCTTGGTCGGAGTGACGCACGACGACACGCCGGCGATCGCCGGGCGGATGGCGGAGAAGGTATGGCGGTTGCGAATCTTCGACGACGAGCAGTCTGCCGAGCAGCTGAACGCACCGATGCTGGTGATCAGCCAGTTCACCCTCTATGCCGATACTCGCAAGGGTCGCCGTCCGTCGTGGAGCGCTGCTGCGCCGCGCCGCGTCAGCGAGCCGCTGGTTACCTCGTTCGTGAACGCTCTGCAGGCGCTCGGCGCAGAAGTCGCCACTGGCATCTTCGGCGCCCACATGGCCGTTCAGCTGGTCAACGACGGACCGGTGACGCTGATTTTGGAGTCTGTTGGCGGAGGAGCTTGATACTCAGGCTGCGCCGAGCTCCACGTCGATCTCCGCGACCCTGCCGCGGGCAGCCACCACGGTCCGATCCGCTTTGGTGCCAGGGGCCAGGGTCCGCAGCGTCCAGGTGCCGTCGCCGGCGAAGAACCGGAACTGCCCAGTCGCCGAGGTCGGCACTTCAGCCGTGAACTCACCCGAAGAGTCCAGCAGCCGGACATAAGCGCCGGGCACCGGCTCGCCGGCACGCAACACCCGACCCTGGATCACGGCCTCCTTGGAGAGGTCGACGCCCTCCAGGCTGACGCCACCGGTGGTCGCTCCGCACATGAGCGTTTGTCTTTCCAGGCCCGCGCTCAGGCAGACCCAGGCTCGTCGCCGACGGCGACCGGCACGCCTACCAGCGACCCGTATTCGGTCCACGAGCCGTCGTAGTTCTTGACGTTCTCCTGGTCCAGGATTTCGTGCAGCACGAACCAAGTGTGCGCGCTGCGCTCCCCGATCCGGCAGTAGGCGATGATGTCGTCACTCCAGTCCAGGCCTGCTTCGCTGTACAGCTCCTTCAGATCATCGTCGGCCTTGAACGTACCGTCATCGTTGGCCGCCTTGCTCCAGGGCACGTTGATCGCGGTCGGAATGTGACCGCCGCGCTGCGCCTGTTCCTGTGGCAGGTGAGCCGGCGCCAGCAGCCGGCCCGCGTACTCATCGGGACTGCGGACATCGACCAGGCTTCGGCTCCCGATGGCCTTGACAACCTCGTCGCGGAACGCCCGAATATCCAGGTTGGGCGCCTTGGCGGAGTAGCTGGTGGCCGGCCGTGTCACCTGCTCGGTGCTCAGCTCCCGGGCGTCGAGTTCCCACTTCTTACGGCCGCCGTCCAGCAGCAGAACGTTCTCGTGGCCGTACAGCTTGAAGTACCAGTAGGCGTAGGCGGCGAACCAGTTGTTGTTCCCCCCGTAGAGCAGCACAGTGTCGTCATTGCTGATGCCGCGCTCGGACAGCAGCTTCTCGAATTGCTCCTTGCTGATGAAATCCCGGCGCACCGGATCCTGGAGGTCCTTCTTCCAGTCCAGCTTGACGGCTCCGGCGATATGGCCGCCATCGTAGGCCGTCGTGTCCTCATCGACCTCGACAATGACCACGTTCGGATCGCCGGCATGCTCGGCGACCCAGTCGGCGTCAACCAGTACCTGCTGCCTGCTCATGATCTGCTCCTGTGAAGAGTGAGTAGTCAAGGGGATTGCCCAGCGCACCGGCAACATTAGAGAGTGTCCGGTTGATCAGGAGCGACGCGACCGAATGATGAGAAGCATGTCCATTTTTCGAGAAGAATCAGTTGCCAACCATCGACCTTTGACGTGACATCTGCCACACAGACTTGCGGTTCGAACCTTCAGCCGCCTGCGAAAGGCGGCAGCACTTCGACTTCAACCGGGCCGGTCAGCACCTGGGAAAGCTCGCTGCCGCTCACCACCCGATTCTCTACCAGAATCGAACTGGCATTGAGAATTCGCCGAAATCGGGAGTCGTTCCGACGTCTTCCGGCGATGGCCAGTGCCTCCGCAACCGTCCTCGCCTCAACCGTCTCCAGTTCCACTCCTGCGGCCGCTTTGGCCCCAGCCCAGTAATGAAGGGAAACGGTCACCATTGCAGTAGTGTCTGCCCTACACCGGTCCGGCCGGTGGACGCCCACGGGGCCCGACGACGCGCATTGTGGGCCAACCACCTTCTCGGGGCATGACGGAGACCGCAATGGCCACCTTGCTGCTTCTTACCAACGACATGCATTCCGCAGCCGAGATCCTGCCCGCAATCGAGCTGCTCCCACACTCCGTCAAGGTAGCCCAAGCTGAAGCGACCGCCCTACTGGATGCTCCGCGCGCCGACGTGATCTTGTTGGATGCCCGCCGCGACTTGGTCGGTGCCCGGTCGCTGTGCCGGCTGATGGAGACCACCGGAAAGGAATCGCCACTGCTGGTGATCGTCAGCGAAGGCGGTCTGGCAGCCCTCGCCTCAGATTGGGGCTTCGACGATCTGTTGCTTGCCACGGCCGGTCCGGCCGAGGTTGACGTACGGCTGCGGCTCGCGATGAGCCCGTCGGTCGCGTCTGCGGCCGATCCGGTGATCCAGACCGGGAACATTGTGATCGACGAAGCCGGATATTCGGCCAAGCTGAATGGAACCCAGCTCGATCTCACCTATACCGAGTTCGAGCTGCTGAAGTATCTGGCCCAGCATCCTGGTCGGGTATTCAGCCGCCAACAGCTGCTCAGCGACGTTTGGGGCTACGACTACTACGGCGGCACCCGCACGGTTGATGTTCATGTCCGCCGGCTCCGAGCCAAACTCGGCCCGGAGTACGAGTCGATGATCGGCACCGTTCGGAATGTCGGATATCGCTTTGTGACCCCGACTGAAGAGCCGACTCGGGTCAGCGCTGGTTAGACGAGGTTCGGCGGCCCTCGCGTCGGTCAGCTCTTCGAACGAGCCGGCGCATGTGAGCCGGAACGGTTCCGGGCGGACCGCTCGGGCGCAGGTATTGCACGCCGGCCAGCACCTGGCCAGCGATGATCAACAGCATTGTGGCGGCGAGTAGCAGACCGGCCGTTGCCGACCACCCGGCATCGGCGGCGCCGGCGATGCAAGCCCACATTCCCACCAGCACAACCGCATAGGAAACCACGTGAATGATCCAGGACAGCCGTGCCTCGCCACGGAGATCCTGGATCCGGATTCCGCGCCAGGACGCCATGGCTCGCAGCCAGACAGCGACCTGAAGCACGCAGATGACAAACGTCAGCACGGCTGTGATCAGCGCGACAACGGCCCACGCAGCGCCTACATCGCGATCGCTGAACTTGGGGAAGGTCAGTACTGCTGCGAGGCTCGTCCCGACTCCGAGAGCGGCACAAGCCGTACCGATGAAGGTCATCCGCAGATGCGGCGTCATCCGAGCCGCAATGGCCGGCTGCGCAGTAGCGCCGTAGGCCGCGATCTGTTCGGACGAATACCCTTTGTCGCGCATCGATGCCAACCTCTCCCATCGGCGTTGGACCTGCGTCGCTGTAGGGCGTACCCCGCGAGGCCAGCCTATCGATCACTACGGTGGGCCCATGGTTGACGCCGCCCTCGAGATCTCGCGTTCCCAACGAATTAGCCCGGCTGAAGTTCGGGCTGTGCTCGCGATGGTCGATGAAGCCGCCGCCTCCGACGGCGTCGACTCCCTCAACGAGGCCGGACTGCTGCACCTCCGACACGGCCATCCGGGGGTCGAGCACCTGATCGCTCGCCAAGATGGTCAGATTCTCGGCTATGCGCAGCGAAACGGCGGACCGGTGCCGACCGGGGAACTGGTGGTCGCGCCCCGGTACCGTGGTCGAGGGGTCGGGAGCGTCCTGCTTGCCGCGCTCATCGAGCGTGGTCCGTTACGGATTTGGGCTATCGGAAATCGGCCGGCGGCACAGGCATTGGCTCGACGGCATGGGCTTTCCGCCGTTCGGGTCTTGCTGAGAATGGAACGGTCACTGGAGGAGCCGGTGCTGGCCAGTCCGGTGCCCGATGACGTGTTGATCAGGACCTTCCGACTCGGATCTGACGAGGAAGCATGGCTCGATTTGAATGCGCGAGTATTCGCAGCCCATCCGGAGCAGGGCAGAATCAGCCGCGGGGATCTGCAGGAGCGACTTGCTGAGCCGTGGTTCGACGCCGGAGGCTTCTTCCTGGCGGTATCGGGAGGCCGGATTGTCGGCTTCCACTGGACCAAGCAGCACGAAGATCAACTCGGTGAGGTCTATGTGCTAGGCGTCGACCCCCAAAGTGGCGGTCGGGGACTCGGCAGGGCATTGCTTGCCGTTGGGTTGACGCATCTGAAACGGCTAGGAAACACAAAGGCTCAGCTCTATGTCGAAGCTGACCATGGGGCGGCAATTGCTCTGTACTCAGCCTATGGTTTCAGAGTTGTGCGGCGTGATGTGATGTACGCGTCACCGTAATCACGCTCAACGGCCGTGCATCGGCCCAGGGCGTGGGAGGAAGGGACAAATGGAAGCAGTCGACACCTCCCCGATAGCCGTACAAAGGCCGACCGAGTTCCCAACAGATGGGAGGGAGGGCCGCCTTCAAGAGCTGTCATCAGACCGATTCTTGGACCGGGAACTGTCCTGGTTGAACTTCAACAACCGGGTGCTGGATCTGGCTAAGGACAAGTTGCGGGTGCCGCTGTTGGAGCGTGCGAAGTTCCTGGCGATCTTTGCCTCAAACCTGGACGAGTTCTACATGGTCCGCGTCGCGGGATTGAAGCGCCGCATCGCTGCCGGTGTGGCCGTGCCAACGGTCAGCGGCATGATGCCACGCGACGTGCACTCCGCGATCTTGAACCGGACCCGAGAACTTGTCACCGAGCACGCCCGCGTCTTCGCCGAAGAAGTCCGCCCGGAGCTGGTCAGGGAGGGCATCGAGATCCTGCATTGGGAGAAGCTGACCGGCGCAGAGAAGGATCGGATGAACGAGCTCTTCGCCGAGCGAATCTTCCCGGTGCTGACGCCGCTCGCGGTGGATCCCTCACACCCCTTCCCCTATATCTCCGGGCTCTCCATCAACCTGGCCGTACTGGTCCGAAACCCCAACACCGGGGCTAGGCAGTTCGCCCGGGTGAAGGTGCCGACCGTCCTTCCGCGGTTTCTGATGCTCTCTGAAGGCCGATTCGTCGCTCTCGAGGACGTCATAGCCCGCCACCTGGACCAGTTGTTCAGCGGCATGCACATCGTGCAGCACCACACCTTCCGGGTCACCCGGAACGAAGACCTCGAGGTCGAGGAGGACGACGCGGAAAATCTCCTGTTGGCGCTCGAGAAGGAGCTACTGCGGCGCAAGGTCGGCCGACCGCCCGTACGGCTCGAGGTCGAGAACGACATGGATCCGAAGATGCTCGAACTGTTGATCAGCGAGCTTGACATCAGCGAGCGTGAGGTCTTCCACGTACCCGGCCCGCTGGATCTGAACGGCCTGTTCGCCCTGGCCGATCTCGATCGGGCGGAGCTGAAATACCCGGTCTTCGTGCCGTCGACGCATCCTCATCTTGCCGAAGTGGAAACTGCCAAGCCGGCCGATATGTTCGCCGCCCTCAAGCACCGCGACGTGCTGCTGCACCATCCGTACGACTCGTTCTCCACCAGCGTCCAGCGCTTCATCGAGCAGGCGGCCGACGACCCGCAGGTGCTCGCGATCAAACAGACGCTGTATCGCACCTCCGGTGATTCACCCATCATCGATGCCCTGATAGAAGCGGCCGAGGCCGGCAAGCAGGTGCTCGCCTTGGTTGAGATCAAGGCTCGCTTCGACGAGCAGGCCAACATCGCCTGGGCCAGGCGGCTCGAGCAGCACGGTTGCCACGTGGTCTACGGCATGCTCGGCCTCAAAACCCATTGCAAACTCTCCATGGTGGTCCGCGACGAGCCGGATGGCCTGCACCGCTATGCCCACATCGGCACTGGAAACTACAACCCGAAGACAGCGCGCCTGTATGAGGACACCGGACTGCTGACAGCCAATCCGATCATCACCGAGGACATCGGCCGGCTGTTCAACCATCTGTCCGGGATGGCGGCCGAAACGCAGTACAAGCGGCTGCTGGTGGCACCGCACGGGATCCGGACGGGGCTGATCGACCGGATTAACAACGAGATCGCCAATCACGAGGACGGCCGGCCCGCGGCAATCCGGATCAAGGTGAATTCGATTGTCGATGAGGCGATCTCCGACGCGCTCTATGGAGCCTCGCAAGCCGGTGTGCCGGTCGATTTGTGGATCCGCGGCATTTGCTGCATCAGGCCGGGCGTCCCGGGGCTGAGCGAGAACATCCGCGTGCGCAGCATCCTCGGCCGTTTTCTCGAGCACAGTCGGCTGTTCTGGTTCGCCAACGGCGGTCAGCCGTCGGTTGGCATGGGCTCCGCCGACCTCATGCACCGCAACCTCGACCGCCGGGTGGAGGTGCTTGCCTCGATCACTCAGCCTGCTCACATCGCCGAGATCACCGAGCTGTTCGATATGGCATTCGACGAGGGCACTGCGTCGTGGCTGCTGCAGCCGGACGGAACCTGGATCCCCCATACCAGTGACCTGGCCGGCCGGCCGCTGCTGGACATGCAGGAGTACCTGATCAACAACACCAAGCGGCGCCGGCGGGCCAAGTGAGCGGTCCATGTCGACATTGACGTTGCCCGAAGCCACGAAGGATCCCGGTTCGAAAACCAAACCGATCTTGGCGGCGGGCGCCGTCGTGACGCGGGACCATCCGTCGCGCGGCATTGAAGTGCTGATCATTCATCGCAGCCGATACAACGACTGGACCTTGCCGAAGGGCAAGCTCGAAGCGGGTGAGTCGTCACCCGCCTGCGCCGTACGTGAGGTGAGGGAGGAGACTGGCGCGACGATCAGGCTCGGCGGTCCGCTGGACACGATTCGATACGACACGAGCAAAGGCGTCAAGCAAGTCGACTACTGGGGCGGGATTGTGTTGGATGCAGCACCTCGCCCGCCCGACGACGAAGTCGATGGTGTGAGCTGGCTGCCCGTCCGAAGCGCTTTGGAGCGGCTCAGCTACGCCCAAGATCATTTCCTGGTCCGGCAGCATCTCGAGCAGCCACCGACGACGCCGTTCCTCATTCTCAGGCATGCGAAGGCGATGGATCGCAAGGACTGGTCGAAGAAGGACTCGACCCGTCCCATCAACGCTCGCGGCCGCAAGCAGGCTCGCCTGCTGGTGCCAATGCTTGGCGCGTACCGGGTCTCTCAGCTGGTGAGTTCTACGGCGGCGCGCTGCGCCGGCACCTTCGAGCCGTACGCACAGGCGCACGGACTCACCATCGCAAAGTTCGGCCAGCTCACCGAGGAGGTGGGCGGTGACGACCCGCGTGCGGTTGCCAAGCTTGTGGTCAAGTTGCGTACTGCCGTGCTGGCGAGCGGCGAGCCAACAGCAATCAGCGTTCACCGGCCCGTGCTGCCCCACATTCTCGATGCAATGGACATACCGCAAACCACCCTCGTCACCGGAGAGTTTCTGGTCGCCCACCTGGCCGAGGCCGGCGAGGTACACGCGCTCGAGCGGCACCGGCCGCAGGCGTGATCTGAGGTATCGACCTGAAGTAGCGTCGTTCATATTGGCAGGCAGCTAAGAGTGGTCCCTGCTGGATTCCTGCCTCCACCCGGCACGCCGGCTGGCTCAGGGCTGCGGCTGAGAGCCGGGCACATCGGAGCGGTGCCCAAGTGGCCGCTTTCGGCCAACGCTGGTAGCCACCCCAGTGTCTACCGGCGCTGCTGTGCTCAGATTCAGGGTGAACGACCTGATCCCGTTGCGGACCGCGGCATACACGTGGTTCCTGATCAGCCTGCAAACCTTCGGCGGTCCGGCCGGGCAGATCGCGGTGATGCAGCGGGTACTCGTCGACGAGAAACGCTGGATCGGTCAGCGGCGCTTCCTGCATGCGCTGAACTACTGCATGTTGCTTCCCGGTCCAGAGGCCCAGCAGCTGGCCACCTACACCGGCTGGCTGCTCAACGGGGTTCGTGGCGGAATCATTGCCGGCACACTCTTCGTGCTTCCCGGTCTGCTCGTCATGATCGGCCTATCCGCCCTCTATGTTGCCTTCGGGGATACCTCGCTGGTGAATGGGCTGTTCTTCGGCCTCGCGCCGGCGGTTGTGGCAATCACCGGTCAAGCACTGATCAGATTGAGCCGACGATCGCTTAACCAGCCCAGCCTGATTTTTGCTGGCCGTGGCAGCATTCGGAGCGCTCACCATCTTCGCCGTGCCGTTCCCGGCGGTCGTGCTGGGAGCTGGGCTGCTCGGCTGGGTATTCGGGCGAATTCAGCCGACATGGATGACGCACTCGGCGCCAATGTCGGCCGATGATCCCCAACCGCCGTTGATCACCGACGACCAGCTGCATCATGACCGGCCAACATCGCGGCGGACGCTGATCATCCTCCTGGTCGCGCTGGCCATCTGGAGTTGCCCAATCGTGGCGGTCGCGCTGCTGATCGGCCTGGACAGCATCCTGGTCGACCAGGGCCTGTTCTTTTCCGGCGCCGCTCTTATCTCCACACGTTCTTCACCGCCAGTACGACGCTGACCTGGGGTCTGGTGCAGGTCGGAATTCCCGTGCATAGCAGCCTCTCGTGGGTCCGCTCTGATGATCAGCGGGATCGCCGGCGTGCTGCTCTTCGTGCTGCGCTGGCCCCTCCCGGCAGTACTCGGTGTCTGCGCCCTTCTCGGTCTGGTGGCTTAGTTCGCTTCGCCCGCCGTATAACGACCGCACGAATTGTCCAGGTTGTGTGTCACCTTGGGACACCTGGGCGGGCATAGATCGTGACCATTACCGCACGTTTCGAATGACGATGGCTGATACCTGGCCCGCCTACACTCGCTACGTGACCGCAAAGGCAGGGTGGTACCCCGACCCAGGTGGGGTTGCCGGTCTCTTCCGGTACTGGGACGGCAAGGCGTGGTCTGCCGCCACGTCGCCCAACCCATCCGCGCCGCCGCCAACGCTAGGGCTCGGCAGTGCGGCCACATCCGCGCAGCCAACAACTGGGTCGACCGCCAGCCAAGAACCCCGCGGACTCGGCTCGGGGCCAGGCACAGGCGGAATAGGTTCGGAACCAGGCACACCGCGTTACGGCAGCAGCACCGGTTACGGACAGCAGACTTCAGGTCAACCGCTCCGCACCGCAAGTCCGTACACCGACCTCCAACAGGTGCAGCGGGAGCGCTCAGGGGCCGCCTGGTGGATCGTCGGTGCCGTGCTGCTGATCGCCATAGTCGTCATCGGCGTCTTCGCGATCCGCACGGTCACCGGAGGAACCGCGACTCCTGCCACCCCGGGCGGTGGTCAGCCGTCCAGCGAGGTTTGTCCACCCCAGTCAACCGCAACACCCTCGCCCTCTCCCCAGCCCAATGACGGCCGCGTGCACGGCGGTCCGCTGTCTTATCCGCTACTTGGACCGCCATGGCAGTCGCCACAGGGTGACACTCGGGTGCCGTTCGGCAGTGACGTGCAGAGCCAGCAGGTCGTGGTGGAGCCGAACTACGCGCCGGACAGTTCGTGGGTCGCCTCGATCCTGATCGGCGAACTGCAGGCTGGCGACGGCTTCTTCACCCCGGAGCAAGGCTCACAGATCGTCGTCAAATGCATCCTGGGCGCGTTCTACGGCGACAATCCGGTCAACAGTGATGTCAAGGTCAACGAGGCAACCACCATCGACGGTCACGAGGCCTGGCTGGTCGAATCCCACCTGACCTTCGACATCCCCAATCTGGAGACTAAGGGAGAGACCCTCATCGTGGCGATTGTGGCCGCCTCGAACAGCTCGGGACTGTATTACGCATCCATTCCCGACACGGTCCCGGACCTGTTGCCGGTGGCACGCAAGACACTCGAGCAATTGACGGTCGACGGTTAGCAATCGGCCAGGCCGTGTCGCTGCTTGAGCTCGGCAACCCTGGTGGCGCTGGTAGCGACGATCTTGGCGAAACCCGGGTCTTGACGTGCTCTCACGACGACAGCGTCTGCTGCAACTTCGGTCATTGCCGGATCTCCGATGATCGCAAGATCACCACCGGCTGCCAGGAACCGGACGACCCGAGATCCCGCTGATACGTCCCGCATCGCGCTGGCTGCGAGATCATCGGAGATGATCACGCCGGTGAAGTCCAAATCGCCTCGAATCATGCCGCGCAGAACCGTCGGGGAGAAGGCTGCCCTGTGCCTCTGGTCGAGCCTGCTGTAGGTGGCCGAGGAGACCATCACCATCTCGGCCCCTGCCTCAACCCCACTGCTGAAGCCAGCGAGCGCAGGGTCATCACGTCTGGTCACTGTGTCCACAACATCGCTGCGAAAGTCCGTGTTTCCACGAACCCGCCCAAGGCCGGGAAAGTGCTTCAGCGAGGTCACGACTCCGGCTCTCGCCATTCCTGAGACGAATGCCGTCACCTTTGCCGCGACCAGCACCGGATCAGAACCGTAGCCACGGCGCAGCTGCCCGATAGGTTCATTGCGGTCGATCGTGCTCCTCGGCACGACATCAGCGACCGGCGCCAGGTTCGCGTCGATGCCCGCGCTCTGCAGCTGTTGGCCCCAGGTTTTCGCCTCGGCTGCCAGCCTTCGATCACTGAGCCTGGCCTGCTGAACAGCCGACGGGATGGGATCGAATCCAGTGCCTTTCAGACGCTGGACAGATCCACCCTCCTGATCGACCGCGATCATGGTTTGGATCTGCTCCGGCTGCCGGGCAGCGCGAAGCGTTCGGCGGGTCACCTCCTGAGTGCCTTGCCTGCCGATCGTGCTGTTTCCGAGCAGGAGCACGCTGCCTGCCCGAGTCGTGGCCAACACGTCCGCGTCAGACTCCGTCGGCCCTGACGAACCGATGCCTACCATGAGCAGCTGCCCGACCCGTTCCCTGAGGGTCAACTCCTGGACCAGCCTCCCGCAAGTCGACATCGTTGGTGAGGGGATTGAGGGCGGCGGCGTCATCGGCGTTGGGCTCGGGGAAACGGATTCGCCCGGCGATGGTGCGGATGCATTCGATGTGGCGCTGGGCCGGCCGCCCTCAACCGGGGATGAACATGAAGCAATCAGGATGATTGTCGCTGCGACCAGAAGCAGGTGCAGCGTCGACTTTCCTCGAACCCAGAACACATGTGCTCACCTCCCTCGTCACCCTCGCTTACCGGGACCACCAACATATGCGCATTAGGGTGAGACTCATGGCCTTCTCTGCCGAGGTGCTGTCAGCAGGTCAAGGTGGCCACGCTGCACTCATCCCGCCGGAGGTTGCCGCGATCTTCCCAACCAAGCGGCCGGCCGTAGTAGCGACGGTCAACGGCACCGAGTACCGATCACGGCTGATGGTCTATGGCGGCAAGACCTACCTCGGCTTGCGCAAAGATCTGCTGCGCAAGATCGGAGCAGGGGCTGGAGATACCGTCCAGATCGAGCTGACCGAAGATCACCAAGAACGAATAGTGACCGAGCCGCCTGAACTGCTCGAAGCACTTGCGGCCAACCCGGAGGCACGCAAGGCGTACGACGCGCTGGCCTACACACACCGGATGGAGTATGCCCGCTGGATCGGAGCAGGCAAGCAGCCGGAAACTCGAGCCAGCCGTACCGCGAAGACCATCCGTCGGCTACTCGGAACCTGATCAGATTCCGCTATCAGCGACGCGCCGAACTGGCATCAGTCCCTCAGATCCAGCAGCGCGTTCTCCACGACCTCCGCCATGGCCGGATGAATCCAGTACTGATCTCGCGCCACGTTGCGCGCCGGCGTCTCAAAGGTCATTGCCTGGATCAGAGGCTGAATCAGCGAGGATGCCTGCGGACCGATGATGTGCCCGCCGAGCAGCTGGTCGGTCACCGGGTCGCCCAAGACTTTGACGAAGTGCGTGGCGTCCTCCATTGCCCAGCCATATGCAGTGTCACCGTACTCCGCACGCCCAATTCGATAGGGCACATTGTCTTCCTGCGCCTGATCCTCGGTCAGCCCGACGGCGGCCACCTGGGGTTCGGAGAAGACGGCGTGCGGAATGAACCGCCGATCGCTGGCGATCATGGCGGTCGGGTTCAGCAGGTTGTACTTGACCACGCGCGCCTCCGCGTTTGCCACGTGCTTGAGCATGGCGTGTGAGGAGACGTCGCCGAGCGCAAAGATGCCCTCAGCCGTAGTTCGCTGATGATCATCGACAACGATGAAGCCGTCGTCGTCGACCTCGACTCCGGCCGCCGCCAAGTTGAGCGTGTCGCCGTTCGGCACCCGTCCAGTGGCAACGAGCAGCAGCCCGCCCTCCACTGTTGATTCGGTATCACCTGTCGTGACCACGACGCGAACCCGGTCATTCGCCAGCTGCTCCACTCGGCGGATTGTCGTGTCGAGCAGGACCGACACCCGCTCGGAAAACAACTCGGTGAACCGGGCAGATATTTCGTGATCTTCCTTGCGCAGCAGCGCCGGCGACCGGTTGATCATGGTCACTCGGCTGCCGAAGGCCGAGAAGACGTGAGCGAATTCAGCCGCAACGTAGCCGCCACCCAAAATGATCATTGACTCGGGAAGCCGATCTACCCGCATGATGGTGTCCGAGGTGTGGTAACCGACCTCGGCAAGGCCTTCGATGTTCGGAATCACCGCCCGGCTCCCGGCGCCGATCACAAAACGGTCAGCGGTGATCACACCCTGCGACCCGGTGTCCAGCCTCAACGGGCCAACGAAGTGGGCCGTCTCGCGGAAGAGGGTGATCGTCGAGTCCTCTGCGCGGAACTTCTCCCCGGACGCCGAATTGGCGTCGATCCGGCCGAAGATCCGGTCCCGGATATCCAGCCAGCGAGCTCGGTGTAGCTCAAGATCGACACCGAGGCCTGCTGCGCGGTCCGGGGTTCGGGCAAGATCGGCTGGATACACGTACATTTTCGATGGAATACAGCCAACGTTGAGACAGATGCCGCCAAAGGTGCCCGCCTCGACAATGGCGATCTTCTGGCCCGCCAACCGCCGCCCTGGAATATTGTTCGCCGATCCGCTGCCGATGATGCACAGGTCGAAGTGGGGCACGTGCTCATCGTGCCAGGCCAGACAAAGTGGTCGCCGTGATCGGGCCGTAGCCGATGCCGATCGCCCTTGCCCCCCCAATTGCCGCATTGGAGCATGGTGAAGTGACGATCCGGGATCGTGAAAGGCGGCTCGGCACCAAGCGGCGCAGCCGAGTGGCGTACCTCGCACTATTGCGACGAGCGAGCCACATCGGCGTGCGCAGCTTTGTGTTCCGCAGCTGCTGCGTGGTCATCGTGGCAACCTTGTCCCTGGCGAGTGCGCAAAACCTGATCGCGGTGCTGCTCACACTGCCCGCCGCCCTGAGCTGTTACCTGCTGCTGGCCAATGAGCATCATTTGCGGGGCGGCACCCGGCCGCGGCTCTGGTTGTCCGCGGCCTACCTGCGAGACTTCGGCAAGACAGACGGCCTGCAGCGGCTCAGCCTCGGTTCCTATGTCGAGATTCCAGCCGGCTTCATCCTGGTTGCCATTCCGTCCTGGGTCACCACCGGCGCTCCCTTGTCGACGCGGTTGATCATGCTTGCCACTGCCACTCTCTTTGTCGTCAGCACCTCGCTATCGATTTTTGTCGATCACGCCTGGTTCAATCCCGATGAGACCTCGCCACCGCTGTGGACCGAGATCGCCCGGCTACTCGCTGGACCGATTACCGCACTGTCTGTGATGGTGATATCACTGCCGGCTGAGTGGGGCAGCTCCGGCTGGCCAGCCGCTCTTGCCATCTCGCTGTTTCCCTTGATCGTGAGCTATGTCATCTGGGACACCGACATCACCGTGAAGTACCTGGTGCCGATGGTCCGTGAAGAGGCGCACGCCGGTCGCGAGCTGGTGATCAACGAAACCCACGGGGCACTGTCGACCAACCTGCGCCTGTTGGAGCAGCAGGCCCGGTTGCATCGAGACGAGGCACCGGCACTGTACGAGCTGGCCGTAAGTGCGAACAGCAGGCTGCGGGAAACCCTGACACTGGCCCAGATGGACCTCGACAGCTCAACTGCCGTGGCGAATCTGGCCGCACCTGTCTTCACGCTGGCCCGAGCCACCGGGGCTCGAGCCGAAGTCGACGTGTCCATCAAATCGCTGGAAGGGGCGGATCGTGACCTTGCCCGGCTGGTGCTGAACGACATGGTCGGTAATGCGCTCAACGCCGGTGCGACCACGGTGGGAGTTCGAATTGAGGGCGGCACCGACGGCTCGGTCACGATCTCAGTGACCGACGACGCCCGGCCCATGGCACCTGGGGTGTGGAAGACTCCCGGCACCAGCTCAGCCCGGCTGGAGGCCCGGCTGCAGGATCGCTCCGGTTCCCTGCGCGTCAGCTCGCTCGGGGAGGGTAAGACGGTTGTCGCGCGGTGGTTTATCTCACCTGAACCAGTGGAGGCGTCAAACGATGACCGAGGCGAAAGTCTTACTCGTTGACGATGTGCCAGGTGAGCGAGCCAACTTCGAACGAGCATTCCGCAATGGCCTAGCCGTCGCTCCATCGATTGATCGGCTCAACGAGCACCTGCGCGCCGGATTGACGTGGGATATCGCCTTTGTCGATTTCAATCTCAGCTCTCCCACGAGCACCGGACTGACTGCACTGCTCAGGTTGTCTCAGGAGCGACCCGAGACCCGCATCGTGACGTACAGCCAGTTCACCGAGAGCGGTCGGACGCTGTACGCCGCAGCCGCTCGGCATTGGTTCGGCGCCTCGGCGCTGCTGGATAAGACTCGGAACGAGCCCGACATGCTGATCCGGTATCTGCGCTCCCTCCAGCAGGGGATCAATCCGACGCCGGTGCCCTGGCGGCGGCGGCTGCAGTGGTCCCACTTGATCGACAGTCTGCTGGCTGACGCGTCGTGGGTCCGGATTTGGCGGGCGCTGCGCGAATGCGCCGGTGACATGGCACGAGTGGCTCAGATGCTGCACGTAGAGCCCGGAAGCTTGCGTGGCTTCAAAGATCGAGCGACTGAGGCGGCAATCCAGTTCAACGAGAGGTTTCACGACATTCCGCATCCGGGCCAGACCCGCAACAAAAAGGGCATCTTGGCGGCATTCGCCGCGGAACATCGACACTTCCTGATGGCACCGGACCTGTCGACCGTCATGTCCCCGGGGACTCGGCGCGCTCGGTGCTGATGTCGGGCCGGATCCGGAGATAGTGCTGCCGTTCCGATTCGTCGAAATGCTCGATGGCATAGCGAAGTGCGGTTCGCGGCATACGGGCAGCATGGGTGTCCAGGAAGTGACGCAGCTGATCCCGATCCACTCTCTTGCCGGCCTGACGTAGCGACCAACCAACGGCTTTGTGGATCAAGTCGTGCCGATCGCTGAGCAGAAGCTCCGCAATGGCAAACAGGTCCCTGGTGTCGCCACTGCGCAGAAATTGCTGAGTGCTGATCATGGCGATTCGGCGCTCCCAGATCAGGGTCGAGCGCGCCAATCCGTAGAGCGGAGCTCGGTCGCGTCCTTGCAGATAGCCGCCGACGATCAGGCCGCAGCTGACGTCGACCAGATCCCAGTTGTTGATGTAAGCCGTATGCGCCAGGTAGTCGTGGTCTAGCAACGGCTCAACGCTATGCCAGCCGAGCGTCTCCCGCGTGGCAGGTTGAACGCTATGGCCTGCAATATCCTGGCCTAGCGCAGCTCGCTCACATAGCCATGCAATCACCGGCATGGTCTACGGGGCCCTCTCCCCCGAGCATAAAGGCTCCTCCCCCGGTTCTGATCAAGGTAGGGCCTACGCTCACCCCGTCAAGGGCGCTCACTGCGCTCGCGTCCTCCGGATTCCACCCTTGACGGGCCTCCCTACGGCCAAGAATCGCGGGTCCCGGGAGAGGGCAGAGCGGGAAAACAATCAGAACTTGGCTCTCGGCGGTGCGTTAGGCACGGAGCCGATCATGCCCGCGTCCGGT
>Ga0126312_10000032_pt1 | contig 50348 bp, 53 predicted proteins | sample Plot104A_FD_92537 | JGI IMG/M metagenome (GOLD analysis project Ga0126312, IMG submission 92537) | Serpentine soil microbial communities from UC McLaughlin Reserve, CA, USA - Plot104A | ecosystem: Environmental > Terrestrial > Soil > Grasslands | place: USA: UC McLaughlin Reserve, Lake County... | reverse complement strand
TGCGGCTGTGCGCCGCCGACGTCGGCACGACGGAGATCGACCGTGAGCTATCCGAGCGGATCCGTGCGTCCTTTCTGCTCGCCGGTCCGCTGCTCGCCCGCTTCGGGCGCGCGCACATGCCCCCGCCGGGTGGCGACGTCATCGGCCGCCGGCGCCTGGACCCGCATCTCGACGCCTTCCGCGCGATGGGCGCCTCGGTCGACCTGGAGCGCGACATCGTCCTGCACGCGCCGCGTGGGCTGCGCGCGTGCGAGGTCTTCATGGACGAGCCGTCGGTGATGGCGACGGAGAACGCGCTCATGGCCGCCGCGCTGACGCCGGGCACGACGGTGATCGGCAACGCGGCCTGCGAGCCGCACGTGCAGGACCTGGCGCGGATGCTGATCGGCATGGGCGCCGACATCGGCGGGATCGGCTCCAACGTGCTTTCGGTGACGGGCCGCGATCGACTCGGCGGCACGCGCCATCGGATCGCCGCCGACCACATCGAGGTCGGCTCGTTCATGGCCCTGGCGGGCGTCACCGGCGGAGAGCTGCGCATCCGTGACGTCGTGCCCGAGGACCTGCGCATGATCCGTCTCGTCTTCGAGCGTCTCGGGCTGCACTCCGAGCTCGACGGCACCGACTGCGTCGTCCCCGGCGGGCAGAAGCTCGTCGTGCATCGCGACGCCGGCGACTACAAGCTCAAGCTCCAGGACGGCCCGTGGCCGGCGTTCCCGGCCGACCTGACCTCGATCGCCGTGGCGGTTGCAACCCAGTCGGAGGGCTCGGTCCTCATCCACGAATGGATGTTCGAGAACCGCCTGATCTTCACCGACAAGCTCGTCCTCATGGGGGCCGACATCGTGCTGTGCGACCCGCACCGGGCCATCGTCAGCGGCCCGAGCCGCCTGCGGGGCGAGCGCCTGGAGTCGCCCGACATCCGGGCGGGGATGGCGATGCTCATCGCCGCGCTGTGCGCCAATGGCCGCAGCGAGATCGGCAACATCCGCCAGATCGATCGTGGCTACGAGCGCATCGACGAGCGCCTGCGCGAGCTGGGCGCCCGCCTCGAGCGCGTCGCGACCACGCCCGCCGTTCCCGCCTAGCCGCAAGTAGCTGCCTCGTGCGAGCGGCGGTCTCCTGCTATCCAAGAGCCGCGAAGAGCGAGGCCTTGAAGCGAAGCGCTCACCATGATCCACCCGATCCCATCCGGGACCCGCGACGTGCTGCCCGACGAGATGCGCGAGTTGCGCATGATCGAGGCGGCGCTGCGCCACACCTTCGAGCGCTCCGGGTACGGCGAGATCTCGACGCCGGCGCTCGAGTACGAGGGCACGCTCGCCCGCGCCGACGTGGGCGACGCCAAGCCGACCTACCGGTTGTTCGACGAGCACGGCGACGTGCTCGTGCTGCGCTCGGACATGACCGTGCCGATCGCCCGCGTCGTCGGCACCCGCTACGCCACCGCGCCGACGCCGCTGCGCTTCTTCTACGTGGCCCACGCGTATCGGGGCGTGCGGCCCCAGCGCGGCCAGCCGCGCGAGTTCCTGCAGGGCGGCATCGAGCTGGTCGGCTCGCCGTCGCCCGATGGCACGATCGAGTGCCTGAGCGTGCTGTGCGCGGCGCTCGACGCGGCTGGGCTCGAGGGCTACCGCGTCGGGCTGGGCGACGCGTCGCTGTATCCGGCGCTGCTCGACGCGGTCGGCGTCGATGGCGAGGCGCGGGCGGGCGTGCTGCACGAGCTCTACACGCAGGACTTCGCCGGGCTCGAACGCGAGGTCGGCACGCTCGGGCTCGACGCCGACGCCGCCGAGCTGCTGGTTTCGCTGCCCCAGGTGCGCGGCGAGGTCGAGGTGCTCGATGGCCTGGCCGGTTGCCCGGCCGACGCCGCCCTGGGCAGCATCCGCGCCGTGATCGCCGGCCTGGAAGCCGGCGTGCTTGCGCGGGTCCTCGTCGACCTCGGCCTGGCCCGGGCGCTCGGCTACTACACCGGCGCGGTGTTCGAGGTCTACGACCCCGCGCTGGGCGTGCCGCTCGGCGGGGGCGGGCGCTACGACGACCTGCTCGGCCGGTTCGGGCGGCCGCTGCCGGCCGTCGGGTTCGCGCTCAACGTCGAGCGGCTGCACATCGCGCTGATGGGGGAGGAGCGGCGGTGAGCCTCACGGTGGCGGTGCCGCGCGGCGCCCTGTTTGCGGAGACCCTCGACCTGCTCGACCGGCTCGGCATGGAGACCGGCGAGGTCCGCTCCAACGAGCGCAAGCTGCTGTTCGACCTCCCGGGAGGGGGATCGCTGATCACCATGCGGCCGTCGGACGTGCCGACCTACGTCGAGGCCGGCGCCGCCGACCTGGGCGTGACCGGCAAGGACGTGCTCATGGAGCAGTCCGAGCGCGACGTCTACGAGCTCGTCGACCTCGGGTACGGCCGCTGCCGCATGGTGCTGGCCGGCGCGGCGGGCGAGGACCGCGCCGAGGAGGCGCTGCGCCGCCTGGGCGTGGTGCGGGTCGCGACGAAGTACCCGCGGATCGCCGCCCGGTACTTCGAGCGCACGGGGCGCCAGGCGGAGATCGTCGAGGTCAAGGGCTCGGTCGAGCTTGCGCCGCTGACCGGGCTGGTCGAGGCGATCGTCGACCTCACCGCGACCGGCGCCACGCTGGCCCACAACGGGCTGGTCGAGCGCGAGGAGATCGCGGTGTGCACGGCGCGGCTGATCGCCAATCCGGTCGCCCACAAGCTCAGGGCGGTGGAAGTGGATGCAGTGCTGGCGCGGGTGCGGACGGGGGCGTTGGGCGTTGGGCGTTGGGGGGCGTCTTGATGCGGATCGAGTGGCGCTCGCTTGACTCCGCTGCCGACGCGGCCGCCCTCGCCGCCGACGTGCGCGCTCTTGCGCCCGCGCCTGACGATGTCGCCGGCGCGGTCGCCGAGATCGTCGAGGCGGTCCGGGCGCGCGGTGACGCTGCCGTGGCCGAATACACGCGGCGGTTCGACACCCGTGGCGCCGAGCCCAAACCGCTGCGGGTCGGGCGCGACGAGGCCGAGGCGGCGCTGGCCGCCCTGGACCCCGAGGTGCGCGCCGCCCTCGAGCTCGCCGCCGCCAACGTCGAGGCGGTCGCCCTGGCCGGCCTGGGCGAGGACATCGAGGTCCCGCTGCCGCAGGGCCAGACCGTGCTCGTGCGCGAGCTGCCGATCGGCCGGGCCGCGATCTACGTTCCCGGTGGACGGGCGCCCTATCCCAGCACGGTCGTCATGGGTGCGGTGACGGCGCGGGCGGCGGGCGTGGGGGAGGTGGTCGTGTGCGCGCCGCCCGGCGACGACGGCGAGCTGCACACAACGATCCTGGCCGCGTGCGCGTTGTGCGACGTCGACTCCGTCTACCGCATGGGCGGCGCGCAGGCGGTCGCGGCGCTCGCCTTCGGCACCGAGACGGTGGCTCCGGTGGACGTCGTCGTCGGGCCGGGCAACGTCTACGTCCAGGAGGCCAAGCGCCAGCTCTCGCAGCGGGTCGGCATCGACGGCTTCGCCGGCCCGAGCGAGCTGCTGGTCGTGCTCGCGGGCTCCGGCGCGCGGCCGGCGCGCCCGGTGGCGCTCGACCTGCTCGCGCAGGGCGAGCACGGCGTCGAGTCGCTCGTGGCCGCGGTCGCCCCGGACGCCGGCATCCTGCGCGCGCTGGGCGAGGACCTCGAGTCGCTCGCGCCCGCACGCCCGACCGTGGCGGCGGCCGCCGCCGTCCTCGTGCAGGCGGCCGACGTCGAGGCGGCGCTCGCGTTTGCCCAGGCGCTTGCGCCCGAGCACGTACAGCTCGTCGGGTCCGAGGCCGAGGCGCTGGCGCCGCTCGTGACGCGCGCAGGCTGCGTGTTTGTCGGGCGGTCCTCGGCGACGGCGTTCGGCGACTACGTGGCCGGCTCCAACCACGTGCTGCCGACCGGGGGCGCGGCGCGCTTCGCCTCGCCGCTCGGGCCGGCGACCTTCCGCCGCCGGACGACCGAGGTGCGGGTGGAGGGCGCCGCGCGGGACCTGGCCGGGGCGGGCGCGGCCCTGGCGCGCGCCGAGGGCTTCGTCGTGCACGCGCAGTCGATGGAGGCGAGGGTGCAGGAGAATGGGATGCCGTGAGCCGCAGCGCCGAGATCACCCGCGGGACCAAGGAGACCGAGCTCTCGGTCCGGCTCGACGTGGACGGCGGAGGGGCGGGCGAGCGCCGCACCGGCGTGGGCTTCTTCGACCACATGCTCGACCTGCTGGCGCGCCACGGCCGCCTCGACCTCGAGGTGCAGGCCACCGGTGACCTCGAGACCGGGGCGCACCACACCGTCGAGGACACCGGGCTCAGCTTCGGGTCGGCGCTCGACCGCGCCCTCGGAGACCGGACCGGCATCGCCCGCTACGGGCACGCCATCGTGCCGATGGACGAGGCGCGGGCGACGTGCGCGATCGACATCTCGGGGCGGCCGCTGCTCGTCTGGTCGGCGGACCTGCCGCCGGGGGGGATCGCCGGCTTCGACCACGAGCTCGCCGAGGAGTTCTTCCGCGCCGTGTCGTCGACCGCGAAGCTGACCCTGCACGTCTCGGTCGATAGCGGCTCGAACGCCCACCACATGATCGAGGCGGCGTTCAAGGCCTTCGCACGGGCGCTGCGGGCGGCGGTCGCGGTCGACCCGACCGAGACCGGCGTGCCGAGCACGAAGGGGACGCTGACCGCATGAGGGCTGCGCGAAGCCCAGCCCGGTCAAGGCCGGGCCGGCGGGGGCCCTCGCCATCATGGGCGCGGGCCGGAGGCCCCCGGCCTGCTACCCCGATGATCGCGATCGTGGACTACGGGATGGGCAACCGCCGGTCGGTCGAGAAGGCGCTCGCGCGCGTGGGGGCGCTGCCACAGATCACCGACGACCACGACGCCATCCGTGCCGCCGACGGGCTCGTCGTGCCGGGCGTGGGCGCGTTCCCGCGCGCGATGGCCAACCTCGGCGACCTCGGGCTCGACGAGCTGCTGCGCGAGCGCGTGGCCGCCCGCGTGCCCCTGCTCGGCGTGTGCCTGGGGTTGCAGCTGCTGTTCGAGGAGTCGGTCGAGCTGGGCGGGGCGCAGGGGCTCGGCTTCCTGCCCGGTCGGGTCGAGCAGCTCGAGGCGGGCGGGCGCAAGCTGCCGCACATTGGCTGGAACCTGGTCACCTTCCGGCGCCCGTCGGCCCTCACCGAGGGGCTGCCGCCCGCCACGCCCTTCTATCACGTGCATTCGTTCGCGCCGGTGCCCGCCCGCGAGGAGGACGTCGTGGGAACGAGCGAGTACGCCGGGCCGTTCGTCTCGGTGGTCGACCGGCCCCCGATCTACGGCGTGCAGTTCCACCCCGAGAAGTCGTCGGGCGCGGGCCTGCGCCTGCTGGAGAACTTCGCCCGCGTCTGCGCGCGAGTCGCCGCGTAGTGCTCCTCTATCCCGCCATCGACGTCGCCGGCGGCCGCGCGGTCCGGCTGCGCCAGGGCCGCTTCGAGGACGAGACCGTCTACGCCGACGATCCGCTGTCGGCGGCGTGGGACTGGGTCGAGCAGGGGGCGCGGGCGTTGCACGTCGTCGACCTCGACGGAGCGCGCGCGGGGTCGCCGGCCGCGCTCGAGCACCTCGAGCGGATCGCGCGCGACGCCGGCGTGCCGGTGCAGTACGGGGGCGGCCTGCGCACGCTCGAGGCGTGCGAGCGGGCGATCGAGGGCGGCGCCGCGCGGATCGTGCTCGGCACGGCGGCGTTCACCGACATGGACCTGCTCGACGGCGCGGTCGCCCGCTTCGGCGACCGCGTGGTGGTCTCGGTCGACGTGCGGGGGGGCGAAGTGGCGTCGGCGGGGTGGACCCAGAGCACCGGCCTCGATCCGGAAGGGGTAATCGAGCGGCTCCAAGACCGCGGCGTGCGGTCGTTCGTCTACACGAACGTCGACCGCGACGGCATGCTCGACGGCATCGATGCCGACGAGGTGTGGCGCATCGCCGGGGCGGTGCGCGGGCGATTCGTCTACTCGGGCGGGATCGGCTCGCTCGACGACCTGCGCGCGCTGGCCGGCCTGCGCGCGGTCAACCTCTCCGGCGCGATCGTGGGCAGGGCCCTGTACGAGCGGCGCTTCACGGTCGCCGAGGGCCAAGCCGTCCTGGACGGGTGACCCGGGCTGCCGCGGGTGCTGACGCTGCTGGACGACGTCGGCGTGCGGGCGACGGGCGGCGGAGGCGGCGGTCCTCACGCCATCGCCCTCTGGAACGGGAGCGCCCGGGCCGGCGGGCCGGCCGGGTGTTCGACCTTTCTCGGAATTATTCATAGGAACGTCGAACACCCCCGCCGCGCGGGCCGACCAACCTCCCGGTGTGGACCGCCGACGCGGCCTTCCAACGGATCCTCGAGGCGACGGATGGACTCACCGTCCGCTACCAGCGCCTCAACGACCGAGGATGAACGTCCCCAGCTCCGGCCCGAAGTAGCTGTCGGACGCGAAGCGCAGTCGGCGCGGCGAGCTGCCGATCGGGACCTCGAAGATCACGCAGCCCTGGCTGGATTCGCCGGGAGCGAGGCTCACCGACACCGGGAAGACGTCGCAGGTCTGCAGGAGGGCGCTGTCGGCCTGCAAGACGTGATCGCCGGTCACGAGACGGGTGTCGTTGGCCGGGTCGTCGGCGTAGGTCGTCGATCCGACGTTGACGATGCGCAGCCGCACGCCGACCCAGCGCGTGCCCGCTCGCGGCCCGCGGTAGTAGCCGCCGCGAGCGACCGGGTCGACCACGCCCGCCACCGACACGCGGATCTCCCCTGTGCGCGTCGAGATGCGCAGCGACTCGCCGGGCGACGCCGGACCCGCGCGCGTGCTGTGGGGCGGCCGATAGGTGGTCGGCGGTGTCGCGGGCGTCGGCGTGATCGGTGCGTTGACCGGCGGCGTGATCGGGGTGTAGTCGGTGTCGTTCGACGTGCTGCTGCCCGCGACGACGATGGCCGCGAACGCGCCCACGGGCACCACGAGCCCGAGGACCGCGAGCGCCCACACCCACCAGGCCGGGCGCCGCGCCGGCGGCGGCGCGGGCGGGGCCGCGGGGGCGGGGCGCGGCGGCGCCGGGTGGCCGATCGGGACGACGGTGTGCGTCGTCCACTGGTGACCGTCCCACCACCGGAGCCCCGGCTCGTGCCAGGGGTCCTCGTACCAGCCGGGCGGCAGGACGTCGGTCACCGGTTAATAAGGTACGGCTGGCCGTGCACTACCAGCGAGTCATTCCATGCCTGGATGTCGACGCCGGACGCGTCGTCAAGGGGACGAACTTCGTCGACATCCGCGACGCGGGCGACCCGGTGCAGCTCGCCGAGCGCTACGACGCGGCCGGGGCCGACGAGCTCGTGTTCCTCGACATCACCGCCACCCACGAGCGTCGCGACACGCTGGTCGACCTCGCGCGCCGCACGGCCGACAACGTCTTCGTCCCGTTCACGATCGGCGGCGGCATCCGCTCGGTGCAGGACGCGCAGGCGGTGCTCGATGCGGGGGCGGACAAGGTGTCGGTCAACTCGGCCGCCGTGGCCCGCCCCGAGCTCCTCGACGAGCTGGCCGAGGTCTTCGGCGCCCAATGCGTGGTGCTCGCGATCGACGCCAAGGCGCGGCCGGACGGCGCCGACTGGGAGGTCTACGTCGCCGGCGGGCGCACACCGACCGGTCGTGACGCCGTGGCGTGGGCCCGCGAGGGTACGCAGCGCGGCGCCGGCGAGATCCTCCTCACGAGCATGGACCGCGACGGCACCAACGCCGGCTACGACCTGGCGCTCACGCGAGCGGTCGCCGACGCCACCGGCGTGCCCGTGATCGCCTCGGGCGGCGCGGGCGAGCTCGACCACCTGGTCGAGGCCCTGCGGGCCGGAGCGGACGCCGTCCTGTGCGCATCGATCTTCCACTACGGCCGCTACACGGTCGGGGACGCCAAGGAGCGCCTCGCCGCCGCCGGCGTCCCCGTGCGGCCCTAACTCCCAACATCCGGCCGAGTGTCGAGATTGTCAGCCTGAGGCTGACGCAGTCGACACTCGGCCGCCGCTCCGACTCAGGCGATGCTGAGCACGGTCAGCCGTCGTGCGCCCGACGGCGCCTCGACGCTGACCGTCTCGCCCTCGCGGGCGCCGAGCAGGGCGCGGGCCACCGGCGAGGAGGACGAGAGCGCGCCCGACCCTACGTTGGACTCGGTCGGGCCGACGACCGTGTAGTCGGTCTCGCGGCCGGAGACCTCGTCGCGCACCCGAACGCGCGAGCCGAACGACACCACGTCGGCGTGGTCGGGCGCATCGTGGACGACGGCGCTGCGCAGCTGCGCGTCGAGCCGCGCGATGCGCGTCTCGAGGTGGCCCTGCGCCCGTTTGGCCTCGTGATACTCGGCGTTCTCCTTGAGGTCGCCGAAGTCGCGGGCGACGCGGATCTCGTCGGCGATTCGCCTCCGCTCGACCGTCTTCAGGCGCTCGAGCTCGGCCTCGAGGTCGGCGCGCCCCTGGTGGCTCATGGGGGTGTCGTCGGTCATCGGCTCAATGATGACGGCGGCGGGCCTTGCGCTTGGCCGCCCGTTTCGCCCGCCGCTCGCGTGCGTGCCGCTCGCGAATCCGCCGCCGCGCCGCCGCGCGCTGGGCGGCCGTCTTGGGGATGAGGCCGTAGAGGCTCGCGTAGCCGGTCAGGTAGACCTTGCGCCCGTCTGAGATCACCGGGTTGAAGCCGCCGTGGCGGAACTTGAACACCGTCGCGCCCGAGCGCACAGCCAGGCCGATCGTCGTGCGCTTTCCCAGGTTCGCGAAGTAGACGACGTTGCCGATGATGGTCGCCGACCCGGAGATCCGCCCGCCCGCCTTGCGCTGCCAGCGCACCTTTCCCGAGCGAGCGTCGAGCGCGTAGAAGGTGCCGTCGTAGGAGCCGACGTAGACCGTCGGGCCGAAGTGGGGGATGTCGGCCACCGCGGGCGAGGCGTACACGTAGCGGCTCGTCTTCTTCGACCATGCCAGCTTGCCGTTCGTGGTCGCGAACGAGTACACGAACCCGTCCGTGTTGCCGAGGTAGACGCGCCCGAACGCGACCGCCGGCGTGGAATAGAACTGGCCCGAGGAGAAGCCGAACTTCGCCCCGCTCGTCTTCGCCGACCACACCTTGTGGCCGTTGGACGCGCGCACCGCCTGCACGTGCCCGGAGTAGTCGCCGAAGTAGAGGATCCCGTTGCGCAGGGCCAGCCCGCTCTTGACCGCGCCCGTGGCGCGGTAGGTCCAGCGGATGTGGCCGTTGCGCGCGTTCAGGCCGTAGACGGTGCCGTCCTCGGACCCGAAGAAGAGCATCCCGTTCGCGTACACCGGCGACGATTCGCTGCGCGCCCGCAGGGGCCGCGACCACAGCAGCCGCCCCCGGCGCTGGGTGTAGGCCGCCACGCGCCCCTTCGGGACCCGATGCCGGCGCTTGAGCATGACGGCGTAGACGACGCCGCCGGCCACGCTCGGCGACGACGCTGCCTGTGCTCCCACCTTGCGCTTCCAGACGAGATGGCCGTTGTTGGCCCCGAGCGCCCACATCGTGCCGTTGTTCTTGAGCAGGAACAGCCGGCGGTTGGCAAGCACCGGCGGGAACTCGACCAGATCCCGCGTCTGGATCGCCCAGATCGTCTTGAACGGGGGGCGCAGATCGGCGCTCGCAGGCAGGTATCGGCGGCGGTCCTTCGTGTAGCCGTAGTCGGGCCAGACGAACGCCTCCCCGCGGCGCGGCGCGACCGGCGCCTGGGGCTTCTCGTTCTGGAACTCGACGGTCGAGTTGTGGACCTCGCCCGGCTCGTGCCCCCGTACGTAGAGGTACCCGCCGAGCGCGGCGAAGAGGAGGACGAGCACGGCAGCGCCGAGGACGATCAGAAGGCGCCGCCGGCGGCGAAAGAAGGACGGCGGCGTCGTCACGAGCGGCTCCGGATGGTAGAAGCCACCCCCGATGGCAGCCCTCCGTGAAGCGATCCACGCGCTGCCCGCCGCGCAGGCGCTGCGCGACGCGCTGCATGGCGGCGAGGACGTGTGGCTCGTCGGCGGCGCCGTCCGCGACCTGCTCCTCGGGCGCGAGCCCGCGCGCGACCTCGACCTCGTCGTCGAGGGCGACGCCCGTCCGGTGGCCGAGCGGCTGGCGGCGGCGCTCGGCGGCACCGCGACCTTCCACGACCGCTTCCTCACCGCCCGCGTCCGGGCGCCCGAGTACGCCTACGACCTCGCCACCGCCCGGCGCGAGCGCTACCCGCGCCCCGGCGCGCTGCCGGAGGTCGAACCGGCCTCGCTCGACGCGGACCTGCGCCGCCGCGACTTCACCGTCAACGGCATCGCATCCACCTTCGAGGGCGAGACGCGGGCGCCGGAGGGCGCGCGCAAGGACCTCGAGCACGGCCGGCTGCGCGTCTTCCACGACGCCTCGTTCACCGACGACCCGACCCGCTTGCTGCGGCTGGTCCGCTACGCCGCGCGCCTGAACTTCGCCGTCGACGCGGAGACGTCGGTGCTGGCCCGTCGCGCCGTTGCGGCCGGGGCGGTCGACACGGTCACCGGGAGCCGGATCGGGGCCGAGCTGCGGCTGCTCCTCGACGAGCCCGCCGCCGGCGCCGCCCTCGGCCTGGCCGATCAGCTCGGCGTGCTCGGCGCCCTGCGGCCGCCGCTGCGCTTCAGGCCCGAGCTGGCGGCGCGCGCCCGGGCACTGCTCGCCGTGCCGACCGTGCTGCTTGCGACCGTCGCGCTCGACGCGGACTCCGACGCGCTGCGCGCCGCCCTCGACGACTGGCGCTTCCCGGCCGGCGAGCGCGACCGCGTGGTCACGGCCGTGCGCGACGCTCCGGCGCTCGCCGAGCGCCTCCAGTCGGCGCCGCGCGCCTCCGACATCGCGGCCGCCGTGCAGCGGACGTCGCCGGAGGCGGTCGCCCTGGCCGGCGCCCTGGGTGCGGACGAGCCCGCCAGGCGGTGGCTGCACGACCTGCGCCAGGTGCGGCTCGACCTCAGCGGCGACGATCTCATCGCGACCGGGGTCCCGCCCGGACCGGACATCGGGCGAGGCCTGCGCGCGGCGCTCGCGGCCAAGCTGGACGGCGAGGCGACCACCCGCGAGGGCGAGCTTCGGGCCGCGCTCTACGCCCTCGACGTGCGCCGGTAGCGCGCCGTCGCCAGCGGGGCGAAGATCGCCAGCAGGCCGAGCGACCAGACGATCGTCCAGAGAATATCGTCGCCGGCCGGGACGCCCAGCCACAGCTCGCGCACGGCGTTGACGCAGACGGTGACGGGGTTGATATCAGCGAACGCCTGCAGCCAGTCGGGCATCGAGTCGACCGGCACGAACGCCGACGACGCGAAGGTCAGCGGGAACAACCAGATGAACCCCGCCGACTGAGCGACCTCGGCATTCGGCACCGAGAGCCCGATAAGCGCGGCGATCCACGAGAAGGCAAACCCGAACAGCAGCATCAGCACCACGCCGGCGAGGATCTCGAGCACGGTCGTGTCGTGGAAGGAGAAGCCGACGACGAAGCCCACCACGACCATGAGCACGATCGAGAAGAGGTTGCGGCCGATGTCAGCCACCGTGCGGCCGGCCAGCAGCGCGAAGCGCGCCATCGGCAGCGACCTCAGTCGGTCGATCACGCCCTTCTGCAGGTCCTCGGCCAGTCCGATGCCCGTGGTGATCCCGCCGAAGGCGACGGTCTGGACGATGATCCCCGGGATCAGGAAGTCCTGGTAGGGGAGGCCCGGGGTCTCGATGGCGCCACCGAAGACGTAGCGGAACAACACCACGAACAGGATCGGCTGGATGGTCAGGAAGACCAGCATCTCCGGCACGCGCGGCACCGAGATGAGGTTGTACTTCGTGACCACCCACGCGTCGCTCAGGGCCCAGGCCAGGCGGTTGCCGCTCATGCGGCCTCCCGCTCCTCGTCGACCTCCTCGGCCGAGCGCCCGGTCAACGCGAGGAAGACGTCGTCGAGCGTGGGGCGGCGCAGGCCGATGTCGGCGACGTCGACCGTGCCGGCGTCGAGCGTGCGGACGGCGTCCATGAGCGAGCGCGATCCGCCCCTCACCGGCACGCGCACGGTCGCAGTGTCGGGGTCGACGACCACCTCGCCGTCGGCGATCGACCGCAGCGCCTCGGCCGCCCGCGGGGCATCGTCGGGCGTCGCCGTCGTGACCTCGACGCGCTCGCCGCCGACCCGGGTCTTCAGCTCCGACGCCGTGCCCTCGGCGATCACGCGCCCCTGGTCGATGACCGCGATCCCGTCGGCGAGGCGATCGGCCTCCTCGAGGTACTGGGTGGTCAGGAGCACCGTCGCTCCGCGTCCGACCAGGCGCTCGATCGTGTCCCACATTCCCAACCGACTGCGCGGGTCCAGGCCGGTGGTGGGCTCGTCGAGGAAGACGACCGGCGGGCGGGCGACGAGCGCCGCGGCCAGGTCGAGGCGCCGGCGCATCCCGCCCGAATACGTCTTGACCGGGCGGCGGGCGGCATCGGTCAGGTCGAAGCGCTCGAGCAGCTCGTGCGCCCGCGCACGCGCCTCGGCGCGCCGCAGGTGGTAGAGCCGGCCCACCATCTCGAGGTTCTCCTCGCCGGTGAGCGCCTCGTTGACCGCCGCGTACTGCCCGGACAGGCCGATCCGCGCGCGCACCTCCTGCGCCTGGCGCTGCACGTCGAAGCCCTCGACCGTGATCGTGCCCTCGTCTGGCCGCAGCAGCGTCGCAAGGATGCGCACGGCGGTCGTCTTGCCGGCTCCGTTGGGGCCGAGCAGCGCGAAGACGCTAGCCGTCGGCACGGCGAGGTCGATGCCACGCAGCGCTTCGACGTCGCCGAAGCGCTTGTGGACGCCGACGGCTTCGATGGCCTCCTTCCCCACCTCTTCATAAGTAGCATCCCGGCGCCGATGGCCAGCAACCTCAACGCGCTGCGCTGGGCCGGCCAGCCGGGCCACTATGAGCTGTATTACGTCTCGCTCACCGATCGGGGCAGCGGCTGGGGCGTCTGGATCCGCTACACGATGGTCGCTCCCGCCGACGGCGGGCAGGCGACCGCGTCGCTGTGGCTGATGGCGATGGACCCCGGTGGCAACGGGGCGCCGATCGCGCGCAAGGCCACCTTCAGCGCCGACGCGCTGCGCGCCTCCGCGGAGCCGTTCGACCTGCGGATCGGCGATGCGGTGCTGACCGAGCGCGGGGCGGAGGGCGCGTTCGAGGACGTCGCTTGGTCGCTGCGCTGGGAGCCGGATGGGCGGCCGGCCGAGCACGTCCACCCCGTGCTCCAGCGCGCCCGCCTGGCCAAGACGGTGCTCGTACTGCCCCAGCCCGACCTGGCGATCGCGGGGATGGTGCGCGTCGGCGAGCGCGAGGTCGCGCTCGAGGGCGCCCGCGGCGGCCAGGCCCACATCTGGGGCTCCAAGCACGCATCGCTCTGGGCGTGGACGCACTGCAACGACCTCGAGACGGTCGACGGCGAGCGACGACCGGGCGATTACGTCGACGGGGTGTCGGTGTTCGTCCCGAGGTTCGGGCGCGAGCTCGGCCCGAACACGCCGGTGGTCGGCCGGTTCGGCGGCGACGAGTTCCGCTCGACGAGCCCGGCGCGCGTGAGCCGCAACCAGAGCAGCTTCGCCCTGACGGCGTGGGACTTCGAGGCGCGCGACGGCGACCGCAAGATCGCGGTGGACGTCGACGCCCGCCGCGAGAGCCTCGTCGGCGTCACCTACACGGACCCCGACGGCGAGCTGGCCTACTGCTACAACAGCGAAGTCGCGTCGCTGCGTTGCCGGGCCTACGAGCGCGACCGCTCCGAGCCCTCGGGCTGGCGACTGGTCGAGACGCTCGTCGCCCCGGGCCGGGCGCACTTCGAGTACGCCCAGCGCGAGCCGGTCCCGGGCCTCGAGTTGCACGTCCGGTGAAGCTCGCGCCGCCCTTCCGGCAGGCCGGCGATCACATCGCGGCCGAGCTGCCCGGCGCGCGGGCGCTGTTCACGACGCGCCGCGGCGGCGTCTCCGCCGGGCCATACGCGTCGCTCAACCTCGGATTGTGGACCGACGACGAGCCCGCCAACGTCCACCGCAACCGTGACCGCCTAGCGGGTCTGGCCGGGGTCGAGCGACGTCGCTTCGCCCAGGGCCGGCAGGTCCACGGCGCCGAGGTCCGCGCGTTGCGGGCACCGCCCGATCCCGACGAGGAGCCCGCGCCCGCGGACGGTCAGGCGAGCTCGGTGGCCGGCGTCGCGCCGGTCGTGCTCGTCGCCGACTGCCTGCCGATCGCGCTCGCCGTGCCCGGGGCGGTGGCGATGCTCCACGCCGGCTGGCGCGGGTTGGCCGGCGGGGTGGTCGAGGCGGGCGTGCGGGCGGTGCGCGAGCTCGGCGGCTCGGGGGACATCATCGCCGCCATCGGACCCGGCGCCGGCGGCTGCTGCTACGAGGTGGGAGAGGAGGTCCACGCCGCATTCGCCGCCCATGGCGGCGCGGTGCGCCGCGGCCGCAGCCTCGACCTCAAGGCGATCGCCGTGCGCGACCTTCGCGCCGCCGGCGTGTCCGCGGTCTACGACGTCGGGATCTGCACGATGTGCGCCGACCCGGAGCTCTTCTACTCGCATCGCCGCGACGGCGGCGTCACCGGGCGTCAGGCGGGGGTCGTGTGGCGGGTTTGAGCGCCGCCACGGTGCGCGCAAACCTCGAAGCGGTGCGCGCGGAGATCGCCGCGACGGGACGATCGCCCGACGAAGTGGAGATCCTCGCCGCTGTGAAGTATGTCGATGTTGGCGATCTCTCCGCGCTCGCCGATGCCGGCATCGCGCTGGTGGGCGAGAACCGGGCCCAGGACCTGGTGGCCAAGGCCGAGCGCTGGCCGGGCCGCTTCCAATGGGACTTCATCGGCCACCTTCAGAGCCGCAAGGTCAAGCAGATCCTGCCCCACGTCCGCCTGATCCAGTCCCTCGCGTCCGACAGCGCGCTGCGCCAGCTCGAACGCCACGCCACGCCGGACACCGAGGTCCTGGTCGAGGTCAACCTCGCCGGCGAGGCGTCCAAGAGCGGCATCGCCCCCGACGACCTCGACGCCTTCCTCGAGCGCGCCGAAGGAATCGTGCGCGTGACCGGGCTGATGACCATGCCCCCGTTCACGGAGGAGGCCGAGGCCAGCCGCCCGTACTTCGCACGGCTGCGCGAGCTGGCGCACGAGCGGGGCCTTCAGCGGCTCTCCATGGGCACGACGCAGGACTTCCCCGTGGCGGTAGAGGAGGGCGCGACAATCGTGAGAATCGGCACGCGGCTGTACGCCTGAGCTGTTTTCCCCGCGTTCTCCGCCGCGGTCGCCATAATGTTGCGTGCAGGGAATTCCCCTGCAGGAGCGAAACCGACTGGCGTCATGGCCTTCCGCGACAGCTGGCACCGTGCGCTCGTCTACTTCGGGCTCGCCGAGGAGCGCGACCCCTACGAGGACGAGTACTACGACGAGGACCTCGAAACCGAGGCCGAAACCGAGGCGCGCTACCGCGAGCGCCCGAACGTTCGGCGGCTGTCGTCTCGCCGCCGGCGCGACGAGATCGACGACATCTTCGCCGACGATCCCGCGGCCGAGCGGCGGACGGGCGTCCTGCGCCCGGTCGGCGGCGGCGGCCGCAACGGGCGGTCGGGGGGTGACGTGCGCGTCCACCTCGTCGTGCCCAAGTCGTTCAACGACGCCCAGGACGTGGCGGACAAGTTCAAGGACTCGATTCCGGTGATCCTCAACCTGCAGGGCACCGAGACCGACCTGTCAAAGCGCCTGATCGACTTCGCGAGCGGCCTCACCTACGCGCTCGACGGCGGGATGCAGCGGATCGCCGACAAGGTGTTCCTGCTGACCCCGCGCAACGTCGAGGTCTCGGCCGAAGAGCGCGCGAGGCTCATCGAAAAGGGCTTCTTCAACCAGAGCTAGGGCCCTTCGGGCCTCAGAAGTAGCCTTCCGGGCCGATGAAGGTTGGCTTGATCGGGGCGGGCAACATGGCGCGTGCGCTTGCACGCGGGTTGGACCAGCCCGTGCTGGTGGCGGACGTGCTGGCCGACCGGGCCGCCGCCCTGGCGGCCGAGACCGGGGGCGAGGCCCTTGACTCCAACGCGGCCGTCGCCGAGCGCGCCGACCTGATCGTGCTCTGCCACAAGCCGCTGCAGCTCGAGGCGGTGGCCGAGTCGATCGGCGGCCGCGCCCGGGCCGTCGCCTCGATCCTCGCGGCGACGCCGCTGCGGGACCTGCGGGCCGCCTACCCGGGTACGCCGGTGTTCCGCTTCATCCCCAGCGTCGCCGTCGAGGTCCGCACGGGCGCGGTGGGCTACGCCGAGCAGGACGGTGTCGACGCGGCGCTCGAGGCCCAGGTGCTCGAGCTCTTCGGCCGTCTCGGCACGGTCGTGCGGCTGCCGGAGGCGCTCATGGACGTCGCCATGGGCCTCATGAGCACGTCGCCCGCATTCTTCGCCGTCGTGGCCGAAGCGCTCACCGACGCAGGCATTCGCCACGGCATGCCGCACGACACGGCGGCCGAGCTGGTTGCGGGGGCCATGGCGGGCGCGGCCGCGTTGCTGACCGAGCACGACCACGACACATTGGGCCTGCGCCGCACGGTGACCTCGCCCGGCGGAGTGACCGCCGCCGCGCTTGCCGCCCTGGACCGGTCGGCCCTGCGGGGTGCCCTGCACGACGCGCTCGACGCCGTGCTCGAGGCGCGAGTGCGATGACGGCGCTCGCGGTCGATCGGGCCGACATCGCGAACTACGTCAACGCGGTGTTCCTCGTCTACTCCCTGATCATCATCGCCTACATCGTGGTGTCGCTCGTGCTGTCGCTCGGCGCGCGGCCGCCGTACTCGCGCGTCTCCGACGTGGTGATCACCTTCCTGCGCGACGTCTCCGAGCCCTACCTGCGGATCTTCCGCCGCTTCATCCCCCAGTTCGGCGGGTTCGACTTCTCGCCGATCCTCGCCCTGATCGTCCTCGGGCTCGTCAACCGGATCGTCGTCAACCTCATCGCGGGATGACCGCCTCGAGCGGCCGCGCGTGGCTGCGCGCCGCCCTCGTCTTCGTGATCGTCGTGGGGCTCGACCAGGCCTCGAAGGCGGCCGTGCGGTCCTCGCTTCCTCGCGGAGAGAGCGAGAAGCTCTTCCTCGGCATCAACCTCGTCAACACGCGCAACAAGGGCGTGGCCTTCGGCCTGCTCTCGGGCGGCGGGGCGGCGGTGGTCGTGATCATCGGGGTCGCGCTCGTGCTGCTCGTCGTCTACTTCGCCCTGCACACCGGCCGCCCGCTGCTGTGGCTGCCCACGGGGCTGTTGCTGGGCGGCGCGATCGGCAACCTCGTCGACCGGCTTCATGGGGATGCGGTGACCGACTTCATCGACCTGCCGCTGTGGCCGCCGTTCAACGTCGCCGACATGGCGATCACGTTCGGCGTGCTGAGCCTCCTCTACGCGCTCGAGGCCCCCCGCGGGCGTCGGCGCCGCGACGATGCCCACGAGGCGTCTTGACGTCGGGGCCGAGGCGGCGGGCGAGCGCCTGGACGCCTTCCTGGCCGGGCCGCTGGGGTCGCGCTCGCGCGCGCAGCGGCTGATCGAGGCGGGGGCCGTGCGCGTCGACGGCGGCGTGCGGCCGAAGAACCACCGGCTGGGGGGCGGCGAGCGCCTCGAGGTCGACGAGACCGATCCGGCGCCGGTCGAGCCGGCGCCGGTGGACTTGAAGGTCGCGTACGAGGACGACGCCGTGCTCGTAGTCGACAAGCCCGCGGGCGTGGTGGTGCACGGCGGCGCCGGAATCACCGGCCCGACGCTGGTCGACGCCCTGTCAGGCCGCATCGCCGGCGGCCCGGATCCACAGCGGCCGGGCGTCGTCCATCGCCTCGACCGCGACACGTCGGGCCTGCTCGTCATGGCTCGCACCGAGGAGGCCTACGAGGCGCTCGGGCGCGCGATGGCGCGGCGCGCGGTCGAGCGCGAGTACCTGGCGCTGGTCGAGGGCATCCCGCCGGCGCGCGCCGGACTCATCGATGCGCCGATCGGGCGGGACCGCCGCACCCGCACGCAGATGTCCACCGACACCGACGCGCCCCGCGAGGCGCGCACGCGCTTCGCGGTGCAGCGCACGTTCGGCAAGGTCGCCGCCCTGCTGCGGGTGACGCTCGAGACGGGACGCACGCACCAGGTGCGCGTCCACCTGCAGGCGATCGGTCATCCGGTCGCCGGCGATCCCGAGTATGGGACCGCCGGCCGCTTCGGCCTCGGGCGGCAGTTCCTGCACGCCCACCGACTGGCGTTCGCCCATCCGTTGACCGCCGAGCGGGTCGAGCTCACTTCGCCGTTGCCGGACGATCTGCTCCGCGCGCTTCGGGGCCTCGGTCCATAACGACGGGAGGCGGCCCGTCCACAGCCGCCTCGCCGTCCCCAGGCGGGTTTGACGCCGCCAGGGCCGATGCCGCCGCCGGAGGTAGGGGAAGGAGGCGGCTCGGACGTGGGTGGGCCCGTCCGATAGGGGGAGACGATCCCACCTTCACCTGGTCAAACGAAAGGCGCGCGGGAAACTTGCGCCCTACACTCCGAAGATCGAAAACGGCGCCCGGACGAAGCCGCACGCTGTCAAGGGCGGCGGCCGGAGGCCAGCCGCCGTGCAAACCAGAGACCTTCCGGGCCATCCGCGCGGGGCCCTGCTCGACCGAGAAGCGAGGTCGAGTCCCCCGGCGGCCGGGAGGAACGACTGAAAGGGAACCCCACATGGCCCAAGTCGGGATCAAGGAGCTGCTGGAGGCCGGCGTCCATTTTGGCCACCAGACACGCCGCTGGAACCCCAAGATGCGCCGCTTCATCTTCGGCGAGCGCGGTGGCATCTACATCATCGACCTGCTGCAGACCGAGCAGCTGCTCGCCAACGCGCAGGAGTTCGCCGCCGACCTCGCGCACCGCGGCGGGAGCATCCTCTTCGTCGGCACGAAGAAGCAGGCCCGCGACGCGGTCAAGGACGCCGCCGAGAAGGCGGGCATGCCGTACGTCAACCACCGCTGGCTGGGCGGCCTGCTGACGAACTTCCAGACCATCTCGCTGCGCATCAAGCGGCTGCACGACCTGGAGCGCTACCAGGCCGAGGGTCAGCTCGAGCTGCTGCCGACACGTGAGCGCCTCTCCGCCCGGGCCGACCTGGCCAAGCTCCAGGCCAACCTCGGCGGGGTCAAGAACATGGAGCGCCTGCCGCAGGCGATGTTCGTGGTCGACCTCAAGACCGAGGAGATCGCCGTGCGTGAGGCCCAGCGACTGCGCATCCCGATCATCGGTCTGGTCGACACCAACTGCGACCCGGACGGAATCGACTACATCGTGCCCGGCAACGACGACGCCATCCGGTCCTGCGCGCTGATCACGAGCGCGATCGGCGATATCGCCGCCGAGGGCCACGCCGTGTGGGCGGCGGCCGAGGAGCGCGCCCGCAAGGAGCGCGAGGAGCGTGAGCGCCGCGAGGCCGAGGAGCGCGCCCGCCGCGAGGCCGAGGAGGAGGCGCGGCGCCTGGCCGAGGAGGAGGCGGTTCGCGCCGCCGCCGCGGCCAAGGCCGAGCAGCAGGCCCATCCGCAGGCGATCCCCGACGACGCCCTGGTGCACACCGAGACGCCCGACCGCCAGGAGGCCGAGTCGCAGGTCGCTGCCGCCGAGCAGGCCCAGGACCTCCGGGCCCAGGACGCCGTCGGCGACCCCACCATCCAGGCCGCCCACGAGGACCAGGCGCACAAGCAGGACGAGGGCGACAAACCCCAGCCGTCGGCGCAGACCTCCGAGCAGGAGGCCTCCGATGCCCCGCCCGAGCAGCAGACCCAGGAGGAGACGACCCCATGAGCACTCCCACCATCAGCGCCGCCGACGTCAAGGCCCTGCGCGACCGCACCGGCGCGGGGATGATGGACTGCAAGGCCGCGCTCACCGAGGCTGGGGGCGACGTCGACAAGGCGATCGAGATCCTGCGCGTCAAGGGCCAGGCGGCCGCGGCCAAGCGCGGCGAGCGGGTCGCGTCCGAGGGCGCCGTCCAGTCCTACATCCACCACAACAACCGCATCGGCGCCATGGTCGAGCTCGACTGCGAGACCGACTTCGTCGCCCGCAACGAGGACTTCGTCGCCTTCGCGCGCGCCGTCGCCTCCCACATCGCCTCGGCGCGGCCGGATTACGTCTCCGAGGACGAGGTGCCCGACGAGGTAAAGCACGCCGAGCTGCGGATCTACGAGGAGCAGGCGGCCGACAAGCCCGAGCAGGTCCGCCCGAGGATCGCCGAGGGCCGCTGGCGCAAGTGGCTCGAGGAGCACGTGCTGCTCAACCAGCCGCACGTCAACACCGACCGCTACGAGGGCAAGACGATCGAGGAGCTGCGCGCCGAGCTGGCGTCCAAGACGGGCGAGAACGTCGTCATCCGCCGCTTCGTGCGGTTCGGCGTGGGCGAATAGCATCTCGGCGGTGGCCCAGCCCCGCTTTCAGCGCGTCCTGCTCAAGCTGTCCGGCGAGTCCCTCATGGGGGACCTCGACTACGGCACCGATCCCGAGCGGATCCAGGCGGTGGCGGGACAGATCGCCCATGTCCACGAGCGCGGGGTCGAGATCGCGATCGTGGTCGGCGCCGGCAACATCTATCGCGGGATGGCGGGAGCCGCGCTCGGCATGGACCGCGCCACGGCGGACTACATGGGAATGCTCGCGACCGTGCTCAACGCCCTGCCGCTGCAGGACGCCCTCGAGAAGCAGGACGTGCACACGCGCGTCCAGAGCGCGATCACGGTCGCCGAGGTGGCCGAGCCCTACATCCGCCGCCGCGCCATGCGCCACCTCGAGAAGGGCCGCGTGGTCATCTTCGCCGCCGGCACCGGCAACCCGTTCTTCACCACCGACACCGCCGCCGCCCTGCGCGCGGTGGAGATCCACGCCGAGGCGATCCTCATGGCCAAGAACGGGGTCGACGGCGTCTACTCGGCCGACCCCCGCACCGACCCGGGTGCGAAGTTCCTCGAGCGCATCACCCACATGGAGGCGCTACAGCGCGGCCTCAAGGTCATGGACTCGACGGCGCTGACCCTGTGCATGGACAACGAGCTCCCGCTCTACGTGTTCAACATGGACGACGAGGCCAACATCGACCGAATAGTGTCCGGCGAACGAGTGGGGACCTTGGTGACGACGTGATCGACGAGCTGCTCGAAGACGCGCGGGAGCGCATGGGCAAGACGGTGGAGGCGACGCGCGGCCAGTTCGGCACCGTGCGCAGCGGGCGCGCGAGCCCAGCGCTGCTCGACCGCATCAACGTCGACTACTACGGCTCGGCTACCCCGCTCAAGCAGCTCGCGACGATCTCGGCTCCCGAGGCCCGCCTGCTCACGGTCCAGCCGTACGACAAGTCGTCGATCAAGTCGATCGAGAAGGCGATCCTCGAGTCCGACGTCGGGCTGACGCCCAACAACGACGGCAACGTCATCCGCCTGGCGATCCCCGAGCTGACCGAGGAGCGGCGCCGCGAGCTGGTCAAGGTGGTGCGCCACATCGCCGAGGAGGGCCGGGTCGCCGTCCGCAACATCCGCCGCGACGTCATGCACGACCTGCGCGAGCTGCGGGAGTCGGGCGAGAGCGGCCGCGACGAGGAGCACCGCGCCGAGAACGACCTGCAGAAGGTGACCGACGAGAAGATCGCGGAGCTCGACGGCCTGCTCAAGGCCAAGGAAGCCGAGATCCTCGAGGTCTAGCGTGGCCGAACGGCGGAGCGGTCTCCGCGTCACTCGATGAGCGGAGCCGTGAGGCCTAGAGGGCCGCGAAGCGGCCCGGTTACGAGCGGCCGCGCGCGCTACGTCGCGATCATCACGGACGGGAACGGTCGCTGGGCCGCCAGGCGCGGGCTCCCGGTCCTCGAGGGGCATCGCGCCGGGGCCGATGTGGTCAAGGAGCGGCTGCGCGACGCCGTCGACCTCGGGGTGCTCGAGCTCACCGTGTACTCGTTCTCGACCGAGAACTGGTCGCGCTCGGACGAAGAGGTCACGGGCCTGATGGCGATGTTCGCCGAACGCATCGCCGGCGAGACGCCCGAGCTGCACGACGAGGGTGTGCGCATGCGCTTCATCGGCCGCCGGCAGGGGGTCGAGCCCGGCCTGGTCGAACAGATGGAGTGGGCCGAGCGCACGACCGACGCGAACCGCCGCATCACCCTGTTCGTGGCGTTCAACTACGGCGGCAGGGCGGAGATCGTCGACGCGGCGCGGGCTTTTGACGGCACCACCGAGGAGGACTTCCGCCGCCACCTCTATGCGCCCGAGATGCACGACCCCGACCTCATCATCCGCACGAGCGGGGAGCAGCGGCTGTCCAACTACCTGCTGTGGCAGTCGGCGTACTCGGAGCTCGTGTTCCGCGACGAGCTCTGGCCGGACTTCACGCGCGAGGCGTTCGAGGCGTCGCTGGACGAGTTCGCCGCACGCCGGCGCCGGTTCGGCGGGCGCTGATGGCGACGCGCCGACGGGTGGCTGGGTCCTCCTCGGGCCGCCGTCCGCCGCGGCGCCGGCGCGGCGGCTCGGACCTGGCTCGGCGCATCCTGTGGGCGATTCCGCTGATCGCGTTCGCGGTCTTCATCGTCGTCGAGGGCGGCCTGATCTTCACCCTCGGCGTGCTCGTCGTGGGAATTCTCTGCATGGGCGAGCTGTTCGACATGCTCGGGTCGGTTCGGCCGGTCAAGCTCGCGGGCTTCCTGGGGGTGATCGCGCTCGCGTTCGCGGCGCTCTACGGCACGACCTACAACGTCCTGCTGATGGTCGTGGCCCTCCTGCCGGTGCTGTTCTTCCTCACCATCGGGCGGCCACGGCGGGAGGACCGGACGCTGTCGATGGCGGTCACGGTGCTGGCGGTGTGGTGGATCGGCCTCGCCATCGCCCATGCGGTGCTCCTGCGGCGCCTGCCCCATGGCGACGCGATCATCGTCGACATCCTCGTCGGCACCTTCCTGGGCGACACCGCCGCGTACGTCGGCGGACGCGCCTTCGGGCGCCGGCCGCTCGCCCCGGAGATCTCGCCCAACAAGACGCTCGAGGGGCTGCTCATCGGCATGGTCTTCGCGGTCGGCGGCGTGTGGTTCGCGGGGCTCTACCAGGACTGGCTCTCGGGGGTGGATGCGGTGCTCGTCGGCGTCGCGGTGGCGTTCGCGGCGCCGGTCGGCGATCTGTTCGAGTCGCTGATCAAACGCGACGTGGGGGCGAAGGACACGGGATCGGTGCTCGGCCCCCACGGCGGCATGCTCGACCGAATCGACGCGGTGCTGTTCACGATTCCGGTCGGCTACTACGTCTGGCACGCGTTGATGTAGAGCGGTCGAACCGCCGGCGGCCGAAGGCCGTCGGGGGGCGACCGCGTTTGGCGGTCGAACCGGCGGCCGCCGGAGGCGGCCAGCCGGGCGAGCGCATTTGGCGGTCGCGTCCGCGGCCGCATTTGGCGATCGAGCCACGGCCGCAGCCGTGCGGCCGTGGGCGATCGCGGTAGGCACCGCGAAGCCCCGTCGTTGCGCACCGACGGGGCTCCTCAAGGCCAAGGGCTTGGGGGCGGGGGATATGGCGCCGAGCCCGAGCCCCTGGCGGTGTAAGCCCAACGTTCCCCGCCGGGCGACGGCCCATTCATCGGATCTGGAAATTGGCGTGTTACGTGCACCTTCAGGCGCCCTGAAGGCCCCGGCCTAGACTGGCCGCGTGGCGCGCCGCCTGCTCATTCTGGGTTCGACGGGGTCGATCGGCACCCAGGCGCTCGAGATCGTCGAGGCCGCTCCCGAGCTCGAGCTCGTCGGGTTGTCGGCGCAGCACTCGTGGGAACCGCTGGTCGCCCAGGCCGGCCGGCACGGCGTGCGCCGCATCGCGCTCTCGGACGCCGATGCCGCCGCCCGCGCCTCCGAGGCGTGGACCGACGGCGAGGTCCTGGCCGGCGCCGAGGGCCTCGTCCGCCTGGTGGTCGAGTCCGACGCCGACCTCGTGCTCAACGCGCTCGTCGGCTCGGCGGGCCTCGGGCCGACGGTGGCGACCTTGGGCGAGGGAGTCGACCTCGCGCTGGCCAACAAGGAGTCGCTCGTGGTGGGGGGCGAGCTCGTCACCCAGCTCGCCGAGGCCACCGGCGCCCAGATCATCCCCGTCGACTCCGAGCACTCGGCCCTCTACCAGCTCATCGAGGGCGAGGGGCGTCCGGGAACGATCGACCGCCTGGTCATCACCGCGTCGGGGGGCCCGTTCCGCGGCCGCACCACCGCCGAGCTCTCAGACGTCACCGTCGAGCAGGCGCTCGCCCACCCGACCTGGGCCATGGGGGGCAAGATCACGATCGACTCGGCCACGCTGATGAACAAGGGCCTCGAGCTGATCGAGGCGCACCACCTGTTCGGCGTGCCGTACGACCGCATCGATGTGGTGGTGCATCCGCAGTCGATCGTCCACGCGCTCGTGAACCTATGCGACGGCGCGTCGCTGGCCCACCTAGGCCATCCCGACATGCGTGTCCCGATCGCGTACGCGCTCCACCACCCCGAGCGCGTCGACGTCCCCGTGCCGACGCTCGACCTCGCCGAGGTGGGGGCGCTGACCTTCGAGCCGGTCGACACCGAGACCTTCCGCTGCCTGGCGCTCGCCCGGTCGGCCGCCGCCGAGGGCGGCACGGCGCCGTGCGTGCTCAACGCGGCCAACGAGATCGCCGTGCACGCCTTCCTCGATGGGCGCCTGCCGTTCGCGGGCATCGCCGCGGTGATCGAGGAGACCCTCGCGCGCCTGCCCGCCGAGCCGGTGCGGGCCTTCGACTCGCTCTACGGGGCCGACGCGGCCGCCCGCGCGGCGGCGGCCGAACTGGTCGCGACGCGCTCCGTGGCATGAGCTGGTTCCTGGCCTTTGCCGGCTTCGCGGCGCTGATCGTCCTGCACGAGTTCGGCCACTTCATCGTGGCCAAGGCCACGGGCATGCGGGTCGAGCGCTTCGCGCTGTTCTTCCCACCGCTGATCCTGAAGTGGAAGCCGCGCAACTCGGAGACCACGTACGGGATCGGGGCGATCCCGCTCGGGGGCTACGTGAAGATCACCGGGATGACCGCGAACGAGGAGCTGCCCGAGGACGTTGCCTACCGCGCCTATCACCGGCAGAAACCGTGGAAGCGGATCGTCGTCATCGCGGCGGGCCCCGTCATGAACGTCCTCGTCGCGTTCCTCATCTTCTTCGGGCTGTTCCTGGCCAACGGCACCTTCGACCCCAAGGCGAAGGTGGTCGCGTCGGCAGGGCTCGAGCAGCCGGCGAAGTCGGTCCTGAAGCCCGGCGACGCGATCATCGCCGTCGACGGCGTCCGCGGCGACCAGGAGCGGCTGCGCACGCAGATCTCCTCCCACCACTGCGCCGGGGCACCGACGGATGGCTGCCGGGCCACGGCCCCGGCCAAGGTGACGATCAAGCGCGACGGCGTGATCCGCACGTTGAAGATCACGCCCCGCTACGACCCGCCGAACAAGCGAACACGGCTGGGATTCGTCTATGGGCGCGAGGAGTCCGTCAACGCCGCCGAGGCCGCGCGACTGAGCGTCGACAACATGTGGTTCGTCACCTCGCGGACCTTCTCGGCCCTCGCGCGCATCTTCACGCCCGAGGGCCGCAAGCAGATCTCGGGCGTGGTCGGGTCCTACGAGACGACGCGGCAGGCGTTCACCCTCGACACCGAGACGGCCCTCCGCATCCTCGCGATCATCAGCCTCTCGCTGGCGATCATCAACCTCTTCCCGTTCCTCCCGCTCGACGGCGGGCACATCTTCTGGGCCGTCGCCGAGAAGGTGCGCGGCAGGGCGATTCCGTTCCGCGTCATCGAGCGCGCGAGCGTCGTCGGCTTCGTCCTCGTGCTGTTCCTGTTCTTCATCGGGTTGTCCAACGACATCGGCCGGCTCACCAGCGGGGAGGGCTTCCACCTGCGGTAGGTTTCCGAGGCATGGAAGCCACCACGGCCGCGCAGCAGGGCACGGCTCCGCCCGTCCAGGGCGAGACCATCACGCAGGCGCTCGAGCACACCGTTGGTCGGGTTCCCGACCGCGTCGCGGTGCGCACCAAGGGCGGCGAGGAGACCTTCACCTGGAGCCAGATCCGCGACCGCGCCGATGCCTTGGCCGCGGGCCTGCGCAAGCTCGGCGTCGGCAAGGGCGACAGCGTCGCGCTGATGCTCGGAAACCGCCCCGAGTTCCACGTCGCCGACGTCGCCGTGATGACGCTCGGCGCGACGCCCTTCTCGATCTACCAGACCTACGCTCCGGAGCAGATCCAGTACGTGGTCTCCGACGCCGACGCACGCGTCGCCATCCTCGATGCCCAGTACCTCGAGCGCTTCCGCGAGGCCCGCAACGACCTGCCCAAGCTCGAGCGCCTGATCGTCGTCGACGAGGCGTCGGGCGACGACGTGATCCCGCTGGCCGACGTCGAGCAGCCCGACCCGAGCTTCGACGGCGCCGCCGCCCGCGCCGCCGTCGATCCCGAGGACGTGCTCACGCTGATCTACACGTCCGGTACGACGGGGCCCCCCAAGGGCGTGCAGATCACCCACCACAACATGATGGCCGCGGTCAAGACGATCGACGACATCATCCAGTTCCCCGACGGCGGGCGGGTGATCTCGTGGCTGCCGGCCGCCCACATCGCCGAGCGCGCCGCCCACCACTACATCCCGATGGCCTACGGGCTGGAGATCACCACCTGCCCGAACCCGCGCGAGATCGCCGGCTACCTGCCCGACGTCCGGCCGAACTGGTTCTTCGCGGTGCCGCGGATCTGGGAGAAGCTCAAGGCGGGGCTCGAGGCGATGGTGGCCGCCCAGCCCGACGAGCAGCGCCGGCAGGCGCAGGCCGCGCTCGACGCCGCGACCGAGAAGGTCCGGCTCGAGCAGCGCGGCGAGCCGGTGCCCGACGAGCTGGCCGAGAGGGTGGCCCAGGCCGACGAGGCCATGTTCGCGAAGCTGCGCGAGACCCTCGGGCTCGACCAGATCGTGGCCGTCAACGTCGGCGCAGCCCCCACTCCGGTGGAGGTGCTGGAGTTCTTCCACGCCATCGGGATCCCGGTCGGCGAGCTGTGGGGGATGTCCGAGACCTGCGGCGCCGGCGCCTGCAACCCGCCCGGCCGGGTCAAGATCGGGACCGTCGGGCCGCCCACGCCGGGGGCGGAGATCAAGCTGGCCGAGGACGGCGAGGTACTCATCCGCGCCGAGTTCGTCATGCCCGGCTACCGCCACATGCCCGACAAGACCGCCGAGGCGTTCGACGAGGACGGCTTCCTCAAGACCGGCGACATCGGCGAGTTCGACGAGGACGGCTACCTGAGGATCGTCGACCGCAAGAAGGAGCTGATCATCAACGCGGCCGGCAAGAACATGTCGCCGGCCAACATCGAGTCGACGCTGAAGGCCGCCTCGCCGCTGATCGGCAACGTCGCCTGCATCGGCGACGGCCGGTCGTACAACACCGCGCTGATCGTGCTCGACGCCGACTTCGCCCCGGCGTGGGCGAGCCAGCAGGGGATCGAGGACACCTCGCTCGAGGGGCTGTCCCACGACGGCAAGGTGCGCGCCGCGGTGCAGGAGGGCGTCGATGCCGCCAACGCAAAGCTCGCCCGGGTCGAGCAGATCAAGAAGTTCACGATCATCGAGGGCGACTGGCTGCCGGGCGGCGACGAGCTGACCCCGACGATGAAGCTCAAGCGCAAGCCGATCGACAAGAAGTACCGGGAGTCGATCGAAGCGATGTATATCGGCCACTAGGGCCATTCTCGGCCCCGGCGCTGCGCGGCCCGGATAGGGTCGTGCCACCCCGTGGTATTCGCCACCGACATCAACCTGCAGGTGGGGCTCGAGTACCTCCTGCTGCTGCCCTTCTGGCTGATCCTGATCGGCCTCTTGGCCAGCCGGATCCTCGGCATCCACATCGGCCGCTGGCGCGCCGCGGTGGCCGCGTTCTTCGGCTGGAACTTCGGCATCGTCGCCGCCGCGCTCATCTTCGACGAACCCAAGCCATCGCCGTTCGACCTGATCCCGCTGACGATCTTCTTCGCGGTCCTCATCACGCTGCCCCTGGCGATCGTGCTCGACGTGCTCACACGTCCGGCGGGACCGCCACGGCGCCGCCGGCGGAGGCCGATCAAGGCGATCCACGGCGCGTTCACCCCGCTTGGGCGCTTTCGCGAGCTCGTCGGCAACGCGCGCCGGGAGAACCTCGTCAGCGCGCGCTACCGGTCGGCCGCGGCCCTCGACTCGCCGGACTTCGCCCGCCGGCTCCGGAACGTGCTCGAGGAGTCGGGCGGCATGTTCGTCAAGTTCGGGCAGATCGCCTCGACGCGGTCGGACCTGCTTCCGCCCACGGTCACCGACGAGCTGTCCAACCTCCAGGCCGACGTGCGCCCCGTGCCCGAGCCCGAAGTGGTGGAGGTGCTCGAGAAGGAGCTCGGCGAGCCCGTCGACAAGGCGTTCGAGTCATTCACGTCCGAGCCGCTCGCGGCGGCGTCGATCGGGCAGACCCACCGGGCCGTGCTCAACGGCGGCACCCGGGTGGTGGTCAAGGTGCAGCGTCCGGGGATCGACGACCTCGTGTACCGCGACTCGACCGTTCTCGCTCTCGTGGCGCGGCAGCTCGACCGTCGCGTGGCCGCGGCCCACCGCGTCGGCATCAAGGACCTCGCCGACGAGCTGATCACCGGCATCGAGTCCGAGCTCAGCTACGCCGACGAGGCCTCGGCCGGCATGCGGCTGAAGGCCAACCGGGCCGAGGACGTCGGCATCGACGTGCCCGGAGTGCACGTGACCCTGTCGACCGAGCGGGTGCTGGTGATGGACGAGGTGGTCGGCAAGTCGGTGGCGGACGCCGAGGCGGTCGACGCCGCCGCGGTCGACCGCCCGGAGCTCGCGCGCCGCCTGCTCACGTCGATGCTCGGCCAGATCCTGGGCGACGGGCTCTACCACGCCGATCCCCATCCCGGCAACGTGATGGTCAGCCCCGACGGCACGCTGTGGCTGCTCGACTTCGGCGCCGTCGGCCGGCTCGATCCGCTCGCGCTCGAAGGCCTCCAGGGGATCGCGCTGGGCTTCTCCCTCCGCGATCCCTCCGTGCTCGCCCGCGCCGTGCGCATGCTGACCGGCGAGGACATCGCCGACCTGCGCCCGCTCGAGCGCGACCTCGCCCGCCTCCTGGGCGAGGTCGGCGATGTGGGCGGGATGAGCCCGGCGGTGCTCAACGGCGTGCTCGACACGATGGAGCGCCGCGGCCTCAAGCCGCCCGGCTCGATGGTGCTGCTCGGGCGGACGCTGCTCACGCTCGAAGGCACGCTGCGGGTCATCGATCCCACCTTCGAGCTTGCCCCGGCCGCGTCGGAGCTCCTGGCGGGCGAGCGCCGCGAGGACCTGGCCGACCCGGAGGAGCTCATCCGGCGCGAGGTCATCCGTGCGCTGCCGGCGCTGCGCAGCCTGCCCGACCACGCCGAGACGCTGGCCGGGCAGCTGCGGACCGGGCGCCTGAGCGTGAGGACCGAGCGCTACGCGGGCGGCGACCGCAGGGTCGTGGACGAATGGGTGCATCGCATGCTCGTCGTCGCCGTCGGCGGCCTGGGGGCGATCGCGTCCGGCGTGTTGCTGGTAGCCGGGTCGCTGAGCAACATCGACGGCGTTCGCTACACCCTGCTGGGCATCGGCTTCGCCGGGGTCACGTTTGCGCTGGTGCTGCTCATGCGCAGCACGGCGCAGAGCCTGCGCCATTTGCCCGTGCGCAGCGACCGACCGCCGCCCTAGTCGGGGTCGGGCTCCGCCCGACCACCTGACTAGTCCTCCAGCTCCTCGTACGCCGGCTGGGTCAGGAACGGCAGGAAGTCGTCCGAGAGGGCGACCTGCTCGAACAGGCTTCGTGAGAGATCCGGCCGGCCCTCGGCCAGGAACCAGTCGTCGTCGGCGATCTCCTGGCGGATGCGCTCGAGCTCCTCGACCTCGAGGCGCTCGACGAGCTCGCGCGTGACCGTGCTGCCGTCCTCGAGCCGCATGCCGCGGTGCAGCCACTGCCACACCTGCGAGCGGGCGATCTCGGCCGTGGCCGCGTCCTCCATCAGCCCGTAGATCCCCGCGGCGCCGTTGCCACGCAACCACGACGAGATGTACTGGATGCCGACGTTTATGTCGTTGCGCAGGCCGGCCTCGGTGACCTGGTCGCCGGCCGAGGCGGCGTCGAGCAGCTGGTCGGCCGTGACCTCCACGTCGTCGCGTTGGCGCTCGACCTGGTTGGGCCGGCCGCCGAGCACCTCGTCGAACTGCTCCATCGCCGGGGCGACGAAATCGGGGTGGGCGACCCAGGTGCCGTCGAAGCCGTCGCCGGCCTCGCGCGCCTTGTCCTCCCGGACCTTGGCCGTGGCCTTCTCGTTGGCCTCGGAATCGGTGCGCGACGGGAGAAACGCGGCCATGCCGCCCATGGCGTGCGCGCCGCGGTGGTGGCAGGTCTTGACCAGCAGCTCCGTGTAGGCGCGCATGAATGGCACGGTCATCGTCACCGCATTGCGGTCGGGCAGGACCTTGTCCTCGCGCCCGTGGAAGCACTTGATCATCGAGAAGATGTAGTCCCAGCGGCCGGCGTTGAGACCGGCGGAGTGGTCGCGCAGCTCGAAGAGGATCTCGTCCATCTCGAACGCCGCCGGGATCGTCTCGATGAGCACGGTCGCCTTGATCGTTCCGCGGGCGATCCCGAGGCCGTCCTGGGCCCAGTTAAAGACGTCGTTCCACAGCCGCGCCTCGCGATGGGACTCCATCTTCGGGAGGTAGAAGTACGGCCCGGCGCCGCGGTCGAGCAGCCGCTTGGCGTTGTGGAAGAAGTAGAGGCCGAAGTCGAGCAGCGCGCCCGCGACCGGCTCGTCGTCCACGGTCACGTGGCGCTCGTTCAGGTGCCAGCCGCGCGGTCGCACCAGCAGCGTCGCCGTCTCCTCGTCGAGCCGGTAGTCCTTGCCGTCGACGCGGAAGTCGAGGTTGCGGTCGATGGCGTCGCGCAGGTTGAGCTGGCCGCCGATGACGTTGTGCCAGGTGGGGGAGAGCGAGTCCTCGAAGTCGGCCATGAAGCCGTCCGCCCCGGAGTTGAGCGCGTTCACCACCATCTTCGGCGGGGCGGAGGGCCCGGTGATCTCGACCCGGCGGCGCTCGAGCGGCGCCGGCGCCGGGCGCACGCGCCAGTCGCCCTCGCGCACGTCGGCCGTGCCGGTCAGGAAATCGAGCGTGCCGCCCGCGTCGAGCTCGGCCTGGCGGTCGGCGCGGCGCGCCAGCAGCTCCTTCCGGCGGGCGTCGAACTCGCGGTGCAGCGCGGCCACGAACCCCAGGGCCGACGGCGTCAGGATCTCGTCGAAGCGGTCGTGGGCGGCGCCGCGGACCTCGATCCCCTGCGTGATTGTCATGCGATCGAAAGGTCCAATAGCTGGATCGGGTGGTAGACGGGCAGCTCGCGGCCCTGCGCCACCAGATGCGCGGTGATCTGCAGCGAGCAGCCGGGGTTGGCGGCGGCGACCGCCTGCGCCCCGGTCGCGAGCAGGCGCTCGGCCTTGCGCGCGCCGAGCGTCGAGGCCGCCTCGGGTTGCAACAGGTTGTAGATCCCGGCCGAGCCGCAGCAGATCTCGGGATCGGCCGGCTCGAGCAGCTCGAGCTCGGGGATCGCCCGCAGCAGCTCGCGCGGCGGGGTCCGCACCCCCTGGGCGTGCTGGAGGTGGCAGGCGTCGTGATAGGCGACGCGCAGCCCGACCGGCTTGCGCGGCGCGCGCGGCTCGCCGGCGGCCAGCACCTCGGTGACGTCCTTGACCTTGGCCGCAAAGGCCGCGGCGCGCTCGTCGCCGAGCAGGTGCCCGTACTCCTTCATCGCCGACCCGCAGCCGGCCGCATTGGTCACGATGACCTCGTAGCCCTCGAGTGCGTCGATCGTCTGGCGCGCGAGCTCGCGCGCCTGGTCGTGGTCGCCCTCGTGGTACTGGAGCGCGCCGCAGCAGCGCGGCGCTGCGGGAGCATGCACCTCCCAGCCCTCGGCCGCGAGCACGCGCGCGGTGGCGGCATTGACGTCACCGAAGAAGGCCCGCTGGACGCAGCCCTGCAGGAGGGCGGCGCGGCCGCGCCGCTCGCCCTGCGCCGGCGTCACCTCGGCGGGCTTCTCGCGGGCCTTGCGCACGCTGACGCGCGGGGCGAGCTCGCCCAGGGTCCGCAGGAGCGGTACGCGGCTGCGCGCGGCGAGCCTGACCGCCCCGAGGCGCCGGCCGGCCGCGCTGAGCGGCACGAGCGGGCGCAGGCGGCCGGGGTGGGTGAACAGGCCGTAGATGGCGCGCCGAAAGAGGCGGTCGCGACGGTTGCGCTTGCCGCGCGCCTCCACCTCGGCACGCGTCGTCGTGATCAGCCGGTCGTACTTGACGCCCGAGGGGCACGCAGTCACGCACGCCATGCAGCCGAGACACCGGTCCCAGTGGGTGACCATCGCATCCGACAGCTCGCCGGACTGCACGAGCTCGTCCATGAGCACGATCCGGCCGCGCGGCGAGTCCATCTCCTCGTCCCAGAGCTGGTAGGTCGGGCACGTCGGCAGGCAGAACCCGCAATGCACGCAGTCCTCGATCAGATCGCGCATCAGATGCCCCCGACGTACAAGCCGGGATTGCAGACGCCGGCAGCATCGAAGCGCTCCTTGACGCGGCGCAGGAGCGACAGCGGCTCGGCGCGCTGCGCGTCCCACGGGTCGACCGCCTGGCGCACCGCCTCGGGGGCGTCGGCAACCACGCACGCGGCGGGGGCGAGGGCGGCGCGCAGGGCGTGCACGGCGTCAGCGCCGCCGGGCAGCGTGACCCACGAGAGCCCCAGCCCCGCCCGGCCGACGACGGTGCCGTCCAGCTCGCCGGCGGCGCGGAGCACCTTGGCGAGGTCGACCGGCAGGGCCGAGACCTTGACCACCGTCTGGCTCTGCGACCGCTGGCGCGCCCGCTGCTCCTGCCACAGCGCGGCATCGTCCTCGACCACGTCGGCGTCGCATCCGTGCTCGCGCAGGTCCGCGGCCGCCGCCTCGGCGCCGCGCTGCGCGGTCGCTCCACCGAAGCGGACGAGCACCGCCCCGCGGCCGGCCCGCCACGCCACGTCGAGGCACTCGGCCTCGAGCGGGTGGTGGGCGAGCGCTCCCGCGGCTGCGGCCAGCTGCTCGGGATCGTCGGAGACGCCCCTGGCGGTCAGGGCCTGGGGCGGGCGGGGATGGAGGCGAAGGGACACCTGGACGATCAGCCCGAGCGTGCCGAACGCGCCCGTGAACAGCTTTGCGAGGTCATAGCCGGCCACGTTCTTGATCACCTTGCCGCCGGCCTTGGCGACCGTGCCATCCGGAAGGGCCACGGTGATGCCCACGATCAGGTCGCGAGCCGCGCCGTAGCGATGGCGCAGCGGCCCCGAGTCGCCGGTCGCGAAGACCCCGCCGACCGTCGAGTCCGGGCCGCCCGGCGGGTCGAGGGCGAGCATCTGCCCGGCGGCGGCAAACCGCTGCTGGGCCTCGCGCAGCGGCACCCCGGCCTCGAGCACGGCGGTCAGGTCGCCCTCGTTGTGCTCGACGATGCGGTTCAGGGCGGCGGTGCTGAGCACGACGTCGGGCGGCTCCACCACGTGGCCCCACCCCGCCCGGGTGCCGCCGCCGCGGATGCGGACGCGCCCGCCCGCCGCGAGCAGCTCCGCCGCCTCCTGCGGGGTGGCCGGGGTCTCGGAGTGCGTGGCCGTCGCGGCCACTAGAACCGCTCGGCGAGCCCCGCCTTCTCCAGGGGGTGCTCGCGGTAGGGGCCGGGGACCTCGCCGCAGAGGCGAGGCGTGGGCATGACCTTGCCGGGATTGGCCAGGCCCTCGGGATCGAACGCGCAGCGCAGCTTCTGGAACGCCGCCAGGTCGGGCTCGACGAACATCTTCGGCATGTGGGCCTTCTTGTCCACCCCGATGCCGTGCTCGCCGGTGAGCGACCCGCCGAGCTCGACGCAGGTCTCGAGGATGCGCGCCGACAGCTCCTCCGCCTGCGCCGCCTCCTCCGGACCCGCGTAGCAGACCAGCGGATGCAGGTTGCCGTCGCCGGCATGGAAGACGTTGGCGACCTTCATGCCGTACTCCTCGGCCAGCTCGTCGATGCGGCGCAGCGCCTCGGAAAGGCGCGTGCGCGGGATGACGCCGTCCTGGACGAAGTAGTGCGGCGAGATCCGCCGCCGCCGGGAACGCCGCCTTGCGCGTCTTCCACAGCAGCTGGCGCTCGGCCTCATCACCGGCCACGCGGATGTCGCGCCCGCCGTGGCGCTCGCAGAGCGCGACGACCTCGTCCAGGCGTGCACGGCACTCGTCCTCCGGACCATCGAGCTCGATCAGCAGGCACGCGCCGGCGTCGAGCGGGTAGCCGGCGTTCGCCATCTGCTCGGATGCCTCGATGGCCAGGCCGTCCATCATCTCGATCGCCGCCGGCGTGATCCCGGCGGCCACGATCTCCGAGACCACCTCGCCCGCAGCGCTGGTGTCCTCGAAGAAGGCCACGAGCGTCTCGACGTGCTCGGGCGCCGGGACCACCCGCAACGTGATCTTCGTGACCACCGCCAGCGTGCCCTCGGAGCCGACGAGTGCCCCGAGAAGGTCGTAGCCGGGCCGGTCGAGCTCCTTGCCACCGATCTCGACGACCTCGCCGTCGGGGAGGACGACCTCGAGGCCGGTCACGTAGTTCGTCGTGAACCCGTACTTGAAGCAGTGCGCGCCGCCAGAGTTCTCGGCCACGTTGCCGCCGATCGAGCACACGATCTGGCTCGACGGGTCGGGCGGGTAGAAGTGCCCCGAGCCGACGGCGGCCGAGACCGCGACGTTGGTCACGCCCGGCTCGACGACCACGCGTTGGTTGGCGAGGTCGACCTCGAGGACGCGCCGCAGCCTGGTGAGCGCGATCAGGACGCCGTCCTGCACCGGCAACGCCCCGCCCGACAGCCCCGACCCCGAGCCGCGCGCCACCCAAGGCACCTCGGCGTCGTGGCAGGCGCCCACGACGTCGCGCACCTCCTCGCCCGAGCCGGGCAGCACCACCACGCCGGGGGTGACGGCGTAGTGGAGCAGCCCGTCGGACGCGTAGGTGCGCAGCTGGTCGTGGTGGGTGATGACGTGATCGTCGCCGCAGATACCTCGCAGGCGCGGGATCAGCGAGGCAACGGGCGTTCCGGTCAAGGCACCATCCAGGACAGGATCGACGTGGATTGCAGGGTCACCAGGATGCACATCATCAGCAGCAACGCCAAGGACCAGCCTACGACCTTGCGGAACAGATCGCCCTCCCGGCCGGCGAGTCCAACCGCGGCCGCGCCAATCGCAAGGTTCTGGGGCGAGATCATCTTCCCGAGCACCCCGCCCGACGAGTTGGCCGACGCCATCAGCACGTCGGAGAGCCCGGCGTTCGCCGCCGCCTTGACCTGCAGCGCCCCGAACAGTGCGTTCGACGATGTGTCCGAGCCGGTCAGCGACACCCCGATCCAGCCGATGATCGACGATAGGAAGGCGAACACGCTGCCCGCGCCCGCCAGCCACAGCGCCAGTGTCGTGGTCTGGCCGGACTGGTTCATCACGTAGGCCAGTGCCAGCACCGACATGACGGTGAGCGTCGCCCACTTGAGCTGGTTCAGCGTGCCCCCATAGACGCGAATCGCCAAGCCGGGGCGGATACGCAGCACGGCCATGGTCAGCAGGCCGCTGATCAGTAGCAGGGTGCCGGCCGCGGGCAGGTAGTTGAACGTGAAGGTGGCGGACTTCGGCGCCTCGCCGTCGGGCGTGACGACGTTCAGCCCGGGCCAGTCGAACTCCTTGACGGTGCCGTCGAGCCACGACTTCACCGGCCCGATCTGGGCGATCGCAAAGACCGCAATGATGATCAGGTACGGCGCATAGGCGGCGAGCACTTGGCCTGGGGTGTCCCTCGTCCGCCGCTCGTCCACCTCCTCGTGCAGGGTCGCCGCGGGGCCGGGCTCCTCGGCCTCCTGTACGCGCTGCTCGAGGTCGGTGTCGCGCGTCGCTGCGCCGGCGATCGCGGGCCGTCCGCCGGCCGGGGCGGCGGCTTCGTCGGCCGCAAGCGGCTCGCGCGGCTGCCATATACGCAGCAGCGCCACGAGCGCGGCCACCGAAGCCAGCGACGCGACGATGTCGGTCAGCTCGACCGAGATGTAGTTCGAGCACACGAACTGGCCGACCGCGAACGCGGTGCCGCCGACCGCGGCCGCCGGCCACGCCTGGCGAACGCCGCGGCGCCCGTCGACCATGAACACCAGCACGAGCGGCACGATCAGAGCCAGAAACGGCGTCTGGCGCCCGACCATGGCGCCGAGGGTGTCTTTGGGCAGCTCGCTCGTCTCGCCCAGCGTAATGATCGGGATGGCGATGGCGCCGAAGGCCACGGGCGCCGTGTTGGCGACGAGCGCCACCGCCGCCGCCTTGAGCGGCTTGAAGCCGAGCGCGATCAACATCACGCTCGTAATCGCCACTGGCGTGCCGAAGCCCGCCAGCGCCTCGAGCAGGGCTCCGAAGGAGAACGCGACGATGATGGCTTGGATGCGCTGATCGGTCGAGATCGACCCGAATGAGCGGCGCAGGACAGCGAACTGCCCACTCTCGACCGTCAGGTTGTAGATCCAAATCGCGTTGAAGACGATCCACATGATCGGGAACAGCCCGAAAGTCGCCCCCTCGGCGCCCGAGTCGAACGCCTGCCCGGCTGGCATGCCGTAGACGGCGATTCCGACCACCAGCGCGGTCGCGAGCGCCGCCAGGCCGGCCCAGTGCGCCTTGACCTTGAAGCCGCCGAGCAGCACGAACAGCACTACGAGCGGTAGTGCCGCGAAGATCGCGGACAACCCCAGCGAGTTGCTGACGGGGTCGAAGACCTGCTTGTACATCCTCTCCCTCCCAGCCTCGTTTCAATAGTCACGGATTCCCAGCGAGGCGGGGCGGAAACGCCCATCCTGGAAACATGGCGTGTGGTGCGGGTCGCCCTTCTCGTCACCTGCCTGGTCGACACCCTGTTCCCACAGGCCGGCATCGCGACCGTGCGGCTGCTCGAGCGCCTGGGATGCGAGGTCGCGTTTCCCGACGGCCAGACCTGCTGCGGACAGATGCACCGGAATTCAGGGCTTCTGAACGAGGGCCGGGCGCTCGCCGCCCGGCTTCCGGAGGTGTTCGCCGGCTACGACGCTGTGGTGGCGCCGTCGGCCTCGTGCGCCGCCACCGTGCGCGAGACCACCGACCTGCGGGTGTTCGAGCTCTCGGAGTTCCTCGTCGGGGAGCTGGGCGTGGAGGACGTGGGGGCATCGTTCCCGCACCGGGTCACGTACCACCCGACCTGTCACTCGCTGCGGGCGCTGCACGTCGGCGACGCGCCGCTGCGGCTGCTGCGCGCGGTCCGCGGGCTCGACCTGGTTGAGCTGCCCGACGCACACGAGTGCTGTGGCTTCGGGGGCACGTTCGCGGTCAAGAACGCCGACATCTCGCTCGCCATGCTGGCCGACAAGCTCCGCAACGTGCGGGCGACCGAGGCCGAGGTGTGCACGGCGGCCGACTGCTCGTGCCTGATGCACATCGGCGGCGGCCTGCGGCGGACCGGCGCGCCGGTTCGAACGATGCACCTTGCGGAGATCCTTCAGTCGTGAGGATCGGCGAGCCGCAGCTGCGCGACAACCTCCACGTGGCGACGCGGACGATCCGCGCCAAGCGCGCCGAGGTGGTCGCTGAGGTCGAGGACTGGGAGGCGCTGCGCGAGGCTGGCCGGGCGATCAAGGCCGACGCCATGCGGCGCCTCGACGCACTGCTCTCAGAGCTCGAGGAGGCGGTCACCGCCGCCGGCGGCCACGTGCACTGGGCCCGCGACGCCGCCGAGGCCAACGCGGTCGTGGGCGACATCGTGGCCGGCCACGGGGCGCGCGAGGTGGTCAAGGTCAAGTCGCTGACCACCGACGAGATCGGGCTCAACGCGGCGCTCGGCGAGCGGGGGGTCGAGGCGCTCGAGACCGACCTGGCCGAGCTCATCCTCCAGCTCTCGGACGACTGGCCGTCGCACATCCTCGTGCCGGCCATCCACCGCAACCGGCGCGAGATCCGCGACCTGTTCGCCCGCGAGCTCGGCGTCGAGGGGCTCGGCGACGACCCGGAGGAGCTCACCGATGCGGCCCGCCGCCACCTGCGCCAGGCGTTCCTGCGCGCCCCGGTGGGGATCTCGGGCGCCAACTTCGCGATCGCCGAGACCGGCACGGTCGGTGTGGTCGAATCCGAGGGCAACGGGCGGATGTGCACGACGCTGCCACCGGTGCTGGTCACCGTCATGGGGATCGAAAAGGCGCTGCCGGCGTGGCGCGACCTCGAGGTCTTCCTGCAGCTGCTGCCGCGGTCGTCCACGGGCGAGCGCATGAACCCGTATACGTCGCTGTGGACCGGCGTGACCGAAGGCGACGGGCCCGGGGAATTTCACCTCGTGCTGCTCGACAACGGGCGCACGCGCGTGCTCGCCGACGAGGTCGGGCGCGACGCGCTGCACTGCATCCGCTGCTCGGCGTGCCTGAACGCCTGCCCGGTCTATGCGCGCGTCGGCGGGCACGCGTACCGGTCGGTGTACCCCGGACCGATCGGCGCCGTGCTGACGCCGCAGCTGCACGGCGTTCCGGGCGAATACGACGACCTGCCGTGGGCGTCGTCCCTGTGCGGCGCGTGCTACGAGGTGTGCCCGGTCAAGATCGACATCCCGTCGCTGCTCGTGCACCTGCGCGGCCGGGCCGAGCCGTCCGAGCCGGCGCTGCGGGTGATGGGGTGGGCGATGGAAGGTCCACGCCGCTTCGCCGCGGCGCAGAAGGCGGGCGCGCTGGCCCTGCGCGCCGGCGTGCCGCTGCCGCCGTGGACGAAGGGGCGCGACCTGCCCGCGGCGCCGAAGGAGACGTTCCGGGAGTGGTGGAGGCGAACGCGGTGAGCAGCGGCAACGGGCGCAGCGCGGGCTCGAGCGCGGCGCGCGCCGCGGTGCTCGAGCGCATCCGCTCGGCGACGCGCGGCGAGCCGCTCGAGCTCGCGGTGCCGCGCGACTACGCCACCCGGTCGCCGCTCGCCGGCACCGCGCTGACCGACCGGTTCGCGGAGCGCGTCTCGGCCTACCGCGCGTCGGTGCACCGCAGCACGCCCGACCAGGTGGCCAAGCGCGTGGTCGTGCTCGCACGCGAGCGCGGCGCACGCCGCCTCGCCGTCGCGCCGGGGGTCCCGGAGGCGTGGACGCCCGACGGGCTGGAGGTGGTGGTCGACCACGGGCTGGCCGCGTCCGCTCTGGACCGCATCGACGGGGCGGTGACGGGCTGCGCGCTGTCCATCGCCGAGACCGGCACGCTTGTGCTCGACGGCGGGCCGCGCTGCGGCCGCCGGGCGCTGACGCTCGTGCCCGACTGGCACGTGTGCGTGGTCGAGGCCGCCCAGGTCGTCGGCTCGGTGCCGGAGGCGATCGCGGCGCTGCACGAGGCCGCGGGCGCCGGCCGGCCGCTGACCTTCGTGTCCGGCCCGAGCGCAACCTCGGACATCGAGCTCAGTCGCGTCGAGGGCGTCCACGGCCCGCGGACGCTCGACGTGGTGCTCGTGGCGGCGAACTAGGAGGGTTCGCGCCGATCCCATCGGGTAGCGCGGGGCGTCCACCCCTTAAGGAGGACAGACGTATGGAGGAAGGACAGCCCACCCGAGTCACGCCGGGCGTGCCGCCGGGCGTCGCAGCGGAGACCGAGACGGCCCGCGAGGCCGGCGAAGCCACCGACCGCGGCGAGCAGCAGCCCCAGCAGAAGGCCGACCAGGTCAAGGGCCAGGCCCAGGAGAAACTCAACGAGGTCAAGGAAGCCGCGCCCGACCAGATCAACCAGGCGCTGTCGAGCGTCCAGGAGCAGGCGCGCCAGAACCCGCTGCCGTTTGCCGTAGGCGGTGCGCTGTTGGCCGGCTTCCTGTTCGGCCGCGCGACCAAGAGGTCGTAGTCATGGTTGCCACCAAGCGGGTCAAGGCCGCCGCTCCCGTCGTGGACCGACTGCTCACGGACCGCCGGGTCCACGACCAGCTTCTCGACGCCGGCGACCACCTCCAGCAGGTCTATCGCCGGGTGAGCCGACGCAAGGCCAAGGCGGCAGAGGACAAGACGGTCTACGACCACGTCCGCAAGGGCGTGGTCGCCCTGCGCAAGGCGGGCACGACGGCGACCGAGCCGCGGCGCCGGCCGTGGGGCAAGCTGCTCGCGCTGGCGGTCGTCGCCGGCGGCGCCGCCGTCGTGCTCGCCAACCAGGGCGCCAGGGCGAAGGTCGCCAACGCCATCGGCGGCACGACGAGCTCTGCGAACGGCGCCGGACGCTCCCCGCAGCCGGCCGCGACGCCGGCTTAGGGCCTAACGTCGGGGCCGTCGCGGCGCGGCGGCCTCGACGGCACCGGCGCGGTCATCGCCAGCCCGGTCAGTGGGCGCAGCGCGCGCAGACCCCGCTGACGACGGTGTCGGCGCCGTCGGGACGGAAGCCGGTCTGCTCGGCCACCCGCAACGCGCCCGAGGCGTCGACTGGCGCGTCGAGGTCCTCGACCGTCCCGCAGACGCGGCAGGCCGCGTGCTGGTGTGGCTCGGGCCGCGGGTCGTACAGGACCGCGCCTCCGCCCGCCCGGAGGCGGCGGACCAGACCGAGCTCCTCGAGCAGGTCGAGCGTCGCGTAGACGGTGGGAAGGGAGACGCCCGGAAGGCGGCCGGCGACGGCGCCGCGCACCTGCTCGGCGGTGACGTGGCGATCCAGGCCCACGAGCGCGTCGTGGATCACCAGGCGCTGGGAGGTGGCGCGCAGGCCGCGGGAGTGGAGGGCGTCGGCAAGGTTCATCTTAGGTGGTCCTAATTCTAACTAATTCAATATAATGGCCGCGCGTGACCGAAGCCGTGATGAGCCGCTACCGCCGCTGGGCCGGCGCCGACGACCGCGACAAGGTGCTGCAGGTCGTGCAGCCTGCGCTCGTCGGGCTGATTGACGGCACGATCTCCACCCTGGCGCCGATCTTCGCGAGCGCGTACCTCTCGGGCTCGCACACGGCCCTGTTCGTGGGGCTGGCGACGGCGCTGGGCGCGGGGGTCAGCATGGGGCTGTCCGAGGCGCTGTCCGACGACGGCTCGATCACGGGCCGCGGCACCGGCCGCGTGCGAGGGCTCATCACCGGGCTGGCGACGTTCGTGGGCGGGACCTTCCACGCGCTGCCGTTCCTGATCTCGAACGTGGACCAGGCGCTGGTCGTCGCCTACGTCGTGGTGGCGATCGAGCTCGTCGTGATCGCCTTGATCCGCAAGCGCTTCCTGCGCGTCTCGCTGGCCTCCTCGCTGCTGCAGGTCACGCTCGGCGGCGCGATCGTCGCCGGCCTCGGCTTCGCGCTCGGCCAGGCCTAGCGCAGACGGATCCGCGTGGTGTGGCGGCGCTGGTTGCCGGCCGCGTCGCGCGCGGTGAGGGTCACCGCCGCGGTGACCCGCCCGCCCCGAGCGATCGTGCGGCGGGCACGGGCGCGCTGGGCGCGCGAGAGCCGCAGCCGCAGGGTCACTCGCGCGCCGCTTTCGCCATGGGCCCGCGCCGGGCGCAGCTTCCTCGAGGCGGCGACGCCGGAGGAGAACCGGAGCGCCCCGGTGGCGAGGAGGTCGCACGGCTCGTCGCATGTCGCGCTCACGCGCAGATCGCGGCCGAGGCGCTGCACGCGGGCACGCACGAGCCGCAGCGCCGGCGCCGTGACGTCGGCGAGCAGGGGCGGGGCGGGCGTCCCGTTGGCCTCGGCGAGCGGAGTGGACGCCGATCCGGTGCCGCCGCCCGCCGGCGGCTCCGACTGCGGCGGCGGGCCCGCGCGGGGAGGCGGCGGGCCGGGGCAGGTGAACCGCTCGCTGGCCGCCGCGGCGACGCGGTAGACGGTGTCGTCGGCCACGACGTAGACGCAGCCCTGCGCGTCCTGGCCGAACGAGAACAGCGTGACGGGCGCGGCGACCTCGAGGCCTGCCGGCTTCGGGTCCCCTCCGGGCGCCGCCAGGTCGAGCGTGCGCAGGTCGGTCCGGCAGAGGTCGCCGTACAGGTAGCGGCCGTCGAGGGCGGTCAGCCGCCAGTCGTGCACCACGTAGCCGCCGATCACGGCACAGCCGGTCTGCTCCGGCGTCCCCCCGACGTGTGGATAGGTAAAGACAGGGGGCGTCTGGGTTGCGATCGGGCAGGGAGTCGTGGTCGAGCCGCGCGCGAAGTCGCCCTCGCAATCGCCCCAGCCGAAGTTGGCGCCGGCTTGCGCCCTGTCGAGCTCCTCCCAGGTCGACTCGCCGACGTCGCCGATGATCAACTCGCCGGTCGTCGGGTCGAAGGAGGCGCGGAACGGATTGCGCAGACCGTAGGCGAAGATCTCGGGGCAGGGCTCGGTGCCGTCGCCCGGCCCGCAGCGGGGATGGCCGGGGAACGGGTTGCCGGGCGGGATGCCGTACGGGTGGCCGTTTGGCTGCGCGCGCGGGTCGACCCGCAGCACCTTGCCAAGCGTCGTGTTCGTGGCTTGGCCGTTGGGGCCGCCGGTGCCGCCGTCGCCCATGGTGACGTAGAGGTAGCCGTCGGGGCGGAAGGCGAGCTGGCCCCCGTAGTGGTTGCCGCCGGGGTGGTCTCGCTTCAGGACGATCCGCGCGGAGGCCGGGTCGGCCATGCCGGGGTCGGCGGAGCGGCGGTACTCGACGATCTGGATCTGGCCGTCGTCCGGCTGCCCGGGGTCGTCGAGGGCCTTGAACACATAGAAGAGCCCGCTGGTGGCGTAGTCGGGGGCGAACGCCATCGTGGACAGGCCCCGCTCGACGTCCGTCTTGACGTTCGGCACAGTCAGGAACGGCGTCGCCTGGACCACGCCGTCGTTGTTGACGATGCGGATGCCGCCCGCGCGCTCGACGACGAACAGCCGGGTGTCGTCCGGCGGCGAGGTCACGTACATCGGCGACGAGGCGAAGCCGTCCTGCACGGGTATGAGCGCCTCGCCACGTGCGACCCCGCCCAGGCCCAGCAGCAGCGCCAGGGGGGTCAGGAGCGCGACGCGGAGTGGCGGCGGACGGTTCATCGAATGGGGCGGATCGAGACCCAGCTTTTCACAAGCGGGCCCACCCGCTCGGCGCGCGGATCGCCGAACAGCAGTGCCATCTCCGAGCGGCGCAGCAGGTGGATGTCCTCCCACTCGCCACCGGCGCCGAGGCGCCAGTAGGGGCGGCGCAGCGGCACCGGGAGCCAGTGGGCGAAGGGCAGGAGGGAGTGGGGGTCGAGCGGGAAGCCGATCGCTGGCGTCTGCACGTACCAGCCCCGCGCCACTCGTTGGACCTCGGCGGCGAAGCGGGAGCGGCGCGCGGGGTGGATGTGCTCGATCACCGAGTTGGAGTAGGCGAGGTCGAAGGCGTCGTCCTCGAACGGCAGCTTCGCCGCCGCGTCGGCCTGGACGAACGGGCCCGGGTAGTCGGGGCGGGCATCGACGTCGACGCCGGTGATCTCGAGGTCGGGCTCGAGCGCGCGCAGCCCCAGGCCGCCGCAGCCGACGTCGACGACGCGGGAGGCCGCGGTGACGCCGGTGAGGGGGAAGAACCGGGCGTGGCGGCGGGTGCGGGCTTCGCCGGCCCGGCGCGAGAGCCAGCGCACCGCCCGGTTCCTCCGGCTGGCGGTGGCGTAGACGTCCACGCTGCGAGGATATGGCGGGTGCGTGCCGCGGTCGTCGACGCCCCCGGGCCTCCCGAGGTGCTGCGGGTCCGCGACCTGCCCAAGCCGGAGGCGCGCCCCGGCTGGACGCTCGTGCGCGTGCGCGCGTTCGGCCTCAACCGCTCGGAGATCTTCACCCGCCAGGGCCACTCGGGCGACGCCGTGCCCTTCCCGCGCGTGCTCGGGATCGAATGCGTGGGGGAGGTGGAGGAGACCGTCGGCGAGGGCGCGCCCCCGCCCGGCAGCACCGTCGCCGCCGTGATGGGCAAGATGGGACGCGCCTACGACGGCGGCTACGCCGAGTACGCGCTGCTGCCGACCGAGCGCCTGATGCCGCTCGAGACGCACCTCGACTGGCCGACGCTGGGCGCCCTGCCCGAGACCTTCCTGACCGCGCGCGGGTCACTGGACGCGATGGAGCTCGACCCGGGCCAGACCCTGCTGGTGCGCGGCGCGACGTCGTCGGTGGGCATGGCGGCGGTCGGGCTCGGCGCGGCCGCCGGGCTGCGCGTGCTCGCCACCACTCGCAATCCGGACAAGGCGCCGGCCCTGCGCGAGCGGGGCGCCGACGAGGTCGTCATCGACGAGGGCAGCATCGCGGGCGCGGGCGCCGACGGCGTTCTAGACCTCGTCGGCGGCCCCGCCGTGCGCGACGCGCTGCAGGCGGCCGTGCCGGGCGGCATCGTCTGCACCACCGGGCTGCTCGGGGGCGAATGGGTCATCGAGCGCTTCGAGCCGCTCGAGGAGATCCCCTCGGCCGTCAAGCTGACCGCCTTCCACAGCTCCACGATCGGCGGGCCGGAGTGGGTCGACGAGCTGCAGGAGATCGTCGACGTGGTGCAGGAGGGCCGGGTGCAGGCCAACGTCGACCGCACGTTCACGCTCGACGACATCTCCGCCGCGCACGCCTACATGGAAGCGAATCGCGCGGTCGGAAAGGTCGTCGGGATCCCGTGACCACTCGGCCGCGACTACGCCCGGAGCGGGCCTGCGCCGACGCAGGCCCGCTCGTCCCGCAATGCGGCGTGCGGCTAGGAGTCGGTGCCTCCGGGCGTGCAGACGGCTTGGACCATCTCGCCCGGGCTGCTGTACCCGAACGTGCTCGCCAGCACCGTCGGGCTGAAGCCGAAGGCATCCCGCGCGTCCCGGAACATCTCTCCGGGACTGGAGAAGACCGTCCCATTCGGCGTCACCTGACAGCTCACGCCGGCGCCGTTGCCGGCCGCGCCGGCACTCCCGGGCAGAGCCAACGCTCCCGCCGCGACGAGCGCCATGACCGTGGCCTTCTTCAACCCCACCTCTTGGGCGTTTGACCTGTCGCGCCATTACACCACTTTGGCTCCTTCGCATGTCGACGCCCCCTCTCGCCCGCGCCCACCGCCCATTGCGCCCCGCACTTATCGAGGCCGCCACGCCTACACTGACCCGAATGGCCTCGCAGCGGCAGATCCAGGTCGGCGGCGTGCCGATCGGCGGGGGCGCCCCGGTCGCCGTCCAGACGATGACCAAGACGGAGACCGCCAACCTCCAGGCGACGATGGACCAGATCCGCACGGTCGCCGACGCCGGGGCGGACATCGTCCGCGTCGCCGTTCCGCGCGACAAGGACGTCGAGGCGCTCAAGATGATCGTCAAGGAGTCCCCGATTCCCGTGATCGCGGACATCCACTTCAACCACACGCTGGCGCTCAAGGCGATCGAGGCCGGCGCCCACTGCGTGCGCCTGAACCCCGGCAACATCGGCGGGCCCGAGAAGGTCGCCGAGGTCGCCGAGCTCGCCAATCGCCACGGCACGCCGATGCGCATCGGCGTCAACTCCGGCTCGCTGCCCAAGCACCTGCACGCGCTCGAGCGCGAGAACCCGGTCGAGGCGCTCGTGACCGCCGCGGTCGAGTTCGTCGAGCTGATGGAGCGGCTGGACTTCACGAACTTCAAGGTCTCGATCAAGTCGACCAACGTGCCGAACACGATCGCGTCCAACCGCCTGCTGTCAGAGCGCACCCCCTACCCGCTGCACCTCGGCATCACCGAGGCGGGCACGAAGTGGTCGGGCTCGCTGAAGTCCGCCGTCGGCCTGGGCACGCTGCTGGCCGACGGCATCGGCGACACCATCCGCATCTCGCTGTCGACCTTCCACGCCGAGGAGGAGGTCAAGGTGGGGTGGGAGATCCTCAAGGCGCTGCACCTGCGCGAGCGCGGCCCGGTGCTCATCGCCTGCCCGACCTGCGGGCGGCTGCAGTTCGACATGGACACCGTGGTCGCCGAGATCGAGCGCCGGCTCGAGGCCTACGAGGACCCGGTCGAGGTGGCCGTCCTGGGCTGCGCGGTCAACGGAATCGGCGAGGCGTCACACGCCGACTTCGGCATCACCGGGGCCAAGAACGAGGGCCTCGTGTTCTCGCGCGGCAAGCCGCTGCGCAAGGTGCCGCAGGAGCAGCTCGTGGACGTCCTGTTCGAGGAGATCGACAAGTACGCGACGTCCAAGCGGGTCGAAGTCGACGCCACCGAGGCCGCCGAGGGCGCCGAGTGGCTCGCGAAGATCGAGGCCGAGAACGCGGGCGAGCTGACGCCGGAGCGGCTGGCCGCGATGGAGAAGGCCGCCTCGCAGCTCGACGAGGACGCCTCGCCCACGGCGGGCCGCCGCTTCACGCGGGCCTGAGCCTGCCTCGTCCAGGGGCGCCCACACGCCGGGTGTCGAATTTGTCAGCCTCAGGCTGACTCGCTCGACATTGGGTGCGGCTCCCTACAGCCGCGTCAGGGCGGCGCCGACCAGCTCGCCGATGGCGTCCCTGTGGTCGGTGCGGCCGTCCTTGCTGGTGTGGGTCAGCGCCAGCGTGTAGCGGCCCTGCAGCGCGTTGACGCCGACCTCGCTCGAGCCGTCGCAGCGGTACTTCTTGACGCGGACGGTCGCGCGCTCGCCGACGCCGGAGTAGGGCTTCTCCACCTGCGCCACGCGCGAGATCGCCAGCTTCGCGTCGGAGGCGCTGTTGGGGGCGATGAGCGTGATCGGGAACTTGTCCCCATTCGAGAGCCGTGCCTCCCAGATGTACTGGCGCCCGACGTCGCCATCGCTGCCATTGCCGTTCGTGCGCGGGACGCCGACCGGACGGGCGCCGGTGACCGACTCGATCTCGTCCTCGGTGACCAGCGTGTCCAGTGCCGGCGGGCGACCGCCGGCCAGGCCCTGGAAGACCTGGGCGCCGGTGGTGAGCAGCTTCTCCTGCGTCGCCTTGGAGGTCGCGACGCGCTTGAGATTTCGCATGAGGCCCATGGCGGCAAGCCTATGCGGTTCTAGGCCATTCTCGCCGCCCCCGGCGGCGTCCTCGCCGTGAAGATCCCGACCGCCGTCGACGACCCCGGCGACACGTGACGCTTCGGCCGGTCGTGGAAGTAGTGGTAGGGGACGCCGTGCTCCTCGCACAGCGTCCGTAGTGCGTCGGAGTGGTGGGCGGTGCCCGCTACCAGGGCCAGGCGCGGGGCGGCGTGCTCGAGCGCGGTGCGGTACTCGAAGTCGGCCGAGGCGGGGTCGCTGTCGTGCACGAGCATCCCGACCTTCAGGCCGTCGAGCGCGGGGGCAAGCGCCTCGCGGGTCGAGGCGAAGACCGGCTGCCAGCGGTCGCGCAGCTCGTCGGGCACGAGCCAGCCCTTGTCGGGGTAGAGGTCGAACGAGATCAGGCGGCCGGGCGCCCGCTCGGCCGCGTTGCGCTGCAGCGCCCGCAGCAGCAGCACGGACCCCAGCCCGTCCTTGATGCCGGTCTCGACGATCACCTCGGGCCGCAGTACGCGGGCGATCGCGTACCAGGCGTAGCGGCGCCCGAACCGCACCCGGCGCTTGAAGTCGAAGCGCCAGCGCACGCGGCGGGCAAGCCCGGCGCCGAGCAGCGGGTCGTCGCGGGCCTCGTCGAACAGCGCGGCCACCCGCTTGGGCGCGACCCCGAGCGCGCGCGCGGTGACGTTGACGAGCTCGTGCTCGTTGGCGAGGTCATAGGTGAAGGTGTCGACCTCGGGATCGAGGGTGACGAACCCGAGCACGGTGAGCGGGTCGCGCCGCAGCGACGCCCCGTAGGAGCGGGCGATCCGCGCCTTGCGCAGCCAGCGCAGGCGCGACAAGCGAGCGAGGCGCCGGCGGGCGTCGCGCGGGAGGAGCGAGCGCAGGCGGTCTTCGATCATCGGCTGCGGTCGATCGCCGCGTAGAACTCATCCCACGGCCGCGCCAGCTTCCCGACGCGCTCGACGAAGCGCACCAGGCAGCGCCACTCGTCGGCCGCCTCCCAGCTCAGGTGCAGCACCACCGGCACCCACAGCGCCCACTCGCGCTCGACCAGCGTCTCGATCGTTTCGATTGTCTCCGCCGCCCGCCCGTAGAGCGGCTCGTATGCGGGAAGGTACACCGCGCCGGCGCGCCATTGCGGCGAGCGGTGCCAGCCGAAACGCCGGATCGACTCCGGCCCGCCGGCGACGACGTCGAAGCGCTTGGCCAGCGTCGCGTACTGGCCCGGGTCGAAGCGGTTGTACGGCGGCACGAAGGCGCGGGTGTCGAGGTCGAGGTCGCGCAGGGCCTCGAGCCCGCGCTCGACCAGCGCCTCGACCTGTTTGCGATCGAGGCCCGCCAGCTCGGAGCGGGCGCGGGCGGCCCCCCGGCGCGTGCGGTGGTCGTGGCCGTGGAGCGCGAACGCGACGCCGTCGGCGCGAGCGCGGCCCAGCGCCGCGCGCTCGGCGTCGGCGAGCGGCCGCGACTCGCTGCCGCGCGGCTCCAACGGCGCGCGCGCCACGCGCGGGAGCACCGACAGCAGATACGGCGTGCCGCGCATGGCGTCGCGGTGGAAGACGCCGAACGTGCTCGCCCAGCCGTCGGGGTCCTCGAACGACCCGTAGTAGGGGAACTCGTCCACGCGGACCAGCAGCCGTGGCGGCCCGGCCGCACGCTCACCCATGACGGCTTCGCGCGCCCGCGCCTGCGGCGCCGCCACGTCGTGGAGGTACGACAGGCGGCCGCCCGCCACCGCGCGGCGCTGCAGCTCGCGCGAGAGCCGTGACGGCACGTGCGCGGTCCGCACCGCCTCGGCCACCTCCGAGCGGTCGAGCTCGACCTCGAGCACGTCGTGGGTCTCGAGGTCGGGGGCAAAGAGGAGCCGCGCCGTGCGCCGCTCGTCCTCGGTCACGCGACCCAGTACCAGGCCGAGAAGCGGGCGCTGACGTAGGCGAGCCCGAGCGCGAAGGCGACGGTGACCAGCAGGTACCAGCGGCGTTTGCGCAGCACGAGCGCCAGCCACAGGAAGCAGGGGAACAGCACGGCGATGAAGCGTGGCGTGGACCACAGCGGGTGGTCGGGCCACGGCGTCGAGAGCGGCGGCAGCAGCGCCGCCAGCGCGTAGGCGCCGTAGGCGACGGGCAGGCGCCGAAGCGCCCCGACCGTCGCCACCAGTGCGCCCACCACCGTCCCCGCCAATGCCAGCGTGCGCAGGGACGCGCCGACCCCATCGCCGTTGGCGATCCCGAGGAGGTCGCCGACAGCGATGCCGACGTCGCGCCCGCCGTACCAGAGCGCGCTGAAGGGCCCGAGGAACTCGCGGTGGAAGATCGCCTGGGCGTCGTAGCTGGCAAACGGGGTGTCGTAGACGATCCACGTGTAGATCGCGAACGCGGCGAGCCCAGCGGGGATGAGCAGCATCCACAGGGCGTCGGCGCGGAGCCGGTAGCGCGGCGCAAAGCGGGCGGCGTGACCGTCCGGCGCCCGGTCCGCTCTGGGCCCGTACAGGTACAGCAGCAGCACCGCGACCCCGATCAGCACACCGGTGTTCCGCGTCAGCGCCGCGATCCCGCCCAGCGCGCCCGCCCACGCCCACGACCCCTTGCGCGCCGCGTAGACCGCGCCCACCGACAGCACGAGGAACAGCGCCTCCGTGTAGACGGCCGAGAAGAACACCGCGGCCGGAAACAGCGCGACGAGCCAGACCGTGCGCCGCGCCACGTCGGGCCCGAAGTCGAGGTCGGCCAGGCGGCGCAGCAGGACGAGCGCGATCGCGAACGAGGCCAGCGACACGAGCACGCCCGCGACCACCTCGGAGTAGGTGACCGTCGCTACCGCGCGCATCACCATCGGATAGAAGGGGAAGAACGCCGTCTGCCCCAGCGCCTCGTAGCCGTGCTGGGCGGTGAAGACGTAGTACGACGAGTCCCACCGGACCGCCGGCGCGCCGAGGATCTCGCCGACCGCGCCGAGGTGCTGCGTCAGCGCTGTGGGGTCGGTCTTCGCCCAACCCGAGAGCGGCACGAGCTCGAACGACGCGATGCCGACGACCCAGACGAGCGCGCGGGAAGCAAAGAAGGCACCGAGTCCGTCGCGGAGCGCGGCCGAGCCGAGCACGCGCCGCTGGAGGGGCTGGGCGCGTGCGGTGGCCATTGGGGGGGAGGATAAGAGTCGGACCGGCCCTAGGGACAAGGGCGTTGGGCGTTGGGCTTTGGGCTTGAGCCCGGCCGCCCCCCACCGCCCAACGCCCAACGCCTATCGGCCCGAGAACCGCGGCTCCCGCTCCGGCTTCGCCACGCGCGATGTGAACGTCTCCCCCTGCTTGCTCGTCCACCGCAATCGCCACGAGCCCGACTGCTTCTCCATGCCCGACACGTAGAAATAGCCCTG
>Ga0126312_10000031_pt1 | contig 50884 bp, 49 predicted proteins | sample Plot104A_FD_92537 | JGI IMG/M metagenome (GOLD analysis project Ga0126312, IMG submission 92537) | Serpentine soil microbial communities from UC McLaughlin Reserve, CA, USA - Plot104A | ecosystem: Environmental > Terrestrial > Soil > Grasslands | place: USA: UC McLaughlin Reserve, Lake County... | reverse complement strand
GATCACGCACTTCCCGTTCGCCCTCGCCGCCCGCGCGAGCTCCATGCCATTGGGCGACGCCGGGCCGTCCAGCTCCACGACGACGGCGTCGAGCTCATCCAACCGTTCCGGGTCGAGCGCGACCGCGTTCACACCCGCGCCCAGCAGCGCGCGCCCGCGCGCGCCCCCGAACCCCACGCGCAGGGGCAGGGGCTTGCCGAGGATCGGCTCGGCGGCAGGTTCAACCGCGGTGAGCGACGGCATGGACGGCAAGGATGCCGGATGTGGCTCGAGCAGGCCACGCGTTGACCCCCGCACTCGTACGCTTTGGGCGTGTGCAGGGAGTTGGCGGACCGTAGGAGCAGGGCCATGCTTGTCGGCGGGCTTGCGCTGCTCGCCCTGCTCGCCCTGGCAGTCGCGCCACGTGGGGCCGTTGCCGTTCAGGCGTCTGAGGTCAGTCGCGATGCGGACATCCACGAGGTCTCGCGTACCTATTCGGGGCTGGTCTTCGACCTCGACGGCGACCGCTGGCAGGACCTTTTGATCAATCGCCACTGGGACGGCCCGATGCGCCTCTACCGCAACCAGGGTGACGGGACCTTCCGCAACGTCTGGCGCCAGGTCGTCCCGCCGGGCGAGCGCGGTATCCGCGACCCGCACGGCTGCGCTTCCGCGGACGTGAACGGCGACGGGCGAGCCGACCTCTTCTGCACCACGGGCGGCGTGCACGGAACCGCCCCCAATCCGAGCGTGCTCTGGATCCAGCAGCAGAGCGGCGAATTGCGCAAGCGCACCCATCATTTCGGCGTCGCGAACCGGTGGGGGCGGGGGCGCGTGGCGACGTTCATCCACGCCAACCGCGACCGCTGGCCCGACCTCTTCATCGGCAACAGCTTCCCGCGCGAGGATCGCCGCAAGTCGATCAACCGGCTCTACATCAACGTGCGCGGGCACCGCTTTCGCCACGCGGGCGGCTTCGGGGTCGACCGCGAGCTGGGCGCTCAGAGCGTGCAGGCGGCCGATTTCGACCGCGACGGGCGCGAGGACCTCGCGCTGTGCGGGAAGTCCAGGCTTCACATCTTTCGCAACGTTGCGCATCAGCACTTCCGGGACGTGACGCGCGCGCTTGGGATCGGAGGCCGATGCCAATACGCGCTCCTCGCGCCGATGGACCGCAGGCGTGGGCTGGACCTCGTCCTCGTGAGGAAGGGGGGCGTGGCCGTGAGCCTCTATCGCCGCGGGAAGCTCCGCACGACCTTCCACCTGCGGCGCGACGGAGCGGAGGCCGCCGCCCTGGGCGACGTGAACGGGGACGACCGCCCCGACATCTACCTGCTGCGGCGTGGCGCGCGCCGTGGCCACGACAAGCGCGACCACGTGCTTCTCAACCGCAGGGGCGGGCATCGTTATCGGGGCATCCACATTCCGCAGACGCGCGCCGGCGTCGGCGACTCGGTTCAGGCGATCGACTACGACCAAAATGGCCTGGGCGACTTCGTGGTCGAGAACGGCTACCTGCATGCCCGCGGCCCAGTTCGCCTGATCGCGTTTCGCTAGCCCGCGACGGGGCTCCGAACCTATCCTTCGGTTGATGGCGCGCGGACCGGTCCCGGCACAGAGCGCGGCCGAGCTCAAGGAGAGAATCGAAGCCGAGCGGGAGGGGGACCCGTTCCTGGTGTTTCGCGGCGCCGATGACGCGCAGCGCCTGGTCTCGCTCAACGACCGGACGCGACTGATCATCGGGCGCGGTGACCAGGCCGAGGTCGACCTCGGGTTCGACTCCGAGGTCTCGAGGGCGCACGCGGAACTGGAGCCGGTCGGATCGGATTGGGCGGTCGTGGACGACGGGCTCTCGCGGAACGGCTCGTTCGTCAACGGCGAGCGAGTGGTGACGCGCAGGCGCCTCCGCGACGGCGACGTCCTGAAGCTGGGGCAAACCGAGGTGCTCTTCCGCGACCCACGCGGCTCCACTGTGGAGGAGACCGTCGCGGCCGTGGGGGACAGAGCGAGGCCGGCCGTGACCGAGCAGCAGCGGCGGGTGCTGATCGAGCTGTGCCGCCCTTACGGCGGTGGCGAGGAGTTCGCGACGCCGGCGACCAACAAGGAGATCGCCGAGCGCGTATTCCTCAGCGTGGACGCGGTCAAGGCCCACCTCCGCGCGCTCTTCGAGCGCTTCGACGTCGCCGACCTCCCTCAGAACCAGAAGCGCGTGCACCTGGCCGAGCTGGCCCTGCGCAGCGGCGTCGTGACGCCGCGCGATCTGGCGTAGCACGCCCCGATCAGGGCTCGAGCCTGGTGACGGTGTCGTCGCCGAAGTTCGCGGTCCAGATCGAGCCGAAGCCGGTGGCGAGTTCCGCCGGGTCGTCGCCGACGGCGATCGCGGCGTCGACGACCGCGCCAGTTCGAGCGTCGATCCGGGTGACGGTGTCGTCTGCGCCATTGGCGGTCCAGACACTCCCGAACCGCAGGGCGAGCCCGCGTGGCCCGGTGCCCACGGGAATCGGCGGGCCGTCGAGCTCGCGCGCGGCGATGTCGACCCGGCGTACCTGATTCCCGAGGAGGCCGGCTACCCAGACGTAGGGGTCGCGGACCACGAGCTCGCTGGGGAAGCGTCCGACGTTGATCGGGTCATCCGGGACCGCGGCGGTCTCCCCATATATCCGCTGGACTGTCGCTCGCTCGGGGTCGGCGACCCACACGCCGCCCGGGCCCGTGGCGATCGCCCGGGGGACGCCGCCCACCGGCACCGTGCGAACAACCGCGTTCCGTGCCGGGTCGATCTGCGAGATCGTCCCCTCGCCTTCGTTTGCCACCCAGACCCACGTGTCCCCGACCGCCACGTCGGCCGGCCTACGACCAACGGGGATGGGTGTCGAGGAGAGGCCCTCCTGGCCCGGATCAATGCGCAGCAGCTGATCGGCGCGGCCGTCGACGACCCATAGCGACTGGAAGCCGACGGCGATCGCGCGCGGCGTGCTCAGCCCCGCGTTCAGAACCTGAGGCTCGGCGCCCGCATCGTCGGGGTCGATTCCCCAGATCGTCCCGTCGTCGTGCGAGGTGACCCACACGGTGGATTCGCCGATCGCGATGGCATTTGGAGCTCCTCCCACGGGGATCGCCGTGGGTCCTTCATCGCCGGACGTCGCGACGACGATCGCCGCCGCGGCCAGGGCCGCGGCCAGCAGGGCGGTGAGCAGAGCGGCGGTGCGGCGCGACGGGCCACGTCGATGGCCCGCGGCTCTCCTCATGCGGCGGGTCCGCCCCTCGTCGTGTTCCGGCGTCCCGGCGAGCGCCCGGCGCAGCTCGCGCGCGAAGTCACCGGCCGAGGCGTACCGGTCCCCGGGGGCGATCGCCATTGCACGGGCGATCACGTCATCGAGCTGCGAGCCGAGATCCGCGCGGACTCGGGAGGGCCGTGGGCGCTCGCCGGACGCGTGGGCGACAAGCTTGGCCGGCGCGCTTCGGTTGGCGAAGGGCGGCTCGCCCGTGAGCAGGAAGTAGGCGACAGCGCCGAGCGAATAGATGTCGGCGCGCGCGTCGATGGACTCATCCGAGATGTGCTCCGGGGCGGCGTAGTCGGGGCTTCCGAGGAACTCCCCGCTGGCGGTGACCTGGCTCTCGCCCTCGATGCTCATGCTGATGCCGAAGTCCGTGATGAAGACGCGCTCGGCGCCGGGGCCCTCCTCGACGAGGATGTTCGACGGCTTCACGTCGCGGTGGATGAGGCCACGCCCGTGTGCCGCGTCCAAGCCCGCGGCAATGGCGCTGATCATTGATCCAATGCGCGCCGGCGCCAGCGGGCCTTCCCTCCGGACGAGATCGGCGAGATCCACGCCCTCCACCAGGCGCATCGAGAGGTACAGCCGCCCGCCCTCGTCGCCCGCGTGGTGGACCGGGATGACATTCGGGTGCTCGACATGGGCGGCGAGCCGCGCCTCCCGCTCGAACCGAGCTCGGAAGCGCTCGTCCGCCGATAGCTCAGGCGTGATCACCTTGAGGGCGCGCTCGCGATCCAGCGCCAAGTGACGGGCGCGATACACGACGCCCATGCCCCCGCGGCCGAGCTCGGTCTCAATGCGATGCCCGGCGAACTCCTCGCCCGCTCTCACAGCGCAGAGAGCCTAGAGGTGAGGTGTGACCACTCGCCACCTTGGGTGGCTTGGATACGCCTCGCCGCCGGGCGACGCTCATGGCATGTCAGCTGCCTCGCGCGCGAAGCGCCTCACGATCGTCCTCGGCACCGCCGCCATCGCTCTCCTCTCGGCCGCCCAGGCGGACGCCCTGCAGGCGACCGACGTGAGCAAGACCGCCGGCATCTACGAGATCTCGCGGACCCGCGGGGCGACCGTGTTCGACTACGACGGCGACGGCTGGGAGGACGCGCTCATCGGCCGCCACTACGACGGCTTCTACCGCCTCTACCGGAACAACCGTGACCGCACGTTCACCGAGATCAGCGAGACCGCGTTCCCGGAAAGCGAACGGCACATCCGCGATCCACACGAGTGCGCCTCCGCCGACGTGAACCAGGACGGGAGCGCCGATCTCTACTGCACGGTTGGCGGCGAGCGCGGGGAGGGGCCGAATCCGAAGCACCTTTGGATTCAGCAGCCCGACGGCACGTTTCTCCTACGCACGGGCCAGTACGGGGTCGCCGACCGCTGGGGGCGCGGGCGCCGCGCGACGTTCCTGAACGCCAACGGCGACTCCTATCCTGACCTGTTCGTGGGCAACGTCTACCCGCGCGCTGACGGGCACCGTTCCCCGAACCGGCTGTTCATCAACGTCGGCGGCGAGCGCTTCCGCCCGGCTCGCGACTATCACGTCGACCGCGAGGTGGGGTCGAACAGCGTCCAGGCGATCGACTACAACCGCGACGGGCGGGACGACCTCTTCCTCTGCGGCAAGGACGGGCTCCACGTCTACAAGAACATCCGCTTCGACCACTTCCGGAACGTCACCCACGGCCTGCGGGCGCGCATGAAGTGCGAGTACGGCGTCCTCGGATACATGAACCGCGATCGGCGCCCCGATCTGGTCCGGGTCACGGGCTCGAGCCTGCGCGTTCATCTGTTCGCGAACGGCGGCTTCCGCAAGCCCCCCTTCCATCTAGACCTCGGTGGCGGGCGCGAGGCTGCGATCGGGAACGTGAACGGCGATGGGCTCGACGACATCTACTACCTGCGCTCCGGGCCGCCCGGCGAGGATCGCCGCGACGTGATGCTCCTCAACTCGCGCGCCGGCCACCGCTTCCGCGAGATGGACATCCCGCAGGCCCGAAAGGGCGTGGGCGAGGCGGTCACGACGATCGACTACGACCACAATGGGCTCGACGACTTCATCGTCGAGAACGGCCACCGCCACTGGCCGGGACCGATCCGGCTCGTGGCGTTCGGCTAGCCGAGCGTGCGTTCGAGGCGCCGGCGCGCTCTGAGGCTACGATCCCGCTCAGGATGGCCGAGCCCAAGACGCAGGCCCCAGACGGCGCAGTCCCGATCGTGGTGGAGCTGAAGGCGACCCGCGAGCCCGCCGACCGCGTGCTGGAGGCACTCGACGCGGCGCTCGCGAGCGACGCACCGGTAGTCGCTCACCTGCGAGTCCCCGACGGTCACCCCGATCGCCCGGCGCTAGAGGAGCTCTGCGCGGCGGACGAGAGGGTGAGCCTGCTGGAGCCCGATGAGCCCGAGCCAGCGACCGCGGCGGGGGCGATTCGCATCTCGATGCCGCTCGCGGCGCGCCCAAGCGTTCACACGTTCAGCGTCATCCGCGAGCGAATGGCGGCGGACGCGCTGAGGACGCTGGACGTACGCGTGCCGCGCCTAATCCCACTCGGGCCGGCCCTACGAGCGGTCGGCGCCGGGTCGGGCTCCGCCCGAGTCCGAGCGAGCGCGGTCGCTCTGGGATCGCGCCGCGCGCCTTCCGAGGCGCCGCCCCCGGCAGGGACGATGGCCCACGAGCGCGCCGAGCACCTGCGTCACCGAGCCCGCTCGGCCACCCTCCGCGCCCAGCGCGACCGCCACACCCAGCGCCTCGCGCGCGAGCGGGTCGAGATCGAGCACCAGGGCACCCGAGTGAAGATGCTGGAGCGCCGAGCCGCCTCAGCCGGCCCGGGCGCCTGGGTCGCGTGGCGGGGCCGCCAGGTCACCCGAGCGGCCAAGTCGGTGCCCTGGATGGCCATGCGCGGCGGCCGGATAACCCGCTCGTTCGCGCGCCGCGCGCGCAAGCACACGATCGACCGCGTGCGCGACCGGATCACGCCCCCGCCGGAGGTGCCGCGGGCCGGCACCGACGACGGGCGCTAGTCGATCGCGCTCTCGTCGAAGCGTAGGCCGCGCCACTCGCGCTGGGACTGGAGCAGGAAGTAGTCCACGTAGGTGTTCCACGTGTGGTCGCGGAAGTGGCGGTTGAGGATGTAGCCGAAGCCGTGGGTTCGGTAGGTGGCACGTCCGGCAGCTTTGAAGTTCTTGACGATCCAGGTGTCCTCGCCGCGGGTACGGGACGGCCAGCCGCCGACCGCGTCCAGGGGCGCGCGTCGGGCCATCATGCCGCCGCCTGCGAGGCGCGGGTGGTCCGACTCCCCGTCGCCCATGAAGCGCCTGATCGTGAGGTCGACCTTGTCGAGGTAGACGAACTCGGCGCCCTTCCCGGCCAGGTCCGCTCCCGAATATTCGAGCGCCAGCGCCAGGTCCCATAGGTGGTCGGTGTTGTAGTAGTCGTCGTCGTCCATCTTCGTGATCAGCTCGCCCTGCGCCACCTCGACGCCGGCGTTGAGGGCGTCGCCCAGGGTGAGGTCCCCATCGACCCGAACGATCCTCACGTCCCCCGTAGCCAGCGAGCGCACCCGCTCCTCGATCCCCTCCCCGAACTCGTCACCGTGCAGACAGACGACGAGCTCGCGCGGCTCGTAGGTCTGGCGGTTCACCTGGGCGAGGCCCTGCTGGAGCCAGTCCTCCCGTCGCGTCGAGAAGATCACCGAGACCATCGGCCGGTCAGGCAGCGGGATGCCGGCCGCCTTCGAAATCTGGCGCCAGCGTGCATCCGCCGAGTGCTCGCGAAGCGCCGCCCGCCGAAGCGCGACCGAGATCCGCTCCCGGTGGTCGAGATCGGCCAGATGGCGCGCTGCGAGCGACTCGAGCAGGCCGGCGAGCTCGGACCCGAGCAGGGCGCGCAGCTCCTCGCTCATCTCCGCGCACACGACCGGCATCCCCGAGGCGCATAGCTTGGCGATCAGCCCCGCCCGCTCCCACTCGGATGCGTGGAAGCCGGGGTGGTCGAGCACGCCGAGACAGGGGAGCGTCTCCCGCACTGCGCCCGCGCCCTGTCCCGCGAAGGCGCGGCCGACGTTGGGGGGCAGCGGGGGGAGACTCGCGCGAGCGGGCGCGATCAGCGTCACCGGCTCGTCCACCGCGGCGGCGCTCGCGAAACGAACGGCGACTCGCAGCGCCTCGCCCTCGGCGTGGGGACTGGCGATGCAGGCGAAGCCGGCTGCGTCGGTCGGCTGAAAGGCGGTGGGATTGAACCTGCGTACATCGACGGGCCCCGCCGCCGCGAGGCGATCTGCCCCGCGGCCCGGGGAGCCGATCGCAACGTCCACCATGCCCTCCCATGGCGGGAGCGCGCCGCCGCCCGGGTCGAAGCCGACCACGTGGAGGTCGAGGTCGCGGGCTGCCTGCGTGAGCTCGGCGAGCGCACCGGCGTCGAGCGGCGGATCGGGGTCCAGGACGAGCGCGTCCAGCCGGGCCTCCGCGAGCTCGCCCGCGGCCGAGATCGCCCGCCCGTGCACGGGGGCGCGCAGCAACTCGCGCGCCTGCGAGCCGGCGAAGCCGACCCGAAGCGGCAGCTCGTCGCCGAGCGCCAAGCGGGGGCGCTCGGCGACCGCGGCCGCGTCGGGCTCGCCAGGCGAAGTCGGCATGCGCGGGACTGTAGGCCCTTCTTCGCCCTAATCTCAGGCGCCGTGAGCGCTGCGCCGGCCCCGATGCGCCCCCCCGAGGGAGAGATCCCGCCGATCGTCGAGAACTGGTGGCAGCCGATGGACGAGCCCGAATGCCCGCCCGGCTGGCGGACTGGCCCGCCCGACTTCGTGGGCATCGGGGCGCAGCGCTGCGGCACCAGTTGGTGGTACGCGGGCGCGATTCGCAGCCATCCGCGGGTCGAGGAGCCCGAGGGCCGGGCCAAGGAGCTCCACTTCTTCGACCGCTACTGGGCGGAGGACCCCCCGGCCGACTACGCCGAGCGCTACGCGAAGTTCTTCCCCCGGCCGGAGGGGGCGATCACCGGCGAGTGGACGCCCCGCTATTTGCCCGACGCCTGGGCGCTGCCGCTGCTCGCCAAGGCCGCTCCTGAGGCACGAATCCTGATCATGCTGCGCGACCCGATCGCGCGGTATCGCTCCGCGATCGCCCAGGGGATCGAGCGCCAGCGCAAGCAGGGCCAGTACCCGCCGACGATCGCGCTGGTTGGTGAGGCGATCGGCCGCAGCACCTACCACGACAAGGTCCGCCGAGCACTCGAGATCTTCGGCCGCGAGCGAGTCCTGATGCTCCAGTTCGAGCGCTGCGTCGCCGAGCCGCTTGCCGAGATGCAGCGCACCCATCGCTTCCTGGGAATCAAGCCGCTCACCGAGCTCACACCGCGCCTGGAACGCCGGCTGAGCCGCGAGGACAGGGCAAACGAAAACCCGGAGTTGCCGACGACACTGCACGAGGAGCTCAAGGAGCTCCTGGCCGACGACGTGCGCCGCCTCGCGCAGCTCTGCCCGGAGATCGATCCCGGGCTATGGCCGAACTTCGCCGGCCGTTGAGCGCGCCAGCCCCGGATAGCATCAGCCCGGTGTCAGCCTCCGAGCAGCCGGCTCCGGCACCCGCGGCGGTGCAGCGGAACATGTGGCGGGACCTCGCGCCTCCTGCCTTGGAGGACGCGCCGAGGGACCTGGCCGTCTCGGTCGTCGTCGAGCCGGCCGACGGCCCGCAGGGCGCGCTGGCGGACACGCTCGAGGCCCTCGGGCGGCAAACGTATCCCGAGTCCCTCGTCGAGGTCATCGCGCCGGACGGCGCGGACGAGCCCACCGGCGACGTCGTGGTGTTCGTGCAGGCGGGCGCCGTCCCGTCTCGCGAGTTCGTCGCCGCCCATGCGCGCTGGCACGCCGCCGCCGCGGACGCGGCCTCGCTTGGCCCGGTGAGGCGCGATGCGGCTGAAGACGACCCCTTCGACGTGATCCTGGCCCTCACTCGCAGCTTCACGGACCCGGCGGATGGGCTGATCATCGCCGCGGCGCTGGGGAGCCTGGGGGTGCGCCGCGAGACACTCCTCGCCGTCGGCGGACGGGGTGAGGGGGCGCTGAGTCTCCGGCGCCTGGACCTCGCCCAGCGCCTGCACTCCTACGGGGCCGTCTTCGCGCCAGAGCAGGTGGCGGAAGCCCGGATCGCCGGCGGCACTGCCTCGGCAGAGCTGGCCCGGGCCGTCACCGAGGCGGCAACGGGGAAGGCCCGGCTGGAGGCACGCTACCCGGACGCGGCGTCCATCGTCGCCCTGCCGCCATTTCGAGCGATCGCGTCTCCACGGCGCTACTCCCGCCCCGCCGTCGTCGTGAACGTGGAGGCCGCCGGCGCCGACGCGGCCGATGTCGCTGCGACCGTGGCCCCGCTGCTCGACGGTGTCCTCGGGGACCTCGAGCTTCGGCTCCAGGTGCCCGAGGATCACCCCGAGCGAGCGGAGCTCGAGCGGCTCGCGGGCGGCGATTCCCGGGCCCGCATCGCGGCGAGCTCGCTAACGGAGCGCTGCGACTCGCCCTTCCAGGTGATGGTGCCGGCTCAGGCACTGCCGGACCCGCGCACCCTCGCCGACCTTCACCGCCTTGCGATCGGGGAGGGCGCCGGGGCCATGCACGTGACCGTGCCGGGCGCGCCGCCACAGGACGTGATGATCGAGGTGGTGGCCAGCGGCGCCTGGGCGCGCGCGGGGCGAGTGGCGCGGCGGAGCGGGGAGGACGGCGGTGTCGTCGTGGGCCGGCTCTTCGGCGAGCGGTGGGTGAGCGGAGTGGAGGTCAACGTTCGAGCTCATGGGGTCGACGAGCCGCACGTCACGGAGCACGGTCCCCTGGCCGCCGCCACCGACCCGAAGCGCGAGCGCATGCAGCACCTGAGGTTTCGCTCCCGAGCCGACGAGCTCGAGCGCTCCACCGACGTGCTCGCCGACCGGGTGATCGCGGAGCGCCTGCGGGCCCGAGGCGCGCGCCTCTACGCCGACCGCCTGGAGACCCGCCTGGGCCGGTCGCGCAGCGACGGCGCCTGAAGCGGGGACGGCGCTCACCGTGGGTCCGGGATCCACGTGATTCCCTTGCGGTGGAGGCGGCGGACCACGCGCCGATAGCGTCGATCGACCCAGCGCGCGTCGGCGGGCGCTATCCGCTCGTCCCAGGTTCCCACGTGGGCACGCTCGGCCGAGATCTCCCGCTCGAAGTACTCGCGCATCGGCCCGTCGTCCTCGAGCTCGAGGAAGCGGACGAGCCGCGCGTAGGTGCCGTCGCGGTCGTGGGCGGCGAGATCGTCGAGCATGATCGTCAGGACGACCCCATCCGGGAGGCGGCGGATCGCGGCGTGTGAGCGCCGCACTCGCTTGACCCAGTGGTCGAACGCCTGGGGGAGGTCGTCGGTCATGCCGCGCTTTCGCAGAATCGCCGCCGTTGCTGCGCGGCCATCGCGGACCATGTGAATGAATCGTGCCTCCGGAAGCAGCCGGTGCAGCGTGGGAGCGCTCTGGATGTTCTGGCCGGTGACATCCACCCACGTCGGCGTGCCCGCCCGCTCGGCCGAGGGATCGAGGACGTCGTGGACGAGGTGACGCCCAGCCTCCCATCTGTCGTCGTCAAAGCCCTCGCGGAACCGCTGAAGGGCCGTCTTGAGCGCCCTGCGGTTGGTGATCTGGCGAAGCCCGTGGCGCCTGCGAACCCCGTGGCGCCATCCCTCCCCGAGGCAGCGCTCGATGAACGCGTCCGCCGTGGTCCGCCCCTCGAGCACGTCGCACAGCCCGCCCCTGGCGGAGTGAAAGCGAGCCTCCACCTCGATGAGGTGATACCGCGGGTGCGCGTCCAGCAGGCGCCCAACGGCGTGGGTTCCGCTGCGGGCGCTGCCACCCACAAAGATCGGCCGCGGAAAGCCGGGGTCTGCGCCCACCATCGGCCCTAGACCGACCAGCGCTCGAACCGGCGGCCGGTGAGGGCGCGGAAGCGCTCCACGTCGTCGCGCAGCCGGTCGGCGACCTCCGCGCGCAGCTCGTCATCCATCTCGCTCTGGAGGAAGGGCGTCGAAAAGGGCCGGTGGCCGCGGAGGTGGCGCCAGGTGGACTGGGAGACCCGCCCGGAGACGTAGCGGCCGAGCCGGGTCTTGCGCCGGCGCTCTCCGCTCTCCAGTCGTTTGATGTTGAACGCCTCGCGCCAGACGGTGTCCCGGACCTCGAGGAACTGCCAAACGCGAACCAGGGTCGCGCGCCGGTCCTCCAGCAGCTCGTCCTGGTCGAGCACAAGGATCCGCTCCATCGCGTAGTGCTCGAGGAACCGGCTCAGCTGGTGGTGGTAGCGGGAGCGAGCCAGGTACTCCGCCTGTGGGTCGAGCACCGCCTCGCGCAGGGGGCGATCCTCGACCCGGTTGGAGTACGTGTGGATCCAATTCGCGCGCACTCGCTCGACGGGGTCGCGGACCATGAAGATCAGCTTCGCGTCGGGAATCACGTTCGCCATCCGCTCAGGCACGCCCGGCAGGTAGGGGTCCGCGGTGTAGTTGGGCGAGGACTCGCCGCGAACCGGCATCACCGGATCGAAGTGCCCGCGGTACCAATCGACGCCCCGTTCCCAGTTGCGGCCCTCGATGAAGAAGTCAAGCTCCTTCGGCTTCGACATCGCGATCCACGGATGGCGCGCCATGTAGCTGTGCAGCGCCGTCGTGCCACACTTCTGCGCTCCGATGATCACCACGTTGGGCAGGGAATCGCTGGCCATGAGCCGGCGCACGATAGCGGGGGAGCGGAGAGTCGCCGTCGCGCGGCTGGCCGTCCTGGCCCTGCTCCTGGCGATCGTGGCCGCCGGTTTCCTGGCCCGCTCGGGCGTGCCTCCGGCGGCCGCCGGCGCGCCCGGGTCGCCCAACATCGTCTTCATCCTCACCGACGACCAGGCCCTGCGCACGTTTCGGCCGGACGTCATGCCACGAACCTTCGACCAGGTCGTGAGGCCCGGTACGCGTTTCACGCAAGCCCTCGCGACTCCGCCGCTCTGCTGTCCTTACCGCGCCGGCTTAATCACGGGGCAGCACGCCCACAACCACGGGGTAACGAGCAACAACCCGGGATACGCGCAGCTGCTCGACACCGGGAACGTGCTCCCGGCGTGGCTCCGGGGGGCCGGGTACGAGACCTCCCTCGTCGGTAAGTACCTGAACGGGACCCGGGAGGTTCTGGGCGCCGGGGCGGCGCCGGGGTGGGACGAGTGGTACGCCGCCGACCTGAAGTCCGGCTTCCAGGACCCCCTGATCGCCGACAACGGCGATTTCGTGACCACCCAGGGCTATCTGACGGACGTCCTCACCGATCGAGCGGTGGACTACATCGATGACCGTGCGTCCGAGCCCGACCCCTTCTTCCTCCTCCTCGCCCACGTTGCCCCGCACCCGAACCCGAGGACCACGGCGTTCTGCAGCTCGGGACAGCCCCAGCCCACCGCCAGCGATTATCGGGCGTTCGACGGGCCGTCGTTCCGCAAGGTGCGCCCGCCGTCGTTCGACGAGGCCGACGTATCCGACAAGCCGACTCGCATCAGGCGGCTCAATCGGCTCACGGCCGATGAGGTGAAGCAGATCCACAACCGCTGGCGCTGCACGGTGGCCGCGCTTCAGGCCGTCGACCGCAGCGTGGGTCGAGTGATGGACACGCTCCTCCAGACGGGTCAGCTCAACGACACCGTGGTCATCTACGGCTCCGACAACGGGGTGTTCTACGGCGAGCACCGCATCAACCACGGCAAGGGGAGGGCGTACGACGAGGCCTGGCGGGTCCCCTTCGCGATCCGGGCGACGGCGGGGGCCCTGGGCGGCCCCGCCGCGGGAAGGGTGACCGAGCTCGTCACCCAGCAGGATCTCACCGCGACGGTGCTCGAGCTGGCGGACGCCGCCCCATGCGTCTCCCCGGCGGAATGCCGGCGCCTCGATGGGCGCTCCCTCATGGGGCTTCTCCGCGGGGACGCGGACGACTGGCCCCGGCGCAGGGTCCTCTACGAGCTCTGGCCCGGGTGTCCCCGCAAGGCCCTCGGCGTGAGGACCGCCCGCTATGTCTACGCCCAGCGCGCCCCGGAGTGTGGCGGAGGCCAGGTGGAGCTATACAACGTCAAAGCCGATCCGTTCGAGCTGGAGAATCTGGCCACCAGGCGCCCCGACGTCGCGCAGCGAATGCTTGCGCTCGCGAGGAGGCAGCGCGCTTGCACAGGGGTTGAGGGGCGAGACGAGCCGGTCGCCGGACGCCCGTTTTGCCGCTAACGACGTAGCCTTCACCGCCGACCGTGGCCCATGCGATGCCACAGATCGAGGGCGTGGACCACCGCTTCCTGCGGGTGGGCGACATGGGCTTCCATGTCGCCCTCGCCGGGGAGGGGGATCCGGTCCTGCTGCTGCACGGCTGGCCCCAGCACTGGTTCGAGTGGCGAAAGCTCATTCCCCCGCTCGCCGAGCGCCACCGCGTGATCGCGATGGACCTGCGCGGCTTCGGGTGGAGCGACATCGCCTGGACGGGGTTCGAGAAGGAGAACATGGCTGACGACGTGGTCGGCGTGCTCGAGCAGCTCGAGATCGATCGGGTGCGCATCGTGGGGCACGACTGGGGTGGATGGATCGGCTATCTGCTGGCCCTGCGCCGCCCCGAGCTCGTGCATCAGCTGGTGGCAATGGCGGCGCCGACCCCCTGGAATCCGGCGTCGGCGCGCAACCTGCTCTCGGCGTGGCGGCTTCACCACATGCTCACCCTCGCCTCCCCGCTTGGCCGGCCGCTGGTCTCAAAGCGCCTCTACGTGCGCAGGAAGCTGAACGCGTGGGCGAAGGACGGCGTCGCGATCGGCAAGGACGCCCGCAACATCTACGTGCGCGACCTGCGCGCCTCGACGCGCGCCCGGGCGTCCAGCCTGCTCTACCGGACCTTCGTGACGCGGGAGCTCATGCCGGCGATCCGCGGTCGTTACCGGCCGGCGCGGCTCGAGGTCCCCACGCTCGCCATGCACGGCGAGAAGGACCCGCTCATGACCGCGCGCCAGTTCACGCCGCCCCAGGAGGGCGCCGAGAACTTTCGCTTCCGGGGCTTTGACAACGTCGGCCACTTCCTGCCCGAGGAGGCGCCGGATGAGGTGCTCGACTCGATCCGTGGCTTCTTCGCCGAGGGCTCGGATCAGCAGACTGTCGCGGCAGGCGCCGAGAGCGGCTGAGTAGTTCCCGGCCGGCGCGCTACTGCGCCTCGGGGCGGGGCACCCAGTCGATTCCACCTCGGTGCAGGCGTCGCACCAGGCGGCGATAGCGCCGATCGACCTTGCGCACGTCCTGCGGCGCCATGCGCTCGCGCCAACGGCCGACGTTCGCTCGCGCCGCCGAGATCTCGGTATCGAAGTAGTGGCGCATGGGGCCCTCGTCCTCGGTCTCGAGAAACTCGACGAGGCGGCGGAACGTCGCCTCGCGGTCGAGCGCGGTCAGGTCGTCCAGGTGGACGGTGAGCATGCGCTCGCGGGGAACGCCCCGCATGCCGTCGGAGGCCGCGAGCACCATCCGCTCCCACTTCTTCAGCGCGCGCATGGGGTCATCGGTCAGATCGACCTTCCTCAGCGTCCCGGCGACCACCGCGCGGCCGTCGCGCACCATGTTGATGAATTTTGCGTTCGGGCAGAGCTCGAGCAGGAAGGGCGCCTGCTCGATGACCTGTCCGGTGATCTCCACCCATGCCGGCTTGCCCTCGCGCTCGGCGACCGGGTCGAGCAGCGAGCGCGTAAGCCGTCGGCTCGCCTCGATGCGGTCGCGCTCGAACGACTCCTCGAACGACCGCAGGATCTCCTCGTAGCGCTCCGGGTCGACCACGCGCTGGAGCCCCTGGTTCTGGCGGGCGCCGCGCTTCCACCAGTGGCCCCGCATTCGCCTCATGAACTCGGCGAGCGTCGTGCGGCCGGCGCAGAGGTCCGGCAGGCCACCAGGACTGGCGTGGAAGCGCACCTCGGTTCGAATCCACAGGTAGCGGGGGTCAGCCGCGATCAGCCGGCCCATCGGATGGGTCCCGCTGCGGCCGACGCCGCCGACGAAGATCGGCTCGGGCAGGTGGCGCGCGCCGGCGCTCATCGCCCGGAACCGGCGCCGGCGCCACCCGGGATCTCAAGGCGCCGCCCGCCCAGGCGCCGCTCGCGCGGCTCGGGCGAGGGCGCCCACCAGACGCCGTCGCGGTGCAGCTTGCGGATCATGCGACGGTAGCGGCGGTCGACCCGCCGGGCCTCCGGCGGCGGCATCCGCTCGCGCCACTTGCCGACGTGCGCCTTGCCGGCGGTGATCCGGCGGTCGAAGTAGCTTCGCATCGGCTCCGGGTCGGGGATCTCGAGGAACTCGACCACTCGCTGGAAGGTGCCCTCGCGATCCCGATCGACGAGGTCGTCGAGCTGGATCTGAAGCGCGGCGTCGGGCGGGACCGCGCGCATCCCGGCATGCGAGGCGCGGACCATCCGCTCCCAGCCCTCCAGCGCCTCGATGGGATCGTCGGTCATGTCGATCTTCTTCACGTGCCCCCCGGCTATTGCCCGGCCGTCACGGACGATGTTGATGAACTTGGCGCGCGGGAAGATCCGGCGCAGCGTGGGCGCGTAGATCACGCTGCGGCCGGTCAGCTCAACCCATGCCGGCTTGCCGGCGCGCTCGGCGGCGGGGTCCATGATCGCCTCCAGGAAGCGCCGCGACGCCTCCCAGCGATCCCTCTCGAAGCCCTCGCGGAGCTCTCCGATAGCCGCCTCGAACTCCTCGCGCGACATCAGGCGGTGGACGCCCTGGGGGCGCTTGAAGCCCCGCATCCACCACTTCTCCCAGCATCCGGCCACGAACGCGTCCATGTCGATCTTCCCGTCCAGCAGGTCAGGCAGGGCACCCCGGACGGCGTGCAGGCGAACCTCGGTCTCGATCAGGTGGTAACGGGGGTCCGCGCCCACAAGCGGACCGATCGCGTGCGTGCCGCTGCGGCCGAAGCCGCCGATGAAGATCGGATGAGGGAAATCACGCTCAGGACGCTCAGGGGCGGGCATCGCGGCTGGGCAGGGTAGCGGCCCGGATTGGCTTTCACGCACCGCGCCCCGGTCCCGGGAGCGGCCGCTCGCGTACTTTTCCGCCCATGGACCTGCCCGCGCGAACGGAGGGCGCACCCGCGCGAGCACGGGCCCTCTTCGTCACCTCGAACGGGACGGGCCTTGGCCATCTGACCCGCTCGATGGCGATCGCCAAGCGCCTCGGCGCGCTCGAGCCGCTGTTCATCACCTTCTCCGCGGCGGCCCCGGTCGTCCACGAGCTCGGCTTCGCGGTCGAATACATCGCCTCATACGACCGCCCGGGGGCGGGCAACGACCTGAGCTGGACGCGGCGCGCACGGGCTCGGCTCGCCCGGGCGGTCGTGGAGATCGACCCTGCCGTGGTGGTGTTCGACGGCACCCACCCCTACGAGCGCCTGCTGCCCGCCCTGCGCTCCACCGGCGCCCCGCTCGTGTGGTGCCGGCGGGCGATGTGGCGCTCCGACTCCGATACCGCGCCGCTCTGGCGCAGCCACCTCTTCGACGCGGTGCTCGAGCCCGGGGAGTGGGCAGCCCAAGCCGACGCCGGTCCCACCGTGGCGCGCCGCTCCGAGGCGAACGTGGTCGACCCGATCGTCCTCCTCGATCGCCAGGAGCTCCTGAGCCGCGCCGACGCCGAGCGCGAGCTTGGGCTGGAGCCGGGGCGGCAGAACGCGCTGATGCAGCTCGGCCAGGGGGAGGGGGTGCGCGAGGCCAGCCGCCGGTGCCTGCGCCATCTGGCGGGCCGCGACGATGTGCAGGTCGTCGCGCTCGCATCGACGCTGTCCGCGTTCGACGCGCCCCCGGAGGGCGTCGTGCCCCTCCGCGCTACCTATCCGATAAGCCGCTACCTCGCGGCGTTCGACCTCGCGGTCGCGGCATCGGGCTACAACGCCTACCACGAGCTGATCCAGCTCGGTCCGCCGGCGCTCTTCGTGCCGATGCCCCGCCAGACCGACGACCAGGTGGCGCGCGCCCTCTACGCGCAGGAGCGCGGGGTGGGAGTGGCCTGCCTCGGGCCCGAGGACTCCTCGCTCGAGGGAAAGCTGGACGGCCTCCTCGATCCGGCCAGGCGGGCCGAGATGCGCGAGCGCCTGGCCGAGAGCCGGGGCGCGAACGGGGCCGCCGATGCGGCGCGGTGGCTCGAGGGCCTCGCCGTTGGTGATCGGCCGGGGGCCGCGGACGGCGGGGGGCCGCAGCCCGCCGCCTCGAGCTCGGCGCGTCGCGCCTGGATCTTCGCCTCGAGCGTTCCCCGGACCCTCGCCCGCATCGGCCGCCAGGTGCTCACCCGGCCACGGCCCCGCACGCTGGTCCTGGCGCTCCGGCTCGGCGGCGATGCGCTAGCCGGGGAGCTGCGCACGACGCTCGATGAGACAGGCGAGAGGCCCGAGCGCATGCTGGTCGTGACCGACAGCCTCGACTTCGCCCCGCTGCTCGGCACGGGCGTCGGCTTCGAGCACCTGCCGGCGGAGGGCTCACACCAGGCGGAGCTCGCCGGTGTCCCCTACCCGGAGTTCAGGCTCGCCCGCCTGCGCGCGATCCTCGCCGGCCGCCCGCGCCCTCGCAGAGTCGTCGCCCTCGGGGAAGTGCCCGCCGATTTGCCGGAGGCGGCGCGGCGCCGCTGATGCTGTCGGCCGTGCGAACCGGCCCCTACGCTTCGCGTCGATGAACGCCAAGGACACCGGCTCCGGCCTCTCGCTGCGCTCCACTGGCGCGCTCGTGTTCGATTCCGCGCTCGCCGGCCGGCTGTTGCGCCCGCATCGGATCGGGTTGCTCGACGAGGCCCTCGCGCAAGGCCTTTCGTCCAGGCTGGAGGCGCCCCTGCGTTGCCTGGCGACTGGGGAGTTGCCGCAGGGGGATCGGCAGGTTGTCGAGCACATCGAGGGGGCTCGGGCCGAGCTCGCCGCGAGCAAGGCCTCCGCGCTCCCTGACCTTCGCGGACGCCCCGTCTCCCGGCGTCGGCTGGCCCTGGTCGCATCGGTGGATCGCCGATTCGGAACGCTGCTCTATCTCTGCGGCAAGGCCCTCGGAGCCCGGGCGATCCTCGAGCTCGGGTCCTGTGTTGGGATCGGCACGAGCTACTTGGCCTCGTCTGGGGCCGAGCGGGTGATCAGCGTCGAGGCGAGCCCGGAGCGAGCCGCGGTCGCTCGTGAGACGGCCGCGAGGGTCAGCGAGCGGGTGGAGGTCGCTGTGGGCCGGTTCGAGGACGTGTTGCCGGGCATCCTCGAAGGTCTAACCGGTGGGCTTGACATGGCGTGGATCGATGGCCACCACCGCAAGGAAGCCACCCTCCGCTACTTCGGGTCGATCCGTCCGCGACTGAACGAGGGCGCGCTCGTCGCGTTCGACGACATCAGATGGTCGGCGGAGATGCTCGACGCGTGGCGACACCTCCGGCGTGGCGATGGATTCGAGGACGCGATCGATCTCGGGTCGATCGGGCTGGGGCTCTGGCGGGGAGCCGGGACCGCCCCGCGCATCCACGATCTCCGGGGCATCTACGGCAGGCCCCGCTGGCTTCAGCCGAGCCGGAGTGGGGACGACGGCGGGTAGCATCAGGCGGCTATGGAGGCGACCTCGAAAGCGCATCCGGCACCGACAGGGGGTCCCGCGAAGGAGAACGGCGCGGCCGGTGGCGCCCTGCCCAACCTGATCGTAATCGGCGCGCAGAAATGCGGGACGAGTGCGCTGCACTATTACCTCGGCCTTCATCCCGAGATCTCGATGTCGCGTACGAAGGAGCTCAACTTCTTCATCAAGCAGCGCAACTGGGCTCGCGGCGTGGACTGGTACCGGCAGCAATTCGACCCGGGGGCCGTGGTCCGGGGCGAAACGTCACCCAACTACACGGCCTATCCCCAGTTTGGAGGGGTCGCCAGGCGGATGTACTCGCTGGTGCCGGACGCGAAGCTGATCTACATCGTCCGCGACCCCCTGGAGCGGATCGCCGCCCACTGGGTCCACAACTACGCGAAGGGCCGTATCGACCACCCGCTGGGCGATCGTGAGCTTCGCAATCGCCGGGGCTACATCGCGCGCACGCGGTACCACTGGCAGCTGATGAAGTTCCTGCGCCGCTATCCGCTCGAGCAGATCCTGATTCTCGATCAGGCTGATCTGCGCCACCGTCGCGAGGAGTCGCTGCGCCAGGTGTTCGAGTTCGCGGAGGTCGACCCCGGCTTCACTCACCCGAGATTTCGCCGCGAGCAGCACAAAACCGAGCGCAAGGTGCGCGCGACGCGGCTTGGCAAGCGGCTATCGGATCATCGTGTCCGCGCGCGCCACCCCCTGCTGCCCGATCAGGCCTGGGCGCTCGTGAGCGAGCATTGGCCTCTGGGCCGCCGGATCGACTCCCCAAACGTCGCCGAGGTCCTTCCCGACAAGGTCCTGCGCAAGCTGCGCGAGGACGCCGAGCGGCTGCGCGAGCTCACCGGTCGCGAATTCGAGCACTGGTCGATCTGGGAGTCGTGAACGACGGGCAGCCCACCGGGGACCAGGGCAACAGCGTTCGGGGGTCCCTGCGCCACAAGCACCCCGGGGGAACGGCGGCCATCCTCGGGGTCCAGCTCCTGCGCTTCACCGGCGTTCAGGGGTTGTCGATCGGGCTGGCCAACCTCTTCCAGTACGGGGCGATCGTAGCCGTCGGCGCGATTCTCGGAGCATCGGATCTCGGCCGCTACAGCCTCCTCCTCTTCCTCGTCCTGCTGGTCTCCCACGTCATCCACGTGGCGACGAAGCCGGGGACGATCCGGCGCGTTTACGGCGCCGGCGATGAGGACGAGGACGATGACGACGAGGACGAGGCGCAGACGATGGACGCGTCCGGCCGGCCCCGGTGGTCGCTCGGGGTGGGACTGGCCCTCTGCATCGTCCTCGCCGTAGCGACGGCCGCAATCGTCGTTGCTTTCCAGAAGCCGATCGCCGATCTGCTTCTCGGGAAGCCCGAGGAGGGCCGGCTCATCGCCTGGGCGGGAATCACGGCGGGCGCGCTCGCGGTCTTCCGGCTGGCGGAGATGTGCCTGTGGTTCGAACGGCGGGCAAGCGCATTTTTGGTTGTCGAGACGGCTCGACCCGGGGTCAGCCTGGTGGCGATCGTTGCGCTGTGCCTGATCCACAAGGACGTGGAGAGCGCCATCATCGGCACGCTGATCGGGACGGCGCTGGCGGCCGCCCTGAGCGTGTTCCTGCTCCGCCGGGGGATCGAATGGGCGTGGGACGGGGGAGAGGCGGTGGAGATCCTGAAGCTCTCGCGGTTCCGCGTGCCGATCGTGACGTCGATGTGGGTGATTCAGAACACCGACACGTTCATCCTCTCCCGCTTCGTCGACCACCACGAGTTGGGCGTCTACAGCCTCGCCTCCCGCACTGGGTTCATGGCCGCGCTATTGCCGACGGCTTTCCGCGTCGGCCTGCGGCCCCTGCGCAAGGGGGCGGCGTATCTGTCGATGAATCGCGAGTACGGAACGCAGATCGCGCAGGGCCAGCTGCTCGCATACTTTCTGCTGCTGTGCCTCACCGCCGTCCTCGGAGTGTTCATGCTCGGGGAGGCGCTCGTCCGAAACGCCACCGGGGCCTTTACCGAGGCCGCCGGGGTGATCCCACTTGCCGCCGCGGCCATGACCATGCCGCCGCTCTTCCGCACCCTGAAGAGCACGACCATCCACCCCCGTGGCCGGAAGCCCATGCTCGTGGGGATCATCATCGTCGCGATCTCCTATATCGGGCTGGCCCTTTTGATCGTGCCCGAGATCGGCATCTACGGCCCCCCCACGGCCATGCTGGCCGCGTTCGCAGGTCCGCTCCTCTACATCGGCGTGCGCTCTCAGACCTCGGAGCAACCGATCGAGATCCCGTACTGGTCCCTCCTTCGCGCCCTGGTGGTCGCCGTGGCGATCGGCGGGTTCTTCCTGCTCGTGCACCCCGATGGCCGCACACTCCAGCTGTTGGAGGTGGTCGTGCTGATGGGAGTGTGGTTCGCCGCCCTGTTCGTCTTGCGGATCGTCCCCGAGCAGCACCGCCATCCGCTGCTGCACATGGCGCGCTCCACAGTCCGAGGCTCGGCGATGCCATTCAAGCCCGTTCGGGGATTGCGGGCTTTGGAGCCGGCCGACCGCGAGGCGCTGCGGATCGCCGTTGCGCGGGCCATGAACCCCGCGGAGATCGAGCCCCAGGGAGAGCAGCTGGTGAACGCGCTCCGCCGAGCGGGCCGCAAGGGCGACGCCCCGGTCGGCGGCGCGAGAGGAGCGGAGGCCGAGATGGCCCTGTACCTGTTCTCCAACGAGTCGGCCGGCCCGCGCTACGCCCGGATGCGGGCCATGCTCGCGGAGGGCGTGAACTCGCACGACATCCGTGCCATGGAGGACTTGGTCGGCCAGCTCGCGAAGCTGCCGGACGCGACGTGGGAGCGGGCAGCCGGGGCGGAACCGCACAGCGGCTAGTGAGCGCCGTGAGCGGGCTTAGCTGGAGCCGTCGCCGTCGGAGCGGCGGATGATGATCTGGTCGGGCTCGATCGTGACCTCGACACGGCGGTGGCCCTTCCAGTTTTCGGCGTAGACCGGGTCGCCCTCCACGGCGGGGTCGAGCCAGAGGCCGAAGCCGTCTGCCTCCCCGTGATCGAAGGTCGCCTCGAGGCCGGAGCCGGGCCGCTTTGGGCGGCGGCGACGGCGTCTGCGTCGGCGCCTCCCCGTGCCCTCGGAGGTGCCTTCCTCGACGCGCTTGGCCTCGGCGTCCTCGTCCTCGCCTTCCTCCTCGTCCTCGGGCTCCTCGTCCTCGTCCTCGGCGTCGAGCGTGGCCTCGATCTCGGCCTCGATCTCGTCGCGGAGGTTGACCTCGCCGGAGTCGTCGTCCTCGGCGGAGAGATCGTGGCGGCGGATGAAGTCGCGGAGCTCCGACGCGGAGACCTCGAGCTGGTGGGCGATCCAGGCCTCGGTGCGGCCCTGGCGGACCCAGGCACGGATCTGATTCAGTTGCGAGCGCAGTGACTTGCCTGCCATGGCGGGCGATACTAAGGCAAGGCGCCCGCTCCACGCGTGGCCTGCGGCGAGGCATCTACGATCTGGCGATGCGCACTCTGGTAACCGGAGCGGCGGGCTTCATCGGCTCGCGCCTCGCCGAGCGGCTGCTCGACGAGGGCCACGCCGTGCGCGGCATCGACCGCTTCTCCGACTTCTACTCGCCGGCGCGAAAGCGCGCCAATGCCGACCGCCTCGCGGGCCGGGATGGGTTCGAGCTCGTCGAGGGAGACCTCTGTGAGGTCGGCCTCGACGGGACGCTGGACGGCGTCGAGGTCGTGTTCCATCTCGCCGCGCAGCCGGGTGTCCGCACGAGCTGGGGAGCCGAGTTTGATCTCTACCTGCACGACAACGTCCTGGCCACACAGCGACTGCTGGAGGCGGCGCGCCAGTGCGGTGCGGAGCGCGTGGTTTTCGCCTCGTCTTCCTCGATCTACGGGGATGCCGAGCGCTACCCGACCAGCGAGGAGAGCACGCCGCAGCCGATCTCGCCCTACGGGGTGACCAAGCTCGCCGGCGAGCACCTCTGCCGGCTGTATGGCCGCCAGTTCGGGCTCCACACGGTCGTCCTGCGCTACTTCACGATCTTCGGGCCCGGGCAGCGTCCCGACATGGCGTTCGCCCGCTTCATCGAGGCCGCGCTCGAGGGCCGGCCCCTCGAGGTGTTCGGCGACGGCCGGCAGGAGCGGGACTTCACCTACGTCGATGACGCCGTCGCGGCGACGATCGCGGCAGGGGAGCGCGGCGCCTCGGGCGAGGTCTACAACGTGGCGGGGGGCGCCCGTGCCAGCGTGCTCGAGGTGATCGACGCCCTTCAGTCGGCGCTCGGCCGAAGCCTGGATGCGCGCCACGAAGCCACGGCACCTGGCGACGTGCGCCAGACCGGCGCCGATACGGCCAAGGCTCGTCGCGACCTCGGCTTCGAACCTCAGGTTTCGCTGGAGCACGGGCTCCAGCTTCAGGTCGAGGCGCGCGCGCCCGGCGCGGCGGCGTCTCAGGATCCGGTGCCCGGCTCGTAGCCCAGGTCGGCCAGAAGCTCCCCGCCGATCGCCTCGAACGCCCGCCGATCCGCCTCAGGCATCTCCTCGCGCCAGCGGGAGACCCGGTCGGCGCGGGGCGGTTCCGAGACGAGGGCGTGCTGGCGCTCACGCTCCTCCGCGGTGATCGTGCGGCCGTAGCGGGACTGCAGCTCGCGCATTGCCGGCGCCATCCGCTCCTTCGCCTCGCGGTGGTAACCGAGCATCGCGGCGTCCCAGGGAAGCTCGAGGTGCTCGGCGACCCTCCTGAGCGTGCCCTCGGGCTCCGACACCAGGTCCTCGTAGCGCAGCTCGAGGTAGCTGCCGGCGCGCAGCCGTCGCACGTGACGCCGGGCCACCGTGATCCGGCGCACCCAGCGCCTGGCGGCCTCGGCGGGGTCGTCGACTCCCCAGCTCACCCCGGCCCAGGACATCGCCACATCGCGGCCGTCGCGCAGCACGTGGACGAAGGTCGCCTCGGGAATCGCGCGCTGAATGCGCGGCATCACGGTCACGTACGCGGGGGTCTTGTCCCCCCAGCGAGGCTTGTCCCGCGCGGCGGCGTGGACGACGAAGGCGGCGCGGGCAAGGTCGCCCGCGTCCGGCTCGCGGAGCCCGAGAACGTGCGCCTCGAGCGCATCGCGGTCCACGCCCAGGTCCTTCCAGCGCGGGTGGGATGTGATCAGCTCGATCGCCTCGCGGACGCGCTGGGCCTCGGGCACGCCGGCGGCCGCCATCTGCTTCCAGCTGCGCAGCAGGGCGGGGATGAAATGCGTCTCGCCTGGGATTGCCAGCTCGGGGTGAGCGTCCAGCATCAGCCGCATCAGCGTGGTGCCGGATCGGGGCACACCCACGACAAAGGGTGCGGGGGTCCGCATCACTGGGAGAATATTCGGCTCTTGCGCATCGGCATGACGATCAACGTCCGCGACGAAGCGGACATCATCGAGGACAACCTGCGTTTCCACGCGGCGCAGGGCGTCGACTTCTTCGTCGTCGCCGACCACGGCTCGGTCGATTCAACGAAGGAGCTGCTCGAGCCCCACGTCGCGTCCGGCCTCGTGCACCTCGTCGAGGTCGAGGCTCGCGACATCCTCGATCTCCACAATCAGCACATGGCCCGCCTGGCGGGGCTCGCCGCCGAGCGGGGCGCCGATTGGGTCATCCACAACGACGCCGACGAGTTCTGGTGGCCGGTGGTGGGCGATCTGCGCGACGCTTTCGCCTCAATCCCGCCCGACTACGGGCTGCTTCTTGCGGCCCGCGCCGAGTTCCCGCCCCGCGCGGGGGACGAGCCGTGGCCGGATCGCCTCGTGATCCGCGAGCGGCGGGCCCGTCACAACCCGAAGCTCGCGCACCGGCCGCACCCGGAGCTTCGCCTCCACGGCGTTCACCCCACGAACCTCTGGGTGGACGCACCCGCCGCTCAGTCCTTTCCCGGGCCGCCCAAGCTGCGCTCGGAGGCGGAGGTGCCCGGGCCCGAGCCCGCGACGCCGCTGCTCCTCGCGCCCGCGTATCCCATCCGCGTCATGCACTTCCCGCTTCGCTCCTATCCCCAGTACCGGCGGCGGATCGAGATCGCGCTCGCGACGCCCGACACCTTCGGCAAGCGCAGCGCGCGGATGCGCGAGGCGTACGACGCCGGGCGGCTCGAGCAGGAGTACGAGGGGCTGCTGCTTACCGACGCTGATGTGGAGGAGGGGCTGCGCACCGGCGGCCTCGTGGAGGACACGGAGCTTCGCGACTACCTTCGCGCCTGCCCCGACCCGGGGAGCGGCGAGCCGTCGCCGCCGGGCGCCAAGGGTTACGAGCCCGAGCGCAGGGAGCGCGAGCTCGCCGACCTTCAGCTCGACGGGATGGCCGCGCTCAGCGTGAGCCTCCAGAAGCAGGCCAAGGCCGCCGACCCGGACTCGCCACGCGCGAGGCGCCGGGAGCGCCGGCGCTCAGCCCGGTCCGGGGGTGCGGGCGACGCCTGAGCCGTATAGCGCGAGGAGGTAATCGCGAAGCCGCGGGTCCTCGACCACGTCCTCGTTGGCCTCGGCGACGACCCGTTCCTCGTAGTAGGCGGGAAGCTTGCCCTTCTTCCACAGCTGATACTGGCGCCGCCGAGAGCGGCCCGCCCGCCTGGGGCGGCGTTCGGGCTCGGCATGGTGGGCCTCGCCCATGCGGATCACCCCGCGCTCGAACTGCGCGTAGGAGCGGATCTGGTAGTGGAGGACCTCGATGGCCGAGGACTCCACGGTCTCGCCGACCATGGGCTCGACCCGGACGTGGTTGCCCTTCTTGATCGTCAGCTCGGGCTGCCCGCGGTGGATGACTTTGGGCGGCAGCGGCCAGCCCATGCCGTTCACGGAGACGCGCTGGCGCAGGGTCATGCGCTCCCACCAGGGTCGCCCGTCCTCGGGACGGGGCACGAAGTTGACCCGCTGGCAGACGAGCCCACCGACGTCCTGGGGGACATCGGCGAGAACGTCCCTGATCGTCCCCTCGTGCGGCCACCATAACTCGTCGGCGTCGTTGGGAATCACCCAGTCGGCGCCCTCCTCGTCGACCGCGATTCGCGCCAGCTCGGTCATCCACGGGCCCTGGTCGTAGAGCCCGGAGCGCTGGATCAGCCGGATCGCCCCGCGGTCCTCGTACTCGCGGAGGATTTCGATGGTGCCGTCGGTGGACTCGTTCTCCATCACGATCACCTGGTCGATCCCCTGAGCGAGGTGGAAGTCCAAGTTCTCGCGGACGATGTCGGCCTCGTCGGCGACGAGCAGCAGCATCACGATGCGCATGCTCAAAGCGTGGCAGATTCGGCGGTGGCTTCCCGCGCTAGCGGAGTAGGTCGCCCGTGATCGCCTCCACCGTGGCGACCTCCTCGTCGCTCAGGACATCGCGCCAGGTGCCGACTCGGTCGGCGCGTGGCGGCTCCTTGGTGAGCGCGTGGGGCTCGATGCGATCGGCGGCGGAGCGCGCCGGCTGGTCGCCCTCCGCCCTCAGCCCCGATCCGAGCTCCGCCAGGCGCTCGTCGGCCGAGAGGTGGTAGCTGAGCATGGCCTCGGAGAAGGGGAGCGAGATGAACTCGCACACGCGCCGTAGCGCGGACTCGGCGTCGCTCACCAGGTCCTCGTAGGGGACCTCGAGGTAGTGGGGGACCCGGCTCGCCTTGACACGCGTTTCGGTGATCGTCTGAGCCCATACCTGCGCCCAGTGCTCGACGGTCAGCGGGTCATCCCCGCGAAGCTCCCGGAAGCGCCGCCACGAAACGGCGACGTCGCGTGGGTCACGCACCACGTGCACGAAGCGCACCTCCGGCACCGCCCGCGAGATCATCGGCATCCGCCGGCCGTACACCGGGGTCTTGTCACCCCACCGCTCCTTGCCGAAGCGAGCCGCATAGGCCGCGAAGAACGCCCGCACGGCCGCCGCCGGGCTCACCTTGGGGGCCGCGCGCAGGCGCTTCAGCACGACGTCCGGCTCGAGCCCGAAGTCGGCCCAGTTGCGCTCCGCCACAAGCACCGCGACCACGTCGTCCGCGGTGGCCGCGGGCGGGCGGGCGGTCGCGATCAGCCGCGGCACGAAGCGGGTCTCGGGTGGGATCGCAAGCTCGGGGTGGGCGTCGAGCATGAGCCGCAAGAGCGTCGTGCCGGAGCGGCCGACGCCGATGACGAACGGGGCGGGGGGAGGCTCCGGTAGACCTTGGGAGGCCCGGTGTCGTCGAGGCCAGCGCATCGCCGCATTATCTAAATTGGCCTGCGCGATGCCCTCGCCCGCCCCACTTCCCGAGCGCTGGTCGCAGCCGGTCGTCGAGCCGGAGTGCCCGCCGGGCTGGGCCACAGGCCCGCCCGACTTCGTCGGCGTGGGCGCCCAGCGCGCCGGGACGAGCTGGTGGTACGCGGGGGCGATTCGCAGCCATCCGGAGGTCGCCGAGGCCCCCGATCGCGGCAAGGAGACCCACTTCTTCGATCGCTACTGGATGGACGAGCCGGCGGCCGACTTCGCGGAGCGGTACGCCCGGCTCTTCCCGCGGCCTGCGGGCGCGATCACCGGCGAGTGGACGCCGCGGTACATGCACGACCCGTGGACGCTGCGGCTGCTGGCCGAGGCGGCCCCGGAGGCGCGCATCCTGATCCTCCTGCGCGATCCGCTGGAGCGCTACCGCTCCGGCATCGCGTGGGCGATCGAACGTTCGCGCCAGCGCGGCCTGGAGCAGCCGAACATCGCTTCGGTGGGCGACGCGATCGCCCGGAGCCTCTACCAGCGCCAGGTCGGGCGCGCGTTCGAGCTGTTCGGGCGCGAGCGGGTGCTGGTCCTTCAGCATGAGCGCTGCGTCGCTGACCCGGTGGCCGAGATGCAGCGCACCCAGCGCTTCCTCGGGATCGAGCCCGCCGCGGACGCGAGCCCGCGCCTGCGCCGCGAGAAGCGCTCCAAGCGCTCCAAACCGGAGTTGCCGGCGGCATTCCGCGACGAGCTGCGGGAGCTGATGCGCGACGACGCCCGCCGGCTGGCGGCCCTGTGCCCCGAGATCGACATCTCCCTGTGGCCCAGCGTCGAAACCTGAGCAAACGCACTGTCGGATGCCCGGCGCGGTCCTCGGCGGTACCGGCTACGCTGCTACCACTACGCCGTGATGGGGGCATCCGGCGGCAACTCGAACGGAAGCGAGATGCTGGTCCTCACTAGAAAGACGAATCAGAGCATCATGATCGGGGACGACGTCGAGGTTGCGGTCCTCGCCGTCTCACGGGACAAGATCCGCCTCGGCATTACCGCACCGCGCGACGTGCCCGTCTTCCGCAAGGAGGTCTACCTCTCCATCAAGGGGGAGGAGGCGAGGGCGGACGGCAACGCCCGCGAGGAAACCGCGGAGGCTCTGGACGCGTTGAAGGACGCGAAGTCCGGCTAAGCAAAGACCGCGAGCCCGGCTAAGCCATTAGCCAGGCGAGCGTCTCGAACATGACGATGGTGACGGTGACGACCGTCGCCGACAGCGCCACGAGCAGGGTGCCGAAGGCGACCTTGCCGTGCTGCTCCGTGCGGGCGATCCGCCGCGCGCGCGAGCGGTTCACGGCGCGTTGACGGAGCTGCTGGCGGCGACGCCGCTCCAGCGCGATCTCCTGCTCGAAAGCCGTCTCGTACTGCGAGAGGCTCTGCCGCATTCTCATGGTCGAGGTCTGTGCCACTGGAAGAACTGGTGCCGGGCGAAGAGAGGACGTGCCCGGCGACGGCGAGAAAACTAGCAGATGCTCACAACGGAGTTAGGCATCGCTCACATAATGCGGTTCGCCACAACCCCCAGCTGACGCTTAGGGGCCGCAGGCGCCCCAGAGGCCGCGCCCGCTGGCCCCGGCGGCCGCCGCCAGGCGCGCGAACCGGTCGGCGTGCCGGGTGTTCGGTGGGATGGTGAGCGTGCGCGCGAACCCCCGCCGCACCAGCTCGGCGTTCACGAATTCGTCGCCCAGGTAGACGTAGGCGAGCAGGCGCCCGTACTGGTCGCGGCGCTCTTCGTCGAACACCAGGCTCACCTCGTGCCCCTCCACGAGGCTCGCGTTGAAGCGGCTGGCGCGCTCCCCGAAGCACTCGACCGGCTGGTCGGGCGCCACCGACTCCGGAGTGTCGACGCCGATGTAGCGCACGTCCTCCGTGGCGCCGTCCAGCGAGACCTCCACCGTGTCGCCGTCCACCGCTCGGGTCACGGTCGCCACGACCCTGCGGCCCTCCGGCTCGTCTGCACCATCGTCTCCATCGTCCCGACCCGTCACCAGGATGAGGAGGGCGACCGCCAGCACGACGACCGCGCCGATTCCGGGCAACCTTGGAGAGCCCAACACCTCAGAATTCAACCCCGCGCGGCGGGGCGGCGCCCCCGCTCGCTACGGGATGCGGCTGACGCTCGAGAGCATGATCTCCTTGACCTGATCGATGATCTCGACTGCCGCGGAATGCTCGCGCTGCCAGACGTTGCGGCCGTAGATCACGCCCGAGCCGCCCGCCTCCATGATGTAGCGGGTCTGGGCGAGTAGCTCGTCATCGTCGATCCTCGAGCCGCCGGAGAGCACGACCAGCGATCGGCCGGCTGACTCGACGACCTGGCGCACCGCCTCCTCCTGGCTCACCTCGAGCTCGTTGTACGGCGCGGGGGAGTCGGGGGTGGGGTCGGGGCTCGGGAGGTTGAGCTTCACCACGTCGGCGCCCATCTCCATCGCCAGCCGGGCCGCATAGTCGATCGCGTAGAAGGAGTTCTGGCCGCCCTTGGCCTTCACCGCGGAGCCGCGCGGATAGGCCCAGATGACGAGGGGCATCCCGTAGCGGTCGCAGTCCTCGCGCACGCCCTTCAGCTGATGCAGATCCTCGTCCTGGCGCGGCGAGCCGACGTAGAGCGTGTAGCCGACGGCGTCGGCGCCCAAGCGCACGGCGTCCTCGACCGAGGCGTTTGTGGTCGACAGTGCCTCGTCGGAGGGCGGAAGATCGGTCTTGCCGTTGACTTTGAGCAGCAGCGGCACCTGGCCGGCGTAGTCCGGGTAGTACTTCTCGGCCAGCCCGATCTGGCAGGCGATCGCCGAGTAGCCGGCCTCGGCCGCGAGGCTGAACTGGTACTCGGGATCCTTCGACGCCGGATTCGGGAAGAAGTCGCGGGGCCCGTGCTCGATGCCCTGGTCGATGGGCAGCAGCAGGAGCGTGCCGTTGCCGGGGCCGAATTCGAAGAGGAGCCGGCGCAGGCGCGTGCGCTTACCGGGGCTGAGGGTGGCGAGAAGGGACTTTTGCTCAGTGATGCTCTTGATCTCCATGTCGCTCAGATTACCCGCCCGCGAGCGGGGTAGCATCGGCATTGCCCGCCGTGCTTCAACACAACTTCAACGGGCCTGCCTTCACGATCGGCGTGGAAGAGGAGCTGATGCTCCTCGACCCCGAGAGCCTGAACCTCGCCCAGCGGATCGACACGATCCTCGACGACGTCCCGCCCGAGTTCGAGGGCCAGGTGAAGCCCGAGCTCATGCAGTCGTTCCTGGAGGTGGCCACCAAGCCGCACCCAAACGTGACAAGCGCGGGCGAGGAGCTGCGCGCCCTGCGCCGGGCGCTGACCGAGGTGGCCGAGGCCCAGGGGCTGCTGGTGGGCGCCGCCGGCACGCATCCGTTCGCGCGCTGGGAGGATCAGGAGATCGTCGACGACGAGCGCTACCACCGGCTGGTCGATGAGCTCCGGTACGTGGTGCGCCAGTTCCTGATCTTCGGCACGCACATCCACGTGGGCATCGAGGGCCCCCGACGCGCCATCTTCGTGGCGGACGGCATCCGTCGTTACGTGCCGCTGCTGCTCGCCCTCTCCACGAACTCGCCTTTCCTGCGCGGCGAGCGGACCGGGATGCTGTCCTCGCGAATCCCGGTGTACCGGGCGTTGCCCCGGGCGGGCATCCCGCCGCACTTCGGGTCCTGGAGCGCCTACTCCAGCCGTGTGGAGGGGATGGTCAACGCCGGGGCGATCCAGGACTACACGTTCCTGTGGTGGGACGTACGGCCCCACCCGAATCTGGGGACAGTGGAGGTGCGCGTCTTCGACCAGCAGACCCGCGTCGATCTGACGATCGCCCTCGCGGCGCTCACCGCTTCCATGGCGCACCACCTCAGCGTTCTCTTCGACGAGGGCACGGACCTCGTCGACTACCCCACCGAGCTGGTCGACGACAACAAGGTCCGCGCGGCGGTGCACGGCATGGATGGCGTCCTCCTCGATTTCTGGGCGGGCAAGCAGGTGCCGGCGGAGGAGTTCGCCGGGGGCCTGCTCGAGACGCTGCGGCCCCACGCGGAGGCGCTCGAATGCGAGCGGGAGCTGGCCGGGGTTCAGGAGCTGCTCGCAGGTAACACCGGAGCGCATCGCCAGCTGCGCGTTCACGGGCTCGAGCCGGACCTGACCGCGCTCGTCACGACGATCGTCGAGACGTCCCGAGTCTGAACCAGCGCGCCGAACGTCCCGGAAGGTGCCCTATAGCGGTCGCTCCGGGACGTTCGGCGGTGGGGGAGAGGGTTATCCTCGCTGTGGTCGTGGAGTCATCATCGCCTGAGCTGAGCGTCGTGTGCAAGAGCTGCGGCGCTGAGGTGAGCCCGTATGTCACCGAGTGCCCGTACTGCGGCACGCGGCTGCGAAAGCGGGCGCCCAAGCTGCAGCGCGAGGGTGGCCAGCTGACCGTCCGCGAGGGACTGCGGGAGCGCCGGCGCAGGCGGGCCGTCGAGCGCCGCCAAGCCGGTTCGCGCTTCGCGGTGGCCGCCGAGGGACCCTACGTGACGATCGCGGCGCTCGCGGCGCCCTCGCTTCTCTTGATCGTCGAGCGCGCGGGCGCGTTCGACCCATACGAGCTCGGGGCGATCATCGGCCCGATCGCCGGCGACTGGTGGCGATATCTGGCCGCTCCGTGGGTCTACGACGACCTGGGTTACCTGTTCGCGATCGGCCTCGCGCTCGCGATCTTCCTGCCCGCCGTCGAGCGCCGTCTCGGCCTCGTCCCCGCTGCCCTCCTGGTGGTCGCCTGCGGCTCGCTCGGGGCCCTCGCGGCCGTGGGGATGGAGTCCGCGCTCGGCGACGGGTTCCCGGTCGCCGCCGGTGGGAACGGCATCGCCCTCGGCGTCCTCGGCTGCTGGCTCGTGCTTCGCGACGCCGAGCACCGCCGCGACCCCACCGCCGAGTACGACCAGATCGCCGTAGCCGTCGCCGCCGCCGTGCTGCTGCTTCTGCCCCTCGTCGAGGACTACGCGTCCGCGTGGGCGGGGCTCGCCGGGGGCTTGGTCGGTCTCGGGTGCGGGCTGGGCGCTGCGCTCGGGCGACGGTAAGCAAGGTCCGTGTCGAAGTTCACAGCCCTCACCGACGAGCTGCACGCGTATCTCGTCGAGCACGGCGCCCGCCAGGACGAGGTGCTGCGAAGGGTGCAGGCCGAGACCGAGGCGATGGGCGACATCTCGGTGATGCAGATCGCCCCCGACCAGGGCGCCTTCATGACGCTGATCACCCGGCTGATCGGCGCCCGCGAGGCGATCGAGCTCGGGACGTTCACCGGCTATTCCGCCATCTGCATCGCTCGCGGCCTGGATGCGGGGGGACGCCTCGTGTGCTGCGAGCTGAGCGAGGACTACGCCGAGATCGCCTCCCGCAACTTCGAGGACGCCGGGGTCGCGGAGCGGATCGAGATCCGGATCGGACCGGCCCTGGAGACGCTGGCCTCGCTCCCGGGGCGCGAGCTGTTCGATCTCGCGTTCATCGATGCGGACAAGGCGAACTACCCCGCCTACTACGAGGAGTGCCTGGCGCGCCTGCGAGTCGGTGGGCTGATCATCGTGGACAACGTGCTCCGCGCCGGCAGCGTGGTCGACCCGGACGGCGCTGGGTCGGGCGGGGCCGACAATCTGCGGGGCACGCTGGAGCTGAACGACCGGATGCGCGACGACGATCGCATCGATCTCGCGATGGTCGGCATCGCCGACGGGCTATCGCTCGCGCGCAAGCGGTGATCGACGCCGATCGCCAGCTCGAGCTCCAGCGAGCTTGCCTGAGGGTGTGGCTGGTCGACATCGGGCGCCGCTCCGAGGGTGCGCGGCTGTTTGAGCGTCACGGCGTGACGGGCGCGATCGTTCCCGCCACGCCAGATCGCTCGATCCCGAACTCGGCCACGTACGAAGGGGCCGCGGGTCTCGCGGATGCGCTCGACGAACTGGCCGCAATGCACGATGCGGCCGGTGTGCGAGCGTGGACCGTTTGGGTGCCCGAGCACGACTCCGAGGCCGTCGCCGTACTGGAGCGTGCCGGGCACACCTTCGACGGCAAGCCGGCCGCGATGACCCTGTGGCTGGCCGACCTCGAGGCAGCCGAGATCGGTGACCTCGACTGGGACCGGGACGCGAGCGCGCCGCAGGTCGGGAGGATCAACGATCTGGCCTACGGCTTCGAGGGCTCCGGCTTCGGCGTCGCGATCGGCACCGAGCCCGCGGAGCCGCCGGTTCGGCTCTACCAGGCACGTGTCGACGGCGAGGTCGCGTGTGTATTGCAGACCATTGATGCCGCTCAGGATTGCGGCGTCTATTACGTCGCCACCCACCCGCGCCACCGGGGCCGCGGGCTTGCGACGCGGCTCATGACAGCCGCCCTCCTCGAGGCGCGCGAGCGGGGATGCGACACCTCGACGCTTCAATCCTCGCCTATGGGATATCCGGTCTACGAGCGGCTCGGGTACGGCTCGGCGTTCCGGCTGCATCTGTACGAGCGCCGCAAATAGGTTTCGCCACCAACCCCAAACGGAGGATGAGATGGAAATCAAGTACCACGGCCATTCCTGCTTCGAGCTCAGCGACGGTTCGGCGACCGTTCTGGTCGATCCCTTCCTGAAGCCCAACAACCCCAAGGCCGTGGCCACGGCGGAGGAGGTCGAGGCGACCCACGTGCTGGTCAGCCACGGGCACGCCGACCACATCGCCGACGCCGTCCCGGTGGCCACCCGCACCGGCGCGCCGTGCGTCGCGGTCTGCGAGATCGCAAACTGGCTCGGCGAACGCGGGGCCGAGGTCCACGACCCAAACCTCGGCGGGACGGTCACATTCGACTGGGGCTCGGTGAAACTGGTCCCCGCGTGGCACACGAGCACGATGCCGGGCTCGGAGGAGGCCCCCTTCAGCGCCGAGCACGGGACGCCGGTCGGCACACCCACCGGGCTGGTGATCAAGCTCGACGGGAAGACCATCTACCACGCCGGCGACACCTGCCTGTTCAGCGACATGAAGCTGATCGCCGAGCGAGACCCCATCGATATCGCGCTGCTTCCGATCGGCGGCCACTACACGATGGACCGCCACGACGCGTCCGTCGCGGCCGGGTTCGTCGGCGCCGGAACGGTGATCCCGATGCACTTCGACACGTTCCCGCCGATCGAGACGGACGCTGAGGCGTTCAAGTCCGACGTGGAGACGTCGACATCGAGCGAGGTCGTGGTCCTCGCGCCGGGCGAATCGCACTCCGCGTAGCGTTCGGCACCAGCCGAGAGGAAACGCGCGCGTTCGCCGCCCAGGCCCTGTCGCGGCGCCTGAAGGTCATCGGACTTGCGTAAACCTCCTTGATGGGCCATCCGATCGGATGGGGGGTTCCTCCTCCGATCGGATGACCTCGAAACCGCCGAGCATGTGGACGAGCGGAGGATGAGTAGGCACGCGCTGCGCGTCAGCATGGCTGTCCCCCCATCAACGCCACCGCGTTGGGCGGGAGCGAGCCGTGGTACCGATCGCAGATCAACATCCGCGTCTAACCCCTGAGACCGGGAGCCGGCATGATGCCCATGCTTCCCTCGGGGACGTTCTCAAGCCCAGCAGCGGTGAGCTGGACGCCGCGGCCGCCTTTGGTGGCCGTAACGGCGCCCTGTCCCGTACCCGGTTGTCTCAGCTCGAGGTCAGGGACGGCCTCGAGCTGAGCCTCTGGGTCTAAGGGCCCATCTAGACTCGGCTGCGTGAGCGCCAGGCAGACCCGCGTGCGGGTGCTTGTTGCGGACGATCACCCGATCTACCGGGAGGGCATCGTGCGAGCGGTGAAGGAGCGCCCCGACCTCGAGCTGGTCGGCGAGGCGGAGGACGGGCGACAGGCGCTGGACGAGATCAAGCGCACCGGCCCGGACGTCGCCCTGCTGGATATCCGGATGCCGGGCCTCGAGGGGCCCCAGGTCCTCAACGCCCTGCATCGCGACGGCATCAAGACCAAGGTGATCTTCCTCTCCGCCTTCATGGAGAGTGAGCTGGCCTACGAGACGGTCGCCGCCGGGGCGCGGGGTTATCTCTCGAAGGAGTCCGCCCGCGAGGAGATCTGCGACGCGATCGCGGCGGTTGCCCGCGGTGGCACGGCCCTTGCGCCCGAGGCGCAGGCGGGCCTCGCGGCCGAGGTCGTCGAGCGCGAGCGTACGGCGGGCGAGCCGCAGCTCACCCCGCGCGAGCGCGAGGTTCTCCAGCTCATCGCCGAGGGGCTCTCCTCTCCCGAGATCGGCAAGCGCATCCACCTCAGCCCGACGACCGTGAAGTCGCACCTCCACAAGCTCTACGAGAAACTCGGAGTCTCGGACCGCGCGGCCGCGGTGGCGGAGGCCATGCGCCGCGGCCTGTTGGAGTGAGCACCGCGCTCGCGCTCGTCGCCGGCCTGGTGGTGGGCGCCCTCGCGGCGTTTCTGCTGGCCCGCCGCGAGCTGCGGCGCCGCGATGAGCGCATCGAGGAGCTCGCGCTCGAGCGCGCCACACTCGTCTCCCAGGTCCTGGAGGCGGAGGAGCGCGAACGTGCCCGCGTGGCCCAGGCGCTGCACGACGACGCCCTCCAGAGCCTGCTCGCCGCCCATCAGGACCTGATCGAGGCCGCCCCCGGGAGAGCCCAGGTGACCCGCGCGCACGAGATCATGGGCGTTGCGATCGATCGCGTGCGCGACGCGGTCTCGGCCCTGCACCCCGTGATCCTCGAACAGCGCGGGCTCCAGGCCGCGCTGACAGCAGTGTGCACCCAGGCCTCAAACCAGGCCGGGTTTGCCTCGAACCTTCAGGTGGATCCCGAGGCGGTTGGGGCCACCGACGGGCTCGTGTTCTCTGTGGCGCGCGAGCTGATCACCAACGCCGCTCGCCATTCGGGCGCCTCCCAGCTGACCGTGACGGTCCGGAGCGCCCCGGGCGGGGTCGTCCTCACCGTCGCCGACGACGGCCGGGGAATCAGGCCCGGCCGCCGCGACGAGGCCCTGGCGGAGGGCCACATCGGCCTTCCGTCCATCGTCCGGCGTCTCGAGGCAACCGGCGGCGATCTGAGGATCTCAAGCTCCCCGGAGGGCGGGACAACGGCCACAGCCCACATCCCGGCCGCCTAACCGCCCGGATTCCCGCGCGCCGGGTTGTGTCGAGTTTGTCCAGAGGGGTCGGACAAACTCGGCAGGCCGCGGGGAGATCAGTGCCCGGGGCGGGACTCGAACCCGCAACGCCCCTAGGGGCAGCTTGGTTTAAGCAAGCCGGCTCTTCCAGTTCGCCTACCCGGGCTCGGCCATGGTAGAGCCGTCCTCGTCTGCTGGCGGGAATTCAGGGGCTCGTTGCGTCGGCGCGGCGGGTACCCAGGGATATCCAAACGGGTACCCAGGGGTACCCGCGGCGCGAACTAGAGCTGCGCCCAGACGGTCTTCGTCTCGAGGTAGGCGTCGAGGTTGGTGTGGCCCTTCTCGCGGCCGATGCCCGATGCCTTGTAGCCGCCGAAGGGGGCCGCGGGATCACCGCCGCCCCAGGTGTTGATGTACACGCTGCCCGCCTGGAGCATCGAGGCCAGCTTGTGGGCCTGTGAGATATCGCGGGTCCAGAGTCCGGCGGCGAGCCCGTACTCGGTGTCGTTCGCGCGGCTGGCTACCTCCTCAAGGTCCTCGAACGGCATCGCGACCAGCACTGGGCCGAAGATCTCCTCGCGCGCGATCCGCATCTCGTCGGTCACCCCCGTGAAGAGCGTGGGGGAGATGAAGTAGCCCCCGCCGTTGAGGTCCCCCGGCGAGCCGCCGGCCACGGCCTCCGCCCCCTCGGCGAGGCCGGAGTCGATGTAGCCGGCCACGCGGGCGTACTGCTCCTCCGAGACGACCGGCCCGAACTGGGTGTCGGGGTCGAGCCCGGGCCCGACCTTCGCCTCGCCGGCGAAGGAGGCGAGCCGCTCGGTTACCTCGTCGAACAGCCCGCTCTGCACGTAAAGCCGCGAGCCCGCGTTGCAGGCCTGGCCCGAGTTCGAGTAGATGCCCTGGAACGATCCCTTCACCGCGGCGTCGAGGTCGGCGTCGGGAAGGATGATGTTGGGGCTCTTGCCGCCCAGCTCAAGGGTCACGCGCTTGAGCGAGCGCCCGCACTTCTCGCCGATCTCACGGCCGACGACCGTCGACCCTGTGAAGGCCACCTTCTGGACGCCCGGGTGGTCGACGAGCGCGGCGCCGGTCTCGCCATCGCCGGTGAGGACGTTCAACGTGCCCTCGGGGAAGCCGGCCTCGAGAGCGAGCTCGCCGAGGCGCAGCGCGGTGAGCGGGGTCTGCTCGGCGGGCTTGAGGACGATCGAGCACCCGGCCGCCAGGGCCGGGGCGACCTTCCAGATCGCCATCAGCAGCGGGTAGTTCCAGGGGACGATCTGAGCGCAGACGCCGACCGGCTCGCGCAGCGTGTAGCAGAGGACGTCGCGCGCCGAGACGGGAATCGTCTCGCCCTCGATCTTCGTCGGCCAGCCCGCGTAGTAGCGCAGGTGGGAGACCGAGGCGGCGATGTCTCCCTTGGCCGTGGCGATCGGCTTGCCGTTGTCGAGCGACTCCAGCTCCGCGAGCTCCTCCCCGTTGGCCTTGATCAGCTCGGCGAGGGCGTTCATGAGCGAGGAGCGCTTCGCCGCGTGGACCCTGCGCAGCGGCCCGTCGAGCGCGCCGCGCGCCGCGCTCACGGCGCGGTCCACGTCATCCGTCCCGGCGTGCGCGACCTCGCAGATCGGCTCGCCGGTCGCCGGGTCGATGGTCTCGAAGGAGCGGCCATCCGCCGCCTCGGGCCGTTCCGCGCCGATCAGCAGGCCGTGCGGCCCGGCGGCGACGAAGTCACGGGCGGTGGGGGAGAGCGCCGCGGCGGTTGCGGTGGGCATGCGGGAATTCTAGGCCGGCGAACAGAGTGGGTGGGGCTAGGGCGAGGTGCCGGAGAGGGCGCAGTCGGGGGTGTCGGCCTCGGCGGGCTCGTCCTCCGTCGCGGTGCCCGACTCGCCGGCATCGGCGGACTCGGTTTGAGCGAGCTCGGGAGCATCGCCTCCGACGCCGCCGTCGTCCTCGGTGGGCGATTCCTCCTCGCCGGCGGGGTCGTCCTCGCACGACGGATCGCTCTGGTCCCCACCTGGGTCGCCGCCGGTCCCGCCCGCGTCGTCCGAGCCGCCCTCGGAGGATGCCGTCCCGCCCGCGAGGCTCGCCGCATGGCGCGCGCCCGGCTTGCCGCCCGCCCCGGAACTGGACTTGGCGAGGAGCTCGGGCTCGCCGGAGGCTCGCTTAGCCCCGTACACGGCCACGGTCACGGTGTAGGTGCCGTTGCCGACGTACGGGACCCAGAAGCTCGTGCCGCCCGGCCCGACATCGCCGTAGTCGGTCACCGAGCCATCCGGGGTCGTGACGCGGGCGGTGTACCGAGTGGCGCCCGGCAGGGAGTTCCAGGAGGCGTCGATCTTGCAGACGATCTGATCGGCCGAGGTCCCGCAGCTGTCGAGGGATGCGCTGACCCGAAGATCGGGGGCGGGCTCGGAGGAGCTACCCGTGAGCGCCAGCGCCGGCAGCGGCACCGCCAGGGCAAGGAGCACGTAGAGGAATGTGCGGCGGCGCATCACGAGCCCGTTCCGGTGGGGACGAAGGACTTCTGGATCAAGCTCACGCCACCTGTCGCGGCACTCCCGGCGTCGGGGTGGAGCGTGGTCGCGAGGTAGTAGCGATACGGCCCGGAGGCCCGCAGCGTGACCTCGTAGGCCGGCGAGCCGGGGGGCGCGTCGGCCGCCAGCGTCACGACCGTGTCATCGGCGCTCGGGCCGGTGGCCTGATCGACGATCTCCGCCGAGCCCGCCAGGGAGCGAAGGTTCTCGAGCGACTCGGCCTGGAACGCGGCGAAGCTGAGCTTCGGGTCATTCGTTACCCAGAGCGTCGCATCGGCCTGATTGCCGGGGGCGGCGGCGGCAAATGTGGCGCCGCGGGGAGGATCGGTGCGCTGCCACCCGGGAGGAAGCGCGAGCGAGAAGCTCGACTGCCGGATGAGGTTCGCGGAGCGGTCCGCGCGCGTTCCGCCGGCCGCCCCGTCGCCCGCCGGCGTCGGGCTTGCCGGCGTGGCCACTGGATCGGAGCCGGAGTCGCTCCCGCCCTGAATCAGCGCCAGCGCGCCGATCACGAGCGCCGCTCCGAGCCCGAGGCTCAGGATGCGAAAGCCACGGCTGTGCGGGTCGCGGATCCACCCGTGCCGGCTGGGCGGCGGGCCCTCGACCACCCCCACCTCCTCGACGCCGCGCACGTCATATGCCTGAGCGCACGCCTGGCAGACGACGCGGCGCACGGCGACCGCTGGCAGCGGGCCGGGCAGGCGTACGCGGGTCTCGCCCCCGCACTCCTCGTGCTCGGTGCGCACCACACGCACGGGCGCGCCCGGAGGCGGCTCTGGAAAGCCGCCATTGGGCACCACGACGACGCCAGCGGGCGGCGGGTTGTCAAGCACGGCAGCGCTGTCCCGTGTGGAATCCGGGTTCACGTAAGTCCTCATCGGTGCCTACTCCCGCATGCTTGAGCCCCGGCGCCCGGGAAGCCCGCATGGGAATGGGAGTTGCGCCACCACCTCACACACCGGTTCGGGCCTGGCTGCCACAATCCTCGTCGATGGCCTCGGGGGCGCTGACCTGGTTGTACCGCCGGTTGGGCAAGTGGTACCCGGCCGTCTTCTTGACGGCGGAACTCCAGTCAGCCTTCCTCGTCACGGCGGGCACGCTGGCCCTGTTCACCTTCTACTGGGACATCCCCGAGGGCGATTTCCTGATCATCCTCGGGATCGCGCTCGGGCTCACCGCGGTGGCCGTGGGGGCGAACCTTTTCCGCACGTATCCCCTGCTGAGCCCGATCAAGCGCTGGATCGCCGGCGAGCGCAGCGAGCGCGCGGCCGCGGAAGCCTGGGCGGCTGCCATCGGCCTACCGATGGATCTGATCCGCCGGGACATGGTGCTGCCCTTCGTAATCGTCGTCTTCCCCTCGACGATCGCCGCTGTCGCGATCCTTGGCCTCAGCTGGCTTGCGTTCTTCCCGTTCTTCTTCGGGGCATCCGTCGCGGTTGGCTACGGCGGGCTGCTCCACTACCTCGCCCTCGAACTGGGGATGCGTCCCGTGCTCATGGACATCAATCGGGACGTCCCGCCGCGGCTGGAGATGGTGTCGGCCTTCCCGCTGCGCGTGCGGCTGATGGGGGCGCTGCCACTCATGAACCTGGTCGCCGGACTGATCGTCGCGGCGCTGACATCGGACGGCGGCGGGGGAGCGAGCCTCACGGGGGACGTGCTGATCGCCCTCGCGGTCGCGACCGCCGTCTCCCTCGATCTGTCGATCCTCCTGTCGAAGTCGATTCTTCGCCCAATCGCCGACCTGCGCCGCGCTACCGACGCCGTGCGCGAGGGGCGTTACGACGTGTCGGTGCCGGTTACGACCGGTGATGAGATCGGCGAGCTGGCCGCCTCGTTCAACCAGATGATCGCCGGCCTGGCCGAGCGCGAGCGAATCCGCGAGGCGTTCGGCACCTACCTCGACCACGAGGTCGCCGAGTACATCCTCAGCGAGGAGTTCCCGGAGGAGGGCGTCGAGCTCGAGGTCTCGGTCCTCTTCTGCGACGTTCGCGAGTTCACCGCCCTCGCCGCCGAGATGGACGCCAAGGAGGTGGTGGCGGCGCTCAATGGCCTGTTCGAGGTCGTGGTGCCGATCGTGGCGCGCCACGGAGGACATGTCGACAAGTTCGAGGGCGACGGCCTGCTGGCGGTTTTCGGCGCGCCCGAGACGTACCGCGATCACGCCGACCGCGCCGTTCGCGCGGGCTGCGAGATGGCGCGGGCCGTGAACGTCGAGAACGCAGCGGGCGAGCGGCTGCGCATCGGCGTGGGGATCAATACGGGCCGCGTCGTCGCGGGAGCCATTGGTGGCGCGGGGCGCCTCAACTTCTCGGTGATCGGCGATCCCGTGAACGTGGCCTCGCGGGTGGAGGCCGCGACCCGAACGCTGGAGAGCAGCGTGCTCGTGACCGAGCGGACTCGCGAGGAGCTCTCGGATGAGTTCACCCTGCGGGACGTTGGCGCGCACAGCCTGAAGGGCGTCGAGGAGCCCGTTTCGCTGTACGCCCCCGGAGTCGACTGGGAGGCCATTCCCAGCCCGACGGCGCCGAGTGTGGGCGAGCAGGATGGCGACGGCAGGCAGCCCGCCCTTCGGGTCATGGCGCGGGCGCGGCGAGCCGCGACGCGCCGCAGTTAGTCTCCGCTGCCCGCAACGCCGCGAGCCCGGCGTATGCCGGGCTCGCGGACGCTCCGGGTTGTCGGTCCGCTACGGGCGGGCCGGCGCCGGTGCCGGCTCGTGGCCGCCGCCGCTGGTGGGGCCGCGACCGCTCTTTCGACGCAGAACGGGCCAGCCGCGCATGAACCGCGGCAGGTACCAGTTCCAGTCTCCGAGCAACTTCATGCTCGCCGGGAGCAGCACGCCCCGGATGACCGTCGCGTCGATCAGGATCGCCGCGGCGAGCCCCACACCCATCTCCTTGAAGTCGATGAATGCGAGGGTGGCGAACACCGCGAACACGGCGACCATCACTGCGGCTGCCGCGGTGACGGTTCCGGCGGTGCGCGAGATGCCCACGCGGACCGCATCGTCGGTGCTCATTCCCCCGTCGTAGAGCTCGCGAACCCTCGTGAGGATGAACACGTGGTAGTCCATCGAGAGCCCGAACAGGATCACGAACAGGAACACCGGGAGCCAGTTGGTGACTCCGCCGTTGGACTCGAAGCCCAGGAGCGACTCACCCCAGCCCTTCTGGAACACCATGACCAGCACTCCGTAGGCGGCACCGACGGAGAGCAGGTTGAGGATGATCGCCTTGATCGGGATGACGATCGATCGGAACGTGAACAGCATCAGCGCGAACGCCAGGCCGAGCACGAAAATGAACACCAGCGGCAGCCGGTCGCTGAGGACCTGGTTGAAGTCCTCCGACGAGGCGGTGTTGCCGGTGACGTTCGCCTCGGCGCCGCCGAGGCCGCCGACGGTGGCCGGGACGAGGTTATCCCTGATCTCGTCGAGCGCGCGAACGGAATCGTCGCCCGAGCCGTCGCCGATGGTCGGGATCGTGATCTGAGCGACCGTGTTGTCCTCGCTGTAGTCGACCTCGACCTCGCCGTTGACGACCGCTGACGCCTGCGCCTTGGTAACCAGCTGATCGATCGCGCCGGCGACATCGCCGCTGCGAACGTCGTCGGCCTCGACGACGACCTCGGACGCATTCGACTTGTCCGGGAACGCGGCCGTGTAGCGGTCGTAGGTCTTGATGACCGACAGATCCTTCGGTAGGTCGTCGGTGCCGACCTGAACCGCGTTCATGCTCAGCGCCGGAACCGCGAGGGCCAGCAAGAACCCCGTCGCGAGGGCGGCGGAGAGCTTGGGCCGACGCATTACCTTGGCCACGATTGCGCTCCACATCCGCGACTCGCCGGCCGGGCCGCGGAGCCGCCGTGTGAACGGCATCCGGCCCTTCTCGACTCGGTCGCCGAGCCAGGCCAGGACGGCCGGCAGCACGGCGAGCGAGACCAGCATCTCGATCGCGACCACGTTCACCGTCGCCACCGCGAACGACTCGAAGGTCGCCTCGCCGGTGATGAACATGCCCAGCATCGCGATGATCACCGTGATCCCGGAGACCATCACCGCGCGACCCGAGGTGGCCGCGGCCGCCTGCAGGGACTCCTGCGGGCTCTTGCCCGAGGCCCGCTCCTCGCGCTCGCGGCGCATGTAGAACAGCGAGTAGTCGACTCCGACCGCCAGGCCGATCAACAGGATCAGCGGGTTGACGTTGTTGTCGAGCGGGAACAACTGGCTCGGGATCGAGACCATCATGATCGTCGCGATCACGCCCGTGAGAGCGAGGACGAGCGGCACTCCGGCCGCTACCAGCGCGCCGAGGGCGATCGCGAGGATCAGGAACGTCAGCGGCAGCGAGATCATCCCCGCCTTGCCGAGATCCGACTGGAACGAGTCGTTGAGGCTCTTCTCCGCGGAGCCCTGGCCGAACTGCTCGACGTTGTAGTCGGGGTGGGCCGTCTGCAGAGCCGAGATCGTGTCCTGGCTCTCGACGACGTTCGTCCTGGCGTCGGTGCTCTCGCCGGTGATGTCGAAGTCGACCAGCGCCGAATGCCCGTCCTCCGAAATCGCCCCGCCGCCCTCATAGGGGGTGACGACGTCGACGACGTGCTTCGTGCCCTCGAGCTCGGCGGCGGTCTCGTTGACCACGGCCTTGAACTCGGGATCCGTCGCCGTCGAGTCCTGGTTCTGGATGAGGGCGACCTCTTCGGTGGGGCGCAACCCGGCGTCATCCAAAGCGCGCTCGGCCTGCTGCGACTCGCCGTTGAACGTGTCGACGCGGTCGATCTGGTTCGGCGTCACCTGCTGTCCAACCATGAACAGCACCACGACGACCCCGAGCCATCCCCAGATCGCCGTCTTGCGATGGGTGGCGCTCCAGGCCGCGATGCGGGCCGCGATGTTTCGCTTGGCACTCATCTCTTCTCCCTTGGGTGAGCTGGATTGCATTGCCCGCCCAGCATCGCCCGGGGGCGCCCCTCCGCCAATGCGGCTGGCTGGCGTCTGGGGGTACGGCTGACCCCGCCCGATATGCGGCTAGCCGTATGGGAATCCGCGCCCCGAGCGACCACAATCCACCCATGGCCCGGACCATCCTCATCGTCGACGACCATGCCGGGTTCCGGGCGAGCGCGCGCCGCGTCCTCGAGGCCGCCGGCTACGAGGTCATGGCGGACGCCGTCGACGGCGACTCAGGGGTGGCCGCGGCGGTCGACGTGGGGCCGGACGTCGTGCTGCTCGACGTGCAGCTGCCGGACATCGATGGCTTCGAGGTGGCGCGGCGGCTCGAGCTGGCCGGGGTCTCCTCATTGATCGTCCTCACCTCGAGCCGCGACCGATCCGACTTCGGCTCGCTGATCGAGGCGAGCGGGGTACGGGGGTTCGTCCCCAAGGCGGAGCTCTCGGCGGAATCCCTGGCGGCCGTTCTCTAGGTGCTCTAGCGTCCGCGCCGTGCGCGTGGTGATCGCAGACGACTCGGTTTTGCTCCGCGAGGGGATCGTTCGCATCCTCGGTGACGCCGGGTTCGAGGTGGTCGCCCAGGCCGGCGACGCCGAGGACCTGATACGCAAGGTTCGCGCGCACAAGCCGGACCTGGCGATCGTGGACGTCCGCATGCCGCCGACCAACACGGATGAGGGCCTGCGGGTGGCCGCGGAGATCCGGGCCGAGCTCCCGGACGTCGGTGTGCTCGTGCTCTCGCAGTACGTCGAGGAGGCGTATGCGCGGGAGCTGATCGCGGAGAGCGCGGCCGGGCTCGGGTACCTGCTCAAGGACCGAGTGGCCGATGTGACCGGATTCACCGACGCCGTGCGCCGGGTGGGCGCCGGAGGCACCGCGCTCGACCCCGAGGTGGTCTCCCAGCTACTTGGCCGGGATGATGCCGACGACCCGCTGGAGAGCCTGAGCCCGCGCGAGCGCCAGGTTCTCGGGGTGATGGCCGAGGGACGCTCGAACGCGGCCATCGCCGCTCAACTCGTGATCAGCGAGCGCGCGGTCGAAAAGCATGTGACCAGCATCTTCAGCAAGCTTGACCTCGCCGCCGCGCCGGAGGATCACCGGCGCGTGCTCGCGGTCCTGCGCTACATCCAGCAATAGCGGCTACGCGCAGGGGATGGCGACCCTGACGGAGGTTCCGCCCGCGCTCGGGGTAGTGACGACCAGATTGCCGTCCAGCGCCTCGACCCGGTCGGCCAGCCCCCGCAGGCCGGAGCCGGGCGCGGCATCGCCGCGGCCAACGCCGTCGTCGGTCACCTCGACGACCAGCTCCCCGTTCGATCTCGTGACCTGCACGGTGGCGGAGGCCGCCTCGGCGTGTTTCGAGACGTTCGCGAGGCTCTCGGAGACGACGTAGTACGCGGCCACCTCGTGCGACCGCGGCAAGGCCCCGTCGAAATCCGCCTTCAGCTCAACGCGCATCGGCGCCCGCTTGACCAGCGACTGCAGCGCCACCGCGAGGCCGTGGTCGGTGAGCACCGCGGGATGGATGCCGCGGGCTATGGACCGAAGCTCCTCGAGCGAGTGGCCTACCTCGGCGCGTGCGTGCTTCAAACGGGCGCCCGCCTGCGGGTCGTCCTGCACGGCCGCCTCGAGCTCTCCAAGATCCAGCGAGAGTGAGATCAGGCGCTGCTGCGCCCCGTCGTGGAGGTTGCGCTCGAGTCGCTGGCGCTCCTCCTGCTCAGCGTCGAGGAGGCGTGCCCGAGACCGCCGCAGCTCCTGAATCTGGGCCTGGAGCTCGGCCTGAAGCCTCGCGTTCTCGAGTGCAATGCCGCCAGCGGCCCTGACCGCTTCCAGCAGCTCGCGCTCGTCCTCGAGCGACGCGTCGTGGAGCAGCGCGGCGATGGGCATCCCTTCACGCTCGATGAGCGTGGTCGTCCGGCTCTGGCCGGGGCTCGGTACCTCGACCGGCCGTCCCTCGGCGTCGGCCCATGTGTCCGTCCCGGAGAGCCGGTAGGCCAGGGTCAGCGAGGGATCGCGGAGCGCACTGGATATCGCGTCGCGGAGCACACCAGGCGCGGGGTGCGCCTCGAGCGAGACCAGGAGATCCCCAACGTCGGCCCGGGCCAGGCGGGCCGAAAGCAGCCCGGTGAGGAAGACGGCTGGGGCGAGCCCGAGGGCGCCGAAGGCAATGCGATGGATCGTCTCGAACGACGACCAGGTGAAGAGGGCGGCGATCAAAAGAACGGCGAGCATCGCGAGAGCCAGCGCGTAGGAGTTGACCAGCAGCGTGATCGGGAGCCGCGTCGTCCTCCAGCTGCCCCGCCGCCGCACGAAGAGCAGCACGACGCCGGCGACCAGCGCCGCGCTGAGGATCGCGAGCTCGATCTGCTCGATCGTGTGGGCCGCCCCCGGGTTCGAGCTGACCTCGAGCAGGCTGTCGGGGCCGGAGCCACCTAGCAGCATCTTCGGGATCTGGAGGGCCACCGAGGCCGTGTACGCGACCCCGACGATGACCCGCTCGGGCCGCTGTTCGAGACGGCCCGTCGGATAGGCGAGGAAGACGTGGAGAAACAGCGCGACCGGCAGCAGATCGAACAGTTGCCCCACCGTGTAGGGCAGATCGAACGTCGTGTAAGAGAGCGTCGTGATGAACGCGAGCCAGCCCGCGATCACCATCAGGGGGCCGAACCGGCTGTCCGGGCGGCGCCACCAGGCGATCAGCCCACCGACGATGTAGGGGAGCTGGATCCACACCGAAAGCGCCCCCTGGAGCCCCGGGTCCGGCCGCTCGCTGCTGAACGCCATCGACATCGTGAGGGCCGAGGCCAGACAGCCGGCAATCCCGATCGCCCACAGGACCGCGGGCCTGGGAGATCGACGGAGACGCTCGCCCGCCGTCGCAATCGACGAAGCGGAGGACACCCAGTCTCCTTCCGTTTAGCTCCCAGAGCCCCGATCGAGGCTCCTGGCGAGCATACCCGGGATCCTGGGCACCGACGGGCAGATAGGGTGCGCGGCCCATGGCAGCCACCGAAGAGAGCGCCCGCTCCCCGGACAGCCCGAGCGGCCCGGTGCACGGCGGCCGGCTCGCCGCGCGAGCGCTCGCGGCCCGCGGCGTGAGCCATCTCTTCACCCTCTCCGGTGGCCATCTGTTCTCGCTCTACGACGGGTGCCGCGAGGAGGGGATCGAGGTCGTGGACGTCCGCCACGAGCAGTCCGCGGCGTTCGCCGCCGAGGGCTGGGCGAAGGCGACCCGCGAGGCGGGCGTCTGCGCCCTGACCGCGGGCCCCGGGGTGACCAACGGGATGAGCGCGATAGCCGCCGCGCGGTTCAACCGTTCCCCGCTCGTGGTCTTGGGCGGCCGCGCGGCCGAGGGCCGCTGGGGCTCCGGCTCCCTTCAGGAGATCGATCACCTCCCGTTCGTCTCGCCGCTCACCAAGAGCGCCGAGACGGTGAAGTCCACAGCGGAGATTCCCTCGGCCACCGCGTCTGCAATCGACGAAGCCCTCGCGCAACCCAGCGGCCCGACGTTCCTGGACTATCCGCTCGACGTGGTCTTCACGGAGGCGGATGCCGCCGCCCCGTCATCCTCAGAAGCCGGTCCAGGGGAGCCGGCGGCCGGGGTCGAGCACGCCGCCGAGCTGCTCGCCGCGGCCGAGCGCCCGGCGATCATGGCGGGCACGGGCCTTTACTGGTCCCGTGGGGAGGCCGAGCTGCGCGCGATCAGCGAGGCGCTCGGCGCCCCGACCTTCCTCAATGGCATGGGGCGTGGCTGCCTCCCGGCCGACCACGACCTGTGCTTCAGCCGCGCCCGCGGCCGCGGCCTTCAGGAGGCCGACGTGGCCCTCGCGATCGGCCTGCCGCTCGACTTCCGGCTGGGCTTCGGCGGAAGCTTCGGCGAGGAGACGAAGATCGTCTGGCTCGACGAGGCTCCCAACGAGCTCCACGCGAACCGCAGCCCCGAGGTTGAGCTCGTCGGCCCGATCCCGGCGACGCTGCGGGCGCTGCGGGAGGCGGCATCGCCGGGCGCATCGCCTGAGCGGACCGCTCCCTGGGTCCAGGCGCTGCGGGCAACGGAGGCCGAGAAGCGGGAGGCAGAGCGGGAGGAGCTCGACGACGACCGGGCGCCCCTTCACCCAATGCGCGTGTACCGCGAGCTCGGCGACGTGCTCCACCGCGACGCGATCGTGATCGGCGACGGCGGCGACTTCGTCTCCTACGCCGGCCGCGTGATCGACACCTACCAGCCGGGCTGCTGGATGGACCCGGGCCCGTTCGGGTGCCTGGGCGCCGGGCCCGGCCAGGCGATCGGCGCCAAGCTCGCCCATCCGGACCGCCAGGTCTGTCTGCTGCTGGGCGACGGCGCCTTCGGCTTCGCCGGCCTGGAGTTCGACACGATGGCGCGGCACGGGCTCCCGGTGGTCGGGGTGATCGGCAACAACGGGATCTGGGCGCTCGAGCACCACCCCATGAAATTCCTCTACGGCTACTCCATGGCCGCCGAGCTGCGCCAGGGCACGCGCTACGACCAGATCGCCGCGGCGCTGGGCTGCCACTCGGAGCTGGTCTCCGAGCCCGCCGAGCTGCGGCCGGCGCTGGAGCGCTCCTTCGCGGCCGGTCGGCCGGCGCTCGTGAATGTCCTCACCGATCCCGAGGTCGTCTACCCGCGCAGGGCCGTCCTGGCCTAGGGCTACGCGGCCGCGCGCGCCGCCTCCAGCGCCGCGCCGTAGAGGATGTCGTGCTCGGAGACCTCGATCTCCGAAAGGCCGAAGGCGCGCATCGCCTGGATGAGGATCACCACGCCGGCGACGATCGTGGGGGCGCGATCGGGGTGAAGGCCTGGCACCTTGAGCCGCTCCTCCAGCGGAACCGCGGCGAGCTCCGAGCACATGCGCTGGATAGCGCCGAGGCTCAGCCGGTGGCCCTGGACGATCTCGGGGTCGTAGGGCTCGAGGTGAAGATCGATGGCTGCGAGGGACGTCGGGGTCCCGGCGACCGCGATCCCGTCCCGTGCCCTGGCGATCGCGTGTCCCTCGAGCTCGGCATCGATCAGGCCGCGCACGTCGTCGGCGAGCCGCTCGAGCTCGGGCGGGGTGGGTGGGTCGTCGGAGAGGTGCCGCTCAGAATGGCGGACGGTTCCCACCTGAACCGAAGCGTGGAACGCGATTTCGGTTCCCGAACCGACGATCAGCTCGGTGGAGCCGCCCCCGATGTCGATTACGAGCGTGCGCTCGGTCGCCGGCCGCGCGGTGCATGCGCCGAGATAAGTCAGCCGCGCCTCCTCGTCGCCGTCCAGCACGCCGGCCGATAGCGCGAAGCGCTCGCGCAGCTCGCCGATGAAGGCGCCGGAGTTCTCCGCGTCGCGCACCGCGCTGGTCGCGATCGCGATCACGCGGTCGGGCTCGAGCTCCTCGTAGAGGACGATGTACCCGGCGACCGCCCCGCATACGTCCTCGATTGCGTCAGCCGACAGCTGGGCCGAGGTGTCCACCCCGCGGCCCAGCCGGGTGATGGTCGAGCGCCGCTCCAACTCCTCAAGGCGCCCGCCGTCGATGTCCGCGACGAGCAGGCGGGTGGAGTTCGTCCCCATGTCGATGACCGCGACTCTCACTGGCTGCGGATCCTACGGGCGCCGCGTCTCAGCGAGACTCGGCCCGGGACGCCCGCGAAATCGACTCGTCGAGGCGAGCCAGCCGTTGATCTTCCTCGCCGAGGAATTCCACGAGTCGGTCCCGCAGGGCAACGGCATCCAGCGTCTGGGCGAGGAGCATCGCCTCGATGTCCGCCCAGTCCTGGGTTCGATCGAAAATCGCCTTGAACAGAGCCAGCTCCGCGGGACCCAGGATCGGGACCCGGACGCCCTCGAAGGGCACCTCACTGCTGTGGCGCGCGGCCTCGTCGTGGATCGGCAGGTTGCTGAAGAACAGGTCGATCGGGGTGCCGTCCCACCACAGACGTGTCTGGCCGTCCCGCTTGATTGTCGCGACGTCATCGTCGGCGTACGCGACCCCATCAGGCAGAGCGGCAAGGATCCGCTCGCAGTTCTCCTGTGCCGCGAACACGTTGACATCGATGTCGTTGGTGCCGCGCGGATCCTCGACCCAGTAGGCGAGTGCGATCGCCCCGCCAAACGCGTGTTCCACACCACCCTCGGTGAGGCTCGCGTGGATCGCAAGCAGCTGATCGGCGAGGTTCATCGCTCGCCCAGAAGCGAGCGCAGCGGCGGATAGCGGAGGGTGGGGGAGAATCGCACCGGAAGGCGCTCGGCCAAATCAATCACCTTGCCGAGCACATGGCCACGGCGCTCGAGCTGCTTGGCGTTCGGGAGCACAACCGGCGTCGCCGGCGCGGTCGTCAGCCGGGCCCCCGCCGCGGCGAGCAGGCGGGCGAGCGTCCCCGCTGAGGGAACCTTCGCACCCGACTCATATGCGGACAGCGTGGCCTGCGACGTTCCGCCACGGTGTGCCAGTTCGGACTGGGTGAGGCCCGCATCACGTCGGGCCATTCGAAGCATGGTTCCGATTTCCATCTCCGTGAGTATATCCAAATAGATATATCAAGTCGGCGGCAGATTCACGCGATCTGGCTTTGCGCTGCTAAATTGATGGTCGCGACGCGGGGTGGAGCAGTCAGGTAGCTCGCCGGGCTCATAACCCGGAGGTCGTGGGTTCAAATCCCACCCCCGCTACTGCGAAAACCGCCTGGAAATCAGGCGGTTTTCGTCTTCTCGGGCTCGGATTCACTCGGATCCGTTGTCCCAATTTTGTCCCATTTGTTTGTAGCCCTGGCCACAATCCGGGCAGGCCGGCGACGACTTCGCGCCTCGTCGGCGGCGCTGAGCCTGCTCGTGCCAGTGGCGCGACCAGGAGATGATGAACGGTTTCGAGCCGGGATCCGCCTGCAGCTTGAGCACGAACGCTAGGTCGTCGCCGGTGGTGGCGCGCAGTCGCAGTGGGATCGGCGACACGCCCTCAGACCTCGGCCGATCTCGAGCTGGTTCGTGGCCCGGGCTTGGCGCCCTCCACATGGACGTCAGGCAGCCAGTGAAGCCAGGACGGCAGGTACCAGTTGCGCGCGCCGAGCAGCTCCATCGCCGCCGGCACCAGAACCAGGCGGACCACCGTCGCGTCGAGCAGCAGGGCTACGGCGACGCCGAACCCCATCTGCTGGAACATGACCAGGTCGCCTCGGGCGAAGCCGCTGAAGACCGCCACGATGATGAGCGCGGCGCCGGCGATGACGCGCCCGGTCGAGCCGACGCCGTACG